>ENA-UOOI01000456-UOOI01000456.1-fermentation-metagenome-genome-assembly--contig:-NODE-456-length-52380-cov-25.604109_pt1 | contig 52380 bp, 48 predicted proteins | sample MGYA00245779_ERZ724027 | MGnify/ENA primary metagenome ERZ724027 (study PRJEB28704, sample SAMN03018318) | fermentation metagenome | biome: anthropogenic terrestrial biome; feature: soil; material...
CCAGAGAATCCGCTCGCTACATAAAAGAGCACCACGAGTATGTCATAAGGGACGGCAGCACAGGCCAGCTGAAACTCAGCCCTGCTCTTGCTCGGTGTGGTAATACGGATGTACGTAATGAAGTCATATACATACGGCAGAACTCGCCGGAGATTTTTGAAGCCGATAATAATGATGAGGAATAAAGACTATGCAGAAAATTGACAAAACAGACACGCTCAAAACAATTCTGAGTGGCCGCAAATACACCGTCGATTATTTCCAGCGGGAATATCGGTGGGGGCAGAAGCAGATTGAGCAGATGCTCGCCGACTTCCAGAGCACATTTGAGGAATTTTATGATCCGGATAATCATGATACGCCGGAAGAAGTCATGAACTATGGCTTTTATTATATGGGATGCATTATCTGTACTGGCGGTTCCGTAAAGAAAATCATCGATGGCCAGCAGCGTCTGACCTCGCTAACACTTCTCATCATCTATCTGAACAACCTGCAAAAAGAAACTGTCAAGGATGAGGATCTCCTTGTCCCGCTGGATGACATGATCTATTCAAAGGCCTTCAGTAAGAAGAGCTTCAATATCGATGTGGCTGACCGCGGGACTTGCATGCAGGCTCTATTGCAAAAAGATGAGAATTATGTGCCAGTGAATGAGAGCTCACAGAATATGCTTGACCGGTATCAGGACATAGAGGACATCTTCCCTGACGAGCTGAAGGGAGAAGCGCTTCCTTACTTTATTAACTGGCTGATAGAGAAGGTCCTCCTGCTGGAGATCGACACACCATCTGACGACGAAGCACACACGATTTTCCTGACAATGAATGACCGAGGCCTGAGTCTGAACAGCGCCGAGATGATGAAGGCTTACATCATCCAGCAGGTTGCAGAAGCTGACCGCATTGAGGTAAATCGGAAGTGGCAGGACAACATCAACCGTATCAAGAACGCCTCTTCTTACGATACGAGCGGCATGGTGAATACGCAGGACGTTGAATTCATCTCTATCTGGCTTCGCGCAAAATATGCAAATTCCATGCGAGATACCAAGCGCGGCGCTAAAGATGAGGATTACGAACTTCTTGGAGACAAGTTCCATACCTGGGTACGCAACAACGCCCGGACGGCGATGGGCCTTGTAAAGCCGAAGGACTACAAGGAATTTGTTCTCACTGAAATGACACGTGTCACTGATATCTATCTTCGGATGAAAGTCTATGGCAGCAAGCTGACGCCCGGATATGAAGAGGTCTTCTACAATGCAAACCGCGACCTGACCTACCAGACCATGCTTGCCATCGCTGCCATTAAAAATGACGACACGGACGACATCGTACAGAAGAAAATACAGATGACCGCAAAGTTCGTGGACGACTTTGCCACCATCCGAATCCTGAATTTCAAGAAGGTTAACTGGAACACGAATAAGTATTTGCTGTTTCATGCGATGCAGGATATCCGCAATGAGGACTGTAAGACGATCGGCATGGTCTATGTCCGTACACTCCGCCGTATGGACGTGACCGTCGAGGGAATCACCAGGTTCAGTCTGAACCGGTTCTCCGGACGTTACATGCTTCACATCCTCGCGCGCTTCACTTCCTATGTGAATGTGCTGATGGGCAATCCGTCGCATTTCGAGGAGTACGTTGACCGCAAGCGTCAGGGAAACACTTACGATATTGAGCATATCCTTCCGGACAAGTACGAGGACTACGAGGACAGCTTCACCGACTACGAGGATTTTGAATCCACCAGGAATCAGATCGGAAACCTGATCCTGCTCACCCGAGACAAGAACAGAAGCTATCAGGCAATGAAATACTCCGAGAAGGTCCAGAAGTACATGGGAGACAACATCCTTGCTCAGGCGTTGAACGACACAGCTTACACGAACAATTCGAAATTCCTCACGGTCGTTAACGAGTACGGCTTTCATGCGATTCCTGACTTCAGTAAGCAAAGCATCGCAGACCGGGCTGAGATCTATCTGAGAATGGCAAGTGACATCTGGAATCCGGATGCCATTAAGGAAATCGTTGGTGGATGGGCCGATGACGATGAGAAGGACTTCTTCAAGAACGAGAAGGGCCGTGAATTTACAGTCGGCTATGCAGAAAGAAGCTGGCCAGACGCGCTGAAATACGGATTCCTGTCCGCGAACCTTGGCGGCAGCGGGAAATCTATTTATAACGTTCAGGTCGGAGACACGGTTTATTGCCATATCGCTGGATATGGCTTTGTAGGTATTGGCGAATGCACATCAACCGCTGTGCCGATGAAGAACTTCAAGGTGATGGTCGACGGCACTTCAACTCCTGTTGCAGACGCGCCGTGGGAATCCGAGGAATCCAAGGAGAAACTCGATCCCAACAAGGAAGTATTTATCGGAGTTGCATGGAAGAAATATGTGACGGATATTAATGGTGGCTACTGGGAGAAGGGAATGACGACAGTCCCGCTTGTAGCCTACATGCTTAATGATAAGACGACGCATCAGAAGGTCAGAGACCATTTCGGATACACCGACAGCGCCGATTAAACCTTTCAACGGTAGCCATACCTTTTAACGATTGCAGATTGAGGGTGTCGCTTTTGACTACAGCAGCCACAGCAACATATACATACAAGGGCCACAGTCACGCTCCCGCTCTATGCCCTGAAAAGCAGAAAAGCCCAGAAACAGCATGGTTTCCGGGCTAACAGCACGTACGGGCATTGTATCAAAGATGAGGTCTTGATAGACGAGCCTAACAGCCGAAATCAGAGGTACAAGAGAAAGCAACTTGATCGGTGACCGACCAAGATAAGCGACTAAGATACCGACCAAGTTAACGGTATACTGGGTTGAGACCTTGATCATAAACCGATTGGGCAGAGGAGAGCAGGTTGAGACGATGGCTTCCCTCCTGCCCGCCGTATTATAGGTAGAAATAGCACTTGGACATATTTCCGCAAACGGAGAGCACCTGTAAAAGCGCCGATTTTCGGCTTAGAGCAGTTTCCGTAAACGGGCGGAAATGTGTACGGAATCCAGACATTCAGGTGCTTGTCTCATGCCACGTCGAGACGGTGATATTGATGTCCAAGGTAAAAGAGTAAAGTGTGTGAATGCCTAGTAATACTGGCATTTTAAGGTTTAAGGGTAAAAATCCGACGTGCGGAAATCGTGAAAACATCGCTTCGTGGGAACAAGTCCAGAAGGCCGATTTCGGGCGCGAGTGAATGGGATAGATGTCAAAAGTCGTTAATCGATTGAAACGTTCAGCATGGTTAGGGATTCTTCCGTCTTAAACGACAGTGCGATTCTTGACATCTGTTCTGGGGTCTCTTTCATGCCGCGGGAAAACCATAGGATGCAGTTGTTATAAATGCCGCCGATGGTATAGGAAACTTCGTACTGTTTTTCAACTGTCGCGTTCTTCGTGAATTCATCCAAAAGAAACCGTTCAGACAGCACACCGAGGAGCAGATACGACTGCCCTGTTCGGTGGATCAGCAACAGATCGTCCTTATGCAGGTACATGGTGCGGAAGATCGTCAGGGTATACTGTGCGAAATCAGTGCTGCTGGCTTTTTGATAAGCATCAAGAAACTCCTGCATGACGTCATCCAGATATTTTGAAAGGATCTCTTCTTTTGAAGAAAAGTGTCGGTAGTAGGTTGTTCGGTCTACACAGGCTCTTTTTGTGATTTCTGCTATCGTAATTCTGGCGTATGGTTGGCTCTTCATCAGTATCAAAAGCGCCCGTGTGATATAAGATGCGATGCGTTCTCCAGTCAAATTTTTCTTTCTCATAAAGCAACAAATCCCCCTTTATGTTGCAAATAAGGCCTTTCCTATTGAAAAACAGATTTTCCTCTGCTATTATAACAACAGATGTTGATTTTATATTATCCATATAGCAAGGTATTGTCAAGAGGAGGAAATAACAATGAAGAAGATCACAGACAAGCTATATCAGTTCTCTATCTATATTCCGCCGATAGATTTTACGATTCACCAGTATCTGCTGGATACCGATCCGGCGATCCTTTTTGCAACCGGAACTGCGCAGCAGGCGAAAGCGATTTTGCCCGACATTAAGGAGATTCTCGGAAATAAGCTTTTAAAGTATATCTTTGTCTCTCATGTCGAATCCGACGAGTGCGGCGGGATTTCGGTTCTTAAAAAAGCGTATCCCGACGTGACCGTGATCTGTGGTGCGCTTGCGGCGAGGGAACTCCCGGGATACGGATATACGGGCAGCATCCGGATGGAAAAGGGCGGAGAGACTCTTACGGACGGCGATCTGAAATTGAAGTTCGTGGATTATCCTTCGGAAGTTCACCTGCAGAATGGCATCCTGTGTCTTGAGGAGAACCGCGGCATCTTTTATTCTGCCGATATCGCTCTGCGATTTGGCAATGGTGTCGGAAAAACGATCAAGGGCAACTGGAAGGATGAAGTGAACGCGATAGGCGCGGAACGGGTTCCAAATGAAAAAGCGTGTGCGAAGTTGAAGGAGGATCTCGGAGCGATATCCCCGAACCTGATTGCGGCTGGGCATGGCTTCTGCATTGAATGTAGTTAAGAAGGGCACGGTAACCTTTTCAATCAGCCGTCGGACAAGGGATTCGTTGATGGCGGTGGGCCGTTACTTCAGGAATGTACCCATGTCGTCAAAGACCCTCGTTACCTTGGCTCAGTATGGTTTCGATGTTGCTATGAAGCGTGGCGAGGAAGTCATCCTTGTCACACAGCATCTGATTGATTGACTTGACCAGTACCTGCTCGATTTGCTCTCTGGTACGGTTCGTGCGTCGCCGATATATTTTTCGGTCCACAAAATCTGACTGATGTTACTGGTATGCCAGCGTTCCTCACCCGAACCGTTGAGGCTGCCATCAGCATCCAGCCCGTGGGCGATTTTCATTATACTGGCCCCCTCGAGGTATTCTCGGTAGATGTGCTTGATGATTTCGGATTCCTTCGGCACGACTACCAGATGCTTATTCTCGTCCTTGGTATAGCCGAGGAAGCGGGTGCAGCTGACCTGAATCTCTCCCTGGCGATATTGCAGGCCAAGCTTCACGTTTTGAGAAAGGCTCTGGCTTTCCTGTTGAGCGAGGGACGCCATAATCGTGAGCAGCACCTCGCCCTTCAGGCAGTCCATCGGGTTATGGGCGAACCGGCTGATGGACTTGGTGATAATCATGTCGATGTCACCCGCCATGCATTCGTCGAATAGAAGAAGTATGATTTATTTGTTGATTTATAACTACTTTGTTATAATATTATTAGGCAATATTATTTTTAATATAGCTATTGACTGCTAGGATTAAGGATGATTTAAAATCAATTTGAAAACGATTTCCTTATCAAATTAAGAGGAATGCAGCAGTTAAAAAGGTCAATAAATAATGTACTTTTGGTGTTTATATAATATAATTATAAAGGATTGTTAAAGGTCAAGTATAAACGGAGAGGAGTGGGAAGCGTCAAAATAATGCATAGGGTAATTTTATCCGAATCTATGCCCTTGGAGTGAATGACCATATACGCGATGAAAAGGGGATAAAATATTGGCGCGATTAATATGTACAAAATATTACGTAAGGAAGAATTAGCACCTAAAATATTTTTAATGGATATAGAAGCACTGAGAATTGCATCATCCTGTTTACCCGGCCAATTTGTCATAGTAAAAGTGGATGAAAAAGGCGAGAGGATACCTTTAACCATATGTGACTATGATCCCGAGAAGGGCACGGTCACCATAGTATTCCAAACTGTGGGAGTATCAACTAACCGTATGGCGGAATACGAAGTAGGCGAAAGCTTTGAAGATGTGGTCGGGCCATTGGGAAACCATTCCGACTTGATGAACATGAGTATGGAAGAACTCAAGAAAAAGAACATAATATTCGTAGCAGGAGGGGTTGGTACTGCCCCGGTATACCCGCAGGTGAAATGGCTCCATGACCATGGAATAAAAGCAGATGTTATAGTGGGAAGCAAATCTAAGAATTACCTGCTTTTTGAAGACAAACTCAAACCGATTTGTGATAATCTTTATATAACTACTGATGACGGCAGCTATGGGTATAAAGGTTTTGGCGTGGATCTCTTAAAGGAACTCATTGATAAGAAAACAAAGGACTATAATTATGTAGTAGCCATAGGCCCAATGATAATGATGAAATTTGTAACGCAGCTTACTAAAAAGTACGGCATCAAAACCATAGTAAGCCTAAACCCCATAATGGTGGACGGTACCGGAATGTGCGGAGCTTGCAGAGTTACCGTAGGTGGAAAAGTAAAATTTGCCTGTGTGGACGGGCCAGAATTTGACGGCCATCTTGTAAACTTTGACGAAGCCATGAGAAGGCAGACAATGTACAAGACCGATGAAGGAAGAAATATACTAAAGAAAGAAGAGAAAGAAGAGGGAGATACCTCAGATAAAAAAGACGAAGAGTGCAGGGCGGAAATAAAGTTTAATAAGATGCATAGGGTACCCATAAAGGAGCAGGACCCTAAAGTAAGAGCCACTAACTTTGACGAGGTATGCCTGGGCTACACTGAGGAAGAAGCAGTAAAGGAAGCCTCAAGATGTCTGAACTGTAAAAAACCAATGTGTGTAACTCAATGTCCTGTTTCCATAAACATACCTAAGTTTATAGAACAGGTAAAGAATAGGAACTTTGAAGAAGCTGCTAGGATAATAGCCGAATCCAGCGCACTTCCTGCAGTCTGTGGAAGAGTATGTCCCCAGGAAACCCAGTGTGAAGGTAAATGTATAATGGGAAGAAAGGGAGATCCAATTGCCATAGGTAAATTGGAAAGATTTGTGGCGGACTGGTCCAGAGAAAATAACATCGACCTATCCAAGACCTTGCCTAAAAACAGTAAAAAAGTAGCCGTAATAGGTAGCGGACCTTCCGGGCTCACTTGTGCAGGAGACTTGGCAAAGCTAGGCTATGATGTCACTGTATTTGAAGCACTGCATAAAGCCGGCGGGGTGTTAGTATATGGAATTCCTGAATTTAGACTTCCAAAAGATAAAGTGGTGCAGCATGAAGTAGAAAATGTAGAAAAATTAGGTGTTAAAATAGAGACGGATACGATAGTAGGTAGAACCATTACAATTGATGAACTCATTGAAAAGGAAGGATTTAAGGCAGTATTTATAGGCTCGGGGGCAGGACTACCCAGATTTATGGGAATACCCGGCGAAAACCTAAATGGAGTGTTTTCAGCCAATGAGTTTTTAACAAGGAACAATCTTATGCAGGCATTTAAAGAGGACTATGATACACCTATAAAGATAGGTAAAAAAGTCGTCGTAGTAGGCGGAGGAAATGTGGCCATGGACTCTGCACGAACGGCACTTAGACTGGGATCAGAAGTATGCATAGTATATAGGAGGTCCCGCGAGGAATTGCCTGCAAGGGTGGAAGAAGTCCATCATGCCGAAGAAGAAGGAATAAAATTCAACTTCTTAACCAATCCTGTAGAAATATTAGGCGATGAAAGGGGATGGGTTAAAGGAATAAAATGTGTAAAGATGGAATTAGGTGAGCCGGATGAATCCGGCAGGAGAAGGCCTGTCAAGATAGAAGGATCGGAATTTGATATTGATGCAGACACAGTGATCATGGCACTGGGAACCTCACCAAATCCCCTTATAGCTTCTACCACCAAGGGAATAGAAATGAATAAACGCGGATGCCTTGTAGTACAAGAAGATACCGGCCTTACAAAAAGGCAGGGAATATATGCAGGTGGAGATGCAGTTACCGGTTCTGCAACGGTAATACTAGCCATGGGAGCAGGTAAAAAGGCAGCAAAGGCTATAGACGAGTACCTTAAGAAATGATTTAAAAACCTGTACCGGAACACTCCGATACAGGTTTTTTTACAGTTTTGAGGTGGATGAAATGGAATTGGTTTTGGCTTATAATAGACAGAAGGATATATTAAATCTCTTTACGGAATATACAAACAGCATCCTTCAGCAGGGAGAAGATGTGAAGCAGTGTTTAGATTCACAGCATCTGGATGAGGAAATGAAGGATCTACGGGAAAAGTATGGATTGCCCCAGGGACGGTTATACTTAGCATTGGTAGACGGCCAGGCCGCGGGGTGCGTTGCATTGACAAGAATCAGTGATGATTGCTGCGAGTTGAAAAGATTATATGTACGTCCGCAGTTCCGGGGGTGCTGTTTAAGCAAAATTCTTATAGAGCAGGTTATTAATGATGCCAGAAGTATTGGATATAAACATATGCGATTAGATACATTTCCTTTTATGACTGCTGCAGTCAACTTATATGAAAGTTTCGGATTTCATTACATTGAGAAATACAATGATAATCCGGCAAAATCGGCTTTATTTATGCAGCTGGTGCTGTAAATATTCCGATTTAAGATATGGGAGGATAAAATTTGAAGTTATTTTTTATAGCGGACATACATGGATCAATATATTATTTAAATAAAGCATTACAGGAATATGAGAAAGCAAATGCAGATTATTTGATATTGCTTGGAGACTTGCTTTATCATGGAGCAAGAAATGATTTGCCAAAAGAATATAACCCAAAAGAAGTAACAAAAGAATTAAACAGGCATAAAGATGAAATAATTGCGGTAAGAGGAAACTGCGACAGCGAAGTAGATCAGATGGTACTGGAGTTTCCTATAGGTTCGGTATATTCAAACCTATTATATAATGACAAAAGGCTCTTTTTAACACATGGACATATATATAATGAGAACAATATGGTTCCACTAAAAAAAGGATCCAGTTTAATATATGGACACACCCATATATTAAGAGCAGAGGAAAAGGATGGAATATATTATTTAAATCCGGGGAGTATAACATTCCCGAAAGAAAATAATCCTCATACCTTTGGTGTGTTAGAAGACAATAAATTTGTTATAAAAACATTAGAGGGTGAGACTGTAAAAGAAATTAATATATAAGGAATTTAATAAACGGAAGAGGTGTGTATAATTGGCAGGGCCATTTAATATAGCTGAGAAGCATAAGCCTAAAGATGGACTTACGATATCCAGCTCGTCCGGGATAAAGTCGCAAACGGCAGTCACATACTTTTCTCTTGGTAGTAACACTGATATTAGTGCTGAGACTTATGCCAGACCAGTAATCTACATTGGAGCAGGAGGAACCGGTACGTTCCGGACCGGGAGTGGGGTGGAAGAGAAATCTATGGAGCTTGGGCCGGGAGAGATGCTGATGGTTCCAAGTGGAAAACTTTGCGGGAAATCGACCAAAACTGGTTTTGTTTATACCGAGATTATGCCAGGAAAGGAGATCAATATGAATAATGAAGTAAAATCGGGAGAGGTTTTCAAACTGTCTGAGCTTGTCCCTTATGATGAAGGCAGTATAGTGAATATGGATGTTTCATCAAATGATGCCATGAAGTTTGTCATCATGGCCTTTGACGAGGGCACGGGTCTTTCTCCACACAGGGCGCCGGGAGATGCAATTGTGTTTGCACTGGAGGGCAAAGCCGTCATCGAATACGAAGGACAGGACTATCCGATTGAGGAGGGCCAGGCCTTTCGTTTCGAAAAAAACGGTATGCACGCGGTCACGGCAGATGGCAGATTCAAAATGGCGCTGTTATTAATGTTAAAATAGAAAAGGTGCAGAGAATTTATTTATACTTATGGACGAATCAGATATAGAGATTTAAATTGTGCTATTTGATGCTGAAAGAATTATTATCAGGGAGTTGGTATAATAGATGGAACTAAAAAAGATTAGTAACAGAGTATTTTATTATCCACACCAGCCGGAAACCGACCGGCCTATGTTGGCATACTTAAATGGAGATAAAATTGCACTTGCCATTGATGCAGGTAATTCAGCATATCATGTTGATGAATTTTATAACTCTCTGGATACCGAGGGCTTGCGAAAGCCGGATTTTACTGTCATTACTCATTGGCACTGGGATCATACCTTTGGAATGCACCATATTTATGGATTGTCTATTGCTTACTATAAGACCAACAGACCAGGCATACATACGATTTTTGAAGAAGGACGATGTATACCTAGGTAGAGAGTATGCAGATAATAAGAGCATTATTGTCGTTACATCTGATATCCAATTTAAAAAAGAGCTTTTCATAAATCTCGGCGGAATGACTGCAAGAATATTCCATACTGTATCTCCTCATTCGGAAGATACAGTACTCATCTATATTCCTGAGGAAAGAATATTGTTTTTAGGAGACTCAACAAGTGAGGATTTCTACAATGATGGGTATATGGATAAAGAAAAATTATCAGCATTAACAAGTTTGATAGAGAGTATTGATTGTAAATATTGTATTTTAGGTCATGCAGACCCGTTGACAAAATCGTATTTACTGGATTACTTAAAATCTATTATAAATTTATGATATACCATTCATTAAGTGTGTGACTTGATGTTACAGGTGAAGGAGTAAAAGGAAAATAATTATGCATACATTACCAAAAAAGGAATTTAAAGTTATATTAAAAACTAGGAAACCAAGGAAAAGGCTTATATTAAAAGAGGTAGAGCTTTTTGATATGGATCTTACGGGTATTGATTTATCTAATATTGACTTTTCTTTCAGTGCATTCCATAGGGTTAGGTTTGATGGGGCAAATCTGGAGTTCAGCAGTGTTTGTAATGCATTGTTTGATAAGTGCACTGCACACAATACAGATTTCAGTCATGCAAATCTAGAGTGTGCAGTGCTAAGGTATGCAGATATGACTTACTGTAATATTGAAGATGCAAATTTATATGGTGCGGTATTAGAGCATGCTAAATTAGATGGCATTGTTTCCAATGAAGGCACGAGATGGTTTCGATTGCATTGCCCGGAGAAAGGTGCCTTCATTGGTTATAAGAAGTGCTTCAACGGCAACTATTGCCTGGTGCAGCTGCTAATTCCGGCAGATGCGAAGAGGACATCGGCTACATTGCCGTCCTGCCGCTGCAACAAGGCAAAAGTTCTTACAATCAAAAGCTTTGACTACAAAGAAATATACAAGGAGGCCTGGTCCCTGATAGATGAGAATTTTGTTTATCGTGTAGGTGAGTGGGTAGAAGTAAAGGATTTTGATGATGATCGATGGAATGATTCTACTACGGGTATTCATTTTTGGATGACAATTGAGGAAGCAAAGAACTATTAAAATTTATTCGTCAATGCAGTTATAAATGGAACCCGTATTGTAGCTTATGCATTATTATTGCAATATTTATTGATTAAGCGGTTTGCCGTACTCTGGGATACTTTTAAAAAGTGCGATAGTTTATAAGAGCTTGGATGATCTTTATAGGCTTCCCGGACTAATTGGCCTTTAAATAGTTCAACTTCTTCATTCAGGCCTAATGTATCTTTACAGTACTGGGAGTAACTTTGTGTGGTTTTCAAAATATCGCCAGTTGCGTTTACTTTATTCACAATATTAAGAGGCAAGGATTCTACCGTAATTATATCGGAAGAAGAATTTATGATTAAGAATTCAATTAAGTTTTCTAATTCTCTGATGTTACCCGGCCAAGAATAATTATTTAATAGAATTTTAGCCTCAGTAGATATTTTTATTCTTGTATTATATTTGTCATTAAAAAAATCTAAATAAAAGTCTATAAACTCAGGTATATCCTCTTTTCGTTCCGACAAGTTAGGTATTTTTATAGTTCCTAGAGCAAGTCTAAAATAAAGGTCTTCTCTAAAACTTCCTTCTTTTACTAATTTAGGTAAGTCCCTATTAGTGGCGGCAATGATTCGAATGTCAACGCTTATAGGTTTTATACCCCCTATAGGTAAAAAGGTCTTATTTTCAACCAGTTCTAATAACTTGCTTTGTATGTGAATCGGTAGTTCGCCTATTTCATCTAAAAATAATGTGCCACCATCTGCCTGTTGTACAATACCTTCTTTGCCGGAGGAAGAGGCACCGGTAAACGCACCTTTTTTATAGCCGAATAACTCTGATTCAATAAGGCTTTCAGGTATTGTTGTACAATTTATTTTTATAAAGGCTTGATTGGCACGTTCACTTTGTTTATGTATTTGACTTGCTAGGAAGGTTTTGCCAGTACCGGAGTCACCCAGTAGTAGTATATTGACATTTTTTTTTGACAGGTTTAAAATCGTAGCATAAAGGGACAGCATTTTTGGGCTTCTTACACGAACCTGTCTTTTAAATCCTGGTGGATTCATAAATTTTAACTCTTTGTTCAGATTGCCTATTTTCTCTTTCAACTTTGTATTTTCCGTGATATCTCTGCAATTTTCTATCACATATAAAACGTTCCCATTATCATCTAATAAAGGTTTTGATGTATTTAGAATTGTTTTTCCTTTTATAGTGTGTTGTTCAAAAGTGATTGTCTTTTTTTGTTTTATTACTTGATGAACCATAATTTTATTTACATAACCTTGTTCCTCAATACATTGAATATCTTTGCCAATAATAAAATCTTTAGATAGACCATAATTTTTCTCAAAGGCATCGTTACAGTAAATAGCTATTCCATGGTTATCTGTTACAAAGATTTCATCATTAGAATTTTTTATTATGTCATCCAAAAAATGATGATGGCCATTTTTGTGATTGATGAGATAAACCTTATTCGTTCCTAAGGGTATTACTTGAGTTGGGTAATTTTCTAATGCTTTTCTAAATTTATTAATGGAAACGTTTTTTAAGTCTTTTGCATTTAGTAATTCTGTTGCGTAGTGATTATGTTCTAGAATGATACCATCTTGTGAGGTGATTAGAAGGCCATAAGTAGATATATCCATAATAACCCTCCTTTAAATATCTAGAATAGAATGAACCTAATGAGAATGTAAATCATTTACATTTTAACTCAAAATTGAATCAATGTCAATTAGATTTAAGCCATTTATGAATTAAATATAATTGTAAATTTGATATTTAATAATAAAATGATTTGTTTAATAGGTGAAAATACGCTAATATAAACGATCATAAAAAATTATGTAAAACAAATTAATATGGCATGATTGTTGCAAAATTAATAAGTACCTATAAGAATAAATCATAAGAATATTTAAAGGGGGAATGACAATGAGAAATATATCTGTTTTAAGTTATAAAATGACTATGGCCGATGCAAGCAACCCCAGTGGAATTATCCCTGTTGGCAGGCAATTTGACTTTTGGGGAGATGCAGAAACGGAGCTTATGATTTTAAATGATGGTGATGAATCTCTTTGCTTAGGATATACTAATGTAGAAATATATGATGATATTTATGTGGGAGACCAGATGGACTTTAAGGCAACGTTGGTGAAAGTGGGAAATACCTCCAGGACATGTAAGGTACAATCCTTTAAAGTTGCTACGCTAAAAAGTAGAATAGATAAAAATTGTACTAATAAGGATGAAATGCATTATTTTGAAGAACCTGAGTTAGTAGGGGGAGGAACGGTAGTATTAGTGGTTAAAAAACATTTGCAAAGAGGAAGACAGCCCGATGGATTAGTGATAGATCCTTGGAAAGAATATAAGGGGGGAAAATAGGGATGGAAGAATTCGTAGGGCAATCACTGACAATGAGATATAGAGCGTCCGACCGGGATGTGTTTTATGGCGGAGGAGTAGTAAACGGTGCAAGGGGTATTACATTGATGGGAGATCTATGTGAACGAATGATGACTAGGTTATATAAAAATGCCGGGAAGTGTACAAAGGTAGAATCAATTCGTTTATATACGCCTATCCATGCCGGAGATTATTTGGAAGATATATGCCGGGTAATAGAACATAAGGCGGATCAAGTGAAGATTCAATGCAGGTTATTTAAAGTTTGTGCAATTCCTGAGAACCCTCAATATCCAAGCTCTATCGACATGTTTGAGGAGCCTGTTTTGGTTACGGAGGGAACATTTGTATACCAGAAAAGATAAAACAAGCATCTTTAAATGAAACCAATAATAAATTAATAGTAGTCCAAAAAAAGGAGGAGTGTAATGATGGCTAAGTATGATGCTTTAATTAAGAACGGTACGATTGTTACGGCAGCAGATACATTCAAAGCGGACATTGGGATTAAGGATGAAAAGATTGTAGAAATTGGTTCGCAGCTACAAGGTGATAGTACTAAAGTTTATGATGCAAAGGGAAAATATCTTATTCCAGGAGGAATTGACGCACATACTCACTTGGATATGCCTTTTGGAGGGACTTTTTCCAGTGATGATTTTTATACTGGAACTAAGGCGGCGGCAATTGGCGGGACGACTGCTGTTGTAGACTTTGCAGTACAACCCCAAGGAAAAACCTTGCATGACACTGTAGGAATATGGAGGGAAAAGTCTGACAATAAAGCTGTTATAGATTATGGAATCCACCTGGCTGTTACTCAAATGAATGATAAGACAAAGAAAGAAATCCCACAGGTCATTTCCGACGGATATTCCAGTTTCAAAGTATTTATGGTGTATGACAATATGCGGATGGATGATATGGCTTTAATCGAAATGCTGAAGACAGCCAGTGAAGCGGGAGGACTTGTTGGGGTTCATTGTGAGAACTATTTTGCCATCAAGTATTTAGTGGAAAAACTACTTTCCGAAGGAAAGGTTCAGCCTGAGTATCATGCAATATCACGGCCTGATCTTTGCGAAATAGAAGCGGTTAATAGGGCCATTAAAATGGCCGAGATAGCAAAAACCCCTGTGCATATTGTACATGTCAGCTGTGAAGAATCTGCAAGAATTATTAAGGAAGCAAGGGAAAAGGGTATTCCGGTTATGGGTGAAACATGCACACAATACCTGCTATTAGATGAAAGCAGATACTATGAGCCGGACTTTAATGGTGCAAAATATGTAATGTCACCTCCATTAAGAGATAAGAAAAATAATGAGGGTCTTTGGAGGATGATTAATAACGGCGTGCTTCAAACTATTGCCACAGATCATTGCCCATTTTTCATGAAGCAAAAGGAAATGGGTAAAGATGATTTTTCTAAGATTCCTAATGGAGCTCCCGGTATCGAATTAAGGATGGCATTAATGTATTCTGAAGGAGTAGAAAAGAAGAGAATTTCTTTAAACAAATATGTAGAGTTAACATCCACAAACAGTGCAAAGATTTTTGGAATGTATCCACAAAAAGGTACCATTGCTGTCGGCAGTGATGCAGATATAGCAATTTTAGACCCTAATAAAGAGGTAACTATTTCCAAGGAAATGTTGCATGAAAATGTTGATTATACGCCATTTGAGGGTTTTAAAGTAAAAGGATACCCTGTGGCGACATTCTCACGGGGAGAACTAATTGCTGAGAATGGTGAATTCCTTGGAGAAAAAGGTAGAGGCCAATTTATTAAGAGAGGAAAAGGCCAGGTAATTTAATTTGAGAAATTACTAAAAATAATTAAATTTGAAGAGGGCAGGAAGTGCGGTAACTTGTATTGAAGAGTACATGTGGTTGAACTATAAAAGAAGAAGTATTAACATTCCTTAGATATTAGAGTATAGGGAGGCATATTAAATGTTAAAATGCGATAGAAACAGGATGCAAGATAAGATAGAAACATTTTCACAATTCGGTGCTACTGGAAATGGTGGAATCACAAGATATTCTTTATCGCCTGAGGATCGTAAGGCAAGAGATGAATTTGTAAAACGAATGAAAGCAATAGGCGCAAATATCGAAACAGATGATATGGCTAATGTTTATGCAACAATACCGGGATCAGAGTCAGGCCTAAAAAGAATCGTTATGGGATCCCATTGTGATTCGGTAAAAAATGGAGGAAATTATGACGGTATATTAGGCGTAATGACGGCCATGGAGGTATTAGAAACCATTGTTTCGCAGGACATACCCCATAGACATCCTCTTACTGCTATGATATGGACAAATGAAGAGGGCTCATTGTATCCGCCGGCTATGATGTGTTCCGGTGTGGTTTGTAATGATTATTTACCAAAAGAAATAGCTCAAGGTTTTACAAAGGAAAAGATGTTGGCATCTAAAAGCGTTCTGGACGAGACAAAAACATTTGGTGAAGCATTAGATGCAAGCCCATATAAGGGAGATATAAAAAACAGATTGAATCCAAATGATTATGAGGACATGTTTGAGCTGCATATTGAACAGGGCCCGATCCTTGATGACGCCGGTAATGACATTGGAGTGGTTACATGCGTACTGGGAATGTTCAATTATCGCATTAAATTTTATGGTCAGTCCGATCATGCGGGAACTACTCCGATGCACAAGCGTCAGGATGCTTTATATGCAGCCGCTAAAGCACTTTGCTATTTGCATAAAGAAATAGATAAGTTAAACAGGCCAGAGCTGGTTTATACTACCGGAGAAATACTATGCCATCCAAATGTGCATACGGTTATTCCTGATTTTGTAGATTTCTCCATCGATGTAAGACATGAAGACCCTGAGGTTCTTAAGAAAGTATTGGATATTGTAAAGAGCCTTGATGGCAAGGAAATAGAAAAATGTAGATGTGAGGTTAAAGAGGCCTGGACTCGCGACACAGTATACTATAATAAGAAACTTGTCAACTTTGTTAAGGAAAGTGCCGATGAACTAAAGCTGAAAAATCAATTTATAAACAGTGGTGCAGGGCATGATGCACAGTTTGCTTCATATATGCTGCCTACAACCATGATATTTGTTCCATCAAAGGATGGACATAGCCATTGTGAACCTGAATTCACTTCAGTAGAACAAAGTACAAACGGGGCAAATGTTATGCTTAATGCCGTGTTAAAGGCTGATAAAGAATAACCATATTGTCCCTTTGACTTTATAAAACATTATAAAAGGGCGTGTTCGAAATATGAGCAGCCCTTATATTAATGGAATATTATAAATATTATTATGGAGGATTGTTTTATGAAAAATAAACCTTTATCCGGTCTTAAAGTTGTTGACTTAACCTCTGCCCTTAGCGGCCCATTTTGCACCATGATTCTTGCCGATTATGGTGCAGAAGTCATGAAGATTGAACCGGTGGATGGGGAACAATGTCGGGGATGGGGACCTATTGATGAAAAGAGTGGGGAAAGCGGTTTTTACAATAGCATAAATCGCAATAAGAAGGGCGCTACATTAAACCTCAAAACTGAAAAAGGGCGTCAGATGTTCTACAAACTGGTAAAAGACGCCGATTTTTTGTGTGAGAACTATAGGGGTGGGGTGACCCAAAAACTGAAGATTGATTATGATACCATAAAGAAAATTAACCCGCGTATTATTTATCTTTCTCTTTCAGGATTTGGGGAGAATAGCCCATTTAGCAACCGAGCATGTTATGATATTGTCGCACAGGCTATGGGAGGCATGCTAAACATTACCGGTTTTAAGAATGCTGACCCCGTGAAGGTTGGATCCTCTGTAGCCGATCATGTTTCGGGAATATACCTTGCTGTGGGAGCATTAATGGCACTTTATTATCGAGAAAAAACAGGGGTTGGGCAACATGTCGATGTAGCCATGGTTGACACGATTTTCAGCTTGCTGGAAAACGCAATCCCAAATTATACAGTGAGCGGTTTCATTACTGAAAGAAATGGGAATGTTGATGCTTCTATCAGTCCTTTTGATGTATACAAATGTAAGGATGGTTTTGTCGCGCTAGGTGTAGGTAATAACCGTCTTTGGGAAAAACTCTGTAATGTGATTAATCATACCGAGCTATTGGAAGATGAACGTTATAAAAACAATGATTTACGTTTTAAAAACTACATACCAGAACTACAAGTTTTAATCAGGGATTGGTGCAAGGATTATACAAAGAAAGAGTTGGAAGCAATGATGGATGAAGCTGGTATCCCATGCGGGCCGGTTCTTAATATTAAGGAGGCAATTGAGCACCCACAGATTCAGTCAAGAGAAATGATGGTTCATTGTGAACATCCGACGGCTGGTGACGAGTATATGCAAGGGTGTGTTGTGAAGATGTCTGAGACACCGGGAACAGTTGATAAAGCTTCCCCGCTACTAGGTCAGGACAACTGCGAGATTTTTGGAATCACTCAAGAAGAGGCGGAAGCATTGCATAGTGAAGGTGTTATATAATTTTAAATAAAAAATTTTGCCCTTACCAAATTTGGTAAGGGCTTTTCTAATAATTTTTTATTTAAAAGCTTCGTCCTGAGCTCCTCTCTGCATTGCTTTTTTAACTACCAAAGTCCCTGTTGCTTTTCCGCAGAGAACTGGTTCTTTTAATACATTTGCCGCAGATATTGCGAGACCATCTTCTTTTGCTAGCTCAATATATTTATATGCTTCAAACTTGCAAGTCCTGGAAGATTTTCCCCTTTCTTCAATCCAGCCGTGATATTCCATAAAGTCTCCTGCATAAACCGGAGCCAGGAATTCAACATCCTTATATCCTACAAACAAGCTTTCGTCACCATCATTGCGAATCATTAATTCAGTTCCTACATCGCCGAAGAAGTCTAATATATGAGAACCATTAACCAAATCTCCAGCATAATGTGCTTCTCCTGCTGACATCCTTACTCTCAAAACAACCTCTTTACCTATCATTTCTCATTCTCCTTTTATTTTTATTTAGATGCTCTTTTCTATGTTTTGAAAGCCTTTGCCTATGTAATAAAACCTATTGATTGTTTCATAGAATCGAGCAATCTATGCACTCTTTAGGCTTGCTCCATAAGATTTATAATATTACCTTACCTACTTCAATTCTTATTATTGCAATATCGATGCCAACGGTTTTTAAGTTTTAAAATAGCTATTTGCTAATGTTTATTTGGAATGAAAATAATATATGCTGCATTTTTAAATCTAATTTGAATTGAAGAGAAGTCATTTATGAATTAAAAAGTGACTTATGAGACTTTAAAACTAATAAGCTTAGGTATGGTGAATTACTTAAACAATGGCGTATTAAGGAGCAGTATGGTGTTTAATTACAGATGTTTTGATTTGGCATATAAATTGCTTATTAAATTAAATAGGATTCTATAGAAAAGAAGAATTCTATAGAAAATATTTTAAGAAAAGGGGAAAAGAATGAATTTCGAGTTTAATGAGAAGCAGCTGGATGTAATTAAAAAGGCTAGGAACATTGCAGAAAATGAATTAAAGCCGGGGGTAATTGAAAGGGATGAAACAAGTACTTATCCACTGGAAGGGTTTAAAAAATTAGGGAGCTTAGGGCTTATAGGTTTGCCTTATTCATCTAAATACGGCGGTTCGGATGCAGGTTACTTGGAATATGTCTTGGCAGTTGAAGAAATAGCAAAAGTCGATGCCTCATTAGCTATTTCGTATTCGGTATGCACTTCCTTATTTGCAGGTCCTATTGCAAATTTTGGTACCGAAGAGCAAAAAAGTAAGTATTTGCCACCGGTACTGTCAGGTAAATCATTGGGAGCTTTTAACTTGACAGAGCCGAGTGCCGGTTCTGATGCCGCAGGTGTTATAACGAAAGCTGAGAAAAAAGGAGATCACTACGTATTAAATGGTTTAAAATGCTTTTCTACTAACGGACCTTTAGCCGATTATTACTTCGTTGTTGCCAGTACCAATCCTGAGCTTAAAACTAAAGGACTATCAGCTTTTATCGTTGAAAGGGCTTACCCGGGTGTTTCAATAGGAAGAATAGAAAATAAAATGGGAATTCGTGCGGCACAAGTATCAGAAGTAATATTTGAAAATGTAAAAGTACCTAAAGAAAATCTGATATTAGAAGAAGGAAAAGGATTTAAACTTGCCATGGGTGCACTGGATGGAGGAAGAATGGGAGTTGCGGCTCAGGGTCTCGGTATTGCGGAAGGCGCCTTTGAAATTGCAAGAAAGTATTTGATTACCAGAGAACAATTTGGAAAGCCGTTATATAAGAATCAGTACTTATCATTTAAAATGGCTGAATTAGAAATTAAGATCGAACAAGCCAAATATTTATTGTATAAAGCCGCTTGTGATAAAGACAGCGGGAAACCGTATACTAAGTCGGCCGCAAAAGCTAAATATGCATGCACGAATGCCGCCATGGAAGTTACTACGGAAGCCGTTCAAATGCTTGGTGGAAATGGATATATGAAAGATTACCATGTTGAAAGAATGATGAGAGACGCTAAAATAACACAAATTTATGAAGGTACAAATGAAATTCAAAAATTAGTTGTAAGTGGTGGAATGTTTAAAGCTTAACTTTTATAAAAAGCTTACAGGATTTTGAGATGAGGGATACATATAAAAAATATTATAGAAGGCGAGGATATAGAAGAGAAAGCATATAAGTTAATTGATATATTATTCCAATTAAGATTAATAAAATGTTGTAATGAAAAAAAGAAAAATGTAAATCTTAACGAAGCTAAAATTGTTGTTTCAGGTGGAAGAGGTTTAGGCGGGCTGGAAGGTTTTAAACTGCTCACCAAATTGGCTGATGCCTTGGGCGGGGTGCTCGGTGCATCCAGGGTTGCTGTGGATTCAGGGTGGATAGACAGCTCCCATTGGGTTGGCCAATCAAAAAATATAATAAAACCCGATGTGTACTTTGCTTTTGGAATCTCGGGCTCAATTCAGCATCAGGCGGGTATGTTGGATTCTAAATATATCGTAGCAATAAACAAAGATATATATGCACCGATATTTAAAATTTGTGATTTAGGTATTGTGGGGGATTTATATGAAGTAATCCCATTTATGATGGATGCAATAAATAAAAAGTGCAAATAAAAATAAACCTATGGAAGCGAATAATTTATTTATAAAATACAGCAGTTTTATATGACTGCTGTATTTTAATAATTTTGCATCTAACTATAAATCAATAATGCCTTAATAATTGATAGCTTTTATGCAAGTTTCTAGATTTAGATGCTTGTAATAATCTGAGACATATTCAAAACTGACTTCTTTCAACTCAATAAAGGGTTAAAAAATAAACATATATCGTATTTTTTCAAATAAACATCAGCAACTAGCCGCTTGATATATCTAAAATTATTGGCATAGATATTGCAATAATAAGAATTGCAGAAGGCGTTAATTATATTACAAAATTTATAGCATGGAGGGAGGTGATCAACAACCGTGTTGTAAAAGATTAATTAAACTTTAAAGGGAGAGAATTTTGTGGAGGAAAATAATAAGCAAGATTTAAAGAAATTAACGTTTATGCAGTATTTCTTAGTTGGAGGCTCCGTATTTGCAATGCATTTTGGCGGATCCAGCATGCTGTGGCCTATGACATGGGGAAAAGAAAGCGGAACCCGAGTCTTTCTTGCTTTTTCCGGTGTCTTTATTACAGCATTGTTTTTAGTTTTTATAGCTTATTTGTCTTTAATTAAGTCTAAACGTACAATACTTTCAATGGCAAGCCAGGTATCTCATAAATATTCAATGATATTTGGCATTACAGTGGTGTTAGTCCTTGGTCCACTATTTTCGATACCTCGAATGAGTGCGGCAGCATGGGATGCTTTATTACAAGTATTTAAATTCCAGCCAAAAAATATTATACCAGCTTTAATTTTTACAGTTATTTATTATCTCATTACTTATTGGTTTATCTCAGAGAAAGGTGGAATTCTTGATAAACTAAGCAAAATATTGTTACCGGTATTAATAGTATCTGTAGTAGCAATTATTATAAAAGGCATTATTACTCCACTTGGCCCACAGGTGAATCCCGTATATGAAGCGAACCCTTTTGCTTATGGTTTCAAAGGTGGATATGCAACAGGAGATGTTTTATGTGCATTGGTGTTCGGCGGTATTATTATCGATGACTTAAAGTATAAAGGCATAGGCAGGAAATATTTAAATAAGAATACTATTATTGTTTGTGCAATAGGTATAGGATTACTGACTCTTACACACTTTGGGCATATGATAGTAGGTTCTCATGCAAGTACTATAGGAAATTTAAAATACTCAGCTCTCTATAGTGAAGTAGTTTTAAGGCTTTGGGGCCAAGTGGGAGGAGTTGTTTTTAATATAGCATTGTTATTTGCCGCATTAACAACGGCAGTAGGTTTAGGAGCCGGTACGGCAAACTTATTCTGTGAGGTTTTGGAAAATAGAGTTTCCTATAAAAAAGCAACCGCCTATATATTAGTTATGAGTGCAATAATTTCTATTATAGGTTTGAATTCAATTGTAGAAATTATAGGACCTTTGATGGATGTTGTTTATCCATCGGCAGTTGTAATGATATTATATTACACTATAATGCCGGATTTAGAAAGCAAGCCAAAAATATTGGCAGGTTATAAGACGGGTACAACTACTGCACTAGTATATGGTGTACTAGAAGGTATTGTTACATATGGAAATCTGCTAAATTTCAATGTAAGTTGGTTAGAAAACATTATTTTGATGATCCCGGGATCAAGCTTAAATATAGGATGGGTTGTTGTTGTGATTGTAGCATCTGTTATTGCCATGTTATTACATCGGGATAAAAAGGTAAGCACTACTTAAGTTTTTATAAAAATTGCATAGATTGCTCGATTCTATGAAACAATCAATAGGTTTTATTACATAGGCAAAGGCTTTCAAAACATAGAAAAGAGCATCTAAATAAAAATAAAAGGAGAATGAGAAATGATAGGTAAAGAGGTTGTTTTGAGAGTAAGGATGTCAGCAGGAGAAGCACATTATGCTGGAGATTTGGTTAATGGTTCTCATATATTAGACTTCTTCGGCGATGTAGGAACTGAATTAATGATTCGCAATGATGGTGACGAAAGCTTGTTTGTAGGATATAAGGATGTTGAATTCCTGGCTCCGGTTTATGCAGGAGACTTTATGGAATATCACGGCTGGATTGAAGAAAGGGGAAAATCTTCCAGGACTTGCAAGTTTGAAGCATATAAATATATTGAGCTAGCAAAAGAAGATGGTCTCGCAATATCTGCGGCAAATGTATTAAAAGAACCAGTTCTCTGCGGAAAAGCAACAGGGACTTTGGTAGTTAAAAAAGCAATGCAGAGAGGAGCTCAGGACGAAGCTTTTAAATAAAAAATTATTTAGGAATTGCCCTTGCTAATAAAGCAAGGGTATTTTCTTTTTTAATACTGATAGATAAAATGTGCAATATCTCAAGAAGTGTTACATTAGTTAATGTTTTAACATATATGGAGTATTATAAAGCCTTTTTACAAAGAAATAAAAAAGCAATATAATGTATAAAACCATATAATCGCTATCAATTCTTATATTTACCAAAAGACAGGTTATGAAAACGATGTTAGTAAATAAACAATTCTAGTAATTAATCATGGAGTGTGATAAACTTAAAGAAAAAGTGGTATTACCATATTACCATATTACAATTAACGCATGGGGGGATAGAGATGACTTACTTACTATTTTTTATTGCATTAATACCTATAATTTGGTTAATGGTTTCTCTAGGTGTATTGAAAATGCTGGGATACAAAGCCTGCCCCATTGGGCTGGCGATTACCATGTTGTTAGCGATAATATTGTGGAAGATGACGGCATTTGATGCTATTACTGCATCGTTAGAAGGAGTGGCGCTCGCACTATGGCCGATTATAATAGTAATTATAGCTGCAGTATTTACTTATAACCTTTCAGTACATACTAAAAGCATGGATATAATTAAGAAAATGATGTCAAACATCACTACTGATAAAAGAATATTAGTGCTAATTTTGGCGTGGGCATTTGGTGGATTTATGGAGGCAATAGCAGGCTTCGGCACGGCGGTTGCTATACCTGCGAGTATACTTGCTGCTCTTGGATTTGATCCGATTTTTGCGGCTATTATATGTTTAATTGCTAATACGACTCCCACGGCATTTGGTGCAATAGGAATACCTGTTACCACTCTTGCAAAGGTTTCCAATATTGATGTCACCCAGCTTAGCTACGCCGTAGGTTTACAATTATTACTTCTAATCATTGTTGTTCCTATAATTCTTGTAATGATTACCGGTAAAAGTGTTAAGGCAATTAAAGGTGTTTGGGGGATAACGTTAGCTTCAGGTATATCATTTGCTGTCCCACAGGTTTTTGCAGCAAAATATTTAGGGGCTGAGCTCCCGGCAATACTTGGTTCTGTAATTTGCATGGCAGTTACTGTAGGAATTGCTAAGGTATTTTATAAAGATACTGCTTCGAAGGATGTAGAAAAGATATCTGCTAAAGGAGCTGTTCTAGCATGGCTTCCATTTATATTAGTATTTATGTTCGTAATACTCAGTAGTGGACTTTGCCCACCAATAAACAAAGCGTTATCTTCTGTAAAGACATCAATACAAATTTATTCAGGAAAAGGTGCATCACCATATGTGTTCAATTGGTTATCTACACCTGGTACACTTATTATAATAGCCACATTCATCGGCGGACTTGTTCAAGGTGCTAAGTTCAGTGAGATAGCGGGAGTATTGGGAAATACGTTTAAGCAGATGTTTAAGTCTTCTATTACTATAATAGCAATAGTTGCGCTGGCTAAAGTAATGGGTTACAGTGGGATGATAAAATCTATATCAGCAGTTTTGGTTGCTACAACAGGACGTTTTTATCCCTTAATTGCCCCTATAATAGGTGCATTGGGAACATTTGTAACCGGTAGTGATACATCAGCCAATGTATTGTTTGGTAAACTACAGGTAGAAGTTGCAAGATCACTTCATTTAAATGAATACTGGCTTGCCGCAGCAAATACAGGTGGAGCAACAGCTGGAAAGATGATATCGCCCCAAAGCATAGCTGTAGCAACAGCGGCTACCGGGCTTGCCGGTTCCGAGGGTGAGATACTGAACTCTACTTTGAAGTTTTGTATAGTTTATGTAGCCGTTTTAGGCCTTATTGCATATTTTGCGGGACCTGTTTTTGGATTTAGATAATTAAGATTATGTTAGGATGAAAGGGGAGGTTCACAGTGGCTAAAATAAAATTACCGTATAATAAAAAGTTAATTGATATTGAAATTGAAGATAAGAATCTTTCTGCGGTGCTTGAATCTAAGGCCGCAAATTATAAAACTAATCTTAATGAATCAGAATTAGTAGAAAGGGCATTGGATAATCCAATAGGTTCTCCAAAATTAGAGGATTTGGTTAAAGATAAGAAAAGCACAGTCATAATAAGTAGTGATCATACACGGCCGGTTCCAAGTAAAATCATTATGCCAATACTGTTAAGGAGAATAAGAAAGGTAAACCCTGATATTGATATAAAGATTTTAATTGCGACAGGATTTCATAGACGTACTACCCGTGAGGAACTGATAGACAAATTTGGAGAAGAGATAGTAAAAAATGAAAATATAATAGTACACGATTCTCGCGATGATAAAAGCTTAGTTAAAATAGGCACGCTTCCATCTGGAGGTGAGCTTATAATTAACAAGGCTGCGGTAGAAACAGAATTATTAATTGCAGAGGGTTTTATAGAGTCACATTTCTTTGCAGGGTTTTCAGGAGGGAGAAAAAGCATACTTCCCGGAATAGCTTCTGCAAAAACTGTTATGGCAAACCACTGTGCTGAATTTATTGCAAGTCCATATGCCAGAACAGGGATTTTAAAAAATAATCCTATCCATAAGGATATGTTGTATGCGGCAGAAAAAGCAAAATTAGCTTTTATAATAAATGTAGTCATAGATGGAAATAAAAAGATAATAAATGCTTTTGCTGGACATAGCAGATTAGCTCATATAGATGGCTGCAAATTTGTTATGGGTTTATCTAAAGTAAAAAAAGTTGAATCAGATATTGTTGTTTCTACTAATGGAGGATATCCATTGGATCAAAATATATATCAGTCAGTTAAGGGCATGACGGCAGCTGAAGCTACATGTAAAGATGGCGGGGTAATTATTATGGTTTCTGCGTGTAACGATGGACATGGAGGAAGAGGCTTTTATAAAAATTTAGCAGATGTTAAATCCCCTGGAGAATACTTAGATCATGTTATTAAGGTACCAAGAAATGAAACAAAACCTGATCAATGGGAATCACAAATATTGGCTAGAATATTAGATAAACATACTGTGATTATGGTAACTGATATGTGTGATCCAAAACTTATAACAGATATGCATATGTTGCAGGCAAATACTTTTGAGGAAGCATTGAACAAAGCATATGACATCATGGGTAAAGATGCTAAAGTAGCAGTTATACCAGATGGAGTTGCCGTGATTGTAAGGTGATAATTTGGCTAACTTCACCATATTCACATTAAATAAACTTTGGAGGCAGTTTAAATGGATATATTAGTATGCATAAAGCAAGTCCCAGGAACATCAAAAGTTGAAATTGATCCAGTTACAGGTGTACTTAAGAGAAATGGAGTAAATTCCAAAATGAATCCATATGATCTATTTGCACTTGAAACCGCTCTTAGAATCAGGGCTAAAAAAGGCGGTTCAATAAAGGTAATAAGCATGGGACCACCGCAGGCTAGCGATGTAATTAAAGAAGCTTATATGATGGGCGCAGATGAAGGAACACTTTTAACGGATAGAAAATTTGGAGGAGCAGATGTATTGGCAACCTCTTATACCATATCCCAAGGCATAAGAAAAATGGGACATGTAGATTTAATACTATGTGGAAAGCAGACTACCGATGGGGATACTGCACAAGTGGGGCCTGAAATGGCTGAAAACCTTGGAATACCCCATGTGGCTAACGTATTGAGTATTGAAGAAGTAAAAAATAAATCTATAGTTGTTAAAATGGACATGCCTAATACGGTCGAAATAGCAGATGTAAAATTCCCTTGTCTTCTGACAGTGGATAAAGACATATATCAGCCCAGGCTTCCATCTTACAAAAAGAAATTAGAGACTAAAGATAGAAAAGTTGATACATTGTCTTTAAAAGACCTCGAAGATAAAGATGAAAATCATTATGGACTTAATGGTTCACCAACGCAGGTAGAGAAGATATTTCCACCAAGTGTAAACACTGATAAAGAAAAGTGGGAAGGTACCGGGGACGAGCTTGCTGACAGATTGGATAAGAAGCTTAAAGAGCTTAAGTTTGTTTAATAAAACCTAACACAAATCACGAATTATATATATTAATAAAATCAGGAGGAATTATTATGGGTAAATTGGTAGTTCACGAAGAGAAATTAACTCCGGAAATTATAAAAGAATTGGTTAATATATGTCCCTTTGGAGCCATGGAAGAAAAAAACGGAAAGATTGAAATATCTGCAGCTTGTAAGATGTGCAAGATGTGTGTCAGAAAGGGACCTAAGGGTGTAATGGAGTTTGTGGAGGATAAGGTTGAAAAGATAGATAAAAGTCTTTGGAAAGGTGTGTCAGTATATGTAGACCACGTAGGCGGTGATATACATCCGGTTACTTATGAACTTATAGGAAAGGCGAGAGAACTTGCCAGTAAGATAAATCAGCCGGTATATGCTGTATTCATAGGATATAACATAAAGGAGAAGGCCAAAGAGCTTCTTCATTATGGGGTTGATAAAGTATTTGTCTATGACTACAAAGAACTTAAGGATTTCAGAATAGAGCCATATACAGTAGCAATGGAGGATTTTATAAAGAAGGTAAAACCAGGAACATTACTTGTTGGGGCGACAACAGTAGGAAGATCTCTTGCACCAAGGGTCGCAGCTAGATTTAGGACAGGTCTTACAGCCGACTGTACAAAACTTGATATGAAGGAGAATACGGACCTTGTGCAGATAAGGCCTGCTTTCGGCGGTAATATAATGGCACGAATTATTAATCCTAATCACAGGCCGCAACTTGCTACTGTAAGATATAAAGTTATGGATGCACCTAGCAGAACTGATGAAATTTCCGGGGAAATAAAAGTAGAGCATATGGACGAAAATAAATTTAAATCCAGAATTGATGTACTTAAGGTAACCAAAAAAAAACTTGAAGTGGGAATTTCGGAAGCAGATGTTATAATTGCAGCCGGTAGAGGAGTTAAATCTGAAAAGGATATGGGTATGATAAGGGAACTTGCAGATCTACTTGGAGCTCAGGTGGCAGTAACCAGGCCGCTGGTGGAGGCTGGCTGGGCTGATGCAAAGCTTCAGATTGGACTTAGTGGTAGAACGGTTAAGCCTAAACTCATAATAACCTGTGGTATATCGGGAGCAGTTCAATTTGTTGCCGGGATGGATAATTCAGATGTTATAGTTGCCATAAATAATGATCCTAAAGCCTCTATATTTAATGTTGCTCATTATGGCTTGATAGGAGATTTATATGAGATAATACCGAAACTCATAGAAGATATAAAAAACGATCAAGATATGCAAGAAAAGGCCATGTAAAAATCCGGCATTAGAATTATAATTTCAATTTTATTTTGGAGGTCATTGATATGGGATTAACATGTACTAATCAATATAAAAAGCTGGATGACAAAGATGTGAAATTCTTAAAGGATTTATTAGGCGAAGACAGGGTATTTATTGGCAAGGACATAAACGAGGATTTTAGCCACGATGAATTAGGTGGAGTTAGCAAATACCCTGATGCAGTGGTTAATGTGTTAACCACGGAAGAGGTTTCAAAGATAATGTCCTATGCTTATGAGAACACCATACCGGTTGTAGGGAGAGGATCGGGAACAGGACTTGTCGGATCGTCTGTTCCCATTGAAGGTGGGATAATGATAAATTTAACTCAGATGAATAAAATACTTGAGTTAGATGAAGAAAACCTTACTTTAACGGTACAGCCCGGTGTGCTGCTCATGGACATAGCCAAGTATGTGGAAGATCACGATTTGTTTTATCCCCCTGATCCAGGTGAAAAAACAGCTACTATAGGTGGAAATATAAGTACTAACGCGGGCGGAATGAGAGCGGTTAAATATGGAGTAACAAGAGATTATATAAGAGGGCTAGAAGTAGTAATGCCAAATGGCAAGGTTTTGAAACTTGGGGGGAAGGTTGTAAAGAATAGCTCCGGATATAGTATAAAAGATCTTATTTGTGGATCAGAAGGAACCCTTGGAATAATAACTAAAGCTATATTAAAGCTTCTACCACTTCCCAAAGAGTCAATAAGTCTTCTTGTACCGTTTCCTAATCTGGAGAAGGCTATAGACACGGTTCCTAAAATAATAAAATCAAAGTCTATACCGACGGCTATAGAATTTATGGAGAGAGAAGTTATACTAGCAGCGGAAGAATATTTAGGCAAGAAGTTTCCGGATAATTCATCAGATGCATATTTGATGCTTACCTTTGATGGAAACAGCAAGGAACAAATAGAAGCCGACTACGAAAAGGTAGCAGATATATGTCTTAAAGAAGGAGCTCTTGACGTATACATTTCAGATACTGATGAAAGAAAAGAAGCGATATGGTCTGCAAGAGGAGCATTCCTTGAGGCAGTCAAGGCAACAACTACGGAAATTGACGAATGTGATGTTGTAGTTCCAAGAAATAGAGTGGCTGAGTTTGTTAAATTTACCAATGATGCTCAAAAGCGGTTTAATATCAGAATAAGAAGCTTTGGACATGCGGGGGATGGGAATCTTCATGTATATATGCTAAGAGATGATCTTTCAAAAAAAGAGTGGGATAAAAAATTAAGCGATATTTTTAATGCTATGTATAAAAAATCACAAGATTTAGGTGGGCTTGTTTCTGGTGAACATGGTATAGGCTATGCGAAAAGGAAATATTTATCCCGCCAATATGGTGAAGATTATATGCAATTGATGAAAAACATAAAATTAGCTTTTGATCCTAAAAATATTTTGAATCCGGATAAAGTGTGCGAATAAGATTAATTTTATTTAAGACAAGATGCCATATGTGTCAGCGTCTTGTCTTTTTTATCCAAACATTTGTCGCAAATGCTGCAAGCACTTGACTGTATTTCTTCTTTTTCTTATAATAATAATAGTCAGTACCGTCTCCTGATCGGGCATGGCACTGCTTTATTTATATTAAGAGGTGCTTTCATGAAACTTATTTTAGAATATACATGGCGTTACAAGAAATACTTGTTGCTCAGTCTTTTAGGGGTTGCAAGTTTTGTTCTTATCCAGATGGGTGTTCCCACACTATTAAAGTACATTATTAATGATTCTATAATGAAGGGTGATTCTTCCCGGCTTTTATCATTGGGATTGCTGATGCTAGCTGTCATAGTTATAGGAGGTTTTGGGGAAATTTGCATGTCCTTTGCCAATAGCCGCATAGCCTCCAATGTCATACGTGATATTCGAGAGGATACCTTTAAGAAGACCCAAAGCTTTTCCCATGCTGAATTTAATCAGTTCAGCGTGTCTTCACTAATTACCAGTATTACCAGCGATGCATACCAGATCATGCTGTTTGTCCAGAATATGCTGCGTAGTGCCCTTATTACCCCGGCGATGACTATAAGTGGTTTTATACTTATTGCTACCACCAATCCCCAAATGTTCTGGGTGGCTTTAGTAGCAGTTCCTATATTGCTTTTGGGAATGATCTTCATCGGTCGTAAATCCCTTCCTTATTCACATGCCCAGCAGAGAGGTTTGGACAAAATCAACTTAAATATGAGAGAAGGTATTTCCGGACTTCGGGTGATTCGTGCTTTTGGAAATGAGGGTTTTCAGTCACAACGTTTTGAGGGTGTGAACAGTGAATATTGTGGCGTATCAAAAACGGTATTCAGGATCGTATCTATTGCCCAGCCGGGTTTTTATCTGCTGTTTAACACAATGATTGCTGTTATTTTGTGGAAAGGTAGTAAATCCATTGGACTGGGTACATTGGATGTGGGTACCTTGAGTGCATCAATAGAATATGTGTTCCATATCCTATTTTCTTTCATGATGTTGGCGGTTCTGTTCCTTATGTATCCCCGTGCATCGGTATCGGCTGGCCGGATTCAGCGTATTCTTGAAAGTACCCCAAGTATTTTGGAAAACCTGGAAAATGGCATAACCGAAACTGAGGAAAAAGGGACGGTACGTTTCGAAAACGTCACTTTTGCTTATCCTGATTCTGAGGAACCGATCTTAAAAAATATTAGTTTTACTGTAAATAAAGGCCAGACTGTGGCTTTTATTGGAAGTACGGGGAGCGGGAAATCCACGTTGGTACAGCTTATCCCTAGGATGTATGATGTGACCGAAGGCAGAATTTTGGTTGATGGAGTGGATGTACGGGATTATAATATTAAATCTCTCCGTGACCGGATCGGTTATATTCCTCAGAAGGCCCAGTTATTTACTGGAACTATTGCGGATAATTTGCGCATTGCCAAAAAAGATGCAATAACGGAGGAAATGAAGCGTGCAACAGAAATTGCTCAGGCAGCGGAATTTATTGCCCAGAAGGAGGGCGGCCTGGAATCTAGACTTTCTGAAGGTGGAAGCAACTTGTCCGGCGGTCAGAAGCAGCGGCTGGCCATTGCCCGCGCCATTGTGAAGAATCCGGAGATTTATATCTTTGACGATTCCTCTTCGGCACTGGACTATACCACCGACTTAAAGCTGCGTACATGTCTCAAGCAGGAAATTACGGATGCAACCGTGTTGATTGTGGCTCAGAGAATCAGTACTATACGCAATGCGGATAAGATCATTGTGCTGAATGAAGGAAAAATGGTTGGAGAAGGTACTCACGGGGAGCTATTGAAGACCAATGGTATTTACCATGACATTGCCGCTTCACAACTTACAGAGGAGGAATTGCGTGAAACAGAATAAATTTTCTAAAGCGGGCAGACTTATCCAACTGTGTTTTGCACCGTATAAATGGCAAATCATATTGCCTGTCGTATTTACGGTCGCTGGCAGTGCTTTAGGCGGGCTTAATCCTTATATCATAGGACTTGGAATTACAGAACTTGGTAAAAATGTAAAGGCAATGAATGCAGGCGTATCGGGAGCCGGGGTCAATATGCCTTATATAATGAAGATTGTAATTATGCTTATAGTATTCAATGTGGTAAGGCAGACTCTTACCTATAGTTCTAGTTTTATGTTGGGCGGCGGCGTACAAAATGCTTTTAAGGATTTACGCACCCGTATTAATGAAAAGATAAATCGTCTGCCTGTATCCTATTTTGACAGGCATCAGCAGGGAACGGTTTTAAACACGATAACGAATGATGTTGATGCGGTAAGTAATGCGGTTCTACAATCAGTTTTAGCAATGACTTATTCTGTTACCAGTATTGCCATTACTTGTGTCATGATGTTATATATATCATTGCCTTTGGGGTTGGCCTCTATGATAATGTTGCCGGCATCTTTTTTCCTGTCACGCTTTGTAATGAAACATTCTCAAGGTAATTTCCTGACCATGCAGAATACATTGGCGGACTTAAACGGTTATGTACAGGAGAGATATACCGGTTTTACTGTCATTAAGTTATATAATAATGAAGAAGAGACCATAAAAGATTTCCAAAGAATAAACGAAAAAATTAATCGGGTAGGGTTTAAGGCCAACTTCGTTTCATCCCTGATGTCTCCTATTATGGAATTCATGGTGAACTTTACCTATATTGTTATGGTGATGTTGACAGGATATGCGGTGTTGTTTTCCGGAATGACACTTGGAAATATGCAGGCCTTCGTTCAGTATATCTGGATTCTTTATGACCCGTTAGGTCAAATTACTCAGCTCTTCCCGGCACTTCAAAGTGCCGCCGCATCCATGGAACGTATTATGAATTTCCTGGATGAGCCGGAAGAAAGTTCTGAGGAACATAAAAATACAAGACTTGTGCCGGAAAAATGTAATGGCCATGTGCAGTTTGAACATGTGAATTTTTCTTATACAAAGGATAAACCGTTGATTAATGACTTTTCCATGGAAGCAAAACCGGGGCAGACAGTCGCCATTGTGGGAGCCACCGGAGCCGGGAAGACTACCATTATCAATCTGCTGATGCGCTTTTATGATGCGGATTCAGGAGATATTAAGATTGATGGAGAAAGTATATATGATATGCATAGAAGTTCGGAAAGGGAGCTTTTTGGTATGGTGTTGCAGGACGCCTGGCTTTATCATGGCACTATCCGTGACAATATTCGTTTCGGTAGGACGGATGCCACTGATGAAGAGATCATACAGGCTGCCAAGGCTGCTAACGTGAACCATTTTATTAAAACTATGCCCGGCGGATATGACATGATGATCAACGAGGAGGCAAGCAATGTATCCTTAGGGCAAAAACAGCTTCTTACTATTGCCCGGGCTATTTTGAAAAACCCCCGGATACTCATTCTTGATGAGGCTACCAGCAACGTGGATACCCGGTTGGAAGTGCTTATACAATCGGCTATGAAAAGAGCTATGGAAGGACGGACAAGTTTTGTGATTGCACATCGGTTATCTACTATACGTGATGCAGACCATATTCTTGTAATGGATCACGGCAATATTGTGGAGCAGGGGACCCATAAAGAGTTGCTGGTTCAAAAGGGCATGTATGAGAAGCTGTATAACAGCCAGTTTGATGAGGGATAGCTCAAGAATTCTACAATTGATAAGGAGATTGTGGAAATGTATATAAATATACGAGAGTATAAGGATAATGATATACTCCCAATGACAGATATTTGGAATGAAGTCGTGGAGGAAGGTATCGCTTTTCCACAGGAAGACTGTTTAACTCAAGAAACAGGTAAAGAATTTTTTAGTAAGCAAACATATTGTGCTGTTGCAGAAGACGGTGAAAGCAAAAAAATCTTAGGACTGTATATACTCCATCCAAACAATGCGGGTAGGTGTGGACATATAAGTAATGCAAGCTATGCAGTCAGTTCCGAGAGCAGAGGACTACACATAGGGGAAAAATTAGTACAAGATTGTCTTGAAAAAGCTAAACAATATGGATTTAAAATCTTACAGTTTAATGCTGTGGTTGCTACAAATATACATGCACGCCATTTGTATGAAAGGCTTGGTTTTAAGCAACTTGGAACGATCCCGGGCGGGTTCCGCATGCAGAATGGACATTATGAAGACATTTGTCTTTACTATTATACTCTGTAAATAAATCCATAAATTTTTCGATAAAGAATTCTTTATGTGAAGCTTATTACTTTTAAGCGTATAAGAAATTTGAAGGTAAATTTTATAAAAACATGGGAGAGCATTATGAGTATTTATAAAGAAAGACTTAATATTTCTGTAGAACGATGGGAAGAATTATTACAGGATAGTAGGGTGTTCAAAGACGATGATATTATTCTTATTAGAACATTGTATAAATGTAAAGGATGTAGAGAAAGGGCATCAGTGCTTGCTAATATTATAGGTACAAATTATCGAGTATTAAATCTTCAGATTGGTAGATTAGGTAAAAGGATTGTCAATGAATTTCCAGATGTAGAATTTCCAACGAGAGAGAATGGAAAAGTACTATATTGGTATATTCCATTTGTAGGTGAAGATGCGGAGACTCCTGGCCAATTTTATTGGGAATTGCGTTCGGAATTAAAACAAGCGATAAAAGAACTTTTCGATAACACATTTATAGCTGAAGAAATATCTGAAGAACAATCAAAAAAATTGTTTGAAGGTGCAAAAAAACAAATTATTGTAAATGCATATGAACGTAATTCAAAGGCCAGAAAAGAATGCATTGATCATTATGGGGCAAAATGCCAAATATGTGGTTTTGATTTTGGAAAATTTTATGGAGATAAATTTTGCAATGTTATACAGGTTCATCATATAAAACCTTTGAGTCAAATCAAAGAGGGTTATACGGTGAATCCAAAAACAGATCTAATTCCTGTGTGTCCTAATTGCCATGCTGCTTTACACAGTAAGACCCCACCATACACACCTCATGAACTGAAGGCGTTGATTAAGAGTAAGATTTAGTGCAGATAAATAAGCAGAATAAGTGTTATAGAAGTGAAGTGTATAGATAGAATAGATTATGAGGTTTTTGGAAAGCGCGAGTCTAACGCCATCAGGGCACAATAACCAGCTATGGGACTTCATTATAGTTGAATCGGAAAATAAAAAATGAAGCTGTTGGTTGTAAACTATCATCAGTCCTGGATGCTAGCAGCTCTGTTTTTTTATTGTGCCCATAGAGCTGTATAGCCGATGATGTCGAAGTAAAATTAGATAAAAACAGTTCTAATCCTTATCTTAAACATATAATCAGAGACACGGGAATTGCAACCGAGCATATATTGCTTGAAGCGGAAAATATGGTGTTATATAAGCCAGTTTGAACAGAGAAATGTCAAGCCCATACTGGGTATTCTATATGACATATGTTTGCGGTACAGTTTACATTAGGGTATGTTGACGAGGAACTGAAGCAGCTGCCGAGAATGGCATTGAAGGATATGGTAATATATGAGAGATGGTAATTTAACAAAATCAATGGAAGGTTATTAGGTATCAGTACAAGTCTTGATGCCTTTGTTTTTTATCTATATAATTCTTGTGTTACAATGGGAATATATTTATAGAATCCAACCTCGATTAGTAAGCATCTTACTTCATTCATAAAATTAGAGAAACTCTACAAGATATGTAAATTATAAGGATGTCCATGAATTAAGGAAAGATTGTGAGTTGAGCAATCTATGCCGTTAGCTTCGTATATGGTTTGGGCATAAGCCAGAGAATTTCGAGAAGTTTGTTATGCTTTACCGGGCCGATTTGGATACAAACGGTGAAGCACAAGCGATCGTCCGTTAGATCATAAAGCGAAGTAGAGAAAATATGGTGACCTTATTGTATGGAGCAAAAGACCCTCAGATTAATTATGCCGCTATCTTAAAGGATTATTTAGAATCTAAAAGTTTGTCCGTATGAGTTTTCGCATGTATTTTGCTGTCTGATTTAAAGCTACCAAACGGATGAAATATGAAAGTTATCTGGGATAGCGCATGAGGTGCGAGATGTATTTCCAGCCCACATTTGGTTATTGGTAAATTTAAATAAATAAAATGTTAGGAGGAGATAAGTATGATAAAAGAAATCGAGGACAGGAGAAGCGTTCGCAAATATCAAAACAGGAAAGTTGAAAAAGAGAAGATCATTCAGATTCTGGACAGCGCCAGGTTGGCTCCATCGGGGGACAACACCCAGCCATGGAATTTCATTATAGTTGAATCGGAGGATACAAAAAAGAAACTGTCGACCGTCGATCATCACCAGGATTGGATGATGACGGCGCCGGTTTTTATTGTGTGCGTGGCGGATATCCGTAGACGTATCTCCGATGATATCAAAGCCGAATTGGATGAGAATAGCCCCGAGCCGGATCTGAAGCAAATTATCAGAGATACAGCAATTGCGATAGAGCATATATTGCTTGAAGCGGTACATCTGGGGCTATCGACCTGTTGGACAGGATGGTATGTTCAGGATGACGTGAGGCTTATTCTGAATATACCGGAGGATAAATATGTGTGCGGAATAATCACATTAGGGTATGGCGACGAGAATCCGAAGCAGCGTCCGAGAAGGGCATTGGAGGATATGGTAAGATACGAGAAATGGTGATGAAATGACGATCGATATAATTAGGTATTACAAAGCCAACTTATACATTAGACTATGTGGCCTACGTCGAGGAGGAAAATCGTGGATACAACAGAATCGAAAGGATTATCGACCTTTTATCTTAAGATCATTGGATTAGTTTTGATGGTGATCGATCATATATATCAAATGTTTTTGCCATTAGGTGCACCAAATTGGCTGAACTGGTTTGGCCGTCCGGTAGCAACGATCTTCTTTTTCACCAGTGTCGTTGCGTTCAGCCATACTCACAGCAAGAAAAAATACATGACGCGTCTATATATTTGCATGGTGCTAATGTCACTGGCAATGTTTGGTTTAGAGGCTTTGGTGAGATATGATCAGGTTGTGCTGATAAATAATATCTTTCGTGATTTGTTCATCGGAACGGTTTTCATGTATGGAGTAGATGAATTCAAGGAGGGCTGGAGCAGTCATAAAGTTAAAAATATTTTAGCGGGTATTTTACTTTTTCTGATTCCGTTTGTCTCTAACTTTATTCTAGCTGCTATAATGAGTAATCTGAGCTTGCCGCGCTTAGCTAATACTATACTGTTAAGTATAACTCCCGGAATACTGATTGCTGAAAATAATTTAATGGTATTGCTGATCCCGCTTTTATACATTTTTAAAGACAATCGCAAGATCCAATGTCTGTTGATCACCTTAATGGCAGCAGTTTACGGCATTATGGGCTCGATTCAATGGGTCATGGTATTCTCGATCATTCCGATATGGTTTTATAACGGCAAAAAGGGGCCCGGCCCATATTGCTGTCTTATACCTGATTTCGGCTTACATGTTTAATCATTAATATGGTTCGCCAAAGAATATTGGCAGTATATCAATGCGATAAAATTGGAGTTGGATTAAATTGAATATCTGGATTTGGATTTTTACTTTGATTATGGATTTATGGTTTCCAATCTTTATGATTGTTTTTGGAAACAAGAAAAAAGCTCCAAAAGATATTAACGGCAGCATAGGCCACAAAACAGCCATGGCAAGAAAAAACCGAGATACATGGGAGTTTGCACATCAGCATGACGGGAAATCTTTTCGTATGGCAGGTTGGATTATGCTAGTAGTTTCCCTTATTATAATGCTGCTTGCAATTATAGAAATTAATCACATCTTAAGTAAATTAGGCATATACCTCTTTATAATACAATTCCTTGTTTATTTGGGCTGTGTGGTATCTACTGAGGTTGCACTACGGAAGACATTTGACGAGAATGGCAATAGAAGATAGTTAGGTTACCTTTAGGTTTCAAACAAGGGGAAAATAAATAAAATGGGTTTTCCAAACGGGAAAAGGGGAAAAGCTTAATTGAAATTCCGCAGGATTTTATTGTGATAGATATAGAGACGACGGGATTAGATCCTGACTTTGACAGTATAATTGAGATTGGTGCTTTGAAAGTAAGAAGATGAATGGTGGCTGCTGAATTTAGATCCCTTGTAAAGCCGGATTTAAAGTATGGTTATGACGGCTATGGCAATGAATACGCCTATTATGTCGACGATTTTATAACGGGATTAACGGGCATAGCCAATGAAATGCTTGATACTGCTCCTCCGGTGGAATATGTGCTGCCCGGATTTGTTGACTTTATAGGGGATGATGTATTGGCCGGGCAGAACGTGAACTTTGATATTAACTTTTTATATGATGGCTTAATGAGCAATTCAAACTATAAACTAAGAAATGATTTTGTAGATTTAATGAGATTGACGAGAAAGATATTGCCTGATTTAGAAAATCACAAATTAGAAACGGTAGCCTCTAATTTTAAAATAGAGGTTGTAGGCAGCCACAGGGCATCGGCCGATTGCTGAATATTTAGCCCGGCATCTTTGGTTGCCCGAAGGACGGGGTGCTGCGGGCTGCAAGTGACGCGCAACTGATGTTTTACTATTGAATTCTTTCATAATTTACATTGGATTATAGTTGCTGTATAATAGCTGATGGTAATTGAATATGATGCTTTATGGTGCCGCTGGTATGTTGAGACAGCGGTCAAAAGGGAAGCCGGTGAAATGCCGGCACGGTCCCGCCACTGTAACAGGAAGTCCGGCTATTCTGGATGCCACTATTTCTCTATGAAGTGGGAAGGTTGTAGCCGAACGATGATCTGAAGTCAGGAGACCTGCCATGAAGGAAGATACCGTTATCACTTACGAGGATAAGGAGGCGTCAGCTAAATAAGTTAAAGGGAAGGAAAACCCTTTTCTAATCTCCCTTTGTTGGCTTATGTAAATGACAACCTTTTTCTTGTGAGGAGGGTTGTTTTAATTTTTTAAGGAGGGAATATAATGTTGGACAAAAGGATCAGTGACCCCGAACTGATGAGCAAGGTGGTAACGTCGGTGGAAGCGGCAATGCTGATAAAGGACGGTATGAACGTCGCAGCCAGCGGGTTTACCATTTCGGGGTATCCAAAGGCAGTATCTATGGCCCTGGCGAAGAGAGCTGAGCAGACGGGAGAAAAAATTAAAATCAATCTGCTTACGGGGGCGTCTACCGGGGAGGAGTTAGATGGAGAACTGGCAAGAGCCGGGATGATCTGTAAGAGGCTGCCGTACCAAACCAATGACAGCTTAAGGGACAGCATCAATAAGGGCGATTGTCAATACCTCGATATGCATTTGAGTCAAGTGCAGCAGTATATTAGATATGACTTTCTCGGCAAGATCGACATAGCAATAATCGAGGCTGTCGCCATAACGGAAGATGGGAATATCATACCGTCTTCGTCCGTGGGATGTTCTCCGACATTTGTCAGCAAAGCCGATAAGGTGATCGTAGAGATAAATACCAGCCAGCCAATTGGACTGGAAGGAATGGCGGATATATATGTTCCCCAAAGTCCGCCTTATCAAATGCCTATTCCAATATCAAAGGTCGATCAAAGGATCGGCACCCCTTATATACCATGCGATAAGGATAAACTAGCCGCCATAGTAATTACGGATATACCGGACGATGTAAAAGAGATGACCCCAGTCGATAACATTTCAATGAGGATATCCGGTTATCTCATAGAATTTTTGGAGCATGAAGTTAAAATGGGCAGACTGCCGCAAAATCTGCTGCCGCTGCAGTCGGGAGTCGGCTGTGTGGGCAATGCCGTATTGGCTGGGCTCATGAAGTCGAAATTCAACAATATGACGTGCTATACGGAAGTGATACAAGATTCTATGCTCGATTTGATCGACGCGGGCAAAATATCATATGCCTCGGGGACGTCTATAACCACATCGGAGAAGGGGCGAAAGAAATTTTACGACGGAATAAATTCTTACAGAAACAAAATCATACTGCGGCCCCAGGAGATCAGCAACAATCCCGAAGTAATAAGAAGGCTGGGCGTGATCGCGATAAATACCGCGATTGAAGCGGATATCTATGGCAACATCAATTCGACCCATCTATTCGGATCTCAGATGATGAACGGCATAGGAGGATCGGGAGATTTTACTCGTAATGCATATATATCGATATTCACGACTGCCTCTACTGCGAAAGACGGCCGTATTTCTTCCATTGTCCCAATGGTGACTCATCACGATCACACAGAGCATGACGTAATGATAGTCATCACCGAAAACGGACTCGCAGACCTGAGGGGGTTAAGTACCAGAGAGAGGGCAAAGCTCATAATAAACAACTGCGCCCACCCTGATTACCGGCCTATGCTGCTCGATTACTTTGAGCGGGCACAAAAACCGGGAATGATGCACACACCGCATCTTTTGGATGAGGCTTTTTCCTGGCATACGAGGTATATGAATACCGGTACTATGAAGATGTAAATTACTTGATCGGCGGAACAATGGGAGTTGGGAAAACAACTACTTGTCAAATGCTTAGAGATAAACTTAAAGGCAGTGTTTTCTTAGATGGGGATATGCCATCAGCAGGTTATTTTGATGATATTGTTTCACACCTCAATACTGGACAGTGTAAAATACACTTAATTTCACTGGCGTGTAGTGAACAAGTATTGCAAGAGCATCTGAAAAAGGATATAGTTGCCAGTATCCGGACATAAGACTCTATCCCTAGATCTATCAAACGTATTCTTCTTTAACAGGTGGATAGATGAGAGTCCCTTCGGGAAAAGGCTTTGTGGTAAAAAACAGGTTGGAGAGTTCCGTGGTTGGAGAATGCCTTCAGGTTCTCAATCTATGGATAACTATGTTCCGGGATGTATGGTTATAGGAGATGCAGTAAACAAGCTTGTACACAAGATAATAGATAGTCCGGAAGTAAAAGAAGCATTTACAAAACAGTGGTACTTTGAAGTTTATGAAGCTAATAAGGCCCCGCCCTGATCAGGCGGAGCCTTATTATCCTTACCTGTATAACAGCAAACCGGCTGCAGCGGATAAAACCGTAAGCAGTATGGGGTCAAGATTATATACGTAAGACAAAAGGAACGCTGCTACAAATATAATTATGCTTTTAATATCAATGAAAGAGCTTTGTGCCACAAGGATGGCGGCAGCTGCTATCAATCCTATGGTAGCCGGACGCAAACCAAGAAATGCATTTTCTACATATTTATTGTTCTTAAACTTAATAAAGAACTTTGATATAATAACCATTATAATTATGGAGGGGAATATAACGCCCAGTGTTGCAACAGTAGAACCGAAAATGCCCGCGGTCTTGTAACCTATATATGTGGCTGAGTTAATGGATATGGGCCCCGGGGTTATCTGGGATATGGCAACAACATCTATGAATTCCTTGGCGCCCATCCATTTGTGAGCCGTTACGACCTCTCTTTGAATAAGAGGGAGCATTGCATACCCACCGCCGAAACTAAACAACCCGATTTTCAAAAATGTAAAGAATATTTCTAAGTAAATCATTTCGTCTCCCCCTTGTTTATATATTGCCCATATATTATTCCTAAGACTGCGGCAGCAATTATAATATATATGGGAGATATTCCTATAACCACTAATGCCGCACTTATTATAGGTATAATTACTGTCTTTCTGTTTATCTTAGCCGACTGAGAAAGCCTTATGACCGGTGCTGCAATTAAAGCTACAACGGCAGGCCTTATGCCCTTGAAAGCCCTTTCAACATAAACATTGTTCTTTATCCCTACAAAGAATGAAGCAATTATCAATATTATAAAGAATGAAGGCAGCACTGAGCCTAAAACTGTAAAAATCATTCCCGTTATCCCTGCAATTTTATAACCCACAAAAACCGCCGTATTTATTGCGATAGGTCCCGGCGCCGACTGGGCAAGGGCCAGCATATCTAAAAATGTATCCCTGTCTATCCATTGTTTTTTGTCTACAACCTCTTTTTCGATAAGAGGTAGCATGGCATAGCCTCCGCCGAGTGTGAAGGCACCTATCTTGAAAAAGGATAAAAACATTTCAAGGTATTTTCTCACAAGTTAACAACTCCTTAATAAATAAAGTCTACATGATTATTCCTGATTTAATAATTCCTCAACAACCATGGCCGCTGCACCCAAAGAGATGGAGTTTTTTGCGAACTTCCCTTCTCTCTTAAAGGTGATATTAGTTTTATCTTTAAGATGAATTTTTTTATATGCCGCCGATGTAGCCACATTATAATAAAGCTTGGAGTATCTGAATAATGGACCGCTCAGAATGACGAGCTCAGGTTTCAGGATGTTAACATAATTGTTAAGCGCCAGGCCAAAAATAACTGCGGAATCGGTCATGATTTCTTTTGCCAGCGCATCTCCTTGCTCGGCCATATTACATATATCTATATAGTCTATCTCATCCGGTGGTTTTGATGATAGATAGCTCCTTCCTGCTTTTGCCTTTGTTTTGAATTTCTTTGTTATTTTCAGGGTAGAGCAGTAACATTCCACACAACCGTAATTGCCGCAGGTGCATCGTTCACCATCCATATCTATCACCATATGGCCGAAAGAATCTTCGGAATCTGATGAGGTCCTTATAAGTTTGTTTGAAGACACAACCCCTGTTCGTATTCCCATCCCACAATTAAAATAGGCCATGTTGCTAAACTTTTTACCTATGCCGAATATGTGTTCACCCAATACGGCAGAGTTAGCGCCGTTGTCTACAAAGGTTGGTATGTCCATGATATGTTCAATAATATCTTTGATAGGTATATTGATCCAATCCTTGGAAGAAAAGTTCGTTGGGTTTAAGATGATGCCGTTTTCTCGGTCAAGAGGGCCCACTGTTCCCACACCGATTCCCAGTATATTTGATTTAGATATGGAAAGCTCGTTTAAGGTTTTTGTAATGGCATCGCAGATGCTCTTTATTGTTTGCTGCGGTGACGAGATAGGTAGAGCTTTCTCAGCAAACACAGTGCTTAAATTGAGATTTGTTATAACGAAGCGGGCATATGACCGTGATATGTCTATACCGATAAGATAGGGGACATTGGGATTTATATCATATAGAGCGGGCCGGCGGCCCCCGGTTGATTCGCCGATGGCAGACTCGATAACCAGTTTTTTATCCAGTAATGGCTTAATAGACCGCTGCAATGTACTTAATGCCATATTGGCAATAAGTAATAAATCATTTTTAGCTATAGGTCCGTTTTGCTGGATTAATTTTAGTAAGGTTTTGCTGTTTTTATTTAAATCATGGACTGAATACATAGATACCTCCATATGAATAACAAAGGCTATAGATACATAATAACACTTTTTATCAAAATAGCAATAAGTTTTTCTGCTTCTTTGACGTAACAGACGATACAGTAAAGTGTAAATTCAACGCCACGTTTAAGTATAATGGCAGTGAAGCATCGGATGAAGACCAAGATGTAAAAGTTACGATACTCAATAAAACTTTTCATTTAACAATCCCTGCAATAGAAAAGAGATACATTACAGGAACACAGGGAGAGACTGCTCTTTATCTTGGTGGTTATAAGTTTTCCGACAATCTGAGCAGTGTGGGTGAATTGTATCTACAAATTATACGACGAGAGCATTTAAAAACTTTTAAAGATAGTTATTTTAAAAATTACTTGAAATTATCTGCCTGATTGGTATAATTAATTTAAATTGTATTAAAAGGAAGGGGGAGATAAAATGAAAAGGGTAGTAGCTGTCAATTCAAATACTTATCATGGTTATTCGTTGCAAGATGCCATTGCAGGAACCAATTCAGCCGGGTTTAAATACATAGAGCTTACGGCTACAGAGGGATGGACAGAACATATTTTTCCCACAATGAGCTTTAAATATCTTTGTGATGTCAAAGATCAACTTAAAGCCGGTGGCCTGGAACCAATTACCATGAGCGGCCACTGTAATTTGATGGACAGTGAAAGACTTAAGGATTTTATTCTTAATATTAAGCTGGCAGGATTTTTTGGCTGCAAATATATAATCAGCTCTGTAGGTGAAGCTCATATCAATGATAATGCAGTGACTTCCGATGACGTGGTATCGCAGCATATCAAGCAAATTGTGCCGTATTTGGAGGAGTATGATCTTACATTATGCATGGAGAATCATGGTAAACATGCTACGGGAAAACTATTGAAAAATATAATAAAATCAGTGGCATCACCCAGGGTTTTGATCAATTATGATACAGCCAACGCCGTTTATTATGGTAATGTCGATATACCGGAGGATCTGGATTTGTGCATCGGTATGGTAGGCCACGTACATCTAAAGGATAAAGCCGGTAAATATAATGAGTGGAATTTTCCAGCCTTAGGTAAGGGGCAAATCGATTTTAAAACGATTATTGATAAACTAGAGAGGGCAGATAATGACTGCCCGCTGAGTATAGAAATAGAATTTACAAAGGACGGTCCGCAGGATCTTGATGAAGTAAACCGGGCTGTTAAGGATTCATATGATTACCTCAAACATCTTGGATTGGAATTTTAGTTTATATAATAATTGAAAACCGGAGGTGAGAAAATGATTAGAATCGGAATCGTAGGTATCGGCGGTATAGGTACCGTGCACTATGACAACTATTTACATATAAAGGATTGTAAGGTAATTGCTGCCGTATGTCACTCCGCGCAGAGTAAGGAAAAGGCAAGAGAACTAAAATTGGTTCCGTATGATGATATAACCTCTATGGTAGAAAATGAGAATATAGATGTTATAGATATATGTACACCTACATATTTGCATAAACAGCACGTTATTGAAAGCCTTAATGCTGGTAAAGATGTATTTGTTGAAAAACCTATGGCCCTGCACAGAAAAGATGCTGAAGAAATGTTTAACTTAGCGGAGGAAAAAAACCTCTTTCTCTTTGTAGGACAGGTTGTTCGTTTTGCTTATGAATCCCAGCTTCTTAGTAAGATCATAAAGAGCGGGAAATATGGAAAACCTTTGGACGGATATTTTGAGAGAATCAGCGGCCGTCCTAAATGGGTCAAAGATGGCTGGCTTTTTGACAAGAAGAAAAGCGGGCTATTACCGTTCGATCTTCATGTACATGATCTGGATTTAATTATAAGCCTCTTTGGAAAACCGGATGGCTATACCTTTACAAGCAGTGGCAGGGATGAAGTAAACTACAAGGAACATTACAGATTTAATTATATTTTTGGGGATCTAAATGTTACGGCAGAAGCAGCTTGGTTTAATGCTGATTATCCACTCAAGGCAAGATGGCGCATATACTGTGAAAACGGTGTTATTGAAAACGATGGTAAACATGTCACAATATATAGGCCGGATGTAGAGCCTTTATATTATCAGCAGGAAGAGGAGGTATCGGTATCTACAGATATCAATCTGCCTGCTACGGGTATGTTTTATAACGAGCTTTCTCATTTCATTTCTTGTATAGAAAGAGGAACTCCTTCAGAAATTATAGGCCGTGATCAGATAATTACCGGCATAGAGATAATGGATGAAATATTAAATAATGTGTAAGGAATTAATATAATAAAAGTTGACAACAAGAAAAATAATGTCTAATATTATGAATTGGATAAGTGTTGTTAAACGCCAAAATGTAATGGATTACATTATACAGATACTGGTAATATTATATAAAGCTCTGGAGGAATAGTATATGGCGACAATAGAAGATGTTGCAAAAGAAGCCAAAGTTTCGGTGGCAACTGTCTCAAGAGTACTCAATAACAAAAAAGCTGTAAAGGAAGAAACATGTAAAAGAGTATACAGGGCTATAGATAAACTTTCTTTTGAACCTAATATGTCGGCAAGAAACTTAAGGCGAAATGAAACAAGAGTTATTCTTATAGTGACTCCCAATATCACTAACCCATATTATGCCCATATTCTTGCAGGCATAGGTGATTGCGCTCAAGAGGCCGGGTACAGCGCGCTTATACATAATACGTCCGGTAATGAAAAAAGGGTAAAAGCCGGTCTGGATATGCTCAAGAAGAAAAGAGCGGACGGAGCCATATTGTTTGCTAGCAATATGGATTCCATGTGGATAAAGGAGTATGCCGATGAGTACCCCATTGTCTTATGCTCCGAATATCCAGCTAAAGGCCATGTCCCCAGGGTTTCGATTGACAACTACAAAGCTGCGCAGGATGTTATGGAGTATATCATCGGTATGGGACATATAAGGATAGCTACAATAAGCAGTTCCAACAAATATATTTCTACTGCACTTAGGCTGAGAGCATATAAGGAATCATTATTGTGGCATAATATTGAGGTGCATGAAGACTATATTGTATATGCCGATGCCGACTATTCTTTTATGAGCGGTAAAGAAGCGGCTACCAAGATTTTAAAACAAAAGAACAGGCCCACGGCCATATTTTGTATTTCGGACACCATTGCGCTTGGTGCAATTACGGCGGCTAAGGAATTGGGTATCGATGTTCCCAGCGGACTTAGTGTGATTGGGTTTGATGATGTTGATGATACAACAATGTTTCATCCTTATATAACTACCATTGCCCAGCCTTGTTATGATCTAGGCAGGCAGGCGTTCAGGATTCTTTATAATTGCATGAATGATGGAAAAGCTGATGAGGTTACGGTACTTCCCCATAAGTTCATTATAAGGGAATCTTCAGGATCTATCTAATTTGATGTTAGCTGCGTGAAAACGATTCGCAGATAACGATAAATAAAATATAATTTAGGGGGTAATTTTTGTGAGAAAGCGAAAGATGGTTGTTTTAATCCTTGCGCTGGTTTTGGTGTTGACCGCGGTTTTGTCTGGCTGTGGAGCCAACACAAATACAAAAGAGACAGGTTCCGATACTAATAAGGCAAGCAATGAACAGACTGCAAAGAAAAAATACAAGGTAGGCATACTGGCACCTGCGGTTACTCACGGGTGGGTTGCCGCCGTTGCTTATCATGCGGGAGACCGTGCAAAAGAGCTTTCCGACCAGATTGATTACCAGATTCAAACAAGTAATAATGCGGAAGAGATGACATCACAATTAGACGATTTAATGACTTGGGGAGCAGATGCAATCGTTGCATTTCCACAATGGGAAGGTATGGAAGTGCCTATAAAGAAGGCGGTTGATGCAGGAATAAAGGTTGTGAATTTTGATATAGAAATCGATGTTGACGGAGTTTACAGAGTAGCTGGGGATAACTATGACATCGGTGTCCAAGGTGCAAAATATGTAGTGGATAAGTTAGGCAAGGACGGGACGGTTGTTATATTGGACGTTCCATCATCCGGCTCAGTGGCAAAGCTTCGTAAACAGGGTTTCCTGGATACGGTAAAGGAGACTGCTCCCGATTTAAAGCTCATTACGTATGCGACTAAATTTACGAGGGAAGACGGCTTAAAAGATTTTGCCGATATATTAACGAATAACTCTAAAATAGATGCCGTTTACTCAATGGATGATGAAACTTCCATAGGTGTTCTACAGGCTATAAGGGAAGCTGGAAGGAAAGATATCAAAGTTGTGACAGGGACGGGCGGTATGCAGGAGTATTTCAAGATGATGCCTGAGAATAAAGATATATGGGTTGAATCTGCACTATATAGTCCAGACATGGTAAAAGATGCCGTAGATGTGGCGCTGAAACTCCTAAAGGGTGAAGAGGTTAAAAAGGAAACTATTATACCCACGACCATTGTAGACAGAACTAATTATAAAGATTTTCTTGATCCTGATTCACCATATTAAATTAGGCAATCTAGAGGTTACAGCTGTGCTGTAGCCTCTGTAATAATATTATGATGCTCATAAATAACAGTAAAAAGGCCGTTGTAAAAGAAGAGGGGAATTGAGGCGGTTTTATGTCAATAGTGATGAAAAATATACGGAAAGATTTTGGCAGCAACGAGGTTCTTAAAGATGTCTCTATTAATGTGGAAAAAGGAGAGATATGTGCTCTTATAGGTGAAAATGGGGCAGGGAAATCCACCTTGATGAATATCTTGGGTGGAGTTATCAAGATGGATTCAGGAGAAATATATCTGGATGGAAAGAAAGTGGGATTCAATTCACCATTGGAATCCTTAGAAGCTGGAATTGCATTCATACATCAGGAACTCAATCTTATAAATGACTTGCCTGTTTATGAAAACATGTTTATAGGGAGAGAGATAAAAAACAAAAAGGGAATTCTTGATATGCAGGCGATGTTTCATGATACTGAAAAAATATTTAAAAGAATGAATATTGACCTGGACCCGAGAACGATACTGCGGGATCTTGATGTATCGTATAAACAAATAATTGAAATATGCCGGGCTATGATGATGAATGCATCATTTATAATCATGGATGAACCGACAACTTCATTAACACAGCCGGAGATAGAACGTGTTTTTAATATGATGAATACATTAAAAAAAAATAACGTTGGGATCATTTTCATATCTCATAAATTGAATGAAATAAAAAGAATTTGCGACAGGTATGTAGTTCTCAGGAACGGTTGCCTTGTAGCAAAGGGTGACGTCTGTGATGTTACTACAAATGATTTGGCGTATTATATGGTTGGACATACTATACAAACGAAACGTGCTACAGGGAAAAAGGGGTATGGTAATGAGGTTTTGAAGGTTGAAAAGTTGGAACATGACAATATATTTAAGGATATAAGTTTTTCAGCAAAAGCAGGAGAGGTTTTGGGTTTTATCGGACTTCTTGGTGACGGGCGTAGCGAATTGTTTCAATCCATTTTTGGAGCAGACGGCATATCTTCCGGAAAGATCTATTTAAAGGGAAAAGAAGTTAACATACATAGTACTACCCAGGCACTTAAAAAAGGTATAGGATACCTCCCGAGAAATAGAAAAGAAAATGGAATAATAAAAGACATGAACATAATAGAAAACGCTTCTATTGTGATATGGCCTAAATTTGCCAAGAAGGGTGTTATTGATAAAAAATTGAATGAGGATATGTTTGATAGGCAAGTAAAATCTTTAAAAATCAAGGTGATGAGGTTTACAGATAGTATCAATGAACTATCCGGGGGAAATCAACAGAAGGTTGTCCTTGTAAGGTGGCTTTTAGCCAATCCGGATGTGTTAATCTTGGATAATCCGACACAGGGTGTTGATGTAGGTGCGAAAGAGGATATATATAATATAATCGAGAAACTTGCGGCTGCTAATATTGCGGTAATCGTACTATCCAGTGAGGCACAGGAAATTATGCGGATCTGTGACAGGGCAATCGTAATGTACCACGGGAGGTTACAGGGGGAAGTAAGAGGGGAGACAATGAATGAACATGATATAATGAGGCTTGCTACCGGAGGAGAATTGGGTTATGCGGAGGTGAATAAATGATGAATGATAATGAAACGGAGAAAAAGTTAAATTTCTTCGGGTTATTTAAATATAAGTGGGCGAATGAGCCGATATTCAGCACAGCCATAGCGCTTATTATAATGATAATATTACAGACATTAGTTTTAGGTTTTAATTATGATTCGGTAGGGAGCTGGTTTTACTCATGGATAAATAATTGGATAAATATACTGAGAAATAATGCCGGTATAGGATTAATGTCCTTGGGAATGACCTTTGTTATAATTTCAGGAGGTATTGACCTTTCTGTAGGTTCAACGTTGGTTGCAACTGGTGCGGTGATTATGACGCTAATAGATAGCGGACCGGGTGGGATTTTGTTGAAAATGGGTATAGCCGGCACCCCAGCTTATATAATAGCTATTGTCATCGGGCTGCTTTTAGGAAGCGTACTTGGAACGGCAATAGGATTATTGGTTACAAAGGGCAAGATTCCTCCCTTTATAGCTACATTAGGCGCAATGGAAATCTTCAGAAGTCTGACACAGCATTTTATGCAAGGTTATAACCCTACGATATCTACAGGATTCCTAGAGATATCCAATTTTAAAATAGGCAGCTTTATGCCGATGCCTATAATTTATTGGGGTATAACCGCATACATACTTTATTTTATTTCCAAACGGACTGTTTTCGGCAGGCAGATTATAGCGGTAGGTTCCAATGAAAAGGCGGCAAAGCTTTCCGGCGTTAATGTGGGAAGAGTGAAAATGCTCGCATATACGCTAACAGGCCTTCTGGTTTCCATAGCCGCGATAATTCAGGTGTCACGGATAGGTTCTATGGATTTTGCCAATGCAGGCAGCGGGAATGAAATGGATGCAATTGCTGCAGCTGTTGTAGGAGGAACTAGCATGAGCGGTGGAAGGGGAGATATTTTAGGAACCGTCTTTGGGATGCTCATTATCGCTATAATGAATAATCTCCTGAACTTATTTGGTGTGCCGCCATTTTTAAGGGAAGCATTTAAGGGTTTTATAGTGATTGGAGCAGTCCTTTTGCAGAGAAAGGAAAAAGCCTAAGGAGGGTTATTTGATGATCAATATAGGAATTATAGGATGTGGGAAAATTGCTCAGACCAGGCATATACCTGAATATATAGATAACAAGAATTGTAATATTTTAGGCTTTTATGACAGAAATAAAAGCCGCTCGGATGAAATGGCAAAGAAATATGGAGGAATATCTTATGATTCATATCAGGATCTCCTGAGTGACAAGAATATAAATGCAGTTAGTGTTTGTGTCACCAATAATTTACATGCGGAAATCACTATAACCGCATTGAGAGCAGGTAAACATGTCCTGTGTGAGAAACCTATGGCAACTACGATTTCCGACTGCAAGACTATGGTAAAAGCAGCGGATGAAAACGGCAGGAAATTGCTTATCGGGCATAATCAGAGATTGACACCCACACATAAAAAAGCACGCGAACTTATACGAGATGGAATTATCGGAGACATTATTACGTTCAGAACTACATTTGGACATGGAGGGCCGGAAACTTGGAGCATAGACTCGGGACCAAATGTATGGTTTTTTAATAAGAAGTCTGCCGCAATTGGAGCCATGGCGGATTTGGGTATTCATAAAACGGACCTTATACAGTTTTTGACGGATGATGCTATTGTTGAGACAACTGCCAAACTTGTCACACTCAATAAAAGAAATTCTGCAGGAGAACTTATTGATGTTGATGACAATGCATTTTGCATATATAGGACTAAGAGAGGCATCGTGGGAACAATGACTGCAAGTTGGACATTCTATGGTCCAGAGGATAACAGTACTATTTTATATGGCAGCAAGGGAATCATGAGGATTTATGATGATCCTGACTATTCCATTAAGGTATTACTCAATGACGGTGAGAAAATTTGCTTTGAATTGGACAGTATCCAAACAAACAGTAACCAGACTAAATCAGGGGTTATCGATCTGTTTATTGACAGCATTCTGCATGACAGGGAAACCGAATTATCCGGAAAGACTATACTCAGTGCCATGAGGGTTGTATTTGCCAGTATTGAATCCTCAAGAGAGGGTAAGACAATCATAATTGATCGGGATTGAGGGGGAAAATGGTATGAAACTTGGTGTTGTTAGTGCTATTCTGGGAGATCTTGATTTTGAACAAATGATTGATACGGTAAGTATGCTGGGTTATAAGTGTGTAGAAGTAGCCTGCTGGCCCAGGGGAACAGCCGACAGACGATATGCCGGTGTTACACACATTGATGTGGATGATCTGACCGACTGTAGATTAAAAGAGATAAAGGATTACTGTAAAAAAAAGAATGTTGAGATATCTTCACTTGCCTATTATCCTAATACTATCGTTAATAATATAGAGATGAGACAAGCTAATGTTTCACATCTCTATAAGGTCATCGATGCCAGTGCGAGGCTAGGCGTAAATCTTGTTACGACTTTCATAGGAAGGGACCAATTCAAAACCATTGAAGAAAACATTGGGATTTTCAAAATAGTTTGGCCTCCGATTATTGAATATGCTGAGTCAAAAGGTGTAAAAATTGCCATAGAGAACTGTCCGATGTTATTTGGAAAGGAACAATGGCCGGGTGGGCAAAACATGTTTACATCTCCGGAGATTTGGAAAGAGTTATTTGCAATAATACCCAATAAGAATTTTGGCATAAACTTAGATCCCAGTCATTTCATATGGCAGATGATGGACTATATTAGTCCAATTTATGAGTTTAAAGACAGGATTTTCCATGTGCATTTTAAAGACATAAAAATACATTGGGAAAAACTAAGAAGAGTCGGTACTCTGGCTTATCCTTTGGAGTATATGACCCCGAAAATACCAGGCCTGGGTGATGTGGACTGGGGCGCATATGTATCGACTTTAACCGACATAGGTTATGACGGGTATGCCTGTGTGGAAATTGAGGATAAGGCATTTGAAGATAATGAATGCAGGATATTAGACAGCTTAAAGCTTACTAAAAAGTATTTGGAGCAGTATGTGATATAAACAAAGAATTTATTTATTAATAGTAAAGAATAAATCCCTGTTAAAATTTATTGAATATTAGCAGGGATTGTAGTTTATTTATTCTTTTACATCTTCGGTTTTGTTTGAGTACTTTTTCTTAC
>ENA-UOOI01000458-UOOI01000458.1-fermentation-metagenome-genome-assembly--contig:-NODE-458-length-52232-cov-3.664795_pt1 | contig 52232 bp, 52 predicted proteins | sample MGYA00245779_ERZ724027 | MGnify/ENA primary metagenome ERZ724027 (study PRJEB28704, sample SAMN03018318) | fermentation metagenome | biome: anthropogenic terrestrial biome; feature: soil; material...
CCTCTTAGGGTGGCGCATTTCATTTTACAATCTATCTAAAATAAAAAAACTGCCGTGAAATAGTTTAAGCAATTTCACGGCAGTTTTCTTATTTCGGATAATAACCGAGTTTGCCAGATATCTTGCCTGCGGCGGTAAGCACCGCTTTTGCAAGCTCCGGCACCCGCTCTTGCTGATTGAGTCTATGGGCACTTGCCGATACGCTGATAGCGGCAAGGGGCTCTTTGCCCTCAGTAAGCTCATCATAGAGAATACAATAGCCCTTCTGCCTGGTACGGATCAATTCTTGGTTGATTTCGCAGAGATCTATTTTCGTTTCAGGAGGTGGTGTATGGGGGGAGCTCACTTTTCTTGAAAATTCCCTGCGTTTTAGCAGCTACATATATGCCAGAAGGGCACGTCCCATGGCAGAGCAATGCATCGATGGCAATGTCTCATAGGTATCAGCAGTCCCATCGTGCTTTCACAGCAAATACTAATCATATAGACGACCTCCACCGTTCGCGGAACCCCCATGTGGCTGTGTACATCGAATTTATAGGAGAGCTGTTGGAGCTCGGGGAACACATGGTGGTAAACGTCGCTGCTCTGTAAGGCTGCCCCGCAAGTGCGCCAATTTCAAATCCCCAAAAGTAGAAGCCGGTTGAGTCATCTCATTCTAAAAAACAGTCGAGCATTGTGTTGAGATCACGAAACACAGTACTGATGTTCATCGCTGCTCGTAGCTGAAGTTGCCGGCGAAGCTGTTGTTGCCCCAGAAACCGAAGCCCAGCGTAGTGGTCGGAGTGAAGCCATTCACTGATATTGTACATCACGCAAATCGAATTGCATATGATGCAACACAATAAGGGATCCTCACAAAACAACAAATACGCTGACACTTCCGGGACCTGCTTATTATTTCGGAGCAACAAACTGGAAAACGGTGTGTTCTATCTCCGCGTGCCACTACTAAAATAAAAAACTGCCCCTAAAAGAGGGGCAGCCATTGCGGTTGCCAAACCTTTCAAGGCAAGCATAGTAGCCTTGAAAGGTTTAGAGCAACGTACTGTTTTATGTGTTGTTATAATTCATGCGTTAATTAGAGTTTTGACTGATCATAGATTGCCCGTACACCGCCGATGAATTTCGGACGGGTTCTGGCTGCAATCACAATCGCTGCCCCAATGTGAGTTGTCTTCAGTCTGACTGGAACCGCCACCTTTTTCAAGTGCATTCCGATGAGGGTAGCGCCGATGTCCATACCGGCATCAGCCTTGATCTCCTCTACCACAACCGGGTTCTTCAAAATATGATAGGCCGCCGTAGCAAAAGACCCACCTGCCTTGGGCTGGGGTACCACATTTACTATCTCTGCCTCCCCTACCGCTGCTGCGTCCACAACAATGGCACGGTTTAAGTGTTCACAACACTGGGCGGCAAGGAAAACACCCTTATTATCTAAAAAGTCGTGGATACTCTGAAAGAGCGCTTTTGCCGTATCAGGATCTGAGTTGGTTCCGACCTTACTGCCCAGCACTTCGCTGGTCGAGCATCCTACAACTACAATATCTCCACGTTTCAGCTTTGCAATTTCATACAGCTCTTCAATCGCATTTCTACTCTCTGTTACAATCGTATCGTTCATTTCAGTCTCCTTTCAGCAGCTTTGGAATGTGGATGGCTTGACGCAGAGCCAAATAGGCTGCTGTAGCGGCGGCAATCCCCACCCCGCCCTGAACCAGATTTCCGGGAATGCTGGTAGCAGCTGCTACGCCCTTGCCTAGGAGCAGGCACGCATATCCGAAATATCCTGTAACCATAATGCATTCGCCTAAAACACCAGAAATAATCTCTGCTAAAAATTTTCCACTGGTCTTGTTTTTTAGTGTCCGGAACACAAGCGCTGCCGTCAGTGCAACCAGTCCTTTAATGACCAGTGTTCCCGGGGCATAGTAGGCGTAACCGGTTAAAACATCTGCAAGCATGGAGCCAACTCCGCCTGCAAAGGCACCGTAAACGGGTCCAAGGAACCAAGCAGACAGCAACACCACTGCATCGCCCAAATTCAGATAGCCGTTCATGGGGGAAGGAATCTGAATTACAATTGTTGCGATGCAGGTCAGTGCAGTAAACATTGCAGTATAAACCAGTCTTCTCCATTTTTGATCTGCCATTTCAACCACCTCTCTGTGCTAGGGATGAAGAACTTCTTCATCCCTCCAGCGTCTTCTTTATCTTACTATCATCAGCCAAGCTGCTCATCACACGTTCAATGTGAGCGACTACAGTTCAGCCGTTCGACCAGCATTGGAATTGCACGTTCAAAGTTCACGCCATACCAATGGTGTTTGGGATCGTCCATGGTCTTGCGAATACTTTCTACGGTATAATCTACCGCAATTTTCAGCGCCTGCTGCAACGTACATTGGTTCATTAGCGCACCTGTCATCGCAGAGGCAAAGATGTCGCCAGTTCCGTGGAAACTAGCCGGCAATTTTTCGTTAAAATAGAAAAAAAAGGATTTGGTTTCTCCATCATATGCCATAACGCCCAACTGATCCGATTCAAAGCTAACACCAGTCAGCACGACTTGTTTTGCCCCCAGTTGACTTAGCGAAACCAACAGTTCCTTAATATAGGCTTCATCATACCCATCTCCCACATAGGGAACTCCCAACATATAGGCGGCTTCCGTTAAGTTGGGAACAATCACATCCGCTTTTCCGCACAGTTTTGCCATCTCGCTGACAAATTCCAGCGTAAACCCAGGGTAGAGCGTTCCGTTATCCGCCATAACGGGATCTATGATAATCAGATTATCCTCCGTTTTAAACTCATCCATGAAACGGGAAACGATCTCCAATTGTTCAAAAGAGCCGAGGTAACCGGTATAAATTGCGTCAAATCCAAGGTTTTCTTTTTTCCAATGTGCCGATATAGGCATGATTTCGCTGGTCAAATCACGGAACGTGAATCCTTGAAAGGCGGTATGAGTAGATAGCACCGCAGTAGGAATCACTGCCGTCTCTACACCGCAGGCAGAGATAATTGGCAGCGCCACCGTTAAGGAACATTTTCCGACGCAGGAAATATCCTGAATGGTTACGATTCTTTTCATGACAGCTTTCCCCTTTGGTCATCCTTTGTGCCAAACAGGGCTGACGTTGTTTTTGGGCGTCTTGTGAATGGTTTTAGGATGGTTTAGTTCTATCATACTCAATTCCACCTTGCCTGTCTAGAGGTGATTTAAAATTCTGTGTAATTTTACCCGTGGCAACATGCACAATTTCCACTACAGAATTGTGACGGATCATAGGAAATATTATTTTTGTCGTAATAATCCTTTACGGCTGCCTTTACCGCTTCCTCTGCCAGTACAGAGCAATGGATTTTCTGCGGTGGCAGCCCATCCAACGCCTCAACCACTGCCCGGTTGGAAAGTTTTAGTGCCTCATTGATGGTTTTCCCTTTGATCATCTCCGTTGCCATAGAGGACGTTGCAATGGCACTGCCGCATCCAAAGGTATTAAACTTCACATCCGTGATCACATCGTTGTCTACCTTGATATACATCCGCATAATGTCGCCACATCTTGCGTTGCCCACTTCGCCAATCCCATCTGCATTTTCAAGTTTGCCTACGTTACGAGGATTCTGGAAATGCTCCATCACTTTTTCACTATACAGCATGGTGTAAACCTCCTTAAATCAAATGTGCTTGTTCGCCTTTCTCTAACTTATCCCAGACCGGAGACATGTCTCTGAGACGCTGCACAACACCTGGTACAACCTGGATAATGTGGTCAATCTCTGCCTCAGTGTTGTATTCACCGATAGAAAGCCGCAAACTGCCGTGGGCAATTTCATGGGGCAGCCCCAGCGCCAATAAGACGTGACTTGGATCCAGCGATCCTGAGGTACAGGCACTACCGGAGGATGCCGCAACACCCTTTTCATCTAACAGGAGTAGTAGACTCTCCCCTTCGATCCCCTCAAAACAGAAGTTTACGGTTCCCGGCACACGCTGGTTCCGATCGCCATTCAGGCAACTGTGAGGGATACCCTCCAAGCCAATAATGAGCTTTTCCCGCAGTGCAGTTACCTTTTTAATATTTTCGTCCAAATGAGCTACCGATTCCTCCAGGGCAGCTGCCATCCCTACAATTCCGGGAACATTTTCCGTTCCAGCTCGTTTCCCCCGTTCCTGCTGACCGCCTTCGATCAGATTGATTAACGGAATGCCTTGTCGGACATAGAGGGCACCGACACCTTTGGGGCCATGGAACTTGTGCCCGGAAAGCGAAAGCATATCAATCTGAATTGCCTTTACGTCCACCGGTACATGACCTACCGCTTGTACTGCATCTGTGTGAAATAGAACCCCCCGTTCCTGGCACAGTGCACCGATTTCCGAAATCGGTTGAAGCGTCCCAATCTCATTATTCGCAAACATGATAGTAACCAGGCAGGTGTCCTCTCGTATAGCCGATGCAATCTCTTCTGGTGTTACGATTCCCTTTTTATGCACGTCCAATAAAGTAACTTCAAACCCTTCTTTTTTTAACTTGTCCAGGGTATGAAGAACCGCGTGGTGTTCAAATTGAGTGGAGATAATATGCCGCTTTCCCTTCTTTCCTCCAAGGAATGCCGCAGATCGAATTGCCTGATTGTCCGCCTCACTACCGCTGGCGGTAAAGTAAATCTCTTTGGCATCAGCATTCAACAATTTGGCCACAGTGTCCCGGGCATTTTCCAAATATTCGGCTGCCTTCTGTCCTACAGAGTGAAAGGTTGAGGGATTTCCATATACTTTTGTAAAGCAGGGGATCATTGCCTCTGCCGCTACAGGGCTGACACAGGTGGTCGCCGCGTTATCTGCATACACATACATTATTTTCACCTAATTCCTACTTTATTTATAGGATTAATATAGCACACAAATCATACTCCGTCAATAGGTTATCCTTTAAAAAAGACACAGCTTCCGCTTCATTGAACCACATCCTCTTTTAGGCTAAAATATAGCAAAAATGGCATGTAGTAAAAACTACATGCCGTTTTACGCCGTATTTAAATTGCCGGTTTTATTCAAAGCAATCCATTCACCCGATACTTCACCATAATTTCTTTAAACAGCTCTGCGGTGGATGGGGGCGTCCATGTGATTGCGTTTGCTCCAGCGGTAATTGTTTCCAAAATGCTTTCGTCTGTAGGTCCCCCAGTGGCTATAATAGGGATTTTGGGATATTGAGCCCGAATTTCCGCTACTACTTCTGGCGTTTGGTTGGCAGCAGATACGTTGATAATAGACGCACCACTTTCAATCCGACTCTGTATATCCTCGCCTTTCGTGATTACCGTAATTACTACTGGGATTTCAAGAAACTGATGGAGCTTGGCAATGGTTTCATTTTTCCCTTTGGTATTAACCACAACGCCAACGGCTCCTTGAGATTCAGCAGAAATTGCCATTTGCATCATTCTACTGCCCAGAGTTGTTCCGCCCCCAACTCCAGCAAACACAGGAACATCGGCAGAAGCCAGGATAGCATTTGTAATGGTTGGCTGTGGCGTAAAGGGATGCACGGCAAAAACTGCATCCGCATCAACATTTTTAATAATTGCTAGATCGGTAGAAAAGACCAGAGACTTAATTCGTTTTCCAAACACAAAGATACCTGTGCTTTGTCGGATGACCTTGGGAATACGCAGCGCTTCTGCTCGTAAATTCCCATCAAAAGGAATCGGCTTTTCTCCTTTTTTTACGATAACAGGTGTCTCCGTAATTTCAACTGTATGCTCTAAATTTTGCTTCATATGGTTGCCTCCATTCTGGTCTGGGTTTCGATTAAATCCTTCCAATCGTCACAATACGACAAGTAATTAACTCCGTTAGCTAACCCGGATGTAAAACTTACCAGTCCCCTCGCACCGAGTGTCTCGCCTTGTTGACACTGCTCTGGGTGATCCGAAGAATCCGTTTTGTAATCCGAAGATACTCTTGGGCATCCTGTTCCCCCAATTCTTCCAACAAACACTTCATATTTTCGCATAGCTGTGCGCGCACCGTTTCGGTGTATTCTCTTCCCGCTTCAGTCAATGTAACCAAAATGCGCCTACGATCCGCAGTATCAATGGCGCGGGAAACAAACCCTTTCCGTTCTAGCCGATTGAGTACCACCGCAATGCGGGCGGTACTGGCATGTATCTGTTCGCTGAGATCACTGGGCAGCAACGGAGCGGGGGATCGGGCCAAGCAACGGAGCACAAAGCACTCCCCTCTTGCTGATTTTCCGATCTGTTTGTGTGGACCATGTCGAAACAGCAATTCTGTTTGGTCCACTAACATTTCTGCGAGTAAATCACAATCCATAGCGTTTCCCTTTGTTCCTTTCCCTATCACTAATCCAAGAAGCATTTAACGATGTTAGCAATCATACTGTAGCACTTGGCGTTTGTCAAGTTATTTCTGTAAGACTCAAATAAGAATTTGATCCCCAGTGGAGAGATAGTGAATATCCGCTCCTAGTTCCGCCTTTAAAATTTGATAGGGTTTCTCTCCGGTACAATGACACGTGTAAAAAACTGCACCGGTTTCTTTTAGTGCCTGCGCCATTTCCCGAATCTGTTGGGTCGCGTTTTCGTCAAAATCATCCTTTCCAGCCGTGTGAAATCCCCCCACTACCACATCAGGAAACCTGTGAAACAGTGCCTGATATTCATCCAGGATGTTGACAATTCCGTTGTGGGAACAGCCGGAGATTAAAACACGCTTGTCCCCTTCTGTGATCGCCAAATTCTGCTCGTGGCGGAAATCGTCCTGTCTATAACCTGTTCCATCAAAATACTTCAGCTTCAAATTTATAGCGGGATAACATCTGCGTCCTTTTACGTTGGTAAACAGCGTTAGTTCCGCATCAATCTTCAGATTTCCTGTTGTAAGCGTCAGACGCGGGTGATTTTTTTGCAACTCCTTCACTCCAATTTCTCTTACCTCTGTCGGTGAGCAGTGATAAAATGGTTCGAAGGCATTTTCTCGAATGTAGATATTGGCTGACTGGTTTTGCTGCAGAAACGCGCTTATGCCGCCAGTATGGTCAAAGTGTCCATGAGACAGCACAACCACATCAACATCGGAGAGAGAGACCCCCAGCGTTTCCGCATTTCCAATAAAGCGATCTGTTGCGCCGGTATCAAACAATACATGGTGCTGCTCCGTTTCGATATATAGACTCAACCCATGTTCTGTCTGCAAATCGCTCCGTTTTCCGGTGTTTTCGATTAAACTAATCAGCTTCATTGTTGCTTCACCTCGTTTTTATGATACAATAATGACGCCTTTTGCGCAAGAGAGATCCTGTCGAATTCTCTTGCTTCTCCCTCTTTTTACACAAATTTCACACACTTTATGCATAAGCACCTCTCATTTTGTTGTTTTGATGAGAATTTTCAAAAACCACTTGACTTTATCTACTGAAATTGATAAAGTGTTAATAACATTTTGAAACCGTTGAGAAAGAAGAGTAACCATTCCAGAACCTTACAGCGAGCGGCAGATGGTGGAATTGCGGCAGGGAACGGATTGGTGAATGGACTTTTGAGGGCGAACGAACGCATTACGCTAGTAGCAATCGACGGCACCCACAGTCGTTATCAAGTGGAGCGTATCATAATTGTACGTCTTAAGAGGATGCACTGCATCAATTTGGGTGGCACCGCAGGATCTTGTTAGCTTTCTAACGTCTTGTCCCATGGAAGATAATTCTATGGAACAGGGCGTTTTTGTTTTACTTTTGTACTTTTAAGTGGGATTACAGAATGAACCGATTAGATTTTCGATGGCAAACCGATCTCTTTTGCCGATCCGTCAACAACCTATCATTAAGGAGATTATTTTATGAAAACTTATAAAGACTTTGACAACTATCTGAAAGAATTCCCTGACAAAAACGGCTATTTCGGTCAGTACGGTGGTTCCTTCCTGCCCCCCGAACTGGTTCCTGCCTTTGAGGAAATTAACGATGCCTATCAGGAAATTTGCCACAGTGCCCAGTTCATCAGTGAACTGCGCCGGATTCGCAGAGAGTTTCAGGGACGTCCCACTCCAGTCTATCACTGCGCACGTTTGTCCCGGGTCTTTGGTAAGTGTCAAATTTATCTGAAGCGGGAGGATTTGAACCATACTGGTGCACATAAGCTAAACCATTGCATGGGGGAAGGCTTATTGGCACAATTCATGGGTAAGAAAAAACTCATCGCAGAAACCGGAGCCGGTCAGCATGGCGTAGCGCTGGCAACTGCCGCTGCCTATTTTGGGCTGGATTGCGACATCTATATGGGCGAAGTGGATATCGCAAAGCAGCATCCCAATGTGATTCGCATGCAGATGCTGGGCGCAAAAGTGATCCCTGTATCCCACGGGTTGAAAACACTGAAAGAAGCAGTAGACGCTGCCTTTGATGGCTACATGCGGGAGTACAAAGATGCCATTTACTGCATCGGCTCCGCTCTGGGCCCCCACCCCTTCCCGCTTATGGTTCGGGACTTCCAGAGCGTAGTGGGCTATGAAGCCAGAGATCAGTTCCAGCAGATGACTGGTTTGCTTCCCGATGTGGTCTGCGCAGCAGTGGGCGGTGGCTCCAATGCAATTGGTATGTTTGAAGCATTCCTATCGGACCCCGTTGACATCGTCGGCGTAGAACCGCTGGGCAGAGGTGAAAACGTAGGCGATCACGCGGCTTCAATGAAATTCGGAAGCAAGGGTATTCTTCACGGCTTTGAAAGCATGCTGCTCCAGGACGAACAGGGTGATCCCCTTCCGGTCTATTCCATCGCAAGCGGATTGGACTATCCAGGTGTCGGTCCGGAACACGCTTACCTGAGGGAGTGTGGCCGAGTCACTTACGATGTAGTTTCGGATGAAGAAGCTATGGAAGCGTTCTTCCTTCTGTGTAGAACTGAGGGAATTATTCCTGCCATTGAAAGTTCCCATGCTCTGGCTTATGCCATCCGCTACGCAAAAGAGCACCAAAACGGTTCCATTCTTGTGAATCTGTCGGGACGTGGTGACAAGGATATTGACTATGTATATGAAAAGTATGGTACTGGTGAACAATTTACCGACGCACTAAATTAATAAAGGGACCTAAAACAGGCTGGATTTCAAAGAAGTCCAGTCTGTCCTTTTTAGAAGCGCTTTGCAAATATACAAGATATAGGTTACAATAAAGAAGACAATATGCGTGATTATTCTGCTTTGGAGGTTTGAAAAAATGAAAGCATTGGATGGCCTGAAAATTCTCGACTTTACTACTCTGTTGCCCGGCCCCTACGCCACTCTGGTCTTAGCCGACTTAGGTGCCGAGGTGTTAAAGGTAAGCTCTCCCAGCAAAAAAGATATTGTATTAGAATACGAACCCTTTGTCGACGGAACCGATCTTGCCGCAAATGAAGCCTGGCTCGGTAGGAACAAACGCAATTTATTTCTCAACCTAAAGCATCCTGATGCTGTAGAAATTGTAAAAAAGCTGATTATGGAATATGATATTGTTATCGAACAATTTCGCCCCGGCGTCATGCATAAATTAGGCTTGGGTTACGAAGATCTAAAGGCGTGCAATCCAGCCCTTATTTACTGCTCCCTCACCGGATATGGACAAACTGGCCCTATGGCAAAGGCTGCCGGACACGATTGCAATTACCTGGCGCGCAGCGGAAATCTAGCCATGGCTGGCTATCAGGATGCGGGCCCTGCCCCCATGAATATTCAGATTGCAGACATCTGCGTCGGATCTATGAATTCCGTTGTCGGTATTCTAGCTGCGGTCAACTACCGCCATAGAACTGGTAAGGGCCAGTATATTGATGTTGCTATGCTAGATGGTCTGGTTCCCTTTACTGCCATGGATGGTACTCGCTTCCTTGCAACCGGTGAGGACTGCGGTAGAGAATCCAGACGACTCAATGGTGGTTCTCTTTACGGATACTATGAAACCAGCGATGGTGAATATCTCAGTGTCGGTTCTTTGGAGCCGAAATTCTGGTCTGCTTTCTGTACTGGGATCGGATGCCCGGATTTAATTGAAGGCACCGTAGAGCCTACCGAATTTGAGCAGGTTCGCTCCCGCATTCGTACTGTGATAAAATCTAAGACCAGAGATCAGTGGGTTACTATCTTCAAGGATTTGGACTGCTGCGTAGAACCGGTTCTATCTTTGCAGGAAGCACTGCTGGAAGATGAACATATTCAGGAACGGAAACTAGTTGTTGAAGTGGAAGTCCCCTGCACAGGCGGGAAAAAAGTCAAACAGTTGGGTTCTCCCATGAAATTGTCCGAATGCCCCATTGTATATGAAAAGGGCGGTTACCCCTTGGGATATCATACGCAGGAAGTGATGGATGAACTGGGGCTTGACTACGACAAATTAAAATCCAACGGTGTATTTGACTAAGCAATGTCACCACTGAAACAGGCAGGCACGATTCCGTGTCTGCCTGTTTTTTAAACTCAAATTTGCATTGCCAAATCATCCGCCTGACGAATGGCACCGGTAATTTTGCCGACTTTGTTCGCATCTCCGATTTGGTACACCGGAATCCCAATTTCCTTTAGTTCTTGGAACAGTTTGTCATTGGGAACCGAGCCAACGGCCGCAACGATGGTATCACAGGGCAGTCGTTTTTCGGTTATCGTTCCTGTTTTTCGATCCGTTACTGCCACAATCACCTCATTTTCAGCCACATCCACCAGATTTGTATACTGATACTGCTTGACACCTAGACGGCGCAGATCCTTTAGCAGGGGCCAAGCGCAGCCGAAATCAAAGTCCGCACCGATTTTTGTCCTTGCCACCAGTGCAACATTGCGCCTAGAGCGATTCAACAGGGCAGTAATGACTGCTTCCGATTCCGCCTGCTGGGTTATCATAAAGTACAGCTTTTCCGGTGATAACGCCCCTTCGTGAGCCAGATAAGCGGCTGTTTCACATCCTACCGTACCGCCGCCTAAAACCACAACATTGCGTCCGGCGATGACCTTTTTCCTTAAAATATCTGTTGCGGTATAAACCGGAATATTACCCGGCACTGCCAGGTTCTTGGGGGTGGATCCGGTAGCAAGAATTACCTCATCAAAACCACCGTTAGCAATCGCTTCTGCTGTAGCATCTTGTTCCAGTTTTACATGAACGCTATACTTTTTCAGCATCGCTTGATAGAAAGCCGTCAAATTGGCGAATTCACCTTTTGCCGGAGGAGCCGCCACCAAATCAAGCTGTCCACCAATGACGCTGCTCTTTTCCCACAGTGTAACCTCATGTCCACGTTCCGCTGCACGATAGGCAAACTCACAGCCAGCTGGACCGCCGCCTACTACCAGCAGCTTTTTGCCCACATCTGCCTTCTCGTTCTTCTGTAAGGATTCTCGTCCGGCAAATCCGTTCACCAAGCATTCCAACGGTTCGTTGTTGAATACATGTGCCAAACACCCTTGGTTACAGGCCACACAGCGTCGGATTTCATCAAATGCTCCTGCGGCAGCCTTGTTGGGCCAATCGGGATCTGCAACTAGTGTCCTACATACTCCCACCATGTCGCATTGTTCCAGAGCCAGAATGGTCTCTGCTTCAACTGGATCATTGTGGCGGTTCGCAGACAAAACAGGAACGGACACCGCATCCTTTACTGCCTGTGCAAGGTAGGTAAAGCCGCCTCTCGGAACATCTCCCGGGAGCTGTGGAATCGCGGTCTCGTGCCATCCTCCGGTCACATCCAGCAAATCCACCCCGAACTGCTCCAGCTTTTTGCAAAAGGCCACGCAGTCCTCGTTGGTACATCCACCGCTCACAAAATCATTGCCAGCAACACGAACCATGACCGGATAATCCGGGCCCACTGCATCTCGCACTGCCTGTACTAATTCCACACCGAAGCGACAACGGTTTTCAAAGCTGCCACCGTACGCATCCTCCCGCTTGTTTGTAACAGGCGACAAAAACTGGCAGATCAGATAACCGGATCCTGCGGTAATCTCCACTCCGTCAATGCCTGCTCTTTTACAGCGCAGTGCTGCTTCTGCGTAATTCTTTTGAATGCGTTGAATGTCTTCAACTGTCATAGGCCTGGGCGTTGATCCGGTCATTTTTGCGTATACATCAGACGCGGAGAGCACATCGGTATCTCCTTCTACATTTTCTGCTCTACCATAGCGGCCGGGTGTCAAAAACTGTAGGCATAATTTGCAATCGTAGGCATGTACTGCATCCACCAATTCCTTCCAGCCCGGGATGAAACGATCTTGATCCATTCGCAGCATATTGGAATATCCGATGTAGGGATCAGCGGCAGCGCCACCAGCGATAATCATCCCAACACCACCCTTTGCGCGGGCAAGGTAAAATGCCTTTGCCCGCTCACTCACATGGCCATCGTCGGTATACAGCAAGTGCATCGCAGTCATGACAAGGCGGTTTTTTAAGGTCATTTTGTTTAATGTAATAGGCTCAAACAGTTTTTGCAATTTCATATGTAATACCCTCCCCATCAACCTAATATAGCCAAACCGGCGTTAAAAAACAACTTGAATCAACAGCATATAGCTAGTAGCATCTATCGTAAGCGCTTTTCCAATTAAAGCCCCAATCACACTGCCATGGTGGTACTCATAAGAAATGCCGACCAAATACTGTACCCTTTATCGGACAGAACAATGCCAAATGCCATTCCCCCAAAAATATAGCCTGTTATAACCGGAATGGTTGACAGGAGCATTGCTTTCAGCATCTGCTTCTTAGAACACTTTTTCTCCATCTTACCCTTCAACTTTGGATTATTTTTCGTTTCGGATTGTTTTTATTTTGCACTTTAGGACAAGATTTGTCAACCAATTACCACAAAGAGGCGCAAATTTGCGCGACAAGCCCCCATTTGCGGCAGACATTTCTCACTGCATCGCAAATGGGGGCGATTCTAAAGTAGAATAATCAGGTTCGGGGTTCTATCCAGCTACAAAGCAAAGCCAGGCATCGGCAATGATTTGCGCATGGTCAAAGGCAATTCCTTCAGATGACTGTACGTAAGCCTCTAGGCGCCCGTTAACTGGATTGTTCCTCCGAGAAGCAGATAGCTTCAGGGTTGTTTCTCCTTGCCGTAGGGTCAATGACAGCGTATCTGTATCAGTGGGGATTTCCCGCACTGCGAACCAAGCAGCATCCGCTGCATCGTCATTGGCGCAGACCGGTGAAAACGCTTGGGACACTGCCAAAAACGCTGCTGATACAACCCAGCCGCGGGGATCACGTCCTGGTTTGCTATAAAGACCCAATGGTGCCAACGGCAGATTCTCTAACCCAGTTTCCTCTTGCAGTTCACGGTGGGCAGCAGTTTGTGCGTCTTCCCCTGGCATTACAAACCCGCCTGGCAACGCCCAACAGTTCAGGTAAGGATGGCCACCGCGGCGAATCAATAGAATCGCAGGCTCCTCAAGAGAACGGATTACCGCCAGATCAGCAGTCAGTGACGGTCTGGGATAATCTTTTTGTCGATATCCCTTCAGGAATTCGGCCTCAGTCAATCCGTTTTTGTCTCGTAATTCCATTCTACCGACTCCCTTCTACGGCACTAGGCAGTCATAATTAAAAGTCTACTTCTAGGTCGTAGTAGCAGCACTTAAAGAGGCGTTCCATCTCTTCGGGAGACGGCTGACGAGGGTTGGAGCCAGTGCAGGCATCGCCAATGGCGTTCACCGCAATCTCTGGTAGCTTTTTCAGGAATTCTGCTTCCGTTACAAAGCCCTGTTCCGCAGGCAAGCCACCAGGTCCATAGTTTTTGATGCAATGAGGCATGTTAAGCTCATCGCACTTGTTACGGACGTAGGCAATCAACAGATCAATTTTTTCCGTCACGGTGTTGCCACCTAGCTTCAGGTCATCTGCGATGATAGCATACCGTTCAGCAACCGTTTTATCTTTGGCGTTGTAACGGATTACCTTGGGCAGATACATGGCGTTGGCTGCACCATGTATCAGATGTCCATCCGCAAATGCTGCACCGGTTTTGTGCGCCATGGAGTGGTTGATGCCCAGCAGTGCGTTGGAAAAAGCCATGCCAGCCAGGCACTGCGCGTTGTGCATCTTGTCGCGCATCTCCTTGTCGCCCTTAAAGGAGCCGACCAGGTTTTTGCCAATCATTCGAATTGCGTAGAGTGCCAGTGCATCGGTGTAGTCACAGTTTGCTGTGGAAACAAAGGCTTCTATCGCATGGGTCAACGCATCCATGCCAGTGTGGGCCACCAACTTCGCCGGCATAGTCTCTGCCAGTTCCGGATCTACGATGGCTATATCGGGAGTAATCTCAAAATCAGCGATTGGATACTTAATTCCCTTAGAGTAGTCGGTAATAATTGAGAACGAAGTTACTTCGGTAGCCGTGCCGGAAGTGGACGGAATGGCACAGAAGTGAGCTTTTTTCCGCAGCTGAGGCAGACCGAATACTTTACACATATCAGCAAAAGTAATGTCAGGATACTCATACTTAATCCACATTGCTTTTGCCGCATCAATTGGGGAGCCGCCACCCATAGCGACAATCCAGTCCGGCTGGAACTTCAGCATTGCTTTGGCACCCTTTTCCACGGTTTCCACAGACGGATCTGCTTCAATCCCCTCAATCAGCTGCACTTCCATACCAGCCTCTTCCAGGTAATCGCAAGCGCGATCCAGGAACCCGGCACGTTTCATTGAGCCACCGCCAACGCACACCATAGCACGTTTCCCTTCGAGGGTTTTCAGCGTTTCCAAAGAGCCTTTTCCATGATACAGATCACGGGGGAGAGTAAATCTTGCCATTTTTGCGACCTCCATTCAGCTTCCCTACATGTATGGTTACCCGTTGTGGAAGCTTTTTCCTAGTGTCATAGTATACCTTTTTTTAAGGGATTTCAATCAAGATCACCAAGAAAAAGTTCCAAATTTTATCTGTTTTCGTTGTGCACTTTGACTTACATTCGTCAATTTGTTCAAAAAATGGCCATCCCTTTTTATGCCACTGCCAAAGAATTATGTCGACTTATACAAAAGGAGGGCTTTTCTAAAGATATCTTGAACAAAAAGAAAAGGTGAGGGATTTCCCTCACCAATTTCTACAAAATGATACAGATCAATCCGCTGGTTCCCTCATTAATGATACGTTCCAGGGTTTCTCGCAGTTTCACCCGCGCTTCCTCCGGCATACGCATCAGTTTACCCTGCAAATCCTCATTGACCAGCTCGTGGAAAGACTTACCAAATATGTTGGACTGCCAAATTTTTTTGATGTCGCCTTCAAATTCCTGTAAAAGGTAGTGGATCATCTCTTCCGACTGCTTTTCATTGCCTACAATGGGTGAGATCATGGTCTCAATATCCGCTCGTATCATGTGAATAGAAGGTGCACTCGCCTTGAGCTTTACGCCATATCGGCCGCCCTGTTTTACGATCTCCGGCTCCTCCAACTGTAGTTCATCAATAGACGGAACAACAATTCCGTATCCGTTTTCCCGCACTTCCTGTAACGCTTCAGAAACCTTGTCGTACTCCGCTTTGACGCCAGAGAGCAGGGTCAACATCTGGAGCAAATCTCCATCGTCCTTTACCTCCAGGCCAGACTGCTCACTCAGCGTTTGGTAGAACAGTGATCTCGGAACGCTGAGTTGTACCTGTGCGATACCGGTACCAAGATTCATGGACATAATCTCTGTTCTGTCTATGGTATCGCACTGCCCCATCCGTTCAATGGCAGGCTGTACCTCTTTTAGTCGATGCATCTGATGACTGCTCTCTCGAATGGAAGCGTACAATTCTTCCTTAATGGGGTGACTGTAGGGCAGCGCATCGACCCAGGATGGCAGATAAAGATCCAACTCTTTTACCGGGAATTCGTAGAGTACTGCTTTAATAATTCCTGCTACATTTTCCTCTGATAAGGTCTGGCAGTTCACTGGCATACAGGTAACACCGTACCGACTGGTAATGTCCGCACTGATTGCCAGGGTTCGCTCTTCCAAGGGATGTTGGGAATTTAACAGCACCATAAAGGGTTTCCCCAATGCCTGCAGCTCCCGAATGGCTCGTTCCTCTGCCTCTAAGTAATCGGAACGTGGGATCTCTGAAATAGAACCATCCGTTGTAATCACGATTCCAATGGTGGAATGCTCTTCGATCACCTTTCTGGTTCCGATTTCCGCGGCTTCACTCATCGGTATCTCATAGTCAAACCACGGCGTCGTTACCATGCGTGGTGCATCATCCTCCATCTGGCCTACTGCACCGGGCACCAAATACCCAACGCTGTCGATCAAACGAACGGAAAAACTTCCGCCATCATCAAGCTTTAATTGAACCGCTTCTTCCGGAACAAATTTTGGTTCTGCGGTCATGATTGTCCGTCCAGAACCACTTTGTGGCAGCTCGTCCCTAGCCCGCTCCCGTCGATACACGTTGTCGATGTTTGGGATGACCATGGTCTCCATGAACCGCTTGATAAACGTAGACTTTCCGGTTCTTACCGGACCAACCACTCCAATATAGATGTCCCCGCCGGTTCTCCATGCAATTTCTTCATAAATCTGATTATTTTCCACGAACTCACCTCCTGCTTACCGTTTATGTGGAATCAACAGCAGTTGCCCTGATTCCGCAGTATCCTCTTCTAGTCCATTTGCCTGCTGAATTTCACTGATGGTTGTAGCATATGCCTTGGCAATGTCCCACAGAGATTCTCCGTCGATCATTTGCCGTAACACAATGGATGGTTTACCCTCCTGTTCAAGAAGTTGGTTTTCATCCATATCCAGCGCTGAAATTCCCAGTCGTTCCTCCCTGCGCAGCAACAGCATCTGAAACTCCACGCCTACTCTCAGTTCTACTCCGTTGGCTGCCGGCAATGCATTTCCTTCCGTCAGCACACAGGTTACCATTGCCTCAACTTCGCCGGTGACTGCAACCTCGCTTTCCAAGGTCAAGTGTCGGCTCAGCCGTTCCACACTTCCCCCCTCATCCACGCAGAGCAATTCCATTTGCACTGCCGCCTTCAGAACCAGTTTTTCCGCTGTTTTTGTCGTGGAAGCCTGCACCACCAAACAACGCAGATCCAGTATGGAAACATCCTTCTCCCCGGTTTCCAGCAGTTCTCGTTTGGATTCCCGGCGAACGCCGCGTTCTACCATCTGCGGAAAAACAAAGGGTGAGAAATTAGGCTGCACGCAACAGCGCACGCTGTAGGCATCTGCCAAAAGTGGCAGGCTTTTGGGTGCCCGGATTTCCGCATACGCGTACAACTCCAGCTCCACTACCATACTTCTACCGTCCCCAGACAGCTCACCCAGACTCCAATTCAAAAGTACCGCTTCCATTTGGAACTCCGCAGTTTCATCTGCTTCCGGTGCGTCCAGGATTTGGGAATATGGCAGAACAAACTCTGTTACAAGTGTGGTATGATCTACGCTCCGGTAGAGCATACGCAGAACAACATCTCCTTTGAACACCAACTTGCCGCCAATCAGCTTTGCGTCACTACAGCTGACATCAGACTGTACTCGTAAAATCTCCTCAATCGCTGGTTGACTGCCGGAAAGGTTCAACTGATCCTGAAACTGGAATCGTTTTTCTGGTACCGCGATTGCAAAGTACCCTTCCGCTTGTTCCTGCTTCTCTTCTACCACACCGGATTCCGTTACACCACAGGGGAGCAGCAAGGTTTCGGTTTGATAGACGCGGAGGGTAATTTCATAGTTTACTCGGATCAGTATCTTCCGCGGATTGATGGCCTTTGTTTCTGCGGACAGAATCCGCGGGATTGCTACTACACTACACCTTGCGTTGATCGTTTCCTGATCTACACTGCACTGAAATTCCAGCTCCGCCCCCAAGCTGTTGATCTCCCCCGTATTTTCTGGCAGATACAGAATACTACAGCGAATTCGTCCAGCAAGGGACACGGCGCCATCCGAAGCTTCCCTGGTGTTCAAACAGCAGATACAGTTGGTATCCAGCAGTCTAGAAATATCAGGGTAAGCATCCGGTACGATCATTTCCATAGTTTCTTCTCTGGCAACCTGTGTATGGAAAATCAAGTCATAATATGGCAGTGAGGTTTTATTCAATTCTAATTCCAAATGCTTCCTCTCCTTTGACCCGGAACACAACATGGTTCCGGGTGTGATTCTATCAGGAGATTATGTGCAGAGGCCGGTCAATAGAACTGTTTTACTAAATTCGAAAGACTCTTCTCAGTAATCCAGCTAACATTTTCGGTGCACGCAAAATAACGATTTTCATAGTTATATTCCTCCTAATATCAATATTTTCGCATCCAGGCCAATCCAAGCAGAATCATGGCAAGAGCGGACACAAACATAATTACACCAATGGGTAAAACCATGGCCAACAGAATTCCGATTCCGAGGGAAATGGCACAAAGCCCTCTTCCCCTACAACTGCGCAAAAAACCGCCCCCCTTCCGATCTGCAGACTGCATTACTGCTATCCACAATATACGTCAGGAGACGGTTAAATGTGCCGATCTCAAATTGATTCTGTTTTAGATCCGGAATTTTTTTCCCAGAGGGGTACGCTGCGTACCAGCAAAGCAGCTCCCGTACCAATGGTAATTTCCGCTTCAAATCCATCAAGGATTTCGTTGCTTACCGTTCTGGTGCTACCTCGTGGTACCGTTGCCTCATGGAGGAGATATTTCGTTCCCTGTATGCTGACGCCGTGCAACTGGGCATCCAGAGGGATCAATCCCAAATAGCGGTAGGGTGGATCGTTGGGAATGTGGACACTGCCGGGATCCAAGTAACGCACTTCGTTCACCGAATCCAAAAAGAGTCCCTGCCCACCTTGCAACGCAATCTGTTCCAGGAGCTGCAAGTTTGCCAGGTGATGATCTCCTCTGCCTCCCGATGCACCCCACAAAACAATGCGTTGAAAACCATTCGCTAATGCATGCTGCACCGCTGCCTCCAGATCTGTCACGTCCTTTTCCACCGGTAAAACCTCACCAGATAAACCAGCAGCGAAGCCGCCGGAATCTCCATCTCCCGTATACCAGTCGATGGATAGCCCAGCCTGCTCCGCGCTGATTCTGCCACCGTCTGCGGCAATCATGTACGCGCCCTCCAGTGGATAGCGCTTCAAGTTTTCCCAGCTTCCACAAGGAGCAGAGCCGATCACCACTGCTGTGGCTTCCTTTACTTTGTCTCCCATGCTTTATGCTCCTTCGCTGTGGCATATAGGCGGACATAGCTGCTGTGTCTGCTCTTGTTGATTGCACCAACCTTGACTGCCTGACAGATTGCACATCCTTTTTCCTTGACATGAGTGCAACCCACAAAGCGGCACTGACCCAGATAAGGAACAAACTCCCGGAACCCATAGGCAAGGCGCTCTTTGTCCAGCAACTCCGTAACCTCCGTATCAAAGGCGGCAAAGCCTGGTGTATCTGCAATCACTGCGTTGCCCTCCAGCCGGAACAGCTCTACATGACGGGTCGTATGTCTGCCACGGCCTAGCTTTTTGCTAACCTCGCCTGTTTCAATTCCAAAGCGCGGATCCAATGCGTTTAAAATACTAGATTTTCCTACACCGGAATTTCCGGTAAACACTGAGGTTTTGCCCTTCAAGCATTCCCGCAGGGAATCCATTCCCTCTCCCGTTTTGGCACTGACCTGAAAGGCTTGCAGCCCGGCAGAGTGATAACACCGACAAAGTGCGTCACCGGATTCCAGATCACATTTATTGATTACCAGAATCGGCTCGCAAGATTTTAATTCTGCGATGGCTGCCACCCGGTCAATCAAAAACGGATCTGTCACAGGAATTGTCTGCGCTGCAATCATTATCATCTGATCCATGTTGGCAACGGAGGGGCGTTGGAACTTATTCTTACGTGGTGCAATCTGATCCAACCGCCCCTTGCCCGGTTCTGTGGGTGCAATCTCCACCCAATCACCTACCAGCGGCGTGACTTTTTCGTAGCGGAATTTTCCGCGAGGCTTGCATTGGATGATTTCACCATCGCAGTCTACATAGTAGAAGCCACTGAGGGCTTTCACAATCAATCCCCTCATGAAACAGAGTAATCGCTGTAAGCTTCGCCATCCACTGTAACGTCAATACTGTCAATGGCACCTACATAGCTGACAGAGATTACGCTTTCATCTACTCCAACGGACTTACTGTAAAGGATGCCTCCATTTACCTGGATCACCACTGTAGAGGCGGCCTCTCGTTCACCTGGCAGTGTCACTTTAATCTGGTGGGTTGTTTCATCTGCGTTGTCTCCGCTTCCATCGGGATCAGACCCACCACTGCCATCCGGTTTAGTATTACCATCGTTATCATCGGGTTTCGATCCATTGTTTTGAGGTCCTTTGCTAATCTGGAAGTTTACTTTTGTACCCACTTCCACTTCAGCGCCTTCTTTTACGCTCTGAAATACAACCGTCCCCTTTTCTTCTTCACTGTCCACTTTGGTAACGCTACCCAACGTTAAGCCCAAATCTTTAATGGTGCTCTTTGCTCGGGACTGAGTCATTCCCTTTAGCGATACCATGGTCACAGTTTTGATCTCCTGACCCTTACTGATATTCAGATTCACTGTCTGACCCTCAGTCAACTCGGTACCGGCAACCGGATCTGTGGAAATAACCAGGTTCTTGTCATATTTATCGTTATACTCCGAATGGTAGTTGACCACCACACCGTAGTCGTTGTTCAGCGTCTTAATCCAGGACTGGTAGTTCTCACCCACTATATTCGGCATATATTTCACATCTGCTTCGGTTTCTTCCTCTGCGCAGAGAGTGACCGTAATATCTGTCACATCAGATTTAGTTTTTGTATTTCCCTCGGGGTCCTGCCTAATAATTTGACCTGGTTCAAACTGGCTGTTATAGGCCTTTTCCTCGCTGACCTTGATGGTAAAATGCCCTTCTAGTTCTTTATCCTCCGCAATAACAGAAATTGCTTCAGAGTAAGTTTTTCCTGTCAAATCCGGCACTATATAAGTTGTTCCGCTACTGAAAATACCTGACAGTATCATTTTCCATAGCAGAAATAAAATAAGGCAGACTACCACAACGATGGCAACCACCGTGCCAACCATAACTGCTGTACGCTTTCCGTCCCCTGCCTCAGCTTCCTCTACTACCGCAGGTTCGGGTTCCGGAGGCGCAACGACTTCTTGGATTTTTGGTCGTTGAAGCTCAGTTTTCCGCTTCTGAATATCGCCCTCAGTTATCAGAACCGCACTGTGAATTTGAGTGGGCTCATCTTCGTCGATCTGCTGTCTTTCCAGGACCCAAGGATCGGAATAACCAAAATCGATTTCAGGATTTTTCCGGAATGCATCCAAATCAGATAGCATGGCATCTGCATCGTCATAACGCAGGTCTCGATTAGGTGCCATAGCCTTTTTGGTAATTTGCTCCATCCCAAAAGGAATGTCCGGATTCACCGAACGAGGTGGTTCCGGAATCGCGTTCACATGCTGAAGGGCTACTGCAACGGGAGAGTCTCCCTTATAGGGTAGCGTCCCAGTAAGCATCTCGTATAAAACCACGCCTGCTGAATACAGGTCACTGCGGGCATCAATAACACTGCCTCGAGCCTGTTCCGGAGAGATATAATGTACGCTCCCCAGAGCTTCCTGGGTCATCGTACGTTGAGAGTCTGTGATTCTAGCAATGCCAAAATCGGCCACTTTTACGCTTCCGTCCCTCAAAACCATAATGTTTTGTGGCTTTATATCACGGTGAATAATACCGCGACTATGAGCATGACGCAACGCCTGCAAAATCTGAACCGTAAAGTGCAGTGCTTCTCTCCAGTTCAGACTGCTGCCTCGCTTTTTCATATACTGTTTTAACGTGATGCCTTCGATCAGCTCCATCACGATATACTCCACGCCCTCGGACTGATTCACATCGAAAACGTTGACAATATTCGGATGGCTGAGCTTTGCAACGGCCTGAGACTCATCGTGAAAGCGATTGCGAATTTCGTTATCCTCCGCTAAATCCTCTTTCAAAATCTTAATTGCTACCATTCGATTTAATCGATGGCATTTTGCCTTATAAACAACCGCCATCCCACCTGTGCCTAAAATGTCCAGGATTTCATAACGATCGTCGAGAAATTTTCCTATGTACTGATCCATAGTATTACTCCTCAATTTCATTTTCTTCTGGTGCATCCAGCGCCAGAAGGACTGCAGTTACGTTATCTGTAGCACCACGCTGCAACGCAATGTTTAACAAGCGCTGGCAGCATTCCGCTAACAATCCACCGTGGAGCGCTTCAAATAGGATCTCCTGATCCTCCAGCATATTGCTTAACCCGTCGCTACACAGTAGGAGCATGCTCCCCGGTTCCATCTGTCTGCTGAACAAATCCCCTTCCAGATGGCGGTCAGCCCCCAGCGCACGGGTAATCACATTCTTGTTGGGGTGATTCCGCGCCTCCTGTGGGGTAATGCGACCTCGCTCCACCAAATCTTCCACCAAGGAGTGATCCCTGGTAATTCGTTCAATCCCGTTTTCAGAGATATAGTAGGCACGGCTGTCCCCTACATTGATTATATGTGCAATACCGTCTTCTATAAGCGCACCAACCAGGGTGGTTCCCATTCCGCGGCAATCCGGCTGGGTATGAGCGTGCTGCAACACCCGATTATTTGCCGCTGCCAGCGCGTTTGTCAGTCGTTCCGACGGCTCCTGGTGACTGTGTACTATTATCTCGGAAAAGACCTCTACCGCAAGTTTGCTAGCCACATTTCCGGCTCTTGCTCCGCCCATTCCATCGCAGACTAAAACAACACCGTTCTTTCCATCCGACCATTTAAAAAATGCATCTTGATTCTGCTCTCTGACCGCTCCGCGGTCGGTGAGTCCCCAAACATTCATGCTTTTCGCCTTATTTCTCCACGCAAAACTTCATCATATCTCCGGCGTGGCCTAAGAGATAGACTCTTTCCCTGATGCCAGCAGCGTTTTTCTGCGCAGCTGACCACAGGAGGCATCAATATCGCCTCCTAGTTTTCGCCGCACCGTACAGGTCACACCACGCCGCTCCAGCCGCTGCTGGAACTGGGCTACTCTGCGGCTTGGCTTTAAGGGGCTCTCCCGCACGTCATTTAGCGGAATCAAATTCACATGACCCTGGGTACCTTTTAAATGATCGGCTAGAAGATCAGCCTGCCAATCATGGTCATTTACGCCATCAACCATTGCGTACTCATAGGAAATTCGCCTGCCCGTCACTTCAAAATAGTGCCGACAACATTCGAACAGCCTCGCTACTCCAACGGAGCGATTCACCGGCATAAGCCGGGAACGGGTTTCGTCATCCGGCGCATGCAGCGAGACAGATAACGTTAATTGTAACTGATAGGTAGCAAGTTTGTCAATCTCATCCACCAGTCCACAGGTAGACAGCGAAATATGTCGCATTCCGATGTTCAGCCCATCCAGATCATTAACCAATTCCAAAAAACGTAGTACCGTTTCAAAATTATCCAGTGGCTCTCCAATCCCCATCAAAACGATATTGGAGATCGGAAGTCCGGAATCTTTTTGTGCAAAAATTAACTGATCCAGCATTTCAGAAGGTTGCAGTCTGCGGATCAGTCCGCCGATGGTAGAGGCACAGAATGCACATCCCATGCGGCAGCCCACCTCAGAGGAAAGGCAAATCGTATTGCCGTGCTTGTAGCGCATGACAACGGACTCAATGCAGTTTCCGTCTGCCAGTTTCCACAGGTATTTGATGGTACCGTCCAGCTTTGAAACCTGTTTCTGCTCAATCACTGGAACCGTCAGCACGCAATCTTGCTTCAACCTTTCCCGCAGTGCCTTGGAGAGATTAGTCATTTCGTCAAATTGCTCTACCCCGCGGTGCAGCCACTGAAACACCTGCTTTGCACGGAATTTGGGTTCCCCTAATTCTGCAACGTAAGCGTCCAGTTCTGCGCGGGTCATTGATTTTAGGTCAGTCATGTGTTTTCCTCATTTTAGCCATAAAGAACCCGTCTGTCCCATGGATATGAGGCCATAAAGTAATATACCCTCCAGGGACCTGTCCAATACTTCCGGGCAACACAAACTTTTCCAGTACGAACTCCGGATGTGTTTCCAGAAAACGATGGATTACGACTTCATTTTCTCGCTGTAACACCGTACAGGTGGAGTAGAGTAGGGTTCCATTCGCTTTTACATAGCGGGAAACGTTATCTAAAATCGCCTGCTGAACCTTTGGTAGGCCCTCCAGCGATTCCGGTTCTTTCCACCGAATGTCTGGTTTTTTACGGATAATGCCAAGCCCGGAACAAGGAACATCACAGAGCACCAAATCAAACCCGGATTGCCAGTCCTCGTGATACTCTTTTGCATTGGACACGCCGGTTTCGATCAACTGAAGCTGTAATCTCTGGGCTCCTTTTTTGATTTCCTTCACCTTGCCGGCATGAATATCACAGGAGCGTATTCTCCCTTTGTCATGCATCTGTATCCCAGCAGAAAAGCTCTTGCCGCCCGGTGCTGCACAGGCATCTAGCACTTGCATTCCCGGCTGCGGATCCGCTGCCAGAACGGCAAGCTTTGACGCTGCGTCCTGAACCAAGAACTTTCCTTCTTGAAACGCATCCAGTTGTTCTAAATCACCGGTTCCCCGTAGATAGAAACAACCAGCTAGCCAAGGGTGTGCCTCAACCGCAATTCCGTGTTCCTCTAACTCCAGTCTTAATTCATTCGGTGAAATCATCATTGTATTTGTCTGTATAGTGGTAGGGGGTTCACTGTTATTACAGGCCAGAAATGCCTCTACCCCTTCGTGGTGAAGCTCCTGATCCAACTGCTCTACCAACCACTGCGGATGACTGTAGTGAATCCAACGCTCCTTGGGCTGAGGAAGTTCTTCTGCCTGTCTGCAAAAAGAGCGCAAAATCCCGTTGACGAGGGCAGGAGAACGAGGATTTTTACTATTCCGCTTCGTCAGCTCTACCGCCTCGTTTACTGCTGCCCGCTGAGGAATTTTGTCTAGCATACCGATCTGATACATGGCCATCAAGATGGCAATGTGGACGGACGGCTCTAATTTTTCTGGTTTCACGCTAGAAAAGTGCTTGAGCCAAAATTCCAGCAGCATTCGATTCTGGCAGACGCCATAGCAGATTTTGCTGCACAGGGCAGCATCTCTTGGAGCCACTTCGCTGGTATGCAGCTCACTTTTCAGGGCTCTGTCCAGCCAAGCTGCCTGTTTTTCACAACTCAGCAGTACAGATAGCGCTACAGCCCGCGCATTTTTTAATTTGATATTTTGTTGCTTTTGCAATCCAATCTCCTTATGTCATATCTCATAGGATAGGGTGTCCTCTCAGGTAATCCACCGCTTTCATCCGTTTCTTTCCAGGCGCCTGCACTTCAGTGATGCACAAAACGCCCCCGTCGCCACAAACCATGCGAATTCCTTTTTTGTCAGCACCCAAAACGGTACCGGTAGGCTTCTGCAGCGTTTCCCCAGTCAGGAAAGCAGAAAATACTTTGAATTTCGTTCCAGATAACTCCATGGTTGTAGCCGGCCAAGGGACTAAGCCGCGAATTTGATTGTGGATCTCCAATGCTGACCGCGTCCAATCAATGGGCGACAACTCCCGACTCAGCATGGGCGCATAAGTGTACTGGCTTTCGTCCTGCGGGATGCGAGGCGCTGTCCCGGCAGCCAATGCTATTACCGCCTTTCCCAGCAATTCCGCCCCCATCACCGCCAAACGGTCGTGAAGCTGCTCCACGCTCTCGTTGAGCGCAATGGGCGTTACTGCCTGTAGAATAATATCGCCAGCATCTAGCGCTTGCACCACATGCATAATGGTCACACCGGTTTCTGTCTCCCCATTGATCACTGCCCAGTTAATAGGGGCAGCACCGCGATATTTGGGTAGAAGGGATGAGTGGACATTGATGCACCCTAACGTAGGAATATCCAGAATAGCCTGAGGCAAAATTTTGCCATAGGCAGCCACCACAATCAGTTCTGGTTTTCGTTCCCACAGTTCCTGCTGAATGCCGTCTTCCTTCAAGCTTTTAGGCTGAAAAACTGAAAGGTTATGCTCCAGCGCAACCGTTTTTATCGCAGAAGGCAACATCTTCATCCCTCGATTTTTAGGTTTGTCGGGCTGGGTATAGACGCCAACAATTTCATGCCCGTCTTGAATCAGCTGCTTCAGGGAAGGCACTGCAAAATCCGGCGTTCCCATAAACACAATTCGCATAGATTACGCCTCCCTTTTTGCCTCCGCTTCCGCTCTTCCATCTGCTGCTGCGGATTCAAACATTTCCTGAATTTCCTCAAGGGTGTACAGCTTATCACACAGTTCGTCAAACATATGCCCATCCAGATGCGCCAGTTCGTGACAGAAGCACCGGGCAGTCAGTCCGGTATCTTCCACCTCAAACCAGTTGCCGTTCCGATCCTGCGCCTTCACTCGAACCTGCATAGGCCGTGTGATCTCTCCATAATAGCCGGGCAAGGACAAACAGCCCTCTAAACCCGTCTGTTCACCGGAGCTGCTTACAATTTCTGGGTTAACCAGTTCAATTTTCTCCTCTGCCTCATTGTGCAGCACAACCACTCGGCGACAAATCCCCACCTGGGGGGCTGCTAATCCCACACCGCCGGAGCTTTTTAAAGTTGCTCCCATGTCATCAAGAAGGATGTGCAGCTTATCGTCAAATTTAGTAATAGCATGGCATTTTTTCTCCAGAATCGAGTCGCCTTTTTCTATAATTTTTCTGATCATATTGTGAAGCGTCCTTTCTTAACTTGGCATTCTTGTTTAACTAAAAAGAATCCATCGGGTTTAAATTTACTGTGATTGAGATTCCTCTGTTTCGTTTATCTCCCTTTGCCTGGGCAAGAATATAGCCCATCATATCTCGCATTTTTTTACTATCTTTCCCACTGATGGTGAGAGAATACCGGTAGCGATTCATGACCTTTACAACTGTAGCCGCTGCAGGTCCCATGAGGTCAAAGGGAGTATCTATCATCGCCGCACTGGCTTGCCATGCGGCAAAGCCCTCCCGCAGCCGAATGCAGCTTTCCAACACACGGCTCTCCTCGGCACCAGTAACGTAAATCATATACAGATCCCGGAAGGGCGGGAACCGCCGTAGCCGCCGCTGCTCAATCTCCTGCTGATAAAAACTGTCATAGTCCTGTTGCGCCGCACAAATAATCAGGTCGCTTTTAGGCGTATAGGTTTGAATAACTGCAGATCCCTTCTGTGCACCTCTGCCCGCCCGGCCTACAACCTGGGTCAGCAGCGAAAAAGTTCGCTCTGATGCGCGGAAGTCATCTACATAGAGAGAAAGGTCTGCGTCAATTACACCCACCAGCGTGACATTGGAAAAATCAAGTCCCTTTGCTACCATCTGCGTACCAACGAGAATGGGAACCTTCTGCCGCTCAAACTGCGACAAAATCTGCTGGTGGGTGTGAGAGGCGGAAACTGTATCTGCATCCATCCGGAGCACCCGAGTCCCCGGAAACAGCTCCGCCAGTTCCTCCTGAACCCTTTGAATGCCTGCTCCGTAAAAAGTCAGCGCACCGTCACATTTCGGACAGCGTTTCGGTAACGGCTGCGTAAAGCCACAGTAATGGCACAGCAATCGTCCATTTGCACTATGGTATGTCAGCTTCACACTACACCTGGGGCACTCCGGTGCCTCTCCGCACTCCGTGCAAAGAACCATGCGATTGGCACCGCGTCGATTTAAAAACAGGATTACCTGTTCCTCACGTTGAATGGTCTCGGCGATTTTCTCCCGCAGCAGCGTACTAATAGTAGTGCTATTGCCAGATCGCAGTTCTTCCTTCAGATCCGCAATCAATACCTCAGGCAATGCCCGATTGTTGTACCGTTTGGTTAACTGAAACAGCTGATATACGCCCGTCTGCGCCTGAAACATGCTTTCAACAGAAGGTGTAGCGGAACCTAACACCAGCACTGCCTGATGCCGGCTACAGCGGTATTTTGCGATTTCCCTGGCGTGATATCGGGGAACTGTTTCAGATTTATAGCTACTTTCCTGCTCTTCATCCAAAATCAGAATCCCCAACTGAGACAGCGGTGCAAATGCTGCAGAACGGGTTCCAATTACCACCCGTGCGTCTCCGTTTCTGGCTCGTTTCCATTCATCATACCGAGCTCCCGCGGAAAGCGAGCTATGTAAAACTGCAACCTGTTCTCCGAACTGTGCCCGAAAAATGCGGAGCATCTGTGGAGTCAACGCAATTTCAGGTACCAATACCATGGCCTGCTTTCCCTGCTCCAGCACACGGTGTATCAGATGGATGTAAACTTGCGTCTTCCCACTCCCTGTTACTCCGTAGAGCAAGGCACAACCAGCTTGTCCCAACATGTTGGAAATACCCTGAAACGCTTGCTCCTGTTCCTGGTTGAGCTTTGGCAGGGGTTCCGGAAGTACCGGTTCTCCATCAATTTGACGATAGCACTCCTGTTGCCTGAGTTCAATTACGCCTTTTGCCTCCATTGTCTTGAGCACGGCTCGTTTTCCACCAGTAAAATACTCGATTTCCTTGGCAGACGCCATAGGAACCGCAGCCAAAAAGCGAATAACTTCCTGCTGTACTTTAGCTCTGGTACCTACGATTTCCAACGCTTGCTCTAGGGGCAACGAGAGTTCTGCAACCGTTTCCATTTTGTCCCCTACGCCACGGGAAACACTTGTCTGAAGTGCCACAACCCCCTTCTCACGCAAGGCGTGCAAAATCGAAGTGGGAGAGTTTGGTGCAAAGGCTTCGTATAACTTTCCCCGTTCCAAACTCCTTCCGTTGTAGAACAGCAGATCCAGCAGGCGTTTCTCACGTTTGGAGCCGTCTGCGGCACGATATGCTGCTTCTTCGCTGATTCCACTGGGTACAAAATAAATATCTTGCAGTGAAAAGTAGAGGCCTGCCGGCAGCATTGCTTTCATAGCCTCGTAAACGGTACAAAAATAGCGTTCCCGCATCCAAAGCGCCAACTGAATTCCCTCTTGATCCAGTACAGGTTTTTCATCTAGGACAGAGCAGATTTGCTTGCATTTTTCTGGTTTTTCCCCTCTTTCCAGAGCCAGCACAAGTCCTTCTGTATGCCGGTTGCCCTGTCCAAAAGGAACCAGCACCCGCATTCCCGGCAAAAGTTTCTCTGCGAAGGATTCTGGAATCCAATAGGTATAGGGTTTGTCAATGGCAAATCCTGCGGCGGAAACGGCAATTTTTCCAAGCAAGACATCTTCCAAATTTCCGTTCCTCCGATCTGCTGTATCCTTTGATACGGACAAAGGCAAGGAGCCGGAGCGAACCCGGCCGCTTGCCTCTATTTCCTGTTTTAATTAAATCTCTGAGTAGTCCTGCTCCGTCACCAGAATCCCTGCATTCGCTTCTTCCAGTGCGATGGTAACTGGCTTTTCCATCAGTGGGACATTTGCCTCATCTGCTTCGCTGGAGAGCTCGCGCGCACGGTGAGCCACCAGATTTACGAGTTCATAACGACTGGAAATGTTGCCCAGAAGCTTGTTGATCGGATACAGTTTCATGTTTTACTCTACCTCCACATTCAGATACTGCTTGTCAATGCGGCAATGTTCCGCATTTAAGATTGAGATGATATCGTTGGCTGCGTCCTCTACGGAGTCATTCACCACCAGATAATTGTAGTTGGGGATCTCTTTCATTTCTTCCCGGGCACGTTTTAATCTACCCTGAATCACCGCTTCGCTTTCGCTTCTGCGGCCATACAGACGACGTGAGAGTTCCTCAAAAGAGGGCGGTACGACAAAAATTAGCACCGCATTCTGATCTTTTTTGCGTACATTCCCTCCGCCTTCTACCTCAATATCCAAAAGTACATCACAGCCAGCTTGCATTTTTTCCTGGATTAGCTTTAGAGACGTGCCGTAGTAATTTCCTTGATAACTGGTATACTCCAGCAATTCATTTTCCCGGATCATGCGCTGAAACTCCTCATTGTCTACAAAGTAGTAGCTCACGCCCCCCTGCTCACCTGCCCTGGGGCTCCGAGTTGTGTAAGAGACGGAAAAAAAGAGATTTTCCCGTCTGTGCATAACCTCTGCAATCACAGTACTCTTGCCAACACCGGAGGGGCCTGAGATTACAATAAGCTGACCGATTTTATTACGTTTCATCATGATGATTCTCCTCCTCTTCAGCAACTTCCTTTCCGTTTAATCTGGCCGCCACGGTATCGGGCTGGATTGCAGATAAAATAATGTGGTCAGAGTCCATAATGACAACAGAACGAGTTTTTCTGCCATAGGTCGCATCGATCAGCACTCCGCGGTCACGCCCCTCCTGAATCATCCGCTTAATCGGAGCGGAATCGGGACTGACAATGGCAATCAAACGCTCTGTAGATACCATGTTACCAAATCCAATGTTTAACAATTTCACGGATCATGCCTCTCCTATCACTCGATATTTTGCACTTGTTCCCGTATTTTCTCAATTTCCGCCTTCATATTCACAACAATAGTTGAAATCTCCAGATCATTGCACTTTGATCCAATGGTATTGGTTTCCCGATTCATCTCCTGAATCAAGAAGTCCAGCTTCCGCCCAATGGGACTGCCCTGACTAAGCATGTCACGGAACTGCGTAATATGGCTGCGCAAACGCACGGTTTCCTCGTCTACCGCCACCTTGTCGGCAAAAATTGCTGTCTCTGTTAATACGCGACTCTCTTCTACCTGACGATCCGTCAGTACCTCTTGCAGTTTAGCTGTCAATCTGGCACGATACTCCGAAACTGTTTGCGGAGAACGCTGTTCTACCACTTCAGTGTAACGCGCCAATGTACCTAACCGTCCATGTAAATCCTCTTCCAGTTTCTGGCCTTCCCTGCCGCGCATGGCGTTAAAATCCTGTAACGCTCCCTCCGCAACTTGATGAATGTCTGCCGTCAACTGCTCCAGATCCTCCGGGATCTTGTCCACATGGAAGATATCTGGGAACCGGGACAACAGGCTTACATCCACCTGACCAGGAAGCTGGAACGTATCCACCATAGTATGCAGTGCGGAAAGGTACCCCGCCGCCATTGCCTGATTCAGCGTCACAGAAATTGCGTCATCCGAAGTGTTTTCGATGTTTATGTACACATCGACCTTTCCTCTGGAAATTGTCTGTTTCACCCTGCGCTGCACACCGTCTTCCGCACAAATGTAAACCCGCGGCAGCCGCACGTTACAGTCTAAATAGCGATTATTTACACTCTTGACTTCTATCGTCAGAGTGCGGTCATGAACAGAACTTTCATTTCTGCCATAGCCGGTCATACTTTTTATCAAGGAAACTCCTCCAAATTTTACGCTTTATCCGCTGTGCGCTTCAGCGCTAAACAGCGATTTACATTGCGTTTACTCTTTCTACTCTTACTTAAGACTGACCGACACTTCATAGCTGCCAACCGCACCAATTTCAGTAAAGCCGTGCAGCGTCACCTTTGCAGGTACTACATGAGTGCCATAATCATTGTCGTCCAGATCGGTGAGATCTGCCTCTACAGATATATCGCTGCCAACTAACAAATCCAATATCTCTTCTGTTCCTCGAATACGTACCTCCAAGGGCTTCGTCAGCAAGGTAGCAGTTTTCGTTTTGGGCACGTTAGACAGATGGATATTGCTTGTCTTCATTTTAATGGTAGCGAGTTTTGGAAGTTTTACCGTAACGCTGGCTTTCTCTTCTCCGCTTTCACAGGTGATCCCCCTTGGCAGTGCTAAGTCAAACATTAGCTTATCCGATGTGATCACCTGAGCCAGATCTATCGTCCCCAAATTCCATTCGTCCATGGCATCTAATGCGTCCTCTGTTCCGGAAACCGTAATGGTTTTCGGTGAAATCTGGTAGGTGACGTCAGCAGCAGTTGCGCCTCCGCCATCTTCAATGGTAACCGAAAGTGGTAATTTCTTTACGCGTCGGACAAATAAAGTCACCTTCATTTCGTCATGGGACAGCGTAACATTTTCTTCTTTAACGGTTTTACCGTTTTGGTCTACTAGTGTAACAGGAAGGGTTCCCGTCCAGTCAGACGTCAGTTCTGTCTGATCCAGAGAAACCACTGCATGGTCAATGCGATCCACAATGGTTTGATCTCCGCTAACGTTGATCAACCGATATTCCAGCTCAAATCCGCCCCCTTTGTACCCATCGTTAACCGAGCCAGTAAACTCACCATTAACCGATACAGATTTGGTGCTGGACTGTATCACCGAAACATCGATGGTTGTCACGCTTCTGGATTTAATCTTCACGCTGTTGGAAAGGATGGTATTGGGAAAGGAAACTGTATACTCGAGGCTCTGTTCGCCGGGGCTGGTAATCTGAGAAGCTGCATCAACAGTAACTGTGATATTGTTTCGGTTAAGTTGGGAAATTGTACCACGTTGTCCGCTGAGTTTCAGCGTTACGGTAGACGCTCCGCCATCCGTAATCATGAGACCTTTTGACTCCAACTCATCCAATCCTTCATAGGTGACCGGAATGTTGTGCACCTTAACATAAATATCCGGTTCTACCGTAACATCTACGTAGAACCAGCAAACAATAGCAAAGATCACGGAAATTGCGATATAAAACCCCTTGCTGCCTTTGATTTTATTCCACATCGTCCGAATCCCCCTTTTTATTGCTGCGGAAGAAGTCGGTCATGTTTTTGAAGCTCCAGTTACCGGGTTTCATCATACCCCACTTTTTCGGCACTTCTTCCTCAGTCGTCAGGAGTTCGTTTTTTAAAAGGCGTGACAACGTTCCCGGTGCCAGATGTCGTTTCAATACACCGTTGACAGCAACGGAAATGGAACCGGTTTCCTCGGAGCAAATAACTGCAACCGCATCGGTATGTTCTGTCACACCAATACCAGCACGATGGCGCATTCCCAGTTCACGACTGATATTCGTGTTACCGGAAAGCGGGAGCATACAACCCGCACCAGCAACACGCCCATTTCGAACCACTACCGCGCCGTCGTGCATAGGTGCTTTGGGCCAGAAAATATTTTTCAGTAATTCACTCGAAACCGCGGCGTCTAAAACGGTACCGGAATTCAAGCTTGTGTCAAGGATACTGTTTCGCTCAAAAACCATCAGGGCACCGATCCTATCCTTGGACATAGCGGTGCATGCCGCTACAGTCTCATCAATGGCAGATTCCAGTTCAGTTCCCGGAGGGGTCATGCTGTGCAAAGATGTGCGTAGCTGACCGCTGCCCATCTGCTCTAAAAAATGCCTGATCTCCGGCTGAAATACCACAACCAATGCCAAAAATCCCAACTCCACCGTTTTCGAGAGGATATAGGTCAACACATGCAGATTCAGAACGTTGGCAATCCATAGCATCCCCAACAACAATCCAATTCCACGCAGTACCTGCCCAGCCCTGGTCTTCTTGGCAAATTGCAGAATTTTATAGATAATATAGGAAATGATTGCAACGTCAATCAGATCTGTAATTTTAATTGTCTGAAGGTAATCGGGCGCTTGATGGATCAAGTCCAGGAACGCATTCATGCTCTCACTTCCCTAGAATAAATACACAATTCATAATGAATAATCAATATATTATACTGCAAACAGCGATCAATGGCAAGAATCTATGACCGCATTTTACGCAAAAGAACGGATTACTTCTACCAATCGATCCACCTCTCGCTCAGTGTTGAACGCGGAAGCGCTGATCCGTACCGTTCCCGTGTCCAGTGTGCCGGCATACTGATGTGCCAGTGGTGCACAGTGCAAGTTGGTGCGTACTGCAATGCCGGCTGCACTTAAACGCTGTCCAATCCTCTCACAATCCATGCCACGGATACGGAAGGAAAGAACACCTGTTTGCACGGATGCGTCTTCTGCCAAAAAAAGCTCCATGTTTTTTACTGACTTCAGCTGCATCCCTGCCCGTTGAATCAAATGTCTTTCATGGCGCAGAATTCGCCCTGTGCCTTTTTCCTTCACAAAACGTAGCCCCTCTAACAGGCCAGCGATCCCTGGGACGTTAGCAGTCCCTGCTTCCAGCCGATCCGGCAAAAAATCGGGCATATCCTGTTCCACAGAGGCACTTCCGGTTCCACCATACAGTAACGGTTCCGGCATCACATGTGCGCCACAAAGCAAGATTCCGGTTCCCTGGGGTCCGTATAGCCCCTTGTGACCCGGCATGGCAACAAAAGCTGCCCCCCAGCTTTCTACAGAAACCGGAAGGCATCCGGCTGCTTGAGAGGCATCTATAATGAACGGGACTTCTTTTTCCCGGCACAGTGCCGCAATTTCCTGGATGGGCAGTAGATACCCAAACACATTGGATACATAATTGCAAATGGCCACATCGGCTTGTTTCAGCTGACTACGGAAGGACTCAATCATCTTTTCCGGCTGAAACAGAGGACCCTCTGCAATCAAAACGTTAATATCCGGAATCGCCTTTACACATCTAGTTACCGCGTTGTGTTCATAGCAGGACATGACTACAGTCATCCCCGGCTTCACAAGGGTTCGAATAGCGATATTCAATGCCATGGTCGCATTTGACGTAAACACAACTTGATCTGGTGCAGAGGTGTCAAAAAAATCAGCAGCGAATTCTCTGCACTGGAACATCAAATTTGCTGCACCCATAGCTGCCGCATATCCACCTCGCCCAGGACTGGCAAATTGATACATTGCCTTCATTACTGCACGAGGGACTGTTTTTGGCTTTTGTAATGTGGTAGCTGCACTATCCAGGTAAATCATAACTGAACCTCACGGTAACTTCCGTCACCAGAGGTAATATAAACACTGACCGGAGTTAATCCGGCCCGGTTCAAAGCTTCCAAGGCACCTGCCAGCCGTTTATGCGCGATCTTAACCGAATAACTGCATCCATTAGCAGAAACACCCGTAGGAGAGCGTAAAATTGTCGCTGGAATACCGCTGCGCTCTAGTGTGGCAGCAGTTCTTTGAGCATAGGTTAGGGAACGGCAGACGATCAGATAAAAAATCATCCGAATCACTCCTTTCATCCCACTATATGCACAGGCGAAAGATCGGGTGAACTGTCGAAACGCTGTGAATCATGTTCCACAGCGTTTTCGGTACAGTTTATTCTATTGCACTTTTTCAATCAAGGTGATCGCATGCGCTGCCATACCTGCTCCGGAACCGGTAAAGCCCAATGTTTCTTCTGTGGTTGCCTTAATATTTACCTGCTCAACAGGCAGCGCAAGACAGTTTGAAACCCGTTTGCGCATTTCCGGGATAAATTGCGCCAGCTTAGGTTTTTGCGCCACCACCGTAGCGTCCACATTTACTGGCTGGTACCCAGCGTTTTTAAGCAACTCTAGTGTTCGCTTTAGCAGAATCAAGCTGGAAATGTCTTTTAAAGTTAAATCGTTATCCGGAAATGCCTTCCCTATGTCACCCAGGCCAGCTGCACCCAATAGCGCATCCATGATCGCATGCACCAAAACGTCTGCATCCGAATGACCCAGTAATCCGCTTTCCCATGGAATGGGGACACCTCCCAGGATCAACTTCCTACCTGTAACAAGTCGATGCACATCATAACCCTGTCCAATTCTCAAATTTGTTCCTGCCACTGTAAAATCGCCTCTCCAATCGCCAAATCAACTGGCGTTGTAATCTTAATATTTTCGTATTCTCCTTCTACCAACGTCACCTGTTTCCCCAGACGCTCGGCAGCAGAACAGTCATCGGTTACCTCAATCCCATCTTGAATGCAGGAATACAGGGCAGCAGAAATAAAGCCCGCCTGAAAAACCTGAGGGGTTTGAACCGCATATAGGGTACTGCGGTCAACTGTTTCCGTTACAACCCCCTGTTCGGCTCGCTTTATGGTATCCTTTACGGGTACAGCTGGAGCAGCAGCACCGGTTTCCACAGCTGCCAATAACACCCGCTCTAGCAATTCCGGTGAAACGAAAGGGCGCGCGCCATCATGGATCGCTGCCAGCTCTGTATGCTCTGACATGGCATTGAGCCCCAAGCGAACGGATTCGACTCGGGTATTTCCACCTTGAACCACTGATTTAGCTTTATCAATGAAAAAGGTACGACAAAGCTTGCCCACTGGAACACAGAGGTCAGATCTTGTTACAATTACAATCTCATCAATTTTTTCACAACGTTCTAATGCTAGCAAGGTCCTGGCCAGAACCGGAACGCCTCCCAGTTCTGCCAACACTTTATCAATCCCATTCATTCTCTGGGCAGAGCCGGCCGCAGCAACCACCGCTGTGCAGTAAGGGTGATCGGAACCTGTCCGTTGCTTTAACCGCGAAAAAAATCCTGCCATTACTTTTCCTCCTAAACGGAATCCAGACCAGTTTCTTTCCGGCCTACGCTCATCAGCAGTACCGGTTACATTTTTAATCGTGTCACCACAGTTCTTTCTATTCCAGACCTGTCCAAGTGATTCCTCTTTTGTAAACGCTGCATTCTGCAATAGAAAAGGAGTTCATTGGAATACAATGAACTCCTTTCAATAAACTACTTAAATACGTTGAGTAAACGACTTATTCTTCGTCGTATTCATCATCTTCCATATCGGCTTCCTGCAGGACAGCGCGGCGAGACAGAGAAACTTTCTTGGTTTCCAGATTGATGTCAGTAATCTTAACATCAACAATCTGTCCTTCTTCCAGTTCGTCTTCCGGCTTTTCTACACGATGATCAGCGATCTGAGAAATATGGATCAGGCCGTCCACACCGGGAACGACTTCCGCAAATGCGCCGAAGCTCATCAGCTTGACCACTTTCACGCTGGCGATGTCACCAGTTGCATACTGAGAGATGAAGTTTTCCCAGGGAGAGACAGCGCGATCCTTCATACCCAGAGAGATCTTCTTCTTTTCGGGGTCATACTTGATGACATAAACATCAACCTCATCGCCCACAGAAACGACTTCGGAGGGATGCTTAATCCGGCTCCAGGACAGCTCGGAGATATGAACCATACCGTCCACGCCGCCGATGTCAACAAATGCACCATAGGAGGTCAGGGACTTGACCACGCCTTCATAGTGCTTATCAACTTCGATGTTATCCCAGATTTCCTGGCTCTTTGCTGCACGTTCTTCATTGGTAACGGAGCGGATGGAACCGACCACACGGCGGCGTGCTCTATTGACTTCGGTGATGTGCAAACGAACCGTGGTACCGACCAGCTGAGTCATAGGCTCATTGCGGCGCAGACCGGTCTGAGAAGCAGGAACAAAGATACGGATGCCCTTCAGGTTGACTACAACGCCGCCCTTATTTTCTTCCTTGACAACGCCTTCCACGATGGTCTTGTTGTCCTTAGCTTCCTCAATGACCTCCCAATGCTTAACGCTGTCCAAACGCTTCTTGGACAGGGTAACAATACCGTCCTGATCGTTGACGCGCATGACATAGGTCTCGATCTCATCGCCCACTTTAACAACGTCTTCCAGCTTTACAGAAGGATCGTCAGAGTATTCTTCCTGCTTGATATAGCCGGCATGTTTGGTACCCAGATCGACCTGGATCTCAGTAGATGTAACATTTACAACGACACCGACAACCTTATCTCCTGTATTTAAAGTTTTAATCGACTTCTCCAGCATTTCAGCAAAAGATTCCTCGATCTCAAATCTTTCTTCACTCATTTTGTTTTTAACCTCCTTTATTATCCACCCAGGTGTGGATGCACCCGCGGTGATTCCGACAGAAGCTACGTCAGCAAACATTTGCATGCTCAGTTCATCCGCACTTTCAATCCAAATCACGCGGTCACAGTTTTCCTGGCACAGTTCTGCCAGGTGCCTGGTATTGGAGCTCTGATGATCTCCAATGACGATCATTACATCGCACTGTTCGGCCAAAGATAGTGCTTCTCTTTGCCTATTATACGTAGCATTACATATTGTATCAAATATTTCTGCGTTTGTACACTCCCTTTTTGCTTTTTTTATAGTGCATTCCCATATTTCTTTTGTGGATGTTGTCTGGGAAACAAAGGTAAGCGGTGCATTTTTACGATCTGGTTCAGCCTCCAGCCAGCGCTCGAGTTCCTCTGCCGACTCCACGATAAGCGCATTTTGGCACCACCCTGCCGTAGCCACTACTTCCGGATGCGTGCGGGTGCCAACGATTACTGGCAGTCTGCCATGCGCCTCGGCCTCCGCTGCCAGATGATGAATTCGTTCCACATTTGGACAAGTAGCATCTAAAATTTGTATGTTATTCTTCCGCAACTGCCCATAAATCCTCTTAGACTCTCCGTGAGAACGGATAATCGCCGTACCACCCGCACCAATCTCCTCTGGGGTAGAGACACAGTTCATTCCCCTTTCTTTTAGTGCATTTACTACATATTCGTTATGGATGATGGGACCCAACATATTGCAGGATGGATACTGATCTGCTGCCTGTTCCGCCAATTCCACCGCACGTTTCACACCATAACAAAAACCAGCCGTCTGCGCTACGGTAATCTTCACTTAACCTGCTCCTTTAGCGCATAAATACGCTGAATCAATTCTTCTGCCCGTTCCTTATACTCCTTTGGAGACGCTTTCTTGCCCTCAATTTCTACCATATATGGCTCACCGAACACAACAGCAGTCCGTTGAAACAGGTGCTTCCTCTTTTCGCAATAACAAGGAAGGATGGGAGTTCCGGTCCGCAGTGCCAGCATGATGGCTCCGGTTTTGCCAGTACTGTCCTCCCCTTCTTTGACACGTGTTCCCTCCGGGAACAACAGCAGCTTTCGTCCAGCCTTTAAATGCCGGAGCGCAGTCTTGATCGCCCCCACATCGCTGTTGCCTCGCTTGACGCCGAAAATCCCCCAGCGCCGCATGAACCGCCCGAGAATAGGCGCATCTAACAATTCTTGCTTTGCCATAACACGGAGAGAACTCTGTTTCGGTAAGGCAAAGCAGACCGTTAGGGGATCCAGATCTGAAAAATGGTTGGGGCATATTAACACAGCACTGTTTGGGATGTTTTCCAAATTAACTTGCCGGAACGGAAAGAATAATCGAAACAGCGGGCGAAAAAACGCACAGGCACGTCCATAGTTGCGATCAACACGTTCTTCTGGTATCTGCTTTTTCTTCTTATCTGTCATCGCTTTAAACCCCCTCACGGATGGTTTTCAGAAGCAGCTGATAGCTTTCTTCTAAATCAAGTTCTGTTGTATCCACTAAAACTGCGTCTTCTGCCTGTCTCAGCGGTGCGATTTCTCGGTGTGTATCGTTATAGTCCCGCTGTAAAACGTCCTCCAGCACCTTTGCCTCGGTAATATCCGAACCCTTCTCTCTCAGCTCCAGCCATCGCCGGTTTGCTCTGGCCTCAGGCGCTGCCGTGAGGTATATCTTAACGGTAGCATTCGGAAGAACAACTGTTCCAATATCTCGACCATCCATAATCACATTATGAGTGGCAGCCAGATTACGTTGGAGCTCCAACAAAAACGTCCGCACTTCCGGAATTGCGGAAACAACAGAGGTATAAAGAGAAACCTCATTCTCCCGGATGGCATCTGTCACATCCTCCCCGTTGAGAATCATATGTTGAACACCATCGTTTTGGTACTCCATGCCAATGTTGATCTCCGGTAGCAGCGCAACAATCTGCGGTGCATCCTCTTTTGCCACGCCTACCCGGTAGGCGTAAAGGCTGACACTGCGGTAGATCGCTCCAGTGTCCACATAGAGGAACCCCAGTTCTGCTGCTGCCCTGCGAGCCATGGTACTTTTGCCCGCGCCGCTGGGACCATCAATTGCAATGCTGGTAAATCTCATAGTAACTTTGCCTCATTTCATGTAGGTATTTTTGCGGCATGGCGCCCCGCGGCATACCCGGTTGCCCATGCAATCTGTAAGTTAAACCCACCAGTGTAGCCATCTGCGTCCAATAGCTCCCCTGCAAAATAGAGTCCGCTTCCCCGTTTGGATTCCATAGTGGTTGGATTGACTTCATTGAGTTTTACACCACCGGATGTCACAATGGCTTCTGCCACCGGACGAGTGCCTTGTAACTCCACTTGGAAATGCTTCAATAATTCCAACAACGTACGCCTCTGTCCCTTGGTTAAATCATGTACTTTTGTTTCCGGAGGAATCCCACTTCGCTCAATTATCACCGGAATCATCAGGCGGGGGAGCAGGCCACCCAGTGCGTTCTGAAACGCTTTGTTTGTCTGCGCTTTAAACTCCCGCAGCAAACGTTCATCCAGTTTTTTCTCTTCTAAAGCTGGTTTCAAATCTATAATAACAGTATACTTGTTTTGGGGGAAATCGTCCAGATGGGTACTAGCGCTTAAAATCACCGGACCGGACAACCCAAAATGAGTAAACAGCAGTTCCCCAAATTCCTCAAACACTACTTTCTTTTTTTGGTTTTCCACCTTTATCAGAACATTTTTCAGAGAAAGTCCCTGCATTTTCTTGCAGTCCGTCCCCTGCTCTACTAAAGGCACCAAAGAACCTCTGGGCGGAACAATAGTATGACCTAACTCCGATGCAAAACTATATCCATCCCCGGTAGAACCTGTGGCCGGATAGGAAGCGCCACCGGTACAGACAATGACGCAGTCTGCCGTCAGTTCCACTCCGTTTTCTAACACGACACCTGTTACAACCATTTCATTAACTTGTATCTTTTTCACACGCCCATGAATCACTTGCACTCGGAGTTTTTTCATCTCCCGCACCAGTGCGTCAATAATATCGGTAGCGCAATCAGAAACCGGAAACACGCGGTTTCCACGTTCCGTTTTCAACTCCACATGTAAGTCTTGAAAAAAACGCTTTACCTCCTCAGGTGGAAACTGATTCATCGCGCTGTACAAAAAGCGGCTTCCGTGTGGAATCTGAGCCAGAACCTGCTGGGCAGAGCAGTCGTTGGTTACATTACAGCGCCCTTTTCCGGTGATGTATAGCTTTCGCCCCATTTTTTCATTGCGCTCAACCAGAGACACGCGTGCCCCCTGTCGCGCTGCGGTAATCGCGGCCATCATACCCGCGGCGCCGCCACCGATAACTAAAATTTTTCTTGACATCCTCTTTGCTCCTCATAATAAAACGGAGCAACCCAACCTGGCCTGCTCCGCGATCGTTATTACCCGTGGTGTCCTTGCTTTTCGTACACCTCGTATTCTTCCCAAATCTGTTCCAAGCCACTTAGCGAGAGTTCCAGCTGTACTGCTTTTTCTCGACTAACCGCTACAATCAGCGCATTGACCAAGCTCAGCGGCGCCACCAAAGAATCCACAAACGATGCCATGTCACTTTTAGCCAGAAGGGATACGTCTGCCATTTTTGTCAGGGGCGATACCTTGCTATCCGTAATTGCGATTACCTTTGCACCCCGATCCTTAGCAAACTGCATTGCCTTTATCGTTCGCTTAGAGTAGCGTGGGAAGGAAAGGCCGATAAATACATCCTCAGAAGAGGTGTGGAGAATTTGTTCAAACACCTCACTGATAGAGCTGGTATCTATGCTTACTACGTTATCAAACATGAACCGAAAATAAAAACAAATAAAATTAGCCAGTACGCTAGCGGAACGAACACCCAAAATGTAGATTTTTTTTGCGTTAGAGATTGCGTCCACAGCCTCATTAAAACTGTTCCGATCTGTTTCGTCCAAGGTTAAGCGAATTTTTTCAATATCGGACTGCATAACCATGGTCATAATATCCTGGTTTCCGATCCGCTCATTGGAGACTTCAACTCGTTGGATGGAGGTCAGTTTATTGCGAATCATTTCTTGCAAAGTTTTTTGCATGCTCGGGTAACCGTCAAACCCCAACTCTGCGGCAAAGCGGACAACGGTTGACTCACTAACATTCACCGTTTTCCCCAGCTTGCTGGCTGTCATAAAAGCAGCTTTGTCATAGGATTGCAGAATATAGTTTGCGATTAACTTCTGTCCCTTGGAAAAGGTGGACATGTTCTCCTGAATATAAGTTAGAATGTCAGTCATGTATGATGCTCCTACTTTTTCGGGTTTCATTACTTGTAACTGTATTTACAGTTATATTGATCATAGCACCAAAGTGGAGCAAATGCAAGGAGAATCTGCAAGTCTGAAGAGAGATCTTGCAGATCAGTGTCGTTTCAGCATCTGAATTTCATCTGCCGTTAAGTATCTCCAAGTACCCACGCCCAATGATCCAAGCCGCAAATCCCCTTCGCGCACTCGCTTCAACTGCACTACATATAGTCCCGCGTAGTCACACATTCGCCGAATCTGCCGATTCTTTCCCTCGGAGATTGTGATGGAAAGCAGCGTATTCTCTCTCTCGCTCTTCAGTATGCTAACCTTCGCTCCATGAAAGAGATCTCCATCAACTTTCATATTCCTCCGCAGAATCGGCACCCCATATTCTACATTTCCTGTCACACGCACCAGGTACTCTTTTTCAATTTGATTGCTGGGGTGTGTCAACTTCTGAGTCAGCGCCCCATCATTGGTCATCAGCATCAACCCTTCAGAATTGAGATCTAACCGCCCCACGGGATATACCCGCACAGGGCAGCCAGTTACTAAATCTGACACGTTTGCCCGTCCCTTTTCATCGGAGAGTGTCGTCACATAGCCCCGCGGTTTGTACAACATCAAATAGCATTGCTCCGGTGCTTTTGCAAGACGGACACCGTCAACGGTAATTACCACCCTATCGGGATCTGCCCGCTGCCCCAGTATAGCAGGTGCTCCGTTGACCAGGACTCGCCCAGCCTGAATTGCACGCTCCGCTTCACGACGAGAGAACAACCCATATGCGGACAGAATTTTTTGTAGTCGTTCCTCCATCTCAGTTTCTCCCCCACTTTCGGATTATCTTACACTCTTCTCATAGAGCAGTTTAGTCGATCCAATGGTTTTCCCATCTGAATAGAACGTTAAAACACCGCCAACGTCCCCTTCCTTCATCGGTACGCCGCGATTGCTCTGCACCTTTAGGCTGCTGGTGATCTTGCTAGATTCTCCCGATGCCGCCGGCCAAGTAACGGCATTTTCTGTTACCAGGGATGCTTGTTTCCCGTCGTTGGTAACGGTAGCCACCGCAGCCTTTTTTGCAACCAGTTTTTTCTGCTGATAGTTTTCGAACGCCCAGTCACACATATTTAGGTGGTCATTGTAATCATTGGAATCGTTCAAGGTAACGATAATCACTTTGCGATCACTGTCCGCATCCTTGAAACAGGTAACCAAAGTGCGTCCTGCCGCACTTGTGAAGCCTGTTTTAATGCCGATGCAACGCTTATCCCGAGAGAGCATTTTATTATGGTTCGCGATCTGGTAGCCATCATCTGTCTCAATGTACCATGTGTTCACAATTTCAGCAAATGTTTTGTTTTGCATGGCGTAGCGTCCCAGAATTGCCATGTCCCTTGCGCAAGAATAGTTGTCCTCATCTATAAGTCCATTGGGCCAACTGTAGTGTGTGTGCGTCATCCCCAGTTCTTTTGCTTTCTGGTTCATCATCTTTACAAAGCTTTTTACATCGCCTGCCGTGAATTCCGCAATGGCAACAGCTGCATCATTTCCGCTGCGCAGCATCGTCCCATACAGCGCCGTTCGCAGAGATAGCTTATCCCCCTCTGCCAAGTACAGGGAACTGCCTTCTTCCGCAGCAGCCGTTGCAGAAACTGTAATGGTCTGATATAAATCCTTGTTGTTTTCGATCACCAGAATACCGGTCATAATTTTAGTGATACTAGCAATACAACGCTCTTCTGTTTCGTTGTTTTTATACAGTATCCTGCCACTATCTGCATCCATGACACACATGGATGTTGCCCAAGTTGCCGGAGCATCGGCAGCATAGGCACATACCGTTGTGCTCAGAATCAGACCCAACGCAACAACAAAAGATACTACTCGTTTTAAACGCAACACCATTCACCTCATTTCTTTCCCGTCAGCGCACTATCTTGAGATAGCGTCTGTGCTTTTTGTTTCTCTGCTTTTACAGCTTTTTTCTGATCAATCAGCGTCGTTATTTTGGTCAACACCTCGGGTAACAAATCCAGTGCTTTATCCATCGAGCCACTGGACTGAGCGGCAACCGGCAGCATTCTCACGCTATCACCCGTAATAATCAGGAAGGCCAGCGGCATAATATTAACACCTGCACTGCTGGCACCGCCATAGGCATTATCCTTGCCCACCGGCTGGTTTTTGGTGGCAAAATCACTACCGCCGGAAACAAGCCCCATGCTTACCTTGGAAACTGGGATAACGGTTACGCCTTCTGGCGTGTGGATGGGGTTCCCCACCACCGTATTGACATCAATCATTTCCCGCAGTTTTTCCATGGTAACTTCTAATACTTCACCCACAGGATTCTTTTTATCCATCCCTATTTTCCTCCTGAGCAGTCTGATCCTGCTGTTTTTTCCACGACATATATCCTTTGAATAATTTAAGCGCAATCATAATTGCCTGCCCTATCCGAAGGGAGCAAGATGCGGCAATCGATATCACAGAGGACTCGGAACAAAAATCCACCTCTGCCGAGACGTTCCGTTCCTTCACCTTCATATGCTGCTCCAGCAAAATGCAAATTGCACCGCCTCCCACACAGACTCCTCCGTACTGCAATGCAGCCTTAGCCGGATCCGGCTGGCCTGCAATGACATAGTGTACACGCAGGTAGTCAATTTGAATTCGTTTCGCAAGCGTTCCCAGCATTTCCAGTCCCAGAGACAGCAGACCGCGAAACTTAGACAGGGACCCTCCCTTTTTAGAAGGGACATCCTGAACTGCACCATCTAATTCCTTTTCAGCCGTTTTGGGTTTCTTTTTTTTCTTTTTTCTCTTTTTTGAAGCCGGAATGATAGTAAAGTGGAAACATGCTCCTCGAACCTGAACAAGCAGGCCATTTTCTGCATACTCCATCTGCACATGCACCCGAAGGGACAGCAACGTCACGCTCAGCACAAGAACGCAGCCAAGTACAATCAACGCGACTTTCACACTAACCCTCCGACATTTCTTGTTCCTGTTTCAGCTGCTCTATTGCCTGTTCCAGCTCTAGAGCCAGCTGGCTGTTTTCTCCGCTGTCCGACAACTGTGGAAGCTCTTCTAAGCTCGCCAGCCTAAAACAACGTAAAAACAGCTTCGTGGTTCGGAACAGCATTGGGCGCCCAGGCACTGCCAAGCGTCCCGCTTCTTCAATCAGCCCACGTTCTGCTAATAAGTTTACCGTATATGAGGAATCGACGCCGCGAATCTGCTCTACAAACGCTTTGGTTGCTGGCTGAAAGTAAGCAATCACCGCCAGTGATTCCAACGCTGGCTGACTCAATTGGGGTGGCTTCCCAGCTTCCAGTGCAACACGAATGTGCTGGGCGTGTTCTGGTGCGGAACACATCTGATAGCTGTCCTCCAGCGTAACAATACGAATCCCCCGTCGTTCATAGGCGTAATAGTCCGCCAAGTTCTTTATAATTGTATCCACTGTTTCCCGATCCATATTCAAGACAGTGCACAGTCTATCCACCGCTACTGGTTCACCTGCTGCAAATAGGATACCCTCAATTGCGGATTCTATGTCCTTATTTTCCACTTTCAACCATTCTTTCTGGCCTCTTATCCAAATTCCGTCGTCTCCAGTTGCTGGTCATTTCTGGCACCCTCCTCTGTACGTGTCACTGTGCAATTACAATCGCTTCCAGTAAGATAGACTCTTTTTTGTTTGCATAACTCTAGCACTGCAAGAAAGGTTGCCACAATTTCCGACCGACTTTTGCTGTTGCGGAAGAGTGTGCGGAATCGTGCCACACTGGAACATAGTAAATTTGTCAGGATCTCTCTCGCTTTCGTGGTGACCGGATAAGGTTCCCTGCCTACAATCTCCTTGAAGACTGCAACAGGAGGTGGTGCCTTCTCGCCACGTCGTTCAACCACCGTTTGCAGAGCCTTTCGGAGATCATTGGGGTAATGACAATATTGATAGGTACAATCTGATCGAATTGGATCCGGCGGTTTCGCCAGATAGTTTTTGCCCACCATATAACGGTTGTTCAGTAGCTCCGCTGCTTGACGAACTTTTACATAGTTTTCACTGCGCTGTCGTTCCTCCAAGGAGGCGATTAACTCTTCGATTTCGCTGGCCACTTCTTCATCCCGTATCGAAAGCAGCATTCTGGTTTTGATGTACACCAGATGGGCTGCCATGGCTACAAACTCGCTGGCAATCTCCAGATCCATTTCCTGCCGCTGATTGATCCATTTCATATATTGATCTAAAATCAGAGCGAGCTGAATATCCTGAATTTCCATCTTATTTTTACTTAAGAGGCTCAAAATCAAGTCTAGTGGGCCATCAAAGTTTTCCCGTTCCTCCTTTGTGTGAACAACGCCATCTAAATGATAAACAGGGGTGTCCAAACCACTCACCCTCTTCCCTCACATACCAAAGTAGCTTACCGGGAACCATGTCAGCTTACAAAGGCCATCTATCCCCCAATGGAGCATGATGGAAAGCGGCGTATCCAGCCAATTCAGGAACACCAACGCAAACAACAGGAACATCAAATAGCGCTCATAGCGCAAAATTGTGTAATAAGCGCGATCCGGCAGTAATGAGAACAAAACCTTAGATCCATCCAGCGGCGGAATCGGAATCAAGTTGAACATCCCCAATCCCACGCTCAGAACCGCAATGCGGATCAAAAGCAGAAACAAATAATATAAATGTGTGGTCATCAACTGCACTGCTGCAAAATGGTATAGGACACTGGCACCGCCAAGGGCAATCAGTCCCATCAAGAAATTGCTGAGGGGACCGGCCAGGGCCGTCAATGCCATTCCCAGCTTCGGTCGGCGGAAGTGCTGCATATCCACCGGCACCGGCTTTGCCCAACCAAATCCCGCTGTAATCAGTAGAAGCAGTCCAAGGGGATCAATATGGCGCAGAGGGTTCATAGATACTCTGCCCCGCTTTTTCGCCGTGGAATCTCCCAGTAGCCATGCAGCATATCCGTGACCCATTTCATGGAAGCTGACACAGAGCAGTGCCGCAATCACCTGAATGAGCAGAGACAGCAGTTGTGCTGGGTCAAAATTCACTAAAAAAGTGGACACAGGGTTCAATTTTTTTGCCTCCAATCGCTGATTATGGTTTATTATACCAGAATGTTCATAGGAAAAACAAGTCCTCACCCTAATGACAGACAAGAACCGCACCGAAAAACTCAGTGCGGCTCAGAATATCGTTTATAATCACTTGAGAATAAAGCGTCGATACACCTTTTTTCCTTTTTTCATAACCAGGCCATCTCCATCAAAGAGTGCTACAGGATAGGCAGTTGTAAACTCTTCCACTTTCTCGCCGTTGATCTGAACACCGCCCTGTTTGATCAGGGTTTTCGCTTCCTTGTTGGAGGAAGCCAGATTTGCAGCTGTCAGCAACTTGACGACTGTGATTGCACCATCGTCAAACTGATCCTTTTTCAGCTCAGTAGAAGGCATGTCAGAAACGTCTCCGCCAGAAGCGAACAGCCCCTCAGCCGTTTTCTGCGCTTTCTCCGCCTCTTCCTCTCCGTGAACCAGCTTGGTCAATTCATGGGCCAAAATGGTTTTGGCCTTGTTCAGCTCCTGATCCTTCCAAGATTCCATCTCCGCTATTTCTTCCAGGGAGACGTCGGTGAGCATTTTCAGACACTTGATCACGTCTGCGTCTTCCACATTGCGCCAATACTGATAGAATTCGTAGGGGCTGGTCTTTTCAGGATCCAGCCAAACTGCACCAGAAACGGTCTTGCCCATTTTCTTACCCTCACTGTTTAGCAGCAGCGTAATGGTCATGGCCTGAGCATCTTCTTTTCCCAGCTTGCGCCGAATCAATTCGCGACCACCCAACATATTGGACCACTGATCATCTCCGCCGAACTGGAAATTGCAGCCGTACTTCTGATACAGATAGTAAAAGTCATAGCTCTGCATGATCATGTAGTTGAATTCCAGGAAGGTCAGGCCCTTTTCCATCCGCTGCTTGTAGCATTCTGCCCGCAGCATATTGTTCACGGAGAAGCAGGCGCCCACTTCCCTCAGTACATCCAAGTAGTTCAGGTGCAGCAACCATTCTGCATTGTTTACCATCAGCGCCTTGCCGTCGGAGAAATCAATAAACCGTGCCATCTGTTTTTTGAAGCATTCTGCGTTATGATCAATGTCCGCTTGGGTCATCATTTTGCGCATATCGGTCTTGCCGGAAGGATCTCCGATCATTGCTGTACCACCGCCAAGCAGTGCAATGGGCTTGTTGCCATTGGATTGGAGCCGACGCATTAAGCACAGCGCCATAAAGTGACCTACATGCAGAGAATCAGCCGTGGGATCGAAGCCGATATAGAAGGTCGCTTTACCATTGTTGATCAGTTCTTTGACCTGTTCTTCATCCGTCACCTGAGCGATCAAGTCACGGGCAATCAATTCGTCATAAAGTGTCATAGTTTTCTCTCCTTTTTACCTGTTCCGTCCAGAATCCTATGGTGCAATGAATGAGTCGGAAAATACGAAAACCCCCTGTCCATAACGGGACAGAGGGTGCAGTTCTGCACGGTACCACCTCTGATGCGTCGGCCCCTCACAGGGCGAACCTCAGGGAGTCTGAAACTCCGGCGAAATAACGGTCGCAACCCGGCTGTGCCTACTGAGAGCATAGTGAATACTAGAAGACTCCGTTTGGACAGCAGCTCCGAGGGGTATTCACGAACGTCTCACGCTTCCTTACACCAACCGGAAGCTCTCTGCGCATCAAACCAGTTCGCTACTATGCCTCATCAACGCTAAAGTAAGGCAATTATAATCTGTTTTGTTTTGTTTGTCAACCAGATGCGCTGTGGTAAAAGAAAAAAAGAACCATCTTACACAGATGGTTCTTTGGTGGACGATAACGGATTTGAACCGCTGACCCTCCGCACGTCAAGCGGATGCTCTAGCCAGCTGAGCTAATCGTCCGGATCACGAAGGTGATTATACCGCTCTATTTCTAGAAAGTCAAGGTTTTCTTCACATTTTTTGCAAATATTCGCCGACATTCGATCCACTTACCCATTCCTGCCGGTTCCCATTCACTGCTACTGCCACCAGTCTTTCTCCTTGATACTCCAGCTTTAGGGAGAAAAACGGTGCTTCATCTGCGAGAAGCCGCAAAAAAACCTGATCTCCTTCCCAGATAGGAAGGTTTGGAATTCGATCCAGGTCAACCCATTCCAAGTCTCCTTCGTCACAGGAAACCATCTCCCCCTCAAACGCATCTGCTGTAAACAGGTGCATATATTCCCTGGGCCATAGATCGGAAACAAAGGTGACAATCCCACGATACCGGTAGCTTGTTAATATTAGTCCTGTTTCCTCCTGAACCTCACGCAGCAGGCACTCCTCCGGACTCTCTTTGTCCTCGAATTTCCCGCCAATTCCAATCCACTTATCATGATTTAAATCATGTTCCTTTTTCACACGGTGCAGCATTAAGCATTGCTTCCCCTGTTGAATATAGCAAAGTGTGGTATTGATCATGACCACGCCCCCTCAAATCTTTCTTTCCTTTATCATAATACACCCAGACCCGCGCCGCAAGGTACTGCTACGCACTTTTTTCCGTCTTTTCACATAGGATGTGCCATCCATATTATATACAGGAGGCATCTCAAAATGGCCTTTCTCTATTTATTACCTTCCACCCAGGAATTTAATCCCTACATCAACCACGGCAATGAAGAATACTATATGAATTTAATCGCCGATGCACTGGTTCCATTTCTTCACGCCAGCGGCATTTCTTTCACCCGGAACACACTGGAAATGACCGCAGCCAGTTCCATCGAAGAATCCAACTCCGGTGAGTACGATCTTCATCTTGCCCTCTACTCCAACGCTGCATCAGAAGATCTGGCAGGAACCTTAACTGGAATTAACGTTTATTACAATCCCGCATCAGAGCAAAGCCAACGGGCAGCAGAGTTGATCCGAGATCAATTAAAGGAAATCTACCCCAACCCGGATAAAGTTCAAATTGTCCCCACCACATCCATTGGAGAGGTCAACAAAGTGCGCGCCCCAGGTGTGCTGGCTGAACTGGGATACCACGATAACTTATCTGACGCGGAGTGGATCCAAAGTCACATCTACGAAATTGCCCGGAGCATGTCCAAAGCACTAACACAATATTTCTATCTCCCCTTCTTAGAGCCCCAGCTGCCTCAGATCGGCATTGTAGACCTGAATTGGGGGTATCTGAATATCCGAGCTGCTCCGTCTACAGACGCTGCTGTTGTCGCCCAAAGCTTTGACGGAGCACGTCTCATCATCTGGAACGAATACCAAGACTGGTTTATCATTGAGTGGAAAGGGATCGAAGGCTACGCACACAAAGACTATATCACCAAAGAGCAGCGCTAATCGCTTTAAAAATGTACAGTTTTCGTCTAGCAGTTTTCCTTTTATATCATATCAGTTTCATCGAATTTCTGAACCTATACGATACTATCATTTCGAAAAAGTTCGATCCTAATTGCAGCCCTGGTTTCGCAGTTCGTTCTTCGTATGAAATATTGACTTTTCTATCTCATTCCTCTACAATGGTGTTAATTTAAAAGAACCATTCTTTTTTGAATTGATGGAGGAATTACCATGGAATTTCAAAAAATCGGCTTTATCGGCTGTGGCAACATGGGCAGCGCGCTAGCCACAACCATTCAAAAAAACGACCGAAGCATCTACTTATCCAACCGAACCCCTGCAAAAGCAGAGGCACTTGCCAGCAAAATCGGAGCGCAGGTACAGAGCAATATGGAAATTGCCACAGACTGTGATTTGATTTTCCTGGGGATCAAGCCTCAGATGATGGGGGATCTGCTTCAGGAAATCTCCAGCACTTTAAACGCACGATCTACCCCTGCCGTTCTGGTCACTATGGCTGCTGGACTGACGATGCAAACCATTCAGATGTTGGCTCAGGGTAACGCTCCGATCATCCGCATTATGCCAAATACCCCAGTTGCCATCGGAAAAGGGATGATTCTTTATTGTACGCAAAATGTCTCCCAGAAAGCTACGGACGAGTTTTGCTCACTGCTTTCCGGCGCAGGCCGCCTGGACGAACTGCCCGAATCTTTGATCGACGCTGGCAGTGCAATTTCCGGCTGCGGTCCTGCCTTCGTATATCTATTTCTGGAAGCCCTTGCAGACGGTGGCGTTGCCTGTGGCCTCCCCAGAGCCAAAGCCCAGGCATACGCTGCTCAGACGCTTATTGGCAGTGCCGAGCTAGTGTTACAAGGTGAGCAACATCCCGGCACGCTAAAAGATGCCGTTTGCAGCCCTGCAGGGACAACCATCCAAGGGGTGCGTGAGTTGGAACGCAACGGCTTTCGCTCTGCCGCCATGGAAGCGGTCATTGCAGCGTATGATAAAACCTGTGCTCTGGCCAAGAAGGAGTGATGCGATGCGAATTGTTATTAAAGTTGGAACCTCTACTCTGGCTCACCCCACTGGTCACCTCAACATCCGGCATGTTGAACACCTTTGTAAGGTCTTAAGCGATTTGAAAAATGCTGGGCATCAGATCATTCTCGTTTCCTCCGGTGCCATTGGAATGGGGGTAGGCAAGCTGCACTTAGCACAGCGCCCTGCGGACATGCCATCGAAACAGGCTGCCGCTGCCGTAGGCCAGTGCGAGCTGATGTACACCTATGACAAGCTGTTCGCGGAGTACAATCACACTGTAGCACAGATTCTGCTGACTGGCGATGACATTCTAGATCCCCAAAGAAAATCCAACTTCCAAAACACACTCTACCGTCTGCTGGAGTTGGATGCCCTGCCTGTCATTAATGAAAACGATACGGTGGCAACCAAAGAGATCGCCGTGGGCGACAATGATACGTTGGGGGCAATCGTTGCTGGTTGCGCAAAAGCCGATTTGCTGGTGCTGCTCTCCGACATCAACGGATTATATACTGCCGATCCCAAAAGCGATCCCTCTGCCGTGTTAATCGAACGAGTGGAAGACCTCACCCCTGAACTCTACGCACTGGCCGGTAAAAAGGGATCAGATTTAGCCACCGGTGGCATGATCACTAAGTTACATGCTGCTGAAATTGCGCTTTCTGCTGGTGTAGAAATGATCATTTACAACGGCTCCTACCCCGAGTGTCTTTA
>ENA-UOOI01000459-UOOI01000459.1-fermentation-metagenome-genome-assembly--contig:-NODE-459-length-52137-cov-6.350467_pt1 | contig 52137 bp, 51 predicted proteins | sample MGYA00245779_ERZ724027 | MGnify/ENA primary metagenome ERZ724027 (study PRJEB28704, sample SAMN03018318) | fermentation metagenome | biome: anthropogenic terrestrial biome; feature: soil; material...
GTCTCCAGTGCCACAAACTGGCGCTTTAACCAGCTAAGCTACATCCACCATATCGGATTGTGGCGCGCCAAAAGGGATTCGAACCCCTGGCCTACTGCTTAGAAGGCAGTTGCTCTATCCAACTGAGCTATTGGCGCAAAACGATGGAGCGAGTGATGGGAATCGAACCCACGCGACCAGCTTGGAAGGCTGGAGTTCTGCCACTGAACTACACTCGCATTTCAGCGACGGCTATTATTATAGCACGACTCAGTGGCAGTTGTCAATAAAAAATTACAAATCTCCGCCTTTTTCTTTTTATTTTTACCCGTTTATTGTAGAACTTGCAGTTGAATCCCCGTTTTATCATCCGCAGTCACTGCGATCCCGGTCAGAGAATCGCTTCCGCTTTCCACTAAAGTCGAAGCAATTCTGTCTTCCACCTCACGGCGGATCAAATTGCGCAGATCCCTCGCGCCACTTTTTCCCCCGATTGCATGTCTTGCAAGCCACTGCGTCGCTTTTTCATCATAAATAAACCGAGTACCGCGCTCTTTTAAAGTGGCAACATATTCATCAAGCATCAAATGGGCAATTTTTTCAAAATCATCTTCCGTCAGCTGGCGGAAAACAACAATCTCATCCACGCGGCTGAGGAATTCCGGCCTCAGAAAATCCGAGAGGGCCTTCAGCGCCCGCTCTCGGCCCATATCGGTGTCGCTGCGGGCAAACCCCAGGGTTCCTTCTTTTCTGTCGCTGCCGGCATTGGAGGTCATGACAATCACGGTGTTTTCAAAATTGACATTTCGCCCATGGGCATCGGTAATATGGCCCTCATCCAAAATCTGAAGAAGAATGTTCATGACATCCGGATGAGCCTTTTCGATTTCATCGAATAAAATGACAGAATAGGGGCGGCGGCGGACCTTTTCAGTCACCTGCCCGGCTTCATCGTAGCCCACATAGCCCGGGGGCGACCCGATAATGCGGGAAACGGAATGTTTTTCCATAAATTCTGACATATCGAGACGAATCAGAGTTTCCGGGGTATCAAATAATTCCTTGGAAAGGACTTTGACCAGTTCGGTTTTGCCGACTCCCGTGGGGCCGACAAAAATGAACGAAGCAGGTCTGCGGCGCGGGCTGATCTGCACCCGGCTACGGCGGATTGCGGCCGATACGGCGGCTACCGCTTCCTGCTGACCAATGATCCTGCCGTTGAGAACCTGTTCCAGTCCTGCAAGCTTCTTCATTTCATTTTCCTGAATCCGGCTTGCGGGGATCCCCGTCCAGAGTTCTATGACCCGCGCGACATCCTTTTCTTCAATGTTGGAGCCGAGCGCCGTCGGAGCAAGCTCTTTTTCTTTCAGCTGCAACCGGGAAATATTCGTGCGGATTTCAGCCAGCTTTTGATAATCCGGCTCCGTGCTGTCGGCTGTCATCTCCTCTTCCCGGTCGTGAAGCGCCTCCAGCTGGTCGGTATTTCTGTCATACTGCTCCATCGAAGCGTTCCTCAGCGCTGCACAGGCGCAAGACTCATCCAAAAGGTCAATGGCTTTGTCCGGCAGAAAGCGATCGTTGATATAGCGTTCTGACAAGGTGACAATTTTCCGGACGATCGGGGCCGGCACGTGTACTCGGTGAAACTTTTCATAGTAGGGTTTAATGCCGTTGAGGATCTCCACCGTTGCCGGGATGGACGGCTCCGCAATGGTCACCGGCTGAAAGCGGCGTTCCAAGGCGGCATCTTTTTCAATATATTTACGGTATTCATCAAAAGTAGTGGCGCCGATAACCTGAATCTCTCCGCGGGAAAGCGCCGGTTTCAGAATGTTTGCGGCATTCATCGAGCCTTCCGCATCCCCTGTGCCAACCAGGTTATGCACCTCATCGATAAACAGGATAATATTGCCTTCCGTTTTAACCTCTTCCAGAAGGCCCTTGATTCTGCTTTCAAACTGCCCACGGAACTGCGTGCCAGCAACCAGAGCCGTCAGGTCAAGCAGGTGGATCTCCTTTTTGCGCAGGGAATTGGGAACATTCCCGTTGGCGATCCGCAGGGCAAGGCCCTCCGCCACCGCCGTTTTTCCCACACCGGGCTCTCCGATCAGGCAGGGGTTATTTTTGGTCCTGCGGCTGAGAATTTGAATGACACGCGCGATTTCCTTTTCTCTGCCGATGACGGCATCAATCTGTTTTGCCTTGGCTTTTGCCGTCAAATTGGTACAGTAGGCATCCAGGTGTTTGCGCTTCGTCTTATGTTTTTCTTTCGGAGTTTTCTTAGAAGAAGACTCCCCGTTCTGAACCTGTTCCGGACTGTTTGCGCCGCCCGGAAAAATATTCTGAATGAACGGAAACGTCGCTGCTCCTCCGGGCACAAAACCGCTCAGGGGATTATTGTCAGCATTGTTTTCTTCCGCATTGGGATTCTGTTGATTCTCATTTATCATTTCACCCAATTCAGATTCCATTGCCTCCATCTGTTCATCGGTAATTCCCATCTGATCCAGCAAATCATTTACCGGCTTTATGCCGAGTTCCTTTGCGCAAATCAGGCAGAGGCCGCGACTTTCTCCCAGGTCGTTCGACGGTGTGAGAAAGACAACTGCCGGCCTTTTATGGCATTTGGAACACATGATCATTTCAGCTCACTTCTTTTCTTTATCATTCTATATGATACCATAAAATAACGGAATTACAAGTTTTTATCCGTGTCTCTTTTTATCCATAACCTCGTCGATATCAATCCGATACTTCGGATCGTCGGAACGCATAATTTTGAAGTAGATCTTTGCGTACCGCACAAACGCATAAATCATGAACGCCGCAGTGATGGAAAGCAGAGTGACCGACACGGTCAGGTTTTCGATTCCCCAGACTCCCTTCAGCAGCACAATGGCCCCGAAAGAAAGATAGAACAGGACGGTTGCGATCTTTCCATACCACATGGAGCCGCCGGGGCGCTTTCGCTTCTTGCTGATGAGAAAGATCCCCCCGGCAACCATCAGGGATTCCTTCACGATAAAAACCATCAGAAACGGAATGAGAATCGGCTGTTTGACCGCAAGGCAAATTGCTATCGAACCCTGTGTCAGCTTGTCGGAAAGCGGATCCAACATCTCTCCAAGTTCCGTGCCCTGGTGGCACTTGCGCGCGATCAGGCCGTCCAGCATGTCGGTCAGGCCGGAAAGAATTAAAATCGCGGCTGCTTTCAGGACTCGGTCTTCCTCGTAATAAATTACGAAAGGAATAATCAGCGCAATCCTCAAAATGGTCAGCGTATTGGGCACATTAAAGTTTTTGTTTCTCGTCTGCATCCCAGTTTACCCCATTCAAAATATTGGCTCGAAACAATGAATCAACCGGATTTTTCTGTTCCGTGTACTGAAAAATTTTAGAGCTTCCAATTCCTTTCCAGGCAGGCTTGGCGGCGGCGCCGGCAGGGACCGCAAGGCGCGTTAAGGCGCAAATGACAAACACAACGGCCACTCCCTTGACCAGCCCAAACACGCCTCCCAGCAGCGCATTGACCTGACGCAGAACCGGAAGCCGGAAAAGATGGTCGGCAGCAGAGGCAATCAGATGAACCAGAATCTCCATGATGACAAACAGGATAATCACCGCCAAAGCTTTGTTCATCGCCCGGCCGGGGTGGAAAGACGGCAGTATTTTAGCAACATACGGGGACGCGGCGGCGGCAAACCGCCCCGAAAGGCGTATGGAAAAAACGAGGGATGCCAGGAAACCGGCAAGTTCAACGAACGACCGGACAATCCCCCGGCGAAAACCGAAAACAATAAAGACCAAAAGGATACCAAGCAGCACAAGGTCGTAAAAGGTCCCCACTTTTTGCCTCCCTGAAAGGAAATAAGCACACCAATTTATCCGCATACAAAGCAATATATCACAAAACAGCCGTTTGCACAAGCCGTTTAACGGTCGGAAACCATCCGGACTTCCGAAACCCCAAGCACATAAGCGGAAGTTTCGTCCCGTATGGCAACTGCTTTCGCATCGCTGCCCGCATCCCGGTTGCCGGCGGAGCCGGCGGGGGACGAGGTGTAAAAATAAACCTTTGGGCCGCACAGAGCGGCCACTGCGGAACCAAAAGCGGAAACGGAGCGGATCGTTCCCTGCAAAGACGGGGAAAGAATTTCCTGCCCGGAATGGCTGAGAAGCACCAAACTGGAATTTGCAGAACCCTCATAGGGCAACAGCCCTACCGCCGCCAGGCCGTCGGAAGAACTGTAAGCCGTCAGACGTTTGCCGGCATAGCTGAATTCAGCTTTCGAGCGGCGGCCCACATCAAGGAACTCGGCAGCCCGATCCCCGAATGCAGTCACGGAATTGTCTCCGTCCCACGAAACGGCAAACAGAAGATTTCCTTCATACACCGCAAACGGCTGCTGTGTCTTGGTGCTGTTGAGATTCAGCAGGTAGATGACCGACTTCACAGCCCCATTTGCCACGTTGACTCCGGTAACAGCCGCCATATTTCCTTTCGGATTCAGGGCGATCGCTGTCGGGTAATAGTCTGAGAACCAGTAATGGGACTGTTCACGGCCGTCCGAGGTGTAGGCGGTCAGTTCCCCGCAGTACCCCTCGGCTTCGGTCAGCAGCGCATACCCGCCTTGGCGGTCCAGCGCGCCGGAAATGATATTCTGGCTCAGGCTGGCCTTTTGAAACGTCTGATTGAAGCCTTCCAGCTGATAGCCTCTTCCGCCGAGATTATACAGCAGCATCCGGTTTCCGTTAAACCGGAGGACCGGGTCGCTGAAACTGTGCTGACGGGAAACCAGCTCTTTTGCTGTGGAATTCAGCAGGGTGAGCGAGGTGTCGCTCGCAAAGCAGAGATTTTTATCGACGGCAAGAAAATTCTGCGGCTGAACGGAGGTGCCGGCAATGGAATGAGGGTATCCGTCGCCCATACCCATGCCGACCACTTTCGTCTGCACCCACTCCAGAACATTGGCCGGGGTAAGATTTTCCCTGTTCATCCACCCGAGAGTCCCAAGGATGCACAGAAACAGGATCAGGGCAATCCGGTAAACCCAGCGCGGAACCGTACGCTCCCCGAAAATAGGCGGCCGCCTACCCGCTTTCGGGGGATGATCCCTTGTCATGTCAAATTCCGAAGTATCGTAGCGCCGCCCGTTTTCAGACATTGAGCTTCACGTCCTTATAAAAGACCTTGTTCAGATACAGTCCCTGAGGTGGGGCGGTGGGCCCCGCCGCCTTGCGGTCGCGCGCCGCAAGAATCCGTTTCATGTCCTCCGGCACCAGCTTTCCCTCCGCCACCCGGAGCATGGTGCCGACCAGAATGCGGACCATATGATACAAAAATCCGTCTGCCGTTACAAAAAAGCTGACTTTTCCGCCGTTCCGCATCCATCTTGCCTCGGTCACCGTGCGCGTCAGATTACCGCGCTCCCGGGCATCCACGGCGCAGAAAGAGGTAAAGTCGTGGGACCCGGTCAGACAGGCGGCGGCCCGGTTCAGCCGGGGCAAATCCAGCGGGTACCAGTAATGCAGCGCCCTTCCGTTCAAAAAAGGATTCCGGATCTTTTCATTCCAGATCAGGTATTCATATTCCTTGCCGAGGCAGGAATACCGCGCGTGAAACTCTTCCGGGACCTCCCGGCAGGAAAGCACGGCGATATCGTCCGGAAGGAAATGGTTCAGCGCGCCGGTCAGCCGCTCGCACGGGATTGCGCGGTCCGTACGAAGGCTGACGCAGAATTTGCGGGCATGAACGAACGCATCGGTCCTGCTGCAGGCCTTGATCTCCGGCTGACTTCCCAGGACCCGCCCCAAAGCCTGCTGAAAAACCTGCTGAATGGAAACGGCGTTCTGCTGAATCTGCCAGCCATGGTAGTCTGCCCCGTCAAAGCAGAGGGTAAGCAGTAGGTTTCTCATGAACTTCTCCTTTCCTTTATCGCAAAGCGGCCGGAAAGCGGAAGGCGCAAACCAGCACCCCCACGCAGAACAGGGCGGAACCGGCGGCGGCCGCAGCATCCAGGCCGGACATGTGAAGCTGTTTCATTTTGGTGCGCCCTTCCCCGCCGTGGTAGCAGCGGCATTCCATCGCCATCGCCAGGTCATATGCCCGCCGGAACGACGAGACAAACAGCGGGATCAGAATCGGGATCAGCGATTTGACCCGCTGCATGAATCCGCCGCTTTCCAAATCCGCGCCCCGGGCCTTCTGCGCGTTCATGATCTTGTCGGTCTCCTCCAGCAGAGTCGGCACAAACCGCAGCGCGATCGTCATCATCATGGCAATCTCATGAACCTTGACATGAAAAACTTTCAGCGGTTTCATCAGGCGCTCCATCGCGTCGGTCAGCTGGGTTGGCGAAGTGGTAAAGGTCAGCACCGAACTGAACAGAATCAGGCTGAAAATCCGCACGGCGACAAAAACGGCATTGCTGATCCCGCCCTCCGTGATTCTCATCGTAAAGTGGGGAAAACGACATTGCCATACGGTGGGACCGCCGCCGTAAAACAGGTTCAGCACAAAGGTAAACGCCACAATAAACAGAACGGCTTTCAGGCTCTTCAGGTACTGCCGCAGCGGCACTTCCGAAAGGCGGAGAACCGTCACCATCATCAGTATCATCAGTCCAAGCCCCTGAAAATTGGTTGCAATAAAGATAAAAACGATGAAGACAAGGGTGAGCAAAACTTTCATGCGCGGATCCATTCGGTGAATGAGCGAATTGCCCGGAAAATACTGGCCGAGCGTGATGTTTCTAACCACGGGCGGCACCCCCTTTTTCCAGCAGCGGCAGAAGCTGTTCCACCGCCTGGTCAACCGTCAGAACGGGACTGACCGGGCAGCCGTGCTCCCGCAGGGTAAGCAGGATCTGCGTGATTTCCGGCACCCGCAGGCCAAGGGACTCCAGTTCCCGGCCGCGTGCAAAAATCTTTTCGGTTTTGTCCAACATCACGGCTTTTCCTTCGTTCATCACCAGAACCCGGTCCGCCACGCGTGCGATGTCCTCCATGCTGTGGGAAACCAGAATCACCGTGTTATGCCGTTCACGGTGGTAAGCTTTGATCTGCCCGAGCAGCACATCCCGGCCGCGTGGATCCAGCCCCGCCGTCGGCTCGTCCAAAATCAGCACGTCCGGGTCCATCGCGATCACTCCGGCGATTGCCGCGCGGCGTTTTTCGCCGCCTGAAAGCTCAAACGGGCTCTTTTGCAGCAATTCGGCAGGCAGGCCGACAAAGCGCGCCGCTTCCCGGGCCCGGTCCTGCGCTTCCTTTTCCGAAAGTCCCATATTCAGCGGGCCAAAGCAGATATCCTTCAGAACGGTCTCTTCAAACAGCTGATGTTCCGGGTACTGAAACACCATGCCGACCTGAAAGCGGACCTGCCGGATTTTTTTCGGTTCGGCCCAGATATCTTTGCCGTTGAGCAGCACCTGGCCGGAAGTCGGTTTCAAAAGTCCGTTGAACTGCTGGATCAGCGTGGATTTTCCGGAGCCGGTGTGCCCGATCAGGCCGAGAAATTCCCCTTGTTCAATAGAAATGCTGACGCGGTCAATGGCGGTTTTGCTAAACGGAGTTCCGACGCCATACAAAAAGGTGAGTTCTTTTGTTTCAATGACAGGCATTTGTTTCTCCTATTGACGATCCTTTCGATTTCCCGGACGGTTTCAGCAGAGGCTCCAGCGCGGCAACACATTCTCCGGCAGTCAGGACTCCGTCCGGCAAGGGGATTCCCGCGGCCTTGAGCCGGTAGATCAGTTCCGTGGACTGCGGCACATCCAGCTGATGTTCCTTGAGAAGTTTCACCTGGGAAAAGACTTCCCGCGGGGTTCCCTGCGTCAGGATTCTGCCGTCGTCCATAACTATGACGCGATCCGCGCTGACCGCTTCGTCCATATAATGCGTAATCAGGACAATGGTGATCCCTTTTTCACGATTTAACCGATGAATCGTTTCGAGAACTTCGTCGCGCCCGCGCGGGTCCAGCATAGCGGTAGGCTCGTCCAGCACGATGCAGTCCGGCTGCATCGCGATGATTCCCGCGATGGCGATGCGCTGCTTCTGCCCGCCGGAAAGCTTGTACGGCGCGTGCAGGCGGTAGTCGTACATCTCCACCACTTTCAGGGCATCGTCTACCCGGCGGCGGATCTCCGGCGGCGGAACGCCGAGGTTTTCCGGACCGAACGCCACATCTTCCTCGACAATGCTCGCCACAAGCTGGTTGTCCGGGTTCTGCAGAACCAGGCCGACCCGGCGGCGGATTTCCAGCCTCAGATCCTCGTCGAGCGTGTCGAGGCCGTCCACATAGACCTTACCCCCGTTTGGAAGCAGCATGGCGTTGAATTGCTTCGCCATGGTGGATTTTCCCGAACCATTATGCCCCAGCAGCGCGATGAATTCTCCCTTCCGGATACCGAGCGATACGCCGTGGAGAACTTCAACCGGCTTTTCCCCCTCCTGAGGCTCATATGAAAATGTGACATTGTCCGCTGTGATATAATCCTTCATCAATGAAATTTCATTCCTTTGCCATACCGTCCGTCAACCCTGCCCGGAGAACCGGTTCAATCTTTCCCTGTATTCTTCCTTCGTGATCAGGCCCGCCTGATACAGGCTTTTCCACTGTTCCGCGCCGTCCTCCTGCATGGTGGTGGGTTTGAAGTGCGTTTTGAAAGAGCTTTCTCCGAGTGGAAAAGCAGCGGGTTTCTTCGCCGCGGGAGGCATGCCACACAGGCGGGACTTCGGTTTTCCGGCGCTTTTCAGCCGGGTAAACAGCCAATAGGCCCCAAAGAGCAGCGCCACCAGGGTAAGAAGATACAGGAGACTGATCTCAAGGCCAGAGTTTTTCACTCCCTTAAACAGATTGGTAACTATGGCCAGCAGAGCAATCACAAAGCCGGCGCCGCACTTTTTCTTTTTCTCCACCGAGTTTTCTCCCCCTTCCCTTTCATTCTGCCTGCCAGACCGCCGTGCCGCCGCACGGCAGGACCAGTCCGCTCTGTGTGACAGGAAGACCGATTTCATCCGAAGAGAGTTTTCCCCCAAAACGCTTCGAAACCAAAATGCCGAGCAAATATTTCATCACCGCGGGAGATAGGCCGGCCGTGTAGGAATTCAACAGGAAAAACAGCGGCTGTTTCGAAAGCAGGGGAATGCAGTCCGCCACCAGCGGATAAATCTGCTCTTCCAGCTTCCAGACTTCTCCGCCCGGCCCGCGACCGTAGGAGGGAGGATCCATGATGATGCCATCATAAGTTCTGCCGCGCCGCTGTTCCCGCCGCACAAATTTCTGGCAGTCATCCACCAACCAGCGCACAGGGCGATCCTGAAGGCCGGAGGCAGCGGCATTTTCCTTCGCCCAGGTGACCATTCCCCTTGAAGCGTCCACATGGCAGACTTCCGCCCCGGCCGAAAGGCACGCCAGCGTGGCGGCCCCCGTGTAGCCAAAAAGGTTTAGCACCCGGACGGGGCGGCCCGCCCTGCGGATCAGAGCCATCACCAGATCCCAGTTGACGGCCTGTTCCGGAAAAATTCCCGTATGTTTAAAGCCCATAGTTTTCAGACGGAACCTGAGGTTCCCGTACCGGATGCTCCAAACGGGCGGCACGCTTTTCAGCACCTGCCAGCTGCCACCTCCGGAGGAGGAACGCCGGTAGTGGGCATCCGCCCTTTTCCACAGCGGATTCTTTTTCGGCGTGTCCCACAGGATCTGCGGATCCGGGCGGATCAGGAGCACCGTCCCCCACCGTTCCAGCCGTTCCCCCGCGGAAGTATCAATCAGTTCATAGTCCTTCCAGTCTGCAACTCTCAATCCATTCTCCTTGCCTTCCTGCCGATCTTTTTAAGCGAGCCTGTCGCGGAGGACAGCTGCGATGGAATTTGCAACCTGCGCAATTTCCTTCTCGTCCTCCCCTTCGATCATCACCCGCAGCAGCGGTTCCGTGCCCGAGGGGCGGACCACGACGCGGCCGCGGTTCCCAAGCTGCTGTTTTGCCGCTTCCACCGCATCTTTCACCTGCGAATCCGTGTAAAAGCGCAGCTTTCCCTCCTGCCCGACCTCGACATTAACCAGCACCTGCGGGTAGCGCGTCATCAGAGTTGCCAAGCTGGAAAGCTTCGCTTCCCTCCTCTTGAGGATGCTAAGAAGCTGCGCGGCCGTCATCTGACCGTCCCCGGTGGTGGCAAAATCGAGAAAAATGATGTGGCCGCTCTGTTCGCCGCCGAAATTGTAGCCTTCCAGAAGCATTTCTTCCAGCACATACCGGTCGCCGACCTTGGTTGCCTCGAACTTGATCCCGTCGTCTTCACAGAAGCGGTTGAAGCCCATGTTCGTCATAATGGTGCCAACCACGGTGTCTTTCGCCAGCTTTCCGCGCGATTTCAGGTCGGCAGCACAGATTGCCATTAGAAAATCGCCGTCCACCAGACGGCCATTCTCATCTACGGCAAGGCACCGATCCGCATCCCCGTCGAACGCAACGCCCGCATCCAGGTCGTTTTCCCCGACAAAACGCATCAGGTTTTCCATGTGTGTGGAACCGCACGCATCGTTGATGTTGATCCCGTTCGGATGATTGGAAAGCATATGACATTCGGCGCCGAGCTCGGAAAAGAGCAGCTCCGCCGTGCGGCTTGCGGAACCGTTGGCGCAGTCAACCGCAATTTTCATGCCGTTCAGTGCGAACGGCACGGTGCTTTTAATATGATCTACATAGTCGCGCACGGTGTTCGGCGCCTCCGAAACGCTTCCGATCGCACCGCCGGCCGGACAGACGGGTTCCTGCGAGTGATCCAGCACGATGGATTCGATCTGCTCTTCCAGCGCGTCGGGCAGCTTGTATCCGTCCCCACTGAAAATCTTGATCCCATTGAATTCACAGGGGTTGTGCGAGGCCGTCAGCATCACGCCGGCGTCTGCCTTGTATTTTCCCACCAGAAAGGCAACCGCCGGAGTTGGTACAACTCCGAGGCGGACGACGTTCGCGCCCACGCTGCAAAGTCCCGCCGTCATGGCCGCTTCCAGCATATCGGATGATAAACGCGTGTCTTTGCCGATCAGGACTTTCGGGTGCCGGTGATTGCTGTCGGTCAGCACCATCGCGGCCGCTCGCCCGATGCTCATGGCAAGCTCACAGGTCAGTTCGCTGTTGGCGACTCCGCGGACTCCGTCCGTTCCAAATAATCTACCCATAAGTTACAAAACACTCCTACTCTGTTTCAAAGGAGCCGTTCCGGGTTCCCTTTCCGGCGTTCAGGTCCTCAGGCCTGAAGCCGAACCCCCATGGCTCAGAAAAACTTCTGCTGGCCGGAACTTTTCCGGCCGGGAAACTCAATTCCAAGATGTTCATAAGCCGCCCGGGTCGCGCAGCGCCCGCGCGGCGTGCGGTTTAAAAAGCCGATCTGCATCAGGTACGGCTCATAGATATCCTCAATCGTGACGGCTTCTTCTCCGATGGCGGCCGCGAGGGTTTCCAGCCCGACGGGGCCGCCGTTGTAAAACTTGATCAGCGCGCGGAGCAGCCGCCGGTCGTTGCCGTCGAGGCCGAGCGTGTCAATCTCCAGCCGGTCGAGTCCGATCCGCGCGGATTCGAGCGTGATGGTCCCGCCGGAGATTACCTGGGCAAAGTCGCGCACCCGCTTTAAAAGCCGATTGGCAACGCGGGGCGTTCCGCGCGAGCGGGAAGCAATCTCCAGCGCACCATCGGCCTCAATCGGGATTCCCAGAATCTTCGCGCTGCGTGTGACGATCCGGGCAAGCTCCTGCGGAGAGTACAGTTCCAGGCGCAGGACTACACCGAAGCGGTCGCGCAGCGGCGCGCTGAGCTGCCCGGCCCGGGTGGTTGCGCCGACCAGCGTAAAGTGCGGCAGCGGCAGATGGTAAGAAGCGGCCATCTGCCCCTTGCCCGTGATGATGTCCAGCGCAAAATCCTCCATCGCCGGGTACAGGATCTCTTCCACGCTGCGGGAAAGGCGGTGGATTTCGTCGATGAACAGCACATCCCCCGGATTGAGGTTGGTAAGAATTGCCGCGAGATCCCCCGGCTTTTCCACGGCCGGACCCGAGGTAATACGCAGATTTACGCCGAGTTCGTTCGCAATGATGCCGGCAAGCGTTGTCTTGCCGAGGCCGGGCGGGCCGTACAGAAGGACGTGATCCAGACTCTCTTTCCTCTGTTTGGCCGCCTCGATAAAGACGGCAAGATTCTCTTTGACTTTATCCTGCCCGATGTATTCCGAAAGAGTTCTGGGACGCAGGGGATTTTCAACCTCTTCGTCCTCCGGTTTGTATTCCGGAGCAACCACACGGTTTTCGAAGTCGTATTCGCTTTCGCTCTTCTGTTCGTAATCCTTTTGTTCCATTCTTCACCTCTCCCGTTCAGCCCCCCCGCTTCCCGGCGTCAATCGCACGCAGCGAAAGGCGGAGCAGTTCTTCCACCGGCAGGGCGCTGTCGAATTTTGCAACCACCGCTGCCGCATCCGAGGGTGAATAGCCCAGAACGGAAAGCGCTTCCACCGCCGCCTCGGCATGAGAAGACGCCGAAACGGCTCCCGCGCTAGGCGCTGCGGCTGCGCTTTTGCCCCCGCCCAAGTCGCGCACCCGGTCTTTCAGCTCCAGGCAGATGCGCTGCGCCAGCTTTCGGCCGACGCCGCTCGCCCGGGTCAGCGCTTTACTGTCGCCCATTGCAACGGCGGCTGCGACCTGTTCCGGCGTCAGCTCCGACAAAATGGCAAGGCCGACTTTCGGCCCCACGCCGGAAACGCCGGTCAGCATTTTAAAGCAGCTCAGTTCCGTCCGGGTAGCAAAGCCGAACAGGTCAAGTGCATCTTCCCGGACATTCAGCACGGTGAACAGCTTTGCTTCTTCGCCGATCTGCGGCAGGGTCCGCTGGGTGTTCATCGAAGTCAGACATTTAAACCCCACGCCGCCGCATTCAATCACGGCAACCCCCGGCTCTGTATGGGTCAGGGTTCCCCTTACACTATCTATCATACTCCCTCCATGGTCAGCGGTTCCGGTTCCGGAGCGGAATTTTTCCCGAAAGCATCGCCTGTTTTGTCACCGATCCGGCCGCCTGGCCATGGCAGATTGCCATGGCCAGAGCATCGGCGGTGTCGTCCGGTTTCGGCACCTCCTTCAGGCACAGCAACCGCCGGGTCATTTCCATCACCTGCGGTTTTTTCGCCTGCCCATACCCGGTCACCGCCAATTTGATCTGCAGCGGAGTGTATTCATAAATGCGCGCTCCCGACTGTCGGGCGGCAAGCAGAATCACGCCGCGCGCTTCCGCGACGCCGATGGCGGTCTTCTGGTTGTTCTGAAAATAGAGCTTTTCAATCGAGACGGCGTCCGGCTTCCATTTTGCCATCACGGCGCGCAGGCCGTTGTAGATTGCTTCCAGCCGCGCGCAGAAATCCTCGCCGGCGCGGGTTTCTATGGCGCCGTGTTCCAGCGGGAGAAACCGCCCGCTCTGCGCCCGGATCAGCCCGTACCCTACGATTGCATATCCGGGATCGATTCCAAGAATAACCATTGCTTTCCAACCTCCCGGAAAATATTCGTTTCATTATATCACAAATGCGGTTCAGAGGGAATACCGGGGAGGAATTTGCCCCTCCGAACGATTCGCCTTTTAAATCCAATAAGAGTAGCGTATAATAATAAGAAAGGAAAAAGGGCGGTGCTGCTCATGCTTGAAAAGATTGATCTGCAAAAAAGCGTTTCGAAAGAAGAGTTCAAAGTTGTCGCCAAGAAACTGCGGGAACAGCTTTCCGTCTTGCAGCAGCGGGTGCTGAAAAAGAAGCTGCCCGTCATCATTCTGTTTGAGGGGTGGGGCGCCGCTGGCAAGGGAGAACTGATCTCGGATCTGATCCTGAATTTCGACCCGCGCTGGTGCAAGGTTCACTCAGTGACGCAGCCGACAAAACTGGAGCGGCGCAAGCCGGTTCTGTGGCGGCACTGGCGCAACATCCCGAAAGCCGGCGACTTTTCTGTGCTGGACCGCAGCTGGTACATGGATGTTTCCACCGCGCGCTTGGAGGAAAACGTCAGCGCCGAAGAAATTGCGCGACGGTTTGACAGCATCAACACTTTCGAGCGCGAACTGACGGATGCAGGCTATCTCATCATCAAATTCTTCGTGCATATCAGCAAAAAGGAGCAGAAAAAGCGCTTTGAAAAGCTTGAAAAAGACCGCAACACCCAGTGGCGTGTGACTGGACAGGACTGGGAACGGAACCGGAGGTACGACGAATATCTGGAGTCCTTCGACGAAATGATCGGCGCGACGGACACGGCGGCCGCCCCTTGGCATCTTCTTTCCGGAATGGATCACAGAGCCGCGGAACTCGAAGTTTTCAAAGCCGTGGTTCTGCAGGTCACGAAAGCACTGGAGAAAACCCCCGCCATGGCGTCCGCAGGGGAACCCATCCGCCCCGGAGTCTACCCGTTTTTGCCAATGCCGAAACTGTCTGAAGTTGCGCTGAACCGGACTCTGGACGAAAACGAATACCGCCGGCGGCTGAAAGAACGGCAAAACCAGCTCCGTGAGCTTCACAGCGAGCTGTACCTGAAAAAGATCCCGGTCATCCTTGCCTTCGAAGGATGGGATGCGGCCGGAAAGGGCGGCACCATCCGGCGCGTGGCAAAGGCGCTGGACCCGCGCGGATACCAGGTGATCCCCATTGCCGCGCCGACCCCGGATGAAGCGGCACGGCATTATCTGTGGCGGTTCTGGAAACGTCTTCCGCGCGACGGTCATGTGGCCGTCTTCGACCGCACCTGGTACGGCCGCGTTCTGGTGGAGCGCGTGGAAGGATTGTGCACGGAAAGCGACTGGCGCCGCGCCTACCGTGAAATCAATGAATTTGAGCGCGAGCTTTCCGACTGGGGCGCCGTCGTCCTGAAATTCTGGCTCCAGATCGACAAGGACGAGCAGCTTCTCCGGTTCCAGGCCAGACAGAACGACCCCGAAAAAAGCTGGAAAATCACAGACGAAGACTGGCGCAACCGCAGCAAATGGGAACAGTACGAAGTCTGCGTGAACGATATGCTCCGGTACACCTCGACCCGGTTCGCTCCGTGGCATATTATTGAATCCCAGAACAAAATGTTCGGCCGTGTTCAGACTTTGGACCTGATCGTCAGCGCCATCCGGGAAAAATGCGGCGAAAAGCGACCGCACGGAAAAAAAGAAGACTAAAAACAAGGAAAGAAACCCTACATTTAAAAATTCGGAGGTGCATCTTAAGAATGATTGGAATCATCGGAGCAATGGATGTGGAAGTGCGGAATCTGCTGAACCTGATGACAGAACGGCAAACGAAAACCGTCAGCGGAATCGATTACCATCGGGGAAAAATCAGGGAGGTGAACTGTGTGGTTGCCCGCTGCGGGATCGGCAAGGTGGCGGCGGCCGTCTGCGCCCAGACCATGATTCTGCGGTACCAGCCCACGGCCATGCTAAACATCGGAGTGGCGGGCGGAACCGGCGCAGGGGTGAAAATCGGCGACATTATCATCTCCAGTGCACTGGTGCAGCATGATATGGACACAACCGCGCTCGGCGATGAAAAAGGATTTTTAAGCGGCCCGAATCTTATCCGCATCCCGGCTTCACCGGTTCTGGCAGATCTGGCTTTTCAGGCGGCCAAGACCGTCTTTCCGTCCGAAAAGATACATACGGGCATCATCGCGACGGGCGACCAGTTTATCTGCGACTCGGCAAAGCTCGGCCGCATTGCAAAAGAGTTCGATGCTCTCGCCTGTGAGATGGAAGGCGGAAGCATCGCACAAGTTTGCTACCTGAACGGGGTTGGCTTTGTCGTGCTCCGCGCGATTTCAGACAACGCAAACGAACAGGCGGCGATGGATTTCACCGCGTTTGCCGAACACTCCGCACAAGAGCTCACTTTGCTTCTGAAAAATCTTCTTCCACAGCTTTAACGGAGGGAAGCGGCATGAAACTGATCGACATCACGAGAGAGCTTTTCTCTTCGCCGCCGTACCCGGGCGATCCGGCTCCGCGCCAGGAACTCCTGCGGCGGATGGAACTGGGGGATGACTTCAACCTTTCGGGATTTTACGCCTGCTGTCACAGCGCGACTCACTTGGATGCCCCGCTTCATTTTCTTTCGGACGGAGACTCCGTAGACCAAGTGGATCTTAACCGGTGCATCGGCCCCTGCAAGGTGATCCCCGCCAAAGGGGTCCTGACCGGCGCGGATATCGACCGTCTTGCCCCGCAGCCGGGGGACCGGCTTCTGTTCCGGGGAAACGGCAGGGCATTTCTGTCAAAAAGCGCGGCCTTTGCGCTTGCCGGAACCGGAATCTTTTTAGTGGGAACGGATGCGCAGAGCATTGCCCCCGCCTGTGACGAAGCAGGTCCACACACAGAGTTGCTCGGTGCAGGAATTCCGATTCTGGAAGAGCTTGACCTCACCGCGGTGCCGCCGGGACCTTACCGGCTGATCGCCCTTCCGCTACGCCTCGGCGGAGCGGAGGCTTCCCCGGTCCGCGCCGTCCTGATCCGGGACTGACCGTCTAACGGTAAAAGCGGTAAACCGCAACCACCTTCCCCAGCACCTGCACATTTCTGGAATAGATCGGCTCAAACACGGGATTTTCCGGCTGGAGCCGGACGCAGTCCTTCTCACGGTAAAGGCGCTTGACCGTCGCTTCATCCTCAATCAGGGCAACAACAATCTCCCCGTCAAGGGCAGTCTGCGTTTTCAGTGCAATGACGATGTCGCCGCTCAGGATTCCCGCATCCTTCATACTTTCCCCTTGCACATTCAGGGCAAAATATTCTTCATCCCCCGCCCGTTTGGCCGGCGCGTAGGGAAGGTATCCTTCGATTTCTTCGACTGCGAGGATCGGGCTGCCGGCGGCCACGCGCCCCAGGATCGGCACCTGCACGGTGGTCTGCTCCCCCGCCAGATGGATCGCGCGGTTTAATCCCCGGTCGCGGGTGATCAGTCCCATCGCTTCGAGTGATTTCAGATGCGCGTGAACGCTGGAGGTGGATTTTAAGCCCGTTGCCCGGCAGATTTCCCGAACGGTCGGCGGGAGCCCGCTCTCCATTCTGTCTTTCAAGTAGTCATAAACCTTCTGTTGGCTTTTTGTCAGCACCCGGATCATCCTTCCTGCTTGATAGGTTTATTATACCATAAGAAAATAAAAAAAGAAACAAACGTTTGCAAAAGGCCGCCGACGAAAAGGCCCCTGTCAGGGGGTCTGCCGACGGCCTCAGAATTCTTTTCCGAAAAATACCAAAAATGGGATTTTCGAATCAATTTCTATGTTTTATGGGATGGTTTTGGAAAAAATTCACAAGGAATTCACAACTCATTCACAACTTTTTTGTGCATGTAAGATATAATGGAATCGTAATCAAGAAGTTGGAGCCGCACCGCTTCTTGGTTCATGTTCTACCCTCCTCAATATACCCCTCAAGCTAATGAAATCGGACCCGATCGTTTTCGATCGGGTCCCTTTTCCGTTCCGAAGCGGTGCGTTCCCGCTAAAAAAATCTTTGCCTTTTCTGTCTTCTCCGAATATTGGGCCATTTATTTGGTCAAAATACTCTCGGAGGTGGCAGAATTGAATTTACACATAAATAAAAATGGTAAAAAAGGATCTTCCAAAGGTTTTTATATTGCACTGGGGGTCTGCCTGATTGCGGTGGGGGTTGCGGCTTGGGCGACTTATGACAGCGTGGTCCATTATGCAACGCCGAAAAATCAATCGCAGAGCGAAACACTTCAAAGCACATCCCCCACCAACAAGTCGGTCAGCGGCGTATACGGGTCACCGGAATCTTCATCCAAACCCCAAGCGTCGTCTGTTGCCCCGAAAAGTTCAAAGGCTTCCCGGCCGGAATCCAAGACTCGCGCAAAATCCGCCGCGTCGGCCTCCGGAAAAGCAACGGTCGGTGAAGTTACAACCTATTCCTATCCGGTCGGCAGAACGGTGATGCAGAAATTCAGCATCGACCCGATTTACTGCAAAACGACGTTGGACTGGCGCTCGCACACGGGCATTGACCTGAGCGCCAAAAAAGGAGAAGCCGTCAAGGCCATCGCGCGCGGCAAAGTAACCAAGGCTTATAAAGACGAGGAGATGGGAAACACCCTCATCATCTCCCACGGGGCTGTGGAAGCCTGGTACTGCGGCCTGGATCAGATGAAAGTGAAAGTCGGGGACACGGTGGAAGCCGGGCAGGAAATCGGCACGGTCGGCACGGTCCCGATTGAGCAGGCAGAAGGAAACCACCTGCATTTTGCGATAAAAGTAAACGGAAAATACGTTGATCCTCTTACCATTTTGAAATAATTTTCCCATTTTTCTCCTTGTGATGGATTCTGCTGGAATACAAAACCCGCCTTTCCAAAATTGGGAAGGCGGGTTTTGCTGCGGCATGATGAAAGTGCGCCGGGTCGATCAGCTGGCTGGAACGGGAATGACCGTGCCTCCGACGGAGACCGATTTCATTTCTTCAAGCGGGACAATTTCCCGAAGGACTCCGCTTTTCACGCAAACCGTTTTGCCGCCCGAACAGCTGATGCCTCCGCCCCAGTTGGTTAAATTCAGCCGGGAGCCGTCCTTCTTTGTCAGCACCACGGAAATGCTGTCCAGATAGCGTTTTTCCGTATTGGCGGCGGACGGCTTTCGCCCGTCTTTCGGCGATTCGTTCAGGTCGGCCATGCTGTCCGTTTCATATTCAATGTGCATTGCAACAGAAGAAACGCTGATGCCGGTAACCTGAAACCGGATGCCGTTCTGCGAAAAGGTCTCTCCCGCAGGCAGCGCAACGGAAGAATCCTCATAGTCGGCCCTGAACTTAAGTTTCCACTCACCCTTGCAAAGCGTCACCGCCTTGCCGGTACTCTGGTTGAAATATCGCAGGTTGCGGAAATCCGCGCAGAGCCGTTTTCCGTTCAGCGGATGGGATTCCGTTGAGATTTCCTCTACATACTGGACGGCATTGCCTCCGGATTCGCTTTTTGTGAACCAGGAGGTGCCGTGCCCGGAAACACCAAGGAGACAAGGAGCCTGCTCGAAAGAGAGATTGGAAAGCGGGACTCCCGCAGGCAGGCCTAGAGGGGAACCGTCCGCGCGCTTGACGGTGAAAACGACACAGGCGTTGTATTTATCTCCGACGACGGCTTCGGCAGTGACGGTAACGCCGCCGTCGGTTACCGCTGCGCCGATGGGACGGCCGATTTTATCGATCACCCTGGTCTGGGCACTCCCAAAAACCGGAGTAAAGAAATTCCCGACAAGCCCCGCAGCAGCAGCCCCGCCGCCCACGGCCAAAACCGCTGCGGCGGCAACGGCGGCCACCGCTACCCGGCGGCGCGCCGGGCGGCGTGCAGAATGTTTTTCACCTGCGGCGGCAGATGCGGCCTGCGACGCCAGCCGAGCCTTCTGCTCCGGCGTAAAGCGCATGACATCCATTTCGCGGCGATATTCAAACAGATTTTCCATATTCAGCCCCTCCCAGTAAATTTTTTAATCTTGCCCTTCCCCGGGCAAGGCGAGTATGAACGGTGCCGGTGGGAACTCCCAGAATTTTGCCGATTTCAGCGGCCTGATAGCCTTCATAATAAAAAAGATAAATCACGGTGCGGTAACGGGGCGGCAGGGAATTAACCGCAGCCAGCACCGAATCGCCGGCCAGGGGTTCCGCTTTACACCCGGCGCAGGTTTCAAGGCCGCAGGTTCGCTTACGCCACGGGCTTCTCAAAAGATCCTTGCAGGCATTGGCCGCCGTGCGCAGGATCCACGCCTTTTCATGCTCCCGGCTTTCAAACTCCCGGGGAGCGGTCAACAACTTGACAAACACCGTCTGGCAGATATCCTGAGCATCCGCCGTATTTTTCAGATAAGCGTAACTCAGACGCAGAATGGTATCGGCATAGGTGTTGACGAAATACTCCGCCTTTTCGTTTTGATCCATGTGCAGTCACTCCTTTGGGAGGCATGGCCATGCTGCTCTCATTAAAAGATACGATGCTAAACGATAAAAACTTTCAAAAAACAAAAAGACGGCCGATAAAAAGTTTTACAAAAATTATACTTGTCAGAAGAAGCACGTTCTGGTATAATTTGGGTGTAGGACAATAGTTACAAAAAAGTTGTTCAATTTAATTAACAATCTGTTCATCATTTATACAGAAACTGTTTTCATAAAGGAGTATAACTCTGCTATACTGTTAGAGGAAACAAAATCCATCCTGCTTGATAAGGAGGCAGAAATTTGAGAAAAAGCAAGGCAGCCGTCCTTGTTTGCGTCACCGGCCAGCGTGACTGCGATCGCTTGATCCACGCGGGGAAAAAGATCGCCGACAGCCAGTCCATTCCGCTTCAGGTACTCTGTATTCAGCCAACCTCGGCGGGATTTGACACGGACTGTGAAGAGCTGGAATACCTTCGCCAGAACGCAAAAGCCGCGGACGCCGAAATGTCCGTCTATTTTTACGACGATGCGCCGCTCATGGCGGCCGGAGTTGCAAAAAACATTCATGCAACGCATATCGTCACGGGAATGGCGGAAGCGCCGGTAAACGGATTTGTCGAAATTATACATAAGCTTTTGCCGCAGATTCCGATTTCAATGGTGGCAAAAGACGGGACGGTGTACAACATTTGCCCAGTTCAAAAAGAGGATCGCCGGAAAAAGACGAAAAAACTCATCTGTCAGAATTAACTGGAACCTTTAAAATAGAATAGATTTGGGGCCGCTGCAAAGCAGTTTGCAGCGGCCCTTTTTTTATTGTTTTTTCAGCCAGTACACGACCCGCGGGCGGCCTCCGGTCTCATAATCGATAGAGCTGAGCACAAATCCGGTTTCGATCAGATAATTCAGATATCGCCTGATCGTCACTTTGGAAAGGCCGATGCGGACCGAAAGGCTTTCGCAAGTATGCTTGTCTGAAGAATGTTGGCGCAGATAATCCCCGACAGCGGTCAAGGTCTTCTGATTTAGCCCTTTGCGCAGTTCGCTGTGATCCGCTTCGCGCAGCGTCGGTTCATTGCTCAGCAGACGATCCACCACTGCCTGATTCACTGTGGTGGTGCTCCGCAGAAGGTCCACCTTGCGCAGGTACTTCTGGACCGCTTCCTGGAACCTCAGAAAGGTAAACGGCTTGATCAGGTAATCCACAATCCCCAATTGCAGGGCCTGATCCACGATATCTGTCTCCGTCGCGGCCGTAACCATGATTACGGCGCTTTTAATGTTCTCCCCGCGCATCCATCGGAGCAGTTCGATTCCGCTTACAGCAGGCATATAGACGTCCAGAATGGCGAGATCCGGCTGATGCCTGCGCAGGTACTCCGAGGCGTCCCGGCCATTGTCAAAGATGCCGTCCACTTCAAACCCGCTGAACTGCTGCAGGTACTGCCGGTTAATCTGGGCCACCATGGGATCGTCTTCAATAATCGCGGTATGAACGATTGGTCTCACATCCTTTAACGCTTCTTGTTGAATATGACGGTAAACGAGGTCCCGGCCTGAGGTTCGGAATCCACATCCACGCTGCCCTGTCGGCGCACGACAATATCACGGAACAGGCTCATCCCGACTCCCCGCCCTTTCCGGGCTTTTGTGCTGAACCCAGGATCGTAGATTCTCTCAAGATTTTTCTGCTCAATGCCGACCCCGGTATCCGTCACCAAGATAAACAACCCGTTTTCGTCTTCCGTAATCTGAAGCGTGATATTTCTGGGGCCGTCTTTGCACTGGGCGTTGATGGCTTCGATGGAATTTTCGACCAGGTTTCCCACCACGGTGACCAGGTCAGACGTTGACAAATAGCGGCTGTGCTCCGGAAGGTCGCTGTTGGGCAGCAGAGTCAGGCTGATGCCCAGTTCACGCACGTTGTTCAGCTTGCCAAGCAAGAGCGCCGCTACATTGGGGTTGTGGATATGCTGCAGCACCGGGCCGACGGCTTTTGCCTGCAGGGCGGAGATCTTCCCAATGTACATAAGGGCATCCTCCTGCCGTCCCATTTGCAGCAGTCCGGCGATCACCTGCAGCTTGTTCATGAACTCGTGGCTGTTCGCGCGGAGAGTGGAAATAACATGCCTGGTGCCGTTCAGCTCTTCCGCCGCCCGCATCGTTTCGGTTTTGTCTTTCAGAAGCAGCGTGGTACCGAATTGTTTCGCGTCTTTTTCCATCGGGATGCTGCAGGAAAGAAGATTGGGGCGGGAGGTCGAGGTATTCCGTTTCCGGGCGTTTTCTTCTTTCAAAAGGCTCCCGCCCGATTTTCCGCGGAGCAGGGAATCGAGCTTTGCATCTTTCAGCAATTCCATTCGCTGCCCCAGCATCTGTTCCGCCGCCCGGTTCACCATCTGGATCCGGCCGGCCGCATCCACAAAGGCAACCCCTTCATCCAGATTGTTCAGCACCTCGTTCTGGGTCAGATAAGAATGGACCAGTTCCTCCGGGCTGTAGCCGAGAAGCACGCGCCTGACCTGCAAGGTCACAATCCCGGCTATCGCCAGCGTAGCAAGTGCCAGCACTACGGCCAGTTTCACGTAAGTGTTCACAATGCTGTTCCTCAGAGTCTGGATCCGGTCCATTGTGGTGCCGGCCATCACAAACCCGATCACCTTCCCACGTTCGTCCCGAACCGGGCAGAAAGCCCGGCGCTGCGGCCCCATGGTGCCGACACCATCCACAAGATAAGATTTCCCGGCAAGAGCCCGGGTCTCATCCCCGCCGACAAATTGTTTTCCGATGCGCTTGTGAACCACATGGTACAACCGCGTTGAGTTGGCGTTCGCAATGGTGACGATGTCTAAGTCTTCGGTTTTCTTGATGAGGTCATCCAGATAATTCGAGAGATCCTCCGGACAGGTTCCCTCCCGCAGCGCCCTTTTTACTTCGAGGTCCTCCGCCAAAGAGGAGGCTGTGGAGCGCAGTCCGCTTTCGATCTTTTCCTGCAAGGAAGACAAGGAAAAGTGCAGCGTTACGGCAAGAGTAACGCTGAGCAGAGCGATCCAGACCAACGTGGACCAGAAAAGCAGGTGCATAAACATGGATGCAGTGCCCCGGTTTTTCTTTTTGGTCCAGTGAAAAGGCTTCATCTTTCTTCCCCCTACCCAGGACAGAGAGATCGCAGGCCGGTGCGGTCCTTTTGCAAGATCGACGCACAGAACCGGCTTTTCTTTTAGTTTAACATTTATATAAATGAGTTTCAATCGTTTCAGGCCGGGACGAAAAGTGGCAACTATGTTTTTTTACTTTCAAAAGGGTTTGTATACTTTGCAAAGAGTATCCTGCCCAGCCGCTTCGGTTTATAGTGAAAAAGAGCTCCGGGCCGGACGCCGGCTCGGAAAAACGACACATAAAACACGAGGAGGAAAATGACAATGACAGATTATGCAAAAGAGTCGCTGCGCCTTCACAGAGAGTGGAAAGGCAAAATTGCAGTGGAAGCGCGCGTGCCTGTCAAAACGAAGGAAGATCTGGCTCTGGCCTATACGCCCGGAGTGGCCCAGCCTTGTCTGGAGATCCAGAAGGATATCTCGCAGAGCTATGTGCTGACGCGGCGGTGGAACCTGTGCGCCGTCATCACAGACGGTTCCGCCGTGCTGGGGCTGGGAGATATCGGTCCGGAAGCAGGCATGCCGGTTATGGAAGGAAAATGCGTGCTGTTCAAAAGCTTCGGGAACGTGGACGCATTCCCCTTGTGCGTCAAAACGAAGGACGTGGATGAGTTTGTCAACACGGTTTCCCTGATTTCCGGCTCCTTTGGCGGTATCAACCTGGAAGACATCGCCGCACCGCGTTGCTTCGAGATCGAGCGGAAACTGAAAGAAAAATGCGATATTCCCGTTTTCCACGACGACCAGCACGGCACTGCGGTCATTACACTGGCAGGCCTGACCAACGCGCTGAAGGTCGTGGGCAAGAAAAGGGAAGAGGTCCGTATCGTCACTTCCGGGGCAGGAGCCGCGGCGGTCTCCATTGTCAAGCTGCTTCTTTCCGCAGGCTTCCGGGACGTCACCATGTGCGATCGGCATGGAGCCATCTATCAGGGACGCGTGGAAGGCATGAACTGGATCAAAAAAGAGATGGCGGAAGTGACAAACCTGAACGGAAAAAGAGGCTCTCTGGCCGACATGCTGCGGGGAGCGGATGTTTTCATCGGTGTCTCAGCGCCCGGGCTGGTCACATCTGAAATGGTGAAAACAATGAACCGGGACGCCGTCATCTTCGCCTGCGCAAACCCGACCCCGGAGATTTTCCCCGACGACGCAAAAGCCGGCGGCGCGGCCGTGGTATCCACCGGGCGCAGCGATTTTCCAAACCAGATTAACAACGTTCTGGCTTTCCCCGGCATTTTCCGCGGCGCTTTCGACGTACGCGCCAGCGACATTAACGAGGAAATGAAGATGGCTGCCGCTCAGGCTCTCGCCGATTTAATTGCCCCAGAAGAACTTGGCGCCGACTACATCATTCCGAAAGCATTCGATCCCCGTGTGGGCCCCGCCGTGGCAGAGGCAGTGGCGGAAGCTGCGCGCAGATCCGGCGTCGCACGTATTTAAAAGGGAAACCGGGGGGACGGCCCGGTTCAAAGTAGAGGAGGAGTTTCCATGTCAGATTCCGAACAAAAGCAGAAGGCCCCGTTCCTTCTGTTTAACCTTCCATGGTATTATTTTGCAATTTTTGCAGCCGTTATTTTGGCTGCTACCTATTTGGGCGTCTTGCCTACCGGGATGGCCGGCTGCTTTGCCTTCATGATTGTTCTAGGTACCATTCTGAACGAAATCGGCGAGCGGACTCCCATCATCCGCTCTTATCTGGGCGGAGGCGCCATCGTCATTCTGTTCGGTTCTGCGCTGCTGAACTATTTTAATCTGCTGCCGGCCGCAGTTAAGACACTGGCAGACGGAACCAAGGTTTACAACATGCACCTGTGGCATAACATTGATCTGGTCGGAAGCATCAACACCTTTTTCAAACCGACCGGCGCCTTTCTGGACTTTTACATTGCCGCGCTGATTACCGGTTCTATTCTCGGCATGAATCGGAATCTGCTGAAAAAGGCGGCCGCACGTTATTTTCCTTCCATTTTCGGCGGTATTTTCTGCGCTTTCGGACTGAGTCTTCTGGCCGGCGCACTCATGGGGTACAATCCTGTCAAGGATCTGCTGCTGATCGCCCTGCCAATCATGGGCGGAGGCATGGGAGCCGGCGCCGTTCCCCTTTCCAAGATTTTCGAAAGCTCTGGTACAATGACCGCAGCCAAGGCCATTTCCATCATGACGCCCGCTGTCGCCATCGGCAACGCCATCTCCATTGTTTTGGGCGGACTCATTGTGAAAGTGGTGAAAAACGACTCTTGGAACGGACATGGAAAGCTGATGCGAAATGTTGCCGACACGGAAATCAGCCCTGAAGCGGAAGAAAAACGCAACCACATTGAAGTGAAAAACCTTGGCGTAGGCCTGCTTGTTTCCTGCGCCTTTTTCGCCTGGGGATATATCGTGGGAAAAGCGTGGGTCGCAATCTGCCCCGCCGTCAACATTCATCCGTATGCCTGGATGATTATCACCGTTGCAATCTGCAAAATATTCAATTGGATTCCAGAGAACATTGAAATTGCCTGCTACCAGTGGTTCCAGTTCATTATGAAGAACCTGACCACCACCCTTCTGGTCGGCATCGGGCTGTGCTACCTGGACATCAACACCGTGATCCAGAGTTTCAGCCTTACTTACCTGGTTTTGTGCCTGGCCACCTGCCTCGGCGCATTTTTCGGCGCCGCGCTGGTCGGCAAGCTGGTCGAATTTTATCCTGTGGAGGCGGGCATCACCGCCGGGTTATGTATGGCCAACATGGGCGGCACCGGGGACGTTGCCGTTCTTTCCGCCGCAGACCGCATGGAACTGATGCCGTTTTCGCAGATTTCCTCCCGCCTCGGCGGAGCCATTATTCTTTTGATCGGCAGTCTGCTTCTGTCACTGATGGGCAGAATGTTATAATCCGTCGATCATTTATGAATCGGGCTCTTTCAGGCAGATGGCCGCCGCGCAGAAAACGCGGCGGCCCTTCTTTTACCCTGAATTTTCAAAAGCGTGTGATTTCTCCCCCCGCCGTCTCATATAAATAGGCAATGGGGAAACGACAGCTTTTGAAAAGGTGGAATCAGCAATGGTGATTTACAGAGTCAGACCCGGCGACAGCATTTACCAGTTATCCCGGCTGTATGGGATTCCGGCACAGAAAATCATTGAGGATAATCAGATCCGCAATACCCAGCAGCTTGTGGTCGGCCAGGCGCTGGTCCTGATGACGGACCGCGTACAGCATACGGTTGGTTCCGGCCAGTCCCTTTACTCCATCGCGGCGCTGTATGGGGTTTCCGCCGACCAGCTTTTGGAGGCAAACCCGCAGATCACCGACCCTGCGCTGCTTCAGCCGGGGCAAGTGCTGACCATTCCGGTCACGTCTCAAAAGCTCGGCTCCATGCTGGTCAACGGCTATGTGTTTCCTTCCGTGAACCAAGGCACGCTGGAGCGCACGCTCCCTTTTCTCAGCTTTGTCAGCATTTTCAGCTACATGGCCAAACCCGACGGCTCTCTGTCCTCCATCGAGGATGAACCGGTCATTACCGCCGCGCGGGCAAAAGGCACCGCGCCGTTCATGGTAGTGACCAACATGCGCGCCGAGGGCGGCTTCAGCAGCGAAAACGCAAATGCAATCCTGTCAAGTCCCGAGATTCAGGATGTTTTACTCAACAATATCATAACGGTCTTGCAGGAAAAAAACTATTACGGCCTGAATCTTGATTTTGAATACATCTATTCCCACGACCGTGAAAATTACAACAGTTTTCTGCGCAAGGTCACCGCCAAACTGCGTCAGATGGGGTATTCCGTCTCCACATCCCTCGCCCCGAAAAACAGCGCGCAACAGACAGGCCTTCTGTACGAAGCGCACGACTACCCTGTTCACAGCGGCCTGGCGGACTACATTATCCTAATGACCTATGAATGGGGCTACACGTATGGTCCGGCGCGCCCGGTCGCCCCGCTGAATTTAGTGGAAGCAGTCATCCGATACGCAGTTTCCGTAATTCCGCCGGAAAAAATTCTGATGGGAATTCCCAACTACGGCTATGACTGGACTCTGCCGTTCGTCCGCGGAACCGCCGCCCATCCCCTGACCAACCCAGGCGCCGTCGAGCTTGCATCCGAGGTCGGCGCACGCATCCTTTTTGATGAGGAAGCACAGTCTCCCCATTTCAGCTACTACTCCTACAACGGAAAAAAACACGCGGTCTGGTTTGAAGACGCCCGAAGCATCCGCGCCAAGCTGGAACTCGTTCACCGGTACGGTCTGGCCGGTGTCAGCTACTGGACCGCCAACAGCTACTTTTCCCAGAACTGGCTGGTCCTTTCCTCTTTGTTTGATATCAAAAAAGCGCTTTAACCAACATAAGCGGAAACGGTCGGGCGCCGGCAGCATATGCTGCCGGCGCCCGACCGTTCAAACTGATTTTAAGATTGTTTTTTCCCCTGCCGCAGCGCTTCCAGAAACCGCTGTGATAAAACATCATATTCATTATTCTGAAGGATATATTCATGGCCGCGGCGTCCCATCGCTTCGAGCCGATCTTTCGGGAGGGCGGTGAGCTGCTCCGCCGCCCTCGCAATAGCCTTGCTGTCCTCAGGCGGGATCGACACGCCGCACTTTGCTTCCGCCACCATATCGTTTGGGGCGTCGATGGCAAAGATGACCGGTTTTCCCGCCATCATATAATCCATCAGCTTGTTCGGGCTCACGCCAAACCGGAACAGCGGCTGACGCTGCAGCCCGATGTAGAGCGCGTCCATCTGGCTCAAAAGCTCCGGGATTTGCCCGCGCCCAACCGGCGGCAAAAATGTGACCACATCATCTAACCCTTTGTCCTTTGCCTTTTGGATCAGCCGTTCGCGCTCCGGACCCGGTCCGACCAGCAGCAGGCGGATCTTTTTGCCACGGAGAAGTTCCCCCGCTTCCACAAAACTGTCGAGCGCATTCGCAATGCCATGCGCGCCGGCGTAGCCGATCAGGAACTCCCCCTGTTTATGGTACCGGGAAAGCTGATCGCTGTAGACCGGCGGATCCCCGAACGGTTTCTCCCAGTCCGCCCTCTCAATCCCGTTCGGCACATAGACAAATTTCTCCGGAGCCATCCCGTGTTCCATCATGTGTTCTTTCGCGTTCGGCAAAAGCGAAACCACACGGTTACTGTGCTTGTAACAGTAATTTTCCGCCGCCTGCATCACCCGGATGTACGGGTGCTTCGGGCTCATGCCGCCGAGTTCGATCGGGCTGAGCGGCCAAAGGTCATGCACTTCATAAACTAATGACGCTCCGTATTTTTTTGCTATATGATACGCAGGGTATATATCCAGCGGATAAGTGGAGGAGGCGATAACCGCATCCGGCGGATCGGGTTTTGTCAGTTCCTTTTCATAGCGATACAGTCCGCAGAGAAATGACAGCATGTTTTTGATCCTGCCCATGCCGTTGCCGTGGTAGGCCGGTCCCGCGATCCAGAAATAACGGATACCGTCAAGCTGCTGTTCTGCAAACTTCCGGCCGTTCAGTTCCGGATTCTTGGTCCGCAGGTGGGAAAAAGAACTCGCCGCGATGGTCACGCGGTGCCCCGCCTGCGCCCAGCGCTTCGCCATAAACCAGGGACGGAATTCCATGCCGTGCAGCCGGGAACCGGCATAATGATTGATGTAAAGGATATTCACTTTGCATCTTCTCCCATCCGGGCCACGGCGGCCGCAATTTTGCCGGAGGCGTTTCCATCGCCGAACGGCTTTTTCCCCCGTGCGGCGGGGTCTGGATTTGTGTGAACCGCCTTGTCGTAGATTTCATCTGTCTCGAGCGGGGAAAGGACATTCCAGTTGCCAGCTAGAGTCTCCACCCATTCGGTTTCGCTGCGAAGCGTCACGCACGGGACCCCGAGGAACCAGGCTTCCTTTTGCAGCCCGCCGGAATCGGTCAGAACCTGGCAGGCGTTTGAGGTCAGCAGCAGCATCTCCAGGTAACCGACCGGGTCGATCAGCTGAATATTGTGAAATCCATCCTGTGAGACCGCCTGTTCCGCCAGGGGACGGGTGCGCGGGTGAATCGGGATGACAACCTTCTGCGGCAGGCGTTCAAACGCGCGGAAAATACGCGCGATTGCGGGGACGCCGCCGTCCGTGGTTTCGGCGCGGTGCAGCGTGGCCAGGCGGTACTGCTTCGGCCGAATGCCAAGCTGCTGAAAGATTGCGGTTTTCGCTGGGTTTTCCCGCGCCATTTTGGAAAAGTGGAGAACGGCGTCCAGCATCACATCGCCGGTGTTCTGCACGCCCGCTCGAATTCCCTCTTTTGCAAGGTTGCGCACGGCCGTCTCCGTCGGGCAGAACAGCCGGTCGGAAATATGATCCGTCAGCACCCGGTTGAGCTCTTCCGGCATCCGGCGGTTATAAGAGCGCAACCCGGCTTCCACATGCAGAACGGGAATATGCAGCTTTGCGGCGGCCAGCGCGCCCGCCAGTGTGGAGTTGGTGTCGCCGTAAACCAGCACGGCGTCCGGCTTTTCGCGAAACAGTACTTCTTCGATTTTGATCAGCATTTCGCCTGTCTGTTTTCCGTGCGTGCCGCTGCCAACCCCAAGATTGTATGCCGGTTTTGGAAGATTCAACTCTTCAAAAAAGACCCCGGACATATTGCGGTCGTAATGCTGCCCGGTGTGGACGAGCACTTCCTCGCACACCGGCCTGAGCGCCGTCGACACAACCGAGGCCTTGATAAACTGCGGCCGTGCGCCGACTACGGTTACCAGTTTCATCGATGAACTCCCCTCAATCGACCCGGACGTCTTTGTGTGTCATATCCAGCGTGGAAAACTGAAGGCCGTCGAACTTGACCGGCAGACCCGTCTTCTGCGACTTGTAGGCAGCCAGCACGATCTTCATTCCCTTGATGCCTTCCGCCCCGCTGACCAGCGGCTCGGTGTGGCTGTCGATCGCTTTGATATAATTTTTATACAGCGCGTTGTGCCCGCTGCCGTAAACGTCCTTCGGGTCCGTGCCGGCCAGCTTTTCGACCTCCGCGTCCTGTGCGGCGGAGGAGGCAAAATTCCAGGTCTGGATGCGGTTGACCGCAAGGCCGCCGATCACGGCTGCGCCGGTTTCGCCGAAAACGGAGAGCGTCTCTTCCAGATTTTTCGGATAAACGCAGGCGGTCCCTTCGACAATGCCGACCGCGCCGTTTTTAAAGCGGATCAGAATTCCGCCGAAATCCTCCGCCTCAATGTCGCGCAGATAGTTCCCCGTCATCGCCATGACGGTATCCGGTTCGCCTCCCAGGCTCCACTGCAAGAGGTCGATTCCATGGATGCACTGGTTCATCAGGGTACCCCCGTCCTGCGCCCAGGTACCGCGCCACGGGGCCTGCTGATAATAGGGCATCGAACGGTTCCAGAGAATCCGCGCCGTCCCGCTGACCAGCTTGCCGAACCGCCCGGCCTCCAACGCCTGATGCAGTTCCTGCACGGGCGCGTTGAACCGGTTCTGGTGGCAGACGCCGATCGTCACGCCGTGTTCCTTCGCTTCTTTCATCATCTGCTCCGCATCGGCCGTCGAAAGCGCCATCGGTTTTTCCACCAACACATTTTTGCCCGCGCGGATGCAGTCGAGCGCAATCCGTGCGTGATATCCGCTTTCCGTCGCGATGGAGCAGCAGTCAATCTCCAGTTCCGCCAGAGCCTTATGATAATCGGCATACACCTTTGGGCGGTATCCCGCGGCCTTTTGGCAGTCGTCCGCCTTCTGCTCGGCCTTCTCTGTCAATGGATCACAGACGGCGGCCAGCTCCATGATGTCCCTGTTGGCCGCGGCCGCAGCGATATGGTTTTTAGAGATGCGGCCGCAGCCGATCAGCATAAAACGGTATTTTTTCATTTCAATCCCCTGTTCTGTTTTTGTTATAGCTTATCTTTCTAAGGTCTTTCCCGTCCGGAAGGAGGCGCGTTGCTCCTCTCAGTTCCGCTGACTGCCGGCGCAGTTGCAGAAAGGCAGAAGCAAACGGTTTCTGCCTAAAAAAGCCCCCGCTTTCGCCGGAAAACGGGGGAAAATCTTTTAAAGGAGTTCTATATTGGAACGATCCTCCACATCTTTCATGGCATTGCGGGTGTCGAACACTTCCTGAGAAAGCTTGTGAATCTTATTATAATCAAAGCAGGAATGAGCCGTGCAGATGATAACGATGTCCGCCCTGCGCAGCATATCGTCCGTGAGTTCCTTCGAACCGGTATGAACTTTTCCCTTGTGTTTATATTCCGGAACATACGGATCATAATAGACTGTCTTGGCACCTTTCGCAATCAGCAGATCGATCACGTTGAGCGCCGGGCTTTCGCGGTAATCGTCGATGTCTGCCTTGTAGGCGGCCCCAAGCACCAACACATTCGCGCCGTTCATCGATTTTTTGTCCCTGTTCAGGACTTCCATCGCGCGCTGCACCACATATTCCGGCATTCCCGTGTTGATTTCGCCGGAAGTCTCAATCAGCCGGGTGTGGTAATCATATTCACGGGCCTTCCAGGCAAGGTAGAACGGGTCGAGCGGAATGCAGTGCCCGCCGAGGCCGGGGCCCGGGTAAAACGCCTGAAAACCGTAAGGCTTTGTCTTTGCCGCCTCAATGACTTCCCAGACGTTGATTCCCATGCGGTGGCAGATAATCGCCATTTCATTGACCAGGCCGATGTTGATGTTGCGATAGGTGTTTTCCAGCAGCTTTTCCATTTCAGCAACCGCCGGGCAGGAGACCTCAAAGACGCCGCCGGCCAGCACGCTGCGGTAAAGCTCCGCCGCGACCGTTGTGGAATCGGAACCGACGCCGCCGACCACCTTCGGGGTGTTTTTCGTCTTGTACTGCTTGTTGCCCGGGTCAACGCGCTCCGGGGAAAATGCGAGGTAGAAATCCTCGCCGCATTTCAGACCGCTTTTTTCCAGAATCGGCTTGAGCAGTTCCTCGGTCGTGCCGGGATAGGTTGTGGATTCCAGAATTATTACCATGCCGCGGTGGACATATTGGGCGACGGACTCCGTGGAACTTTTAACATAGCTGATATCCGGCTGCTGGTATTTATCAAGCGGAGTCGGCACACAGATGGCGACGGCATCCACTCCCTTAATAAAGGAAAAGTCGGAGGTCGCGGAAAGTTTTCCGCTTTTCACCATATCCTTGAGCGTGTCGCCGACGATGTCGCCGATGTAGTTGTGCCCCGCGTTGACGGATTCCACCTTTTTGGTCTGAACGTCGAAGCCGATCGTCTTGTAGCCCGCTTTGGCGAACTCCACGGCAAGCGGCAGCCCGACATAGCCAAGGCCCACAATGCCGACCACGGCTGTTTTTTTCGTGATTTTATCCAGTAGTTCTTTTTTGATATTCGACATTTTATTTCCCTCGCTCCATCTTATAAAAGATTATTAAGCGCCGCGCAGACCCAGTCGATTTCCTGATCGGTAATATACCCGTGCATCGGCAGACTGAAAACCGTATTGCTGAGGCGCTCCGCCACAGGCAGGTCGCCCGAGCGGTACCCAAGGGATTCATACACCTTCTGCAGATGGAGCGGCTTCGGATAATAGACCATCGCCGGGATGCCAGCCGCTTTCAGGCCGTCCAGAATTTTCGTCCTCTCTTCCAGATTTCCCGCCTTCACGGTATAATATCCAAATCCGGAAGAAAATCCTTCCCTGACGACGGGCGTGCGGACCTTGTCCCCCAAAAGGCGCGCATACCGGGCCGCCGCATGTTTGCGGTGCTCATTTTCCTCGTCGAACGCATGCAGCTTTGGCAGAAGGATCGCCGCCTGGAGGGTGTCGAGGCGGGCATTGAGGCCTAGGCGCACATTATCGTATTTAAAGTTTCCCTTCCCGTGGACCCGCAGGGATTGAAGAATTCGGAAAGCTCCGTCGTCGTCGGTAAAAACCGCGCCGCCGTCGCCGTAGCATCCCAGCGCCTTGGCCGGGAAAAAGCTGGTGCCCGAATATTTTCCGAACGAGCAGGCCTTCCGGCCGCCGACCGCGCCACCGAACCCCTGCGCCGCGTCTTCTATCAAAGTCAGATCATACTGGCTGCAGATCTTCTCAATTGCCGGGAAATCCGCCGGCAGACCAAACAGATCGACCGCGATGACCGCCCTGGGCTTCAGCTTTCCGGCGTCCAAAATCTTTCGGATCTGCTGTTTCAAAGACACCGGATCCATGTTGAACGTATCCGGATCGGAATCGCAGAAGACGGGTGTCGCGCCGCAGAGGCTAACCACCTCCGCAGTGGCGAAAAATGTGAATGCCGGGACAAACACCGCATCGCCCGGACCGACTTTTTCCGCCATCAGCGGCATCAAAAGCGCATCCGTGCCGCTGCCAACTGAAACACAGTGCTTCCGGCCGACATAGGCCGCAAGTTCCCGCTCAAACTGTTCGACCTGCGGGCCGGAGATAAAGCGGGCACTCTCAATCACTTCGGCAATGCCAGCGTCAATTTCTTTCTTTAAATGGCGGTATTGAGCGCCAAGGTCGTTAAATGCAAGTTTCTGCATTATTTTTGCGCCTCCTTCAGGCCGTTTTTCTCCTTTATATAGCGTCTGCCGCATTTGGGGCAGACAAGATTCTCGTCCAGCTTTTCCCCGCACTCACAGACCCATCCTGCCTGGCGGGCCGGAACCCCCATCATCACCGCGTGATCCGGCACATCCTTTGTCACGACGCTGCCAGCCGCGATAAAGGCATTCCGGCCAATGCGGTGCCCACAGACAATGGTCGCGTTTGCGCCGATGCTTGCGCCGTCCCCCACGGGGGTATGAACGTAATACTGCGAACCACGCTGCGGATAGCGACAGCGCGGCCGTGGCACATTGGTGAAGACCATGGAAGGACCGCAGAAAACATAGTCCCCAAGCTCCACTCCCTCATAGACGGACACGTTGTTCTGAATTTTGCAATGGTTGCCGATTTTCACGCCGGGCGCGACAAACACGTTCTGTCCAACGGAGCAGTCGCTGCCGACGGAACAGCCAGCGCTGATGTGGCAGAAGTGCCAGATCTTCGTCCCCGGGCCAATTTGGGCGCCCCCATCCACGCATGCGCTCGGGTGAACAAAATAGTCATTCGAATTTTTCACAGACAAACCACCGTTTCTATTATACTATACAAAATCATTCCACTTGAAAAGTCTGATTTTTCAGTGCGGGCAGACGCACTGCCGGCGGGAATTTCTCCCGCCTTAACCCGTATATTATATCTCCAAGACGCCGCATAGTCAATCTCCGCCGGCCTGAATCTGCCGCTGATTGACTTTATTGGCAAATGGTACTAATATTATTTATATTTAAAAATCTTTCCTGACTCTTCCGGGCACAATCAGCGGATTTGCAGGAAAATAAGCAACAAATACGAAAGGACGAAAATATGAGCAATTTTCGAAAACGAGATAATTTTATCCCATATAATCTTCCGGACCTGACCCAGGCGGAAAGGGACGCGGTAGATGAGACACTGAAATCCCTCTGGGTTGCAAAAGGTCCGCGCACCGTCAAATTTGAGCAGGAATTCGCAAAGCATCTGGGTGCTAAACATGCGGTCGCCATGAACTCCTGCACGGCGGCGCTTCATGTGGCTCTGCTCTCGGCCGGCATCGGCCCGGGCGACGAGGTCATCACGTCGCCGATGACCTTTGCTTCCACCGCAAGCACGATTCTTCACTGCGGAGCAACGCCGGTCTTCGCGGATATCGATTACCGCACCGGCTGCATCGATCCGGATGAAATTGAAAAGAAGATCACCTCAAAGACCAAGGCCGTCGTACCGATCCATTACAGCGGGCAGGTCTGCGACCTGGACCGGATCTATGAGATTGCAGACAAACACGGCCTGTTTGTTTCAGAGGATGCCGCGCATGCGCTGGAGAGCCGCTACAAGGGCCGCCTGATTGGAAACGGCCTGAAGGGCACCGCCTCCTACAGCTTTTATGCCACGAAGAACTTGACGACCGGCGAAGGCGGCATGCTGGTTACAGACAGCGACGACATTGATGCCAAAGCGCGCATCTGGGCCGGCCAGGGCATGAGCCACAACGCATGGAACCGCTATGCAAAAGGCGGCACCTGGCGGTATGATATCTGCGAACCCGGCTATAAATACAATATGTTTGATATCCAGGCGGCGATGGGACTGGTTCAGCTTTCCCGCATTGATGAGATGCAGAAAAAGCGCATTGCCATCGCAGAAAAATACCAGCGTGAATTTGCAAAGATCGACGCGGTGGAACCGCCGTTTGTCCCGGCCTATACCACCCATTCCTGGCACCTGTATGTGCTGCGGATCGTGCCGGAAAACCTCACCATCGACCGCGACCGCTTCATCACCGAGCTCAACGAGCGCAACGTGGGCACCAGCGTCCATTTTATCCCGGTCACGGACATGAGCGCGTACACCAGCCGGTTCGGCTTTCACAAAGGGGACTTTCCAAACACGGAGAAACATTTCGAGCGAATCATCTCCCTGCCGCTTTATCCGACTTTGACGGACGAGCAGTCGGACTATGTGGTGAACGCCGTGCGCGATATTGTCGAAAAGTATCACAAATAAAGCTGCTCCCGGCGATTCCGCTGTCATAAATGATCTGAAACAAGTCCGGGCCCGGCAAAAGCCGGGCCCTTTTTCTGCATCAATCGGTGAAATTTTCGGCTTTGGCGGCGAGTTTGCAACTGTTTTTTCCAGTTACCCCATCCTTTTCTGCATCTCGGCAAAATATATGAAATTTTTTTGATATTTCTCATCTAATTATTAATTATTTTAAGTATTTTTCAATAAATCAAAAATAAAGCTTGACAATCTTTTCATTCTGGTATATTGTAAGGGGCAAAGGGAGGAACAATATACTCCCGCAATATGCCCCAGTAGCTTAACGCAAGAGCATTGGTAATTCCAAAGGTTGTCGGTTCAACTCCGTCCCAGGGCAAAAATAATCACAAGTGAGGTAGAAAAGTATGTTTGAAGACAAAACATTAGTCTGTCAGGAATGCGGGAAGGAGTTTGTTTGGACTGCCGGCGAGCAGGAATTTTACGCTACAAAAGGATTTACCAACGAGCCGAAGCGGTGCCCGGAGTGCCGCAGAGCCCGCAGAATGAGCCAAAAGCCGCAGAGAGAAATGTATGACGCCGTATGCGCCGCCTGCGGTGCTCCGTGCAAAGTTCCGTTCCAGCCAACGGAAGGTCGCCCGGTTTATTGCAGCGAGTGCTTCGCAAAGATGAAAGAGGGAGGCGGCTGACTTTCGCCGCTGAAACACAAATTTACATGATTTTGGAATAAAAATAATGAATAAATAAGCCACTCTCTTTCCTCTCGGGAAAAGAGTGGCTTTTTCTAGTTTCTCAAATTCATATTCGGCTGCGCGGTGAGCATCTGCCGCGCAAAACCATCCACCTGTTCCTGGGTCCAAGGAATCGCATCGACCCGCTGCTCATCGCACGGCTTGTATTGTTCCGGCCTTCGGTAGCGATTGAGCGTCCAGCGCGGAACGACTGGCAGTTCCGAAGCCATTTGCAGCAAATCCGATTCCTGAAGCTGCGGGAGCACAGTCGTGCGCACTTCAAACGGGACGCCTCCGTTTTGCAGTAACCCGATGGTTTTTTGGACTTTCCCCGCATCGGCTGCCGGCCCGCAAATTTCCGTGTACCGGGCCGCCGGCGCCTTGTAATCGACCGCAAAATAGCTGCATTCGCCGCTTTGCAGCGCCTTTCGGACCGCATCGGGATTGGAGCCGTTCGTGTCGAGTTTGACCCGATAGCCCATCGCATGAATTCCGCGCAGCGTATCAACCAGGTCCGGCTGAAGCGTCGGCTCCCCGCCGGTCACCACAACGGCGTCAAGAAGGCCTATGCGCTTTTTCAAAAAGGCACGGATTTTTTCAAGGTTTAGAAGTTCGTGCGGGCCGTCGAACAGGGTGCGGTTATGGCAGAAAAAGCAATCGTAATTGCAGCCCGGCACGAATAGAACACAGGAAACAAGACCAGGGTAGTCAACCAGCGAGCTTTTCTGAATCCCGGCAAAAATCATACGGCCTGTTCCTTGATGACGAATTTCTTACGCTGCCTATATTCTTCCTGCTTCCCTCGGTTGAAATTCTGAACCGGGCGCAGATATCCGACGACGCGGCTCCAAACTTCCGCGGGCTTGCCGCAGTAAGGGCAGGTAAAATGCTCCCCGGCCAGGTAGCCGTGGTCACTGCAGATGGAAAAAGTCGGCGTCAGGGAAATATAGGGCAGTTTGTAATTCGTAAAAATCTTGCGGATCAGGCGCTTTGCCGCCTCGGTGTCATGAATTTCCTCACCGAGATAAAAGTGAAGTACGGTTCCGCCCGTGTAAAGAGACTGAAGTTCATCCTGCAGATCCAGCGTTTCAAAAATATCGTCCGTATACCCGACCGGCAGCTGGGTTGAATTCGTATAATACGGTTCTTTCTCCCCGGCCGTGATAATGTCCGGGTAACGCTTTTTGTCCAACCGGGCCAGGCTGTAGCTGGCCCCTTCGGCCGGCGTCGCTTCCAGATTGTAATAGTGCCCGGTTTCCTCCTGGATTTCGCGGATGTAGTCACGCATGTAGTTGAGCGTTCCAATTGCAAACTTCTGACCCTTTTCAGTCGTCAGGTCGCAGTCCGGCCCAAACAGGTTCTGGCAGGCTTCATTCATTCCGATCAGTCCGATGGTATTGAAATGATTATACCAGTACGCGCCGGTCTTGGCCTTGACATCTTTGAGGTAGTTGCGGGAATACGGATACAGCCCGCGCTCCGTCTGCTCTTCAATGACTTTCCGTTTAATCTCTAGGCTCTCTTTCGCAAGGTTCATTTCCCGCCAGAGCCTCAGGCGGAATTCGGATTCGGTCTTCGAAACATAGCCGATGCGGGGCAAGTTAATCGTGACCACCCCGATCGAGCCGGTCAGCGGATTCGAGCCGAACAGCCCGCCGCCGCGCTTGCGCAGCACACTTTTGTCGATCCGCAGGCGGCAGCACATCGAGAGGGCATCTTCCGGCGAGAGATCGGAATTGATATAATTTGAAAAATACGGAATTCCATATTTGCAAGTAATTTCCATAAACCTGTTGACCACGGGGCTCTCCCACTGAAAGTCTTTGGTCACATTGATGGTCGGGATTGGGAACGTAAACACGCGGCCCTTGCTGTCGCCCTCCATCATCACGTCGCAGAAAGCAAGGTTGATCAAATCCATCTCTTTTTGGAACTCTCCGTATTTCTCCGGCTTGATTTCTCCGCCGACGATCACGTTCTGGTCATGGAGCGTACGGGGAACGACGATGTCGAACGTCAGGTTCGAAAACGGGCACTGGAATCCGACGCGGGTTGGAACGTTCAGGTTAAAGATAAATTCCTGAAGGGCCTGCTTGACCGATTTATAATCCAGATGATCATAGCGGACAAACGGCGCGCAGTAGGTGTCGAACGAAGACCAGGCCTGGGCCCCGGCGGTTTCTCCCTGGGTGGTGAAAGTGGAATTGACGATCTGCCCAAGGAACGTGCGCAGATGCTTCGGCGGGTTTGATTCCACCTTGCCCGGCACTCCGCCGAAGCCTCCCTGCAAAATCTGACGCAGGTCCCATCCGGCGCAGTAAGGGCCGAAAAAGCCGAGGTCGTGGATATGAAGATCTCCCGAAAGATGCGCGTCCCGGATTTCCTGCGGGTAGATCTCATGCAGCCAGTAGTTTTTCGTAAACGCTTCGCGAACATAATTATTCAGGCCGTTGATGGATTTCTGCGTATTCGCGTTTTCATTGATCTTCCAGTCTTTATCGTTCAGATATTCGCCGAACATGTTGATTGTCGCCCCGATCAGCGCGTTGGATTCGCGCGCGGAACGCCTTTTTTCACGGTAAAGGATAAATGCTTTCGCTGTCTTCGCGTGACCCTCTTCAATCAGGACTTTTTCCACGATATCCTGAATTCCCTCTACTTCTGCGACACCGTCCGGATATTTTTTCTCGGCCATTTTCACCACCTGATCCGCCAAGCGCTCCGACGTAGCGAAATCATTCCCGCCGACTGCAGTTGCGGCCTTGAAAATTGCCCAAATGATTTTTTCCTTTTTAAACGACACTTTGGACCGGTCTCTTTTTATGATAGATGTCAGCATATGACACTCTCCCCCTTACCCTACCGACAGGGCGATATGTAGTCTACAATTTAATGTTGAATACCATATATGTTAACCGCTGTCCCAGAGAATGTCAAGGGTAAAGAGAGACAGAACTTTAAAATCCAGCCGGAAAAAGAGAAGCGCAACGCTTTAAAAATCGGAGGGAGCAGGCATAAAAAATGAAACTTATTTTATTTTAAAATCACATGGGAATAAAATGCGGCCCAGAGGAAAAAATATCGCCTGAAAGGGGTAAATGTTATGCTTGATAAAATTGCTTTGATTATCGTGATTCTCGGTGGGCTGAACTGGGGTTCCATCGGGCTTTTTGGATTTGATCTTGTCTCTTGGATTTTCGGCGGCCAGCTTACGGCCGGCAGCCGCATCGTTTTCGTGGTGGTGGCCGTCTCCGCACTGTGGTGTCTAAGATTCTTATTCCGTAACGACGAGGAAGCCGTTCACCACGCTTAGGTATCAATCTAATTTTACAATTCCGGCAAAATCCAGTAAAAGGCCGCCGTTTCCCGAAAAAAATCGGAACGGCGGCCTTTTGCTGAAAAAACGAAGTCGGCGTTTTATGTCTTGTTCTTTTCATAAATAATGCGCAGGCCCTCTAACAGAAGAGTGTCACAGTAGGTGATACTGCGCTCGCACTGCCGAATAATCTCTTTGGAAAGGCCGCCCGTTGCCACTATGCTGCATTTTTTGCCCAATTCTTTTTCCATATGGCTGCACATGCCGTCAATCATGCAGGCCGTTCCATTGATTAAACCGGAACGCATGCATTCAGTGGTTCCTTTGCCGATAAAGCGTTTCGGCGCTTCCAGGCTGACAGAGGGAAGCTGCGCCGTGCGGTTCGTCAGGGCATCGAGCGAAATGCCAACCCCCGGTGCAATGGCGCCGCCTAGCATCCAGCGGTTTTCATCCAGCACGACAAAGGTTGTGGCGGTCCCCATATCAATAATAATACAGGGCCCAGTAAACATTTCTGCCGCAGCGACGCAGCCGACGATTAGATCCGCACCGACTACGTCGGAGTGAATCCCGATGTGAATCCCGGTTTTCGTCTTCGACCCCACACAGATCGGTGTTTTCCCGGTCAGGCGGCAGATGGCTCCTTTCAGATACAGATTGACGGTCGGGACAACCGAGCTGATAACCGTTTCCTCGATCTGCTGACAGGAAACGCCATGAATATCCAAAATTTCTTTCAGTTCAATGGCATACTGATCCTCCATCCGCATGCGGTCCGTCGCCATGCGCGAGTCAAAAAGAAGCTTTTTTCCATTATATACGCCTAAAGTGATGTTGGTATTGCCGATATCCAGAACAAGAATCATGGAAATCTCTCCCACTGCGGAACCGGAAAAATCAAGGCCTGCTTACTCTTCCGGAGCCAACGTTAATTATTTCACAAGTATTATAGCAAAGACTGTTCCGAATTGCAATGCAAAATCGGCGCATCTTTGTTTTTTCAACCGCGGACTGCAGATCGGCTCCTTTTTCAGAAGACCGTGTGCAGGGACCAACGCGCGCAGAGGGGACAAGTTCAGGGTCGCAGTTTTAGAATCAGCATTGCGACCTGGTAAAACAGTGCTGAGGTGTACCAGGCCGTGGCGAACTGATAGACCGCGCTAAACAAAGCAAACCGCAGGCCGGTTTCCCGGCGGATCGCCGCGAGCGCAGCGACGCAGGGAGTGTAAAAAAGGATAAAAATCAGATAGGAACAGGCGCTGACCGGGGTAAACAGAGCTTTCAGCCCTTCTGCGGTATTTCCCGCACAGAGTACGCCGTAAGCGCCCACAATGGATTCTTTGGCAATCAGGCCCGTTAAGAGAGCCACCGTTTGCTTCCAGCCGCCGAAGCCGCAGAGGGTGAATATTGGAGCAACAGCGCGCCCCGCTGCCGCAAGGAGGCTTTGGGAGCTGTCGGAGATCATCTGAAAATTAGTCGAGACGGATTGCAGCAACCAGATCAGCACCGTTGCGAGGAAGACGGTCGTTCCCGCGCGCTGAAGAAAATCTTTTACCCGTCGGCCGACATGTTTTCGGATATTTTCCAGCGTCGGCAGCCGGTAATCCGGCAGTTCCATCAGAAACGGGGCGGGTTCCCCGCGCAGCACGGTGTTTTTCAGAAATGCGGCGGAAAGCAGCCCCATCAGCACACCGAGCAAATAAATCAACAGCATGGCCGTGGGCTGGTGGCCGGCGAAAAAGGTTCCGAGGAACAAGGAGTAAACGGGCAGCTTTGCGCTGCAGGACATAAACGGCGTAATCAGCACGGTCAGGCGCCGGTCTTTTTCATTTTCTAAGATCCGCGTCCCCATCACCGCCGGAACCGTACAGCCGAACCCCATCAGCAGCGGGACGAACGAACGACCGGAAAGTCCGATCTTTCTCATCGGCGCGTCCATGATGAACGCGGCGCGCGCCATGTACCCGCTGTCCTCCAGAAAAGACAGCAGAAAAAACAAAACGGCGATCTGGGGCAAAAACTTCAGAACCGCACCAACCCCTGCAAGGACTCCGTTCAAAAGCAGATCCCGTACCCAGAAGGAGGCACCGCCGGCCTCTAGAAGCGCCTCCAGCAAACGGGCCGCGCCGTCGATCAGAAGCCCCATGCCATACACCAGCGCCCTGCCGGCGATGCCGAAGGTCAGGACAAAAACAGAGAGAAGGATCAAAAGAAAAAGCGGAATAGACAAATACCGGCTGGTGGCCACCCGGTCGATCCGCTCCGTAGCTGTATGAGCTTTCTGACCGCCGGACAGAGTCTTTGAAACAACGGCATGAATTTTCCGGTAGCGGGACTGTGCCTCTGCCAAGTCTGGGTCCTGGCAATCCTTGGGAACCCATGTGGGCAGGATCGGCCGCGCGGGCCTGCCCAGTGCCCGTGAAGCCGTTTCCAGCAAGGTTCCAATCCCCGTTCCGCGGGTTGCGCAGACCGGAACGACCGGAACTCCTAGCAGGACGGAAAGCAACCGGCAATTGACGGTTCCGCCGCGCCGCTTCAGCGCGTCCGTCATGCTCAGTGCCGCAACGACTGGAATTCCAAGCTCCATCAGCTGTGTGGTCAGATACAGGCTTCTTTCCAGGCAGGTGGCGTCGATGACATTCAAGATCAAGTCCGGTTTTTCCCGGCGCAGAAAATTTCTCGCCAAGGCCTCTTCCGGCGTATAGGGCACCAGGGAGTAAACGCCGGGCAGATCCACAATCTGCGCCCTGCCGCCGGCCCAGCGGGCAATCCCAGTTTTCTTTTCCACCGTGACGCCGGGCCAGTTGCCGACGGTCGCGCTGGAACCGGTTAGCCGGTTGAACAGTGTCGTTTTCCCGCAGTTCGGATTCCCCGCCAGGGCATAAACCGGCTCAGGCCGACGCATCTCGCGCGCCATATCAAGAAAAAAGCAGCCGGACCGTCAGAGCCGATACAATACAGACGGTCAGGTCTGCGGTTAAAGCGGCGGGAATGGTGTGGCGGGTCTTATGGATGCTGACGGCCCCGAAATAAACGGCGACGGCATAAAAAGTTGTTTCCGTCGAACCGGACATCACCGAGGCAACGCGCCCAATCAGGCTGTCCGGTCCATAATCCTTGTAGATCTGCGCAAGAACGGCAGTGGAACCGCTGCCGGAAATCGGGCGGATCAGCGCAAGCGGCATCACCTGCTTCGGCAGGCCGATCAGCCGCGCCGCCGGGGCCAGAAAGGACGAAAGGAGGTCGAGCGCGCCGGAGGCGCTGAGCATGGTGACCGCCATAATCAGTCCAATCAGCGACGGAAGAATCGAAACGGTGGAGCGCAGCCCCTCTTTGGCTCCGGAAACAAAAGTGTCAAAGACCGGCACTTTTCGAAAGAAACCAAACAGAACGATGCACAGGACCACGACCGGCATCGCAATAAGTCCAAGTTTATCCACCGGAAAAGCCTTCCATCATCTTTGCCACCGTCAGACCGACAGCCACCGAGCAAAAGGAGGTAACCCAAACCGCCGGCAAAATACTGAACGGGGCGGCGGAACCGTACTGTGCCCTCAGGGTGCCCAAAAAAGTTGGGATCACCTGAATGGACGCCGTGTTTAAAACCACAAACGTCACCATGGAGTTATCCGCGGTTTGCGTCGGATTGTCTTTTTTCAGTTCCTGCATGGCGGCGATGCCGAGGGGGGTCGCGGCATTGCCCAGCCCGAGCAGATTCGCCGTGATGTTCATGCACATGGCCTTTACGGCCGGGCCGCCCGGCTTGCAGTCCGGGAACAGCCGGCGCATCAGGGGATTCAGCGCCCTGGCAAGCAAAAGGGTCAGCCCGCCTTCATCTGCGATTTTCATCAGACCGGTCCACGCGCACATCATGCCCGTCATCGAAAACACCAGCGTGACCGCATCGGAGGCTCCGTTTAAGATCGCGTCGGAAAGCGGCCCCATCCTGCCGGTGACGACGGCGCAAAAAATACTGAATAAAATCATTCCAGCCCAGATGTAATTTAACAGTTTGTTCATCCCCTTCCCAGAAATTGACTGTATAATTACTATTCGTAACTCAAGTTTAATATTATGGATCAGGGAAAAGTTTTTGCTTTTTCAGTGTAACCAATTGACAAATTTGGAAAATTATATTATAGTAATTTTGGTCGGGCAAAATTTGCTCATGATTGGTGAAAGGAAGTACTTTTATTGAAATCAACAGGCATCGTAAGAAAAGTTGATGAATTAGGCCGCATTGTGCTGCCGAAAGAATTGAGGGTTACTCTAAATATTCATGAAAAGGATCCTCTTGAAATTTTTGTCGACGAAGACAACCGGATTGTTCTGCAAAAATATGAGCCCGCTTGTATTTTTTGCAACGGAATGAACGGCATTATCAACTTCGGCGGTCATAATATCTGCCGGGACTGTCTTCAGAAGCTTGCAAAAGTAGCGAATGAAGAAGTGGAAAAAGACAACTTTTAATTTTTTGGCGCATCGGCCGCCTGTTTCGTCTGGAGGGAATTTTTCATCCTTTGCCGAAGGGAAAAACTTGCATGTATCTATCAAAAGAAGAAAAAACATATTTTAACAGTTGTGTCGCCGAGCTGCTTCGATCAGAACAGGTGCGCCGGATGGATTCGTTTCCCCAGCACGCCGACGTTACCTGTCTGAACCATTGTCTGTTTGTCGCCTATACCAGTTTCTGGCTGAGTAAACGGCTCGGCTTGTCTTTTGACCGCAGAAGCCTGATCCGCGGAGCTGTGCTGCATGACTTCTTTCTGTATGACTGGCATGAGAAAAGCGGCAGAAAGGGCTTGCACGGGTTTACGCATCCCCGCACGGCGCTGGAAAACGCGCAGGAACAGTTTCAACTGAACAAGCGGGAAAAGGACATCATTCTGCGGCACATGTGGCCGCTGACTCCGATCCCGCCGAAATACAGGGAAAGTTATTTGGTCAGCTTTGCAGATAAGCTTTGTTCCGTTCTGGAAACACTCCAGCTTTGCCGGCCGGCATGGAAAAGTCAGGCAACGACAAAGGGAGTTCCGTAAAGAGAATTCGTTCCAACGACAAAAGCCCGTCTTTCGCGAAAATGTGCGTGAAAGACGGGCTTTGTATGGATTTTTTGAATTTTCCAGCGTTCTGCCGGAAAATTCACGAATAAAAACTCACCGTATTTTTTTGAAACAGTCCGGGCAAATTCCCCGAAGGAGCAGGTCGGCCGAATCAATCCGCATATGGTATTCCTTTTCTATCTGCGCCATCCGATCCGGGTTAATAAACTCTTCTGGGACGTCCAGAACACAGCCGCATTCCGAGCAGACAAAATGCGTATGCGGCTTGACGTTTCCGTCAAATCGTTCCTGCCCATTGACCACACCAATGCTGATGATGGTGCCATCCTCCTTGAACTGGGCCAGGTTCCGGTAAACCGTACCCAAGCTTAAATCCGGATACTCCGGCTTTAGTTTCTCATAGATCCAGTCCGCCGTCGGATGCGAAGTAGTGGAACGAACCGCATTTAAAATGGCTTCCCGCTTCCGGCTGTAATTTCTTCTCTTTTCCATGACTCACCTCTTGGCAATGATTTAATAATGAGAATCTTTCTTGAATTAGAATAGCATATTTTTTTTCATTTGTAAAGAACGCCTTACAACTGGAAACCATCTGAAAGGAGAATGAAGCATCTTGACAAAAGCACCTAAAGATGGAGAAGAGCCCGGCATGAAAAGTGGTATTTTTAAAGAGTATGCCATCATTTCAGTGAGCACATTCATCCTAGCGGTCGGCATTTACTTTTTCAAATTCCCGAACGATTTCACATTTGGCGGAGTTTCTGGTCTGTCGGTGGTGCTGGGGCGTGTCACTCCCTTTTCTCCGGCGGGCGCAAACTTTCTGCTCAATCTTCTATTAGACCTCGGCGGCTTTCTGTTCCTCGGGAAGGATTTTGGCATGAAAACGGTTTACTCCAGCCTTCTGCTTTCCAGTATGGTCTGGGGATTGGAGCGGCTGATGCCGCTGGCGCGCCCGCTGACCGATGAGCCGATGCTGGAGCTTGTGTTCGCGGTGCTGCTGCCCGCCTTCGGCTCCGCCCTTCTGTTTCACGAGGGCGCTTCCTCCGGCGGAACCGATATCATCGCGATGATCCTGAAAAAATACACGAGCGTGGACATCGGCAAGGCGCTTTTCCTCAGCGACCTGCTCATCACGCTTTCTTCCTTTTTTGTATTTAACATCAAAACGGCTCTGTTTTCTTTTCTCGGCCTGCTGTCAAAATCGCTGATCGTCGACAGCGTGATTGAAGGCATCAACCTGAATAAATACTTCACCGTCATCTGCACGGAGCCAAAGCCGATCCTGGACTATATTACGAACCAGCTTGACCGCAGCGCGACGGTGTGCGACGGTCTCGGGGCTTATTCGCACCGCCGGAAATACATCATTTTTACCGTGATGAGCCGCTCCCAGGCGGCGCAGCTGCGCCGCTACATTCGCCGAACCGAACCGGACGCCTTCCTGCTGATCTGCAACACCAGCGAGATTATCGGCAAGGGATTTCACAGCGAATAATAAGCTGGCAGCCGGGCGGTTTTTGCCGCCCGGCTGCTTGGATCAAAACACTGGTTTATCTGTGAAAGGTCTTTGCAATCATCGCGATTTCTTCCCGGCTCGGGAGAAGCAGAAGGTAAAATGGCGTATGGGAAAAGCGGCAAAAAATCGTGATGCAGGTAACGGCCTGCGCCGTCATGGAAATCGATGTCGCCAGCGCGATGCCATTCGTCCCCATCAGCGGAAGCAGCACGATGCTGGCGGCGATGTTCAGGGCGATCCCGACGGCGGTTGGAATAATGTTCAGCTCCGGCCGTCCGTAGCCGGCAATCGAATTGCCGAGCACCTTTGCATAGGAAATGAAAACGGAGCCGATCATCAGGTAAGGCAGCGGCCCAAGCGCGTCGGCATACATTGGGAACAGAAACGGCACGAGGAGTTTTGCGGCCCAGTAGAGCGCGATGGCACCGATCGTTGTGATATAGGTCACAACCTTAGAGGAAAGAACCGTCAGGCGGACTTTGTCTTTTGCCTCCGTCATTCCGGAAATCCGGCTCAGGACAACCTGGCTGACGGCGTCCGGCAAGATCCAGACCTGCTGCATCATGGTGACCGCCAGGTTGTAAACGCCGTAATCCGCAAGGGAAGAAACCCACTGCACAATGTAGCTGCCCAGGTAAGAGTTCAGATAGGTCAGTACGTTGCTGACATGGGATTTCAGGCTGTAGCGGATCATGTCGCCAGACCCGACCGGCATATCATTTTCCGGCGCGGGCACAGGTTTTGGACCGTTCCATCGGACAATCCCGTAAAGGGCAAACAGGATCATCAAAAACGAAATGGCAATGGTAGCCCAGATCCAGAACGCGGCGTTCGGCCGGAAAAAGACCATAACCGCCAGCGCCGTTACCAAAATTCGCTGGACCAGATTCACCAGATTATAGGATTTGAATTTATTTTCGCCGCGCAGAATCATCAGGAAAATATTGGACAGAAATGATAATATCCCATAAATGACTATCGCGGCGAGAAATGGCCGGGGAGTATGCACAAAAAAGGAACTGTCCCGCAAGCAGAACAGTCCTACCGAGCTGACCAGCACCATACCGACGACAATGCCAGCACTCAGCCTCCAGATGGCATGTTTTGCATTCTGAATCGAGTTGCGGGCCACATAATAGACCACCGCGGAAGCGACGCTGAGGCCGAGGATCGTAAAAATCCCCTGCCCCCACTGCTGCATTTGGTTGAAAAGTCCTTTCGTTACCCGGTCGACGCGCCGCAGCACAATAAAGGAAGAAATCAATCCCAAAAAGGCCCCAAACAGATTGGTGCCAAACGTGCTGATCGAGTCGCGCACGACCGCGCTGCGGACTTTTTTCGTCTTCTCTTTTTTCATTCCGGTTTCAGGCTCCACTCTTCATTTCTTTTCAGATGGAGCCATTATAGCATTATCCGGGGCAAAGCACAACCGGATTTTCAGCCGTTGCCCCGGAGACGTGGAAAGCTGCGCGCCAGCGCACGGCGCAGGGCAAAGTACAGCGGAATTGCGATCACGTCGGCAATCACGGCATTCGTCAGAGTCGCCCCGAGCTTGGTCAGCAGGATGATTTGCACCGCCTTCGCCGCGGAGCCTAACAGGATCTCTTTCAGCGCAGAGTACGAAAGATACAGCACACAGTAAGACAGTGACCCCGTGACGGCCCCGATGATCACGCGGGAAAGCTTTCTGCCGCTTTTATCCCCGCCCCAGGCAATCAGCCCGCAGATCCATGCCATCGCAAATTTTGTCACCAGTGTCACCGGCGCGCTGGAGGCCCAGCCGCCGACCAGATCGAACAGCGCGGAGCCGAGGCCTGCCGCCAGGCCTCCATACACCGGGCCAAGCAGCAGCCCGGACAGGATGCAAAACACATTGGCAAAGCCGACCATTGTCCGGTCGCCCGCAACAGGAATTTCCACTTTAAAAAACTGAGTGGCCACAAAGACCAGCGCACCCATCAGACCGGCCAGCGCAAGGTTGACCGTCTTATTCTCGCTTCTCATGACGATTTCTCCTTTTTCCCTTCTCAGCGCTGACCAACCAGCGCTGCCAGATGCTCTTTCACTTTCAGCCGGTCGAACGAACGTCCCAGCAGAATGTAAATTGCAGCACTTGCCGCTGCCTGGATCAAATTTCCCGGGATCTCTGCCACCGGGGCTGCAAAACTATGGAGCAGAACGACTTCCGTCAGGTAATATCCCGCGATGCAGACGGCCCCCGCCGCCGCGCAGGCAGCCAAGTTGCGCCGCACGATCACCTTTTTTGCCGAGGAGGTGAAGAACAGAACCATAACCGATTTAACGAGGAACGTGGGCAGCGCATAGACGGCGCTGCCGGTCAGACCGTCGGAAAGGGCTTCTCCGATGCCACCCGCCGCCACTGCATAAGGAACCGGCAGAATACTGGCCGCAAGATACAAAAACGCATCCCCCAGGTGAATATAACCGCCGGTCGCCGGGGTTGGGATATGGAATAGATAGGCCGTCACGACAAAAATCAGCGCGGCAAACAGCGCTGTCAGCACGGGCAGGCCCGCAGATCCTGTTTTTTTCATATTTTTCACCCTCTTGGATTGATTCAGAGACCCAACATTGCTATAATAATAGCCAATCACTGTTGTTATTAAAACATACAGTTTAAAAAAAAATAATAAGTACAGTTGAGGAAATCAATATGATCTACGACTTTTTACAAGTAAATCCCTGCGGGCCCGTCCCGTTGTACCAGCAGCTCTACTCTTCGATCCGCCGGGCAGTGGAATCCGGCCATCTGAAGGCCGGGGAGCGCCTCCCCTCCATCCGCGCGCTGGCGGAAGGCTTAAAAATCAGCTGCACCACGGTGGAAAGCGCTTACCAGCAGCTTTGCGTGGAAGGGTACATCCGCGCAAAGCCTCAGCGCGGCTATTTTGTGCTGGATGTGCGCCGTCCGCCGGAAACCCGGCGGCCCGCCATGCCGGCTGGCTGGGCTCGGCCAGCCGGGCCGCCGGTGACCTATAACCTCGGCAGCGACTGTGTAGACAGCAGAAGCATGGATCTAAAGCTCTGGCGGCGCCAGATCCGCGATGTGCTGAACCGGCAGGAGGTCATCGCCTCCTATGGGGAACCGCAGGGAGAATATGCGCTGCGGGAAGCTCTTTCCTCCTACAGTTACGGCGTGCGCGGGGTGGTTGCCTCCCCAGAGCAAATTGTCATCGGCGCCGGAACGCAGCCGCTTCTCTCTATCCTGTGCGGCATGCTGGGCCGGGAAAACAAAAATATCGCAATGGAAGAGCCCGGGTTTCGTCAGGCGGAACAGATCTTTTCAGACTGCGGCTTTTCCGTGCTGAAACTGCCCGGGGACGCGGACGGAATCGACATGAACGAACTGCGGGCGAGCGGCGCGAAACTCGCGTATATCAGTCCGTCGAACCGCATCCGCACAGGAACGAGTCTGCCAATGAGCCGGAGGATGGAGCTGCTGCGGTGGACTGACGAATGCGGCGGCGACATTATCGAAGACGACCACAACGGGGAACTGCGCTACCGTGCGAGGCCGATCCCGGCCCTGCAAAGCATGGACGGCGGACGAAAAGTTGTATATATCGGGTCGTTTTCCAAGCTGCTGCTCCCATCGGTGCGCATCGGCTACATGGCCCTGCCGCCGGAGCTTTTGGGGCTTTACCGGCAAAGGGCCGGCAACTACAACCAAACGGCCTCCAAAATTGAGCAGCTCGCGCTGGCCAACTATATCAAAAGCGGGCAGATGGAACGCCATCTGCGCCACCTGAGAAAACTGTACGGGCTGAAATGCGAAAAGCTGACCCGGGCGCTGAAAGCGTCGTTCGGCAAGCGAGTGGAAATCTTGCTGCAGGAAACCCCGCTGAGCATGATTCTGACCGTCCACACGGACGCGGACGCCGAAACCCTCCGCGCACTGGCCCTGCGGGAAGGGGTTCGCATCGGGATCGCCTCGGGCGGAGAAAAAATTCTGCTTGGCTTTGCCGGAATTCCGGCGGAAAAGATTGAGGACGCGGTCCGGCACCTGAAAACGGCTTGGAAAGAGATTCTGGAATAAAAAGGAGACAAACTTTTAGAATGAAAGCTTATGAAAGACTGCTGCACTATGTATCATTCGACACCACATCTCATGAGGACAGCACAAGCTGCCCCAGCACGCCGAGCCAGCTTATACTGGCGGATGCGCTGGCGGAAGAGATGAAAAAGCTCGGCTTTGCACAGGTGCGCCAGGATAAAAGCGGCTATGTTTACGGGATGCTTCCCGCCAGCCGCGGCGTGCAGGCGCCGGTGATCGGTCTGATTTCCCATATGGATACCTCCGAGGACGCACCGGGCACCGGGGTAAAGCCGCGGATCGTCAAAGCGTACGACGGCGGCACTCTCGTCCTCAACGAGGAAAAGAAAATCGTTCTGCGGCCCGAAGATTCTCCGAATCTTGCAGCCTGCGTCGGCAGCGATCTGATCGTAACCGACGGAACCACCCTGCTCGGTGCGGACGACAAGGCAGGCATTGCAGAAATTTTGACGGCGGCGGAGGAACTGAACCGGCGCGGCATTCCGCACGGAGCAGTCGCCGTGGCATTTACCCCAGACGAAGAAATCGGGCGCGGCACAGAGAAGTTTGACGTAAAAGGCTTCGGCGCCGATTTTGCTTATACGGTGGACGGCGGGGCCGTAGGAAATCTGGAATATGAAAACTTCAACGCGGCCGGGGCCGTCGTTTCCATCCGCGGCCGGGGCGTTCACCCGGGCGACGCAAAAAATAAAATGATAAACGCCGCGCAGTGCGCCGTGGAATTCCATTCGATGCTGCCGGCGGCAGAGACGCCGGAACACACCGAGGGCTACGAGGGATTTTACCACCTGATCCGAATGGCCGGCAGCGTGGAAAACGCCGAGCTGCGGTATATCATCCGCGACCACGACCGCGCAAAATTCGAGGCCCGTAAAGAAACCGTCCGCCGGATCGCGGACTATCTGAATCAAAAATACGGCGCCGGCACTTTTGAATTAAAAATCAAAGATTCTTATTACAATATGAAGGAAAAGATTGAAGAACACCCCGAGATCATCGCGCGGGCAGAGCAGGCCATGCGGGAGGCGGGCATTTCACCGCGCGCCGTTCCGATCCGCGGCGGAACGGACGGGGCTCAGCTTTCTTTTCTGGGACTGCCCTGCCCGAACCTGCCGACCGGCGGGCAGAACTTTCACGGCAGGTTTGAATTCATTCCGATTCAGGCGATGGATAAAATGGTGGAAATTCTGCTGAATCTGGTAAAAGCCCAGCCTTCCAAAGTGTGAACCGCAGCCGGGCTTTGCCCGGAATTCCGGCGGCTAAGCCATTTCTATTGTATTTCATGCGAAAACCGTGACAGGATAAAACGGGGACGGGCCAAAACGCGTCAGCAGCACATTTTCCATGCTGTGGCGGCCTTGTTTTCCGTTGAATCAAGAGACGTTTCATGCTATAATGCATGATATAATAAAGATTGAAAAGAAAAAGATCTAAAGATTGTAGATAAAGGGGATAGACGGAACATGAACCTAGTCAATCAATACCGAACGCATTTTTGCGGCGAAGTGAGCGAACAGGAAATCGGGAAGGAGATCCGCGTTGCAGGATGGGTTGAGAATATCCGCGATCACGGCGGGATCAAATTTCTTGATCTGCGGGATCATTCCGGCGTAGTGCAGATTGTCGTTTACGACGACGCCTTGCTGGAAGACGTCAGCCGCGAATGCAGCCTGACCGCCTCGGGAACTGTCGTTCTCCGCGATGAGGACACCGTTAATCCCAAAATATCAACCGGCACGGTAGAAGTGAAAGTGAAAAATCTTACGGTGCTCGGCAAGGTGCTGGCTCCTCTGCCGTTCGAAGTCCCCCTTTC
>ENA-UOOI01000460-UOOI01000460.1-fermentation-metagenome-genome-assembly--contig:-NODE-460-length-52136-cov-6.390738_pt1 | contig 52136 bp, 54 predicted proteins | sample MGYA00245779_ERZ724027 | MGnify/ENA primary metagenome ERZ724027 (study PRJEB28704, sample SAMN03018318) | fermentation metagenome | biome: anthropogenic terrestrial biome; feature: soil; material...
ATTCAGTTTCAAAACCAGATTAACGAAGATCCCTGTTGCAAATTCCACCGATGTAATGATGACGGAACCCGCTGCGCATCTGACTGCCAGCGGCTGAAATTTCATACGGCAGTTACAAATTCGGTCAATCAGGCACAGACAGACACCGCCGGCTACCGCCATGGAAAAGTCGCTGTGGCCGCGGCAGATAATTTCCAGAAGAGGATAAAGAACGCCTCCTGCTGTAAATAGGGAAACTCTTTTTTTCATGTTTCCGCCTCCTGCGAAAATTGTTTGCAGAAGGCGAACTTTTATTCTTTGCATCTGTAAAGAAATCCTGCTTTTTTCTTTTGCTCTCTGTGATATAATAAGAAATAAATCATTGAGGAGGTTCGATTTTAGTGGCATTCGGAACCGAAATTTTAAAATATCGGGAAGCAATTTTAAAGGATTTGGCCAGCCTGGTTGCCGTTCCTTCCGTGCGGGGAGATGCGCAGGCGGGGAAACCGTTCGGGCCGGAACCCGCCAGAGCGCTTGGCATGATGCTCGGTCGAGCGGAAGAGATGGGGCTGACCGCAAAAAATGTAGACAACTATGCGGGGCATGCGGAGTATGGCTCCGGCGATGAAATCGCCGCCGTGGTCGCGCATATCGACGTCGTTCCGGCGGGAGAGGGCTGGGACAGCGATCCGTTTACCCTGACGAAAAAGGGAAATCTTTATTTTGGGCGCGGAGCGGCAGATGACAAAGGAGCCGCCGTCGTTGCCCTGTATTGTCTCAAAGCCCTGAAAGACGCTGGGGTCCGGGGTAACCGCCGTCTGCGCGTCATCTTCGGCGCGGGGGAAGAGACCGGCATGGAGGATCTGAAATATTATTTTCAAAAGGAAGAAATGCCGACGATGGGGTTTACCCCGGACTCCGATTACGGGATTTGCAACCGGGAAAAGGGGATCCTTCGTCTGGATCTTCATTTTGACAAAGCAGATTCCGGCGTCGTAAAAGAATTCCAGGCGGGGATAGTCTATAATGCCGTGCCGGATCAGGCGCAGGCCGTGCTGAACTGTTCCGGCAGAAAAACGGAGGAACTGAAAAAGGCTGCCGAGACAGCCGAAGGCAGTTTTTCCTTTGAACCGGTCCCGGGCGGAGTGCGGGTCCGGTCGAAAGGGAAAGCCTCCCACGCCATGCAGCCTCAGGAGGGATTTAATGCTGCAGCGGCATTGATCCGCTTCCTGTCGGGTGTGTTTTCCCCTGAGGAACTCGGTGCTTTTCTCTCCTTTCTAGACCGTGCCGTCGGATTTCACTATGATGGTTCCGGATTCGGCATCAATCAGAGCGACCGGGAATCCGGTCCGCTGACCCTGAATCTGGGGATTGTCCGCGTCGGCGCAGACTGTGCCAGAGCGGGGCTCGATATCCGCTATCCTGTCACGTCGGACGGAGAGAATATTTTTGGAGAAATCAAGCGCCGGGCGGAAAAGGCCGGCGGTTCCGCAGAACTTCTCGAGAATTCGGCTCCCCTTTATCTACCGGGAGACAGCCGCCTGATCTCTCTGCTTCAGGAAGCTTATCAGTCCATTACCGGAGAGCCGGCGAAGCTGTATGCCACGGGCGGAGGGACCTATGCGCGCGCTATGAAGGGCAGGGCGGTTGCGTTTGGACCGTTTTTCCCGGACGAGCCGGATCGCCACCTGCACAATACCAACGAGAATATTGATATCAATCGGTTTATGGTTCATGCTCAGATTTGCCTGGAGGCCATGTACCGTATCTTTACGGCTTGACGGAGGAAATGAATGCAAAAATACAATCACGTTACTTATGAGGAAATCTTAAAGAACGAAGAAATCAAAGCATATATCGAGACCGGCAATCATAACCTGGGAGAAATCGGGTTTACCGAACATGGGTTTCCCCATGCAAAGCGATCGGCGAATTATGCGGGAAATATTCTTCAGCAGCTCGGTTATGACGACCGCACCTGCGAGCTCGCGCGGATTGCGGGCTATATGCACGATATTGGAAATGTGGTCAACCGTTACAACCATGCGCACAGCGGCGCGCTGATGGCCTTTGATGTTTTGAACCGGCTGAATATGCCGCCGTCGGAAGTCGCGCTGATCGTAGCCGCAATTGGAAATCACGACGAGGGCACGGCCGCAGCGGTCAGCCCGATTGCCGCCGCGCTGATCCTTTCCGACAAGGGCGACGTCCGCAGAACCCGCGTCCGCGACCGAGAAACCGTCAAGGCGGATATTCATGACCGCGTCAATTATGCGGTGGAACATGCTTCAACGGTCATCGATCCGGAGCGGAAAACCGCAACGCTGGATATTACAATTGACACCAGCATTTGCCCCGTGATGGAATACTTTGAAATTTTTATGACGCGCATGGTCCTCTGCCGGCAGGCGGCGCGTTACCTAGGTCTGCAGTTTGAATTGATCATCAATGAAACCAGGCTGCTGTGACCCCTTTCATTCCACGACGATCGCCTGGCAGGAAAGCTGGCGGTACCGCTTTTCAAACAGCGAAAAATCGTAACGGACCGTGCCCTGCGGATCGAGCGGATCGCTGAAAACCGCATCGCTCCCCGCATATCCGATCAAAACAAGGCAGTGTTCCCGCGCGGGCCAGCGGAAGTATTCGCCCGTGTCCTCCAGAAACCAGCTGTCTCCCAGGTATGGTTCCTTCATTGAAATTGTGGCCCAGATGATCACGGGGCTCCCCGCGTCAATGAAATCCGTTAAATCAGAGGCTTTCGTTCCGCTCAGGTTGGCGGCGTGAAGAGGAGAACCTGCCAAAGCGAAATAGCGGTTCAGTGCCTGGGTCACCACCGGCGCAAAACAGCCGTACCCTTGGCCGGTCGGGCTGCCTGCAAACACTTTCCATGGGTTCGGCCCGATGAAGATGGCACCGGAGCGGTGAGGATTGCCGCCGATCGGAAAGCAGTCCGCAAGTTCCGTTTTGCTGACCTTGCAGCCCAGATAATTCAGAACGATTGTCGCCGAGGTGATTTCACACCCCGACGGCTGTTCCGGCAGCTGCTGGATATTTTCGACCGGCAAAATTTTTTTCCCTTTTTTAAGCGCTACGGCGGTAACGGTATCTTCATCTTCTGTTATGACCAGCGCGTTTTGCCGGCATCCTGCTGCCGGAAGCAGGACCAAAACCGGAACCAGCAGGCAGATGAAAAGAGAGTTCCAGAAGCTGCGCCGATCTTTGCGGACCCGTTTTCCGCCGTCTTCCATAGAAAATCGCCCCCTGCAAAACAATATTGGAAAAAGGCGCTCATTATGATTGATTCCTGTGACTCAAAAAAGCCCTCCGCAAAAGCGGAAGGCTTTTTTTGTGCCAGTTACATTCTGCGCCGGCGGGGGCGGCACGGTTCAGACGACCAGCGGAAGCGTTTTCCGCCGCAGCCATTTCCTGGCTTCGCCGGAAAGCAGCGGCGACAAGGCCCGGTACACGCGGCTGTGGTATTCGTTCAGCCAGGCAATTTCTTCCCGGGTCAGCAGTTCCGGCAGAAGCGGCGCGGTGTCAATCGGGAAGCAGGTCAGAATTTCAAAACGCAGGAAATGCCCGTATTCGTTTTCCATCGCGTCGGTGACCAGCAGCAGATTTTCCGTGCGGATGCCATGTTTTCCCTCTTCGTAAATGCCGGGCTCGTCGGTGACGGTCATGCCGCTGCGCAAGATGACGTGATTCTTTGGACGGATGCTCTGCGGCCCTTCGTGAACACCGCCGAACATGCCGACGCCATGCCCGGTTCCGCAGCGGTAATCGAGGCCGTGCTTCTGAATTTTGCCGCGGCAGACCATGTCAAGGTTCCCGTCGGTCGTTCCTTCAAGAAAGACGGCTGTTGCCAGAGCAATGTGGGCTTTCAGGACCCAAGTGTAGTGTTTCTTTTCTTCTTCCGTCACCGGGCCCAGGGCGAAAGTGCGCGTAATGTCGGTGGTGCCTTCCGGATACTGGCCGCCGCTGTCAATTAAAAGCAGGCCGCTCTTTTCCAACTTTTTGCAGGACCCAGGTTTCGGGGAATAGTGCATCATGGCGGCGTTTTCGCGGTAGGCGGCGATGGTGGCGAAGCTTTCACCGAAGTTGTGCTTCTGCCGGGCTCTGGATTCCCGAAGAAGGTCGCAGACCGTGCATTCCGTCACGGATTCGCCCCGGTCCAGGCGCTGTTCCAAATCCGCGCAGAATTCCGCCATCGCGCAGCCGTCGCGCAGGTGGGCAAGACGGAAATTTTTAATTTCCGTCTTGTTCTTTACGGCTTTCATCCAGAGGACAAGGTCGGGGCCCTTTTGAATTGTGTAAAGCGGGTTTTTCTTCAGGATCCGATACAGCCCATAATTTATGCCTTCCGGATCGACCAGAATCGTTTTCTGCTTACTTTGATTTTTCAGAAAGGGGCCGATTCCTTCATATCTGCGCAGCGTGACGCCGTTTTGCTGCAAATACTCCGCCACCCCGGGTTCCAGCCGGGAAGAGTCGATGAACAGCACGGCGGAATCCTGAAAGACCGCCGCGTAAGATACCGCCACAGGGTTATAGGCAATATCGGAAGCGCGGATGTTGCACAGCCATGCGACACATCCCAGCCTTGAGTAGATCTGGCCGTCCGCCCCGCGCCGTTTTAACTCCGCACGAACCTGCCCGAGCTTTTGTGCGCAGGAAAGGCCGGCGTATTCTTCCCCGTGCAGAAAGACTCTGGTTGCCGGCGGGAGAGGGCGCTCTTTCCAGAGAGGGGAGATCAGGTCTGCGGAGCGGATCCGGATCCCCTTCTTCTCAAATTTCTTTTTCATCGTTTCCACATCCGCTGCCGAAAGCATCCGCCCGTCAAAACCAACCGTGTCGCCCTTCTGCATGGTTTCCGCCAGAAATTCCGGCCAGGCCGGTACGCCTTTTATCCCCATCCGGAACAGTTCGATTCCGCTTCCGGCAAGCTGCCGCTCCGCCTGAATGAAATACCGCCCGTCCGTCCAAAGTCCGCACCGGCCGCGCAGGGCCACAAGAGTCCCGGCCGAGCCCGTAAAACCCGAAAAATATTTTCTCGCCTGCCAGAACTCCGGCACGTATTCCCCCATGTGTGGATCCGAAGAGGGGATCACATAGGCCGCGAGGCCGTTTTCTTCCATTCCTGCCCGCAGGGCGGAAATCCTTTCTTTGATTCCCTGCATTGTTCATCGCTTCCCATTCCTAAATTTTAAAATAGAGTATAGGCTTTGCGCGTGTCTCTGTCAAGAAATCCGTCCTGTCCTTGTACTCCGTTTTCCGCGATGTTATAATGAAAAAGCGGAGCTTAGCCAGGAGAAAGAGCGTGGCTCCGGTTCACGCACAGGAAAAGCCCTGACCGGGTTGTTCCTTAAGGCGGGTGACCTTCAACAGCGGAGGAAAGGCAGGATGGAACGGACAATTTTGCACTGCGACTGCAACGGATTTTTCGCGTCTGTAGAGTGTTTGCTGCACCCCGAGCTTCGCCTCGTCCCGATGGCGGTCTGCGGCGATCCGGACAGCAGACACGGCATTATTCTGGCAAAAAACGAGCCTGCCAAAGCCTATGGGATTCGCACTGCTGAAACCATCTGGCAGGCGAAGCGGAAATGCCCGCAACTGGTGCTGGCCGCTCCCCGCTTTCAGGAATATCGGCGCATTTCCCGGCAGATTAACGGGATTTACCGGCGGGTTACAGATCAGGTGGAACCGTTCAGCATTGACGAAAGCTGGCTGGACGTGACCGGAAGCCGGGCCCTGTTTGGAGACGGAAAACAGATTGCCGACAGGCTGCGCGAAACGGTCCGCCGCGAGGTCGGGATCACGATTTCGGTCGGCGTATCGTTTAACAAGATCTTTGCAAAACTCGGCAGCGACTATAAAAAACCGGATGCGACGACGGTTATCGGCCGCGGGAACTACAAAGAAATCGTCTGGCCGCTGCCGGTCGGAGATTTGATGTTCTGCGGGAAAAAGGCGGTGCAGACTTTATCCGGGCTGGGAATTCATACCATAGGGGATCTGGCTCAGTGCTGCCCGGAGCTTTTATCGTCCCGCCTGGGAAAGGCCGGAACTCAGCTTTACGGCTATGCGAACGGCAGGGATGAAAGCCCTGTTGCGAACGATGCAGCGGTGCGCGCCGTTAAAAGCATCGGCAACAACGTCACGTTCCGGCGCGATCTGAGCGGGCAGGAAGACCTCCGCAAAGCCGTGCAGGCCCTTGCCGACAGCGTCGCTTCCCGTCTGCGCCGGCAGGACTTGAAATGCTGGGTGGTTCAGGTCGGCGTCAAGGACCCGTCGTTCCGTTACAGAACCCGGCAGAAAACCCTTACCGCCCCGACTCATCTGTCAAAGCGGCTGGCCGCAGCGGGCTGGGAACTGGTGGAAAGCTGCTGGAATCCGGGCACGCCGATTCGGATGCTTTCCCTTTCCGGAACAGGCCTGGTTTCGAATGACGCGCCGGGCGGCCAACTCAGCTTTTTCGGCGGAGAAGAAGCGTCGGACCCGGAAAGGGAAGAGCGCCTGGAGACGGCGGTGGATCGCATCCGCGGCCGGTTCGGCAGCGGCGCGGTGACAAGCGGCGGACTGCTGAAGGAAGATATCGGGCTGGACGGCCTGCATCGAAAATGAACCTCGAGAAGGAGAACTTTTATGAAGTGTAAAAGATTTGGAGATACTTTGGTTGTGCGCCCTGATCGCGGGGAAGAACTGGTGACGGAGATCAAAGACGCCTGTGAACAGGAAAAAGTAAAACTTGGTTCCATCGTGGGCATCGGCGCCGTCAGCCATGCCGTAATCGGCCTTTACAAGGTGGCGGAACAGAAATACTGTTCGAACACATTCGACGGGGAGATGGAACTCACCTCACTGACCGGGAATGTAACGGAAGTGGATGGAAAAGTTTATCTGCATTTGCATGCTAATTTTGCCATGTCGGACGGACGCGTGGTCGGCGGTCACTTGAATGAGGCCGTTATCAGCGGAACCGGTGAGATCTTTATTCATATTCTGAATGGCTCCATGGGAAGGTACCGTGATGCTGAAACAGGGCTGAACGTATTCGACCTGTAAAAGAAACCGCGCAGCCGGACCGCTTCCCGCCGGATTTTGGGAAGCGGTCCGGCTATGTTTTTTCTTAAGAGAATCCTAAAAACGGCTTATGCCGAAAGAAATCGTGGGGAGAAACCGAGTCTGAATGGAAAACTGACGGCAGCGGAAGAAGATTCCAACCCAAAATTTAACATATTTTCAGCATAAATCTGCATAATATGGCAATTGACTCCCTTTTTCGCGGATGCTATATTATAGGTAATTATTAATTAATTATTAATATGTCTATAATAGTATTAAGGGAGCGAAAAAAGGGCATGAAGGGTACGGCGGCAGAGAAAAAACATGTCAAATTCCGGCTGAGGAAGAAATTGATTCTGGCGGTGGGATGCCTGATCTTGGTTATGGTTCTGGTGCAGTCGGTAATTTCTTATATCAGTCTGACCCGGGCGTACAGCACGACCATAAATGCGGCGGCAAGTAGCTCGGATCAGATGATCAAATCCGAGGTGGAGAGTATTGTGTCGCAGCTGGGGATTCTCCACAAGCGCTTTGCGGATGGGAAAATCTCAAAACAGCAGGAGATGGATCTTGCAAAGACCTTGGTCCGGGACACGCGGTACGACAATGGGGATGGCTATTTCTGGGCAGACCAAAGCAACGGGATCTGTGCGGTCCATATGAATTCCCAGTATGAGGGAAAACAGCGGTACAGCGAAAAGGACTTAAAGGGAAATTATTACATTCAAATGCTGATCGCCGCGGGAGCAAAAAGCGGCGGGGGTTTCAGCAATTTCTACTTTACCAAGCCGGGAGCGCAGGGCGTTTACGAAAAACGAACCTATACGGAAAAATTTGCTCCCTACGACTGGAATATCAGCACGGGAGTTTATCAGGTTGACCTCAATGCCATGGACAGACAGTATATGCAGGACAGGCTCTTTGCACTGGGGGTTATGGCCGGCTCCAGCTTGCTGCTGCTGCTTCTCGGCATGTTCCTGATGGTCAAAATTGCAAAATCCGTAACCGAACCGATTGAAAAGGTCACGCGGCGGATGGAGCAGCTTTCCGGCGGCGATCTTCATACGCCGGTTCCACAGATCAGCAATGCGGATGAAACGGGCGCCCTGGCCGCGGCGACCGGAAAGACGATTGAGGTTTTGCACGGCGTCATCAAGGACATCACCCTGCAGCTTGGCAGGATGGCGGAAGGAGACTTCACGCACTGGATCAAAGTCGACTATTGCGGCGACCTGCAGCCAATTAAAGATTCCATCCATAAGATTTCGGCCGATCTGAGCCGGGCGCTGAATCAGATCAGTCAATCTGCCAGCCAGGTGGCCTCCGGCTCTTCAGAGCTTGCAAACGGCGCACAGATCCTGGCGCAGGGCTCCACGGAACAGGCCAGCTCGGTTGAGCTGCTTTCCGGTTCCATTCGGGAAATTTCGGAAGAGGCGAAAGAAAATGCAGAGCATGCGACCGCCGTCAGCCAGACTTCAAACCGGGCAGTCAAGGAAGTGGCGAGCGGCGAGGCCCAGATGAAACAGCTTGTGGGGGCGATGGCTGAAATTGAGAGTTCTTCCCAGAAGATTGGAAAGATTATTTATACCATTGACGATATTGCTTTTCAGACCAATCTTTTGGCGCTGAACGCCGCAGTGGAAGCAGCCCGGGCCGGAGAAGCGGGAAGAGGTTTTTCCGTTGTTGCGGATGAGGTGAGAAGCCTGGCAACCAAGTGCGCGCAGGCGGCGAAAGACACCGCTCAGCTGATTGAACAGTCGAATCGGAAAGTGGAGTCCGGAAACCGGATCGCCGCAGCCACTGCCGAGACCCTTGAAGCCGTCATCGGGAGCACCCAGCAGACTTCGGAACTGCTTCGGTTGATTTCACAGTCTTCCAATCAGCAGGCGGATTCCGTGGAACAAGTGATGCAGAATGTCGGTCAGATTTCGTCGGTGATTCAAACCAATTCCGCAACGGCGGAACAGAGCGCCGCGGCCAGCGAGGAACTCAGCAGCAACACGCAGATGATGAACAGCTTGCTTCAGCAGTTTCAACTGAAGTCCGACTGAAAAAAACGCCGCAGACAAAGCGGCTGCAGTTTCTTTGAAAAGACAGCCCGCAGCCCTTTAAAAGGGGGCTGCGGGCTTGTACTGTTTTATGAGTTCAGGCATTTTGCGGGAGCTGGATGAAAAATGGCTGAAAAGGTTGCTAACTGCCATATTATAGTTTATAATCAAGAAAGAATTTGCCATAAATTGAAGAGATCTGTAAAACTTTTTACATCGAATATCGCAGGCAACGTTGGAGTGAATGAAATGAAAAAAATTGATTCTTTGAAAAGAACGGTTTCTGCTTTCTGTGCCGGGTGCTGTATTTTACTCTCCTTTCCGGCAGTTGCGGGTTCGGCAGCGGCGGTAGCGGCCAGAACCGTCGATTACTTAAACCTGAGGCAGGGGGCCGGGACCAACACGAAAGTGATTCTGACCCTTGCCAAAAACGCACCGGTGACCATCCTTGACAATTCGGATGCGCAGTGGGCGAAGGTCAAAACCTCCGACGGCAAGACGGGCTACTGCTTTAAGCAGTACCTCAGCTTTTCTTCCGCTTCCGGGCAAAGCGCTTCCTCTTCCGCTGTGACCGCCAAGACGACGGATAACTTAAATCTTCGTCAGGCGTCCTCAATGAGCGGAAAAATTCTGTCGGTTCTCGCTAGGGGAACTTGCGTCAAGGTCTTGGATAATTCCAATTCCGGCTGGGTCAAGGTTCAGACGCAAAGCGGTATGCAAGGCTGGTGTAGCCGCAAATATGTAACGGTTTCAGGCGCTGTGTCTCAGCCGCCTTCTTCCTCTTCGGGGTCTGGCTCTTCCGTCTCTTCCGCAACGGCAAAGACCGTCGACTACTTAAATCTGCGCACGGGAGCCGGGATGAGCAACAAGGTCCTTCTTACCATGAGCAAGGGAGTCACCGTGACGGTGCTGGACAATTCCAACGCCGACTGGGTCAAGGTCCGCACGCAAAGCGGCGTGCAGGGTTGGTGCAGCCGCAAATATGTCACTGTCAGCGGAGGAACCGGACAGAGTCAGGGAACGGGTTCTTCTTCCGCTCCATCTTCCTCTTCTTCCAGTCCTTCTTCGGGGACCTCCTCTTCCTACAAAAAAAATGACGCCGAAAGCGGTTCAACTTCCGGCACTTCCGGTATTACGGGTGCAACCGTGACCGCCGATGTTCTCCATTTGCGGGAGCAGCCGAATACAACGAGCAAGATTCTGGCAAACCTTGTCAGAGGCGCAAACCTTCAGGTGCAGAGCGCGCCGGCCTCCGGATGGGTCAAAGTGCAGACGGCTGACGGCAAGACGGGCTATGTCAGCACCGACTATGTGACGATCCATTATTCGAACGGGACTTCGTCGGGCGGAAGCACCGGTTCCGGGAATTCAACGTCCGCTTCGGCGCTTTCCATCTCTTCCGGGGCCCAGACCGTACCGGCCGGGAAAACGCTGTACCTGAAAGCCACGACCAACCCGAGCGGTGCGAATGTCACTTGGACGAGCAGCAATCCTTCCGCTGTGACGGTCGTAAACGGATATGTGAGCGCCGTTACCAAGGGGAGCGCAGTCATCACCGCAAAATCCGGCTCCGCGACGGCGTCGTGCAGCGTGACGGTCTCAGATGCGGAACCGGTGCGCACGGCATATGCCTCGCCGAATATCGCGGGGCCGGGGGAAACGGTGACGCTGACCGCGGTGACGAATACCGACCGCGACGGGGTCCGCTTTCTCGTAACCCAGCCGGACGGAACGAAAGTTACGGTTACGGCAAGCGGCTGCACGCAGGAAACCGCGAACGGAGTGACGACGAAAAAGTGGGCGGGCGCTACGTCCTTTACTCAGGCAGGCAATTATACCGTGCTGGCGCAGTCGCGCTCCGGGGGCACCTATAGCACTGCGGGGTTTACCACGAGTGCTTACATCACAAAGCAGAACGACAAATCCGCGACGACTTCCGAAGACCGCAGGGTCAGTGACGATATGATCCGTCTGATTTCCAAATGGGAAGGATACCGGGCCTGCGTTTATGCGGATACGATGTCTTCCAGTCAGGTCCCGACCATCGGCTATGGCTGCACACTGGGAGCCAATGCCGAATTTTACAACGGGATGAGCCAGACGGAGGCCTGGTCGATGATGGTGAATAAGATCAACAGCTCTTCCTATACTTCGGAACTGAATAAAATGATCCGGAACGACAAATTTCTGATGAACCAATACCAGGCTGACTGCCTGATCAGTTTTGCCTACAATGTCGGTGCCGGGTATTTTAACAGTTCGACGGAAAAGGACTTTATCAAGATTATGAAGAATGCGGTCCGCCCGCCTGATTTTTCCTCAGGAGCAACCTATGCCGCAACGGTCACCAATGACACGCAGGTGCGAAGTGCAAAGGGCGCCATGTCGAGTCAGGTCGCTTCGGTCACGGCAGGGACTTCTATTACCGTAACGGGCGGGGATTTTTCCGACAAGAAAAACGGGTGGTATCAGGTGAGCTTGGCAAACGGCACATCTGGCTGGGTTAACTCCGGCTATGTCGGCCTGACAAATTCCGCTTCTTTGGTCCATGATCTTGCCTATACGAACGCCTATGCATTTGGCACGGAACTGATCCTCTGGAATCAAGCGGGCGGAAAGTTCTACACAGGTCTGTTCTATCGCCGCCTCGGAGAGGCTAACGTATATAATTACGGTGATTACAGCGCGGTGCGCTACAATAAATACGGTTATGGCTATCCGAATTCGGCTTTGTCACTGCCGTGATTTCCACGGGCAGATTTTAATTCGTACTTTTAAACATTCAGAAAGGGTGTCTGCAAAACTTAGTTTTGCAGACACCCTTTTCCTAATGGTCTTTCTTTGTCCTTAGATTGCCTTCCCTAAAGCTCTTTCAGCCAGTATTTGCGGTCCAGCGTACGGTACTGTACCGCCTCCGCAACATGGGCCGACTCGATGGTTTCACTTCCGTCCAGATCGGCGATGGTGCGGCATACTTTCAGAATCCTGTCATAGGCACGCGCGGAAAGTCCCAGCCGGTCGAACGCTTTTTTCAGAAGGTTGCGGCCTGAGTCGCTCAACCGGCAGAAATCATGCAGGCGTTCCGGACCGATTCTGGCGTTGCAGGAAATGCCCGTGCCGCGAAAGCGCTCGTTCTGGATCCGGCGCGCCGCGTTGACCCTGCGGCGGATGGATTCGGAACTCTCTTCCTTCCCAATCGAATCCAGTTGCTCAAAATCGACCGGCGGGACCTCAATGTGCAGATCAAGGCGGTCGAGCAGCGGACCGGAAACCCGCGCCAAATAGCGCGAGACCGCCTGAGGCGTGCAGGTGCAGCGCCGTGTCGGATGCCCAAAGTAACCGCATGGGCAAGGATTCATCGCGGCGATGAACATAACGGAACAGGGATAGCTGACCGTACCGCTGACCCGGGAGATCGTCACGGTACCGTTTTCAATCGGCTGGCGAAGCACTTCCATCGCACTGCGCGAAAATTCGGGAAGTTCATCGAGAAAGAGCACGCCGTTGTGGGCAAGCGAAATTTCTCCCGGCCGCGGAATGCTTCCACCGCCGGAAAGTCCGGCCGGCGAGACCGTGTGGTGCGGCGCGCGGAACGGCCGGGTGCGCACCAGTGAGGTACCGGGGGGAAGAATCCCGGCGATGGAGTGGATCTTCGTAGTTTCAATGGTTTCCTCAAACGTCATTTCCGGGAGGATGGAGGGAAGGCGGCGGGCCAGCATGCTCTTGCCGGAACCCGGCGGACCGATCAGCAGGGCATTGTGGCCGCCGGCAGCGGCAATCTCAAGGGCGCGCTTGGCTTCTTGCTGGCCGCGGACATCGGCGAAATCCGGGCCGCCCGGCGCGGATTCTGTTTCTGCTTCGCTTGGCTCTGCCGGGGCGATCTGCGCACCGCCGTTCAGGTGCTGCAGCAATTCCGGTAAATCCGTTACCGGATAAACCGTGATGCCGCGGACCACCGATCCTTCCGCGGCATTTTGCCTCGGGACAAAAAAGCGGCTGAGTCCGGCCTTGCGCACTTGGATTGCCATTGGCAGTACCCCGCGGACCGGCCGCACCTGCCCAGTCAGAGAGATCTCGCCGACGAAAACGCTTCCGTCCAGGTCTGCGTCCAGCTGCCCGCTGGCTTTCAGCAGGGCGATTAGCAGCGGCAGGTCGTAAAGGGGACCTTCCTTGCGCTTGTCGGCTGGGGCCAGGTTTACGGTAATCTTGCTGACAGGGAAGTCGAATCCACAGTTTTTCATGGCGGCCCTGACCCGGTCGCGGGATTCTTTAACCGCTGTACCGGGAAGCCCGACCACTTCAAAGGATGGGAGCCCGGAGGAAAGATCCGCTTCTACCTCTACGGGAAAAGCCTCCATGCCATACAGGCCCATGCTGTAGATATGGGAAACCATCCCCAATTCCCCCTCTCCAGGATGTTTTGGAACATTATATTTTTATTATACCTTTTTCGACTTAACTCTGCAATGGAATTCTTTTATGGAACGGGAAACCCACAAAACTCCATTGACAGATTGACCGGTGTAAGGTATGATGAGATCATAGGATCGTATAACATCATGAGGTGTTTTGTCTTGGCAGTTTCAAACTGTACCCAACTTACCAATTTTACAGACAGCCAGTTGGCCGCACTTGTAAGAAAAGGCGATTCGGATGCTTTTGCTGAACTGACGGCGCGGTACATGTCGCTGATCCGCTATAAGGCGGCACCGTTCCATTCCGCCCGGCTGGAGACAGACGACTTGTGCCAGGAAGGGCTGGTCGGGCTTTTCCATGCGGCGTGTGCATACAGCGCTTCCAATGGGGCTGCCTTTAAGACTTATGCGGGGATCTGCATTGCCAACCGTATCATTATGGCTTATCGCTCTGCGCTGAGCCGGAAAAATGAGCCGCTGAGCAACTCTGTTTCCCTGAACGACGGTGGGCATCCCGGGCTGGAAGCGCAGTCCGGCGGGTGGGATCCGGAAGCCCTGCTGACAAACAGTGAGAGGATCGGGCAGATGTGGGACAAGATCCGGTCCGTCCTTTCGGAGCGGGAACTGCGCGTTTTGCGGCTGTATCTGGGCGGGTACAGCTATGCCGAAATCGCGGAAAGACTGGCCATTACGCCGAAGGCGACCGACAATGCGCTTCAGCGTGCCAGAATGAAACTTCGGGGATGTATCAACTGACAGATCGTCTCCGTGCCTTTTCGGGCAGATCAAAAAACGCTCCGGCGCTCCGGGGCGTTTTTTCAAAAGGATTCCCGTTTGCGCTGGTCCCGCAGGGCGCGCCGCTTGCGGCCGGCTTCCCACTCTGCTTTCTCTGCCGGGGTGTCGCAGATCAGCTCAGGTACACGGGTCGGCTTTCCGTTTTCGTCCAGTGCCACCAGAACCAGGTAGGCGGTATTCACCAGCTTGCGCTCGTCGGAGAGTTCCTCCACATAGCTGTCTACGCGCACTTCCATGGAGGTGTGGCCGACATAGGTCAGCTTTCCATGAAGGACCACAACGCTGTTTGCGAACACCGGAAGTTTAAACTGAAGGTTGTCAATTTCTGCCGTGGTAACATTGTGCGCGGAATGCCTGCGGGCGACGGTGCCCGCCACTACGTCGATCCAGGAGACAAGCTCCCCGCCGAACAGGCGCTTCTGCGCATTCAGCTGGGAATAAAAAACAGGTTGAATCTGCTCTGTCTCGGAATCAGAAACATGCTTTGCCTTTAATTCACGCATACCTTTTCACCATTTCCGTTTTTTACTATCATACCTTTTTTAATAGCAATTTTCAACCGCTTTTGTATTCCGATGAGAACCTTGCGGAAACGGGCATCATCACTTATAATTGGGGAAAGATTTTGTTGGGAGGAAGACTCGGATGAAATTTGATACGGCTGGCAAATGCCGCGCGGTCATTGTTGCCGCCGGCCGGTCCTCCCGGATGGGCGGCGGGATCTCCAAACAGTTTTTGCCGCTCTTGGGCATCCCGGCCATCATTTGGACTCTGCGGGCGTTTGACGACGCGCGGTCGATTGAGCAGGTTGTGTTGGTCTGCCGCGCGGAAGAATCGGAAAAGATGCGGGACTGCGTCGGCCGCTATGAAATCCGGAAAGTGGCTGCGGTTGTTCCAGGGGGAAATTCCAGGCAGGAGTCTGTCTTTGCGGGAGTGAGGGCGCTTCCTCCCGGAACCGGCTATGTCGCCGTCCATGACGGCGCGCGGCCGCTTGTGATGCCGGAAGAAATCGACGCCTGTGTGCGGGACGCTTTCCGCACCGGAGCCTCCGCGCTGGCGGTGCCGCTGAAAAACACCGTAAAAAGGGCAGATTCCCTTGGATGGGTCTGCTCCACCCCGTCCCGCGACGGGCTGTGGACTGTGCAGACGCCGCAGACGTTTGAACTGTCTCTTTACCGAAAAGCGCTTGCGGCGGCACAGGCGGAGGAAAAAGATTACACGGATGACTGCCAGCTGATCGAGCGGCTGGGGGCCCCGGTTCATCTGTGCCGGGGCAACTATGAAAATCTCAAGCTTACGACCTCCGAAGACCTGGCGCTTGCGGAGGCAATTCTGCAAAAAAGGAATGGAAATCCATGAGGGTTGGGCAGGGCTACGACGTTCACCGCTTGGTGCCGGGGCGCCGGCTGGTTTTAGGCGGCGTTGAGATTCCGTGTGAGAAGGGACTTCTCGGTCACTCCGACGCGGATGTGCTAGTTCATGCCATTATGGATGCGCTGCTCGGCGCGGCGGCGCTGGGAGACATCGGCGCGCAGTTTCCGGACAGCGATCCCGCTTTTCTGGACGCGGACAGCATCGGCCTTTTAAAACGGGTTTGCAGTCTTCTGCAGGAACAGAATTTCAAAATTCTCAACATCGATTCCACAATTGTAGCACAGGCGCCGAAGCTGAACCCATACCTGCCGCGGATGCGGCAGCGCATCGCGGCGGCCTGTTCCGTCCCGGCGGAATGTGTCAGCGTGAAAGCAACCACCGAAGAACGCCTTGGCTTTACCGGGGAGGGAAAGGGCATCGCAGCCCAGGCGGTGTGCCTGATCGATTCCATTTTCTAGAAAGAGTTACGGAAAAGTGAAATAGTCAAATGGCTGCCCACAGCATATCCTGTTAGTAAAAACAGAGGGGTGATTCTTGTGGGCAAGCCGCTGATTCTTGTGGGTTCCATCACAAATGCCATAAAAAGCCGCAATATTCTGCTGCAGGCGGGAATCCGTTCCGAGGTGGAGCGGGCTCCCGGCAGTTACCAAAACGGAGGATGCGGGTACTGTGTCTATGTTCCAGACCATTCCGATGAGGCGGAGCAGATTTTGCTTCAGTACGGGGTCCGTGTAAACGGACGCGAGGAAAGAGGGAACATCGTATGATTTATCTGGATAACGCAGCTACCACATACCCGAAACCGGATTCAGTCCGCAATGCGATGGCGCTGGCTCTTCGCAGGTACGGCGCAAACCCGGGCAGAGCAGGGCATGATATGTCGATTGCCGCCGCAGAGGAAGTTTACCGCTGTCGGACGGCAGCGGCGAATTTTTTTCATGCGCCCGGCCCGGAATGTGTTGCCTTTACGCTGAATTGTACCCATGCAGTCAACTATGTCTTAAAAGGAGTGCTGAAGCCCGGCGACCATGTGGTGATTTCCTGTCTGGAACACAATGCGGTGGTCCGTCCGCTTCATACGCTCGCTGCGGCCGGAGTTGAAGTCACGGAAGCGAAAGTGGTTCCATGCGACAATGATGCCACGGTGGACGCTTTCCGCCAGGCCATCCGTGACAATACCCGGCTGATCGTTTGCACCCATGCCTCCAATGTGTGGGGAATCCGGCTTCCGGTGGAACGGATAGCCGCGCTTGCGCATGAATATCGAATTCCGATCGCGGTGGACTGCGCGCAGTCCGCGGGAGTGCTTCCCATCAATCTGGCAGACAGCGGAATCGACTATCTTTGTGTCGCCGGTCATAAGGGGCTTTACGGTCCTATGGGCACCGGCATGCTGGTGACAACCAGGGGGAGCGAGCTTGCCACGGTGATTGAAGGAGGGACCGGGACCAACTCTGCCCAGGCGGAGCAGCCGGAGGCCATGCCGGAACGCCTGGAAAGCGGAACCCAGAACATGCCCGGGATCGCCGGGCTGCGGGCCGGGATCGAATTTGTCCGAAAACGCGGGACGGATCGGATCTTTCAGCATGAAATCGAGCTGACTCGGTATTTGTATCGGCGTCTGTCCGGGATGAAGCAAATCCGGCTTTACACCGCGGAACCGAATCCGAGGTACTTTGCACCGGTGCTGTCTTTTAACGTGGGCGACCAGCCCAGCGAGGTGGTCGGCAGAAAGCTGAATGAGCGCGGTATTGCGGTTCGGGCGGGTCTGCACTGCGCACCCACTGCCCACCGGTTTTGCGGCACGCTGGAACAGGGCGCCGTGCGCGTTTGTCCCTCCGTTTTCACAGTCAGAGGAGAAATGGATCAGCTGGTGCGTGCCCTGGCTTCCATGCACTGAATATGAAAAAGAAAAAGATTGATTCTGCCCTCATATATTGGTAAAATAGATTGGTAAAATGGAAACAGACCGGAAAATCGAATTCCGGCCCCGGAGGTTTCCACCGATAAGCAATTGCTGTCGGCGTTTTGCTGTCAGGGCGCTCCGGTTTACACAGGAAAGGGAAAAAGAATGGAATTTATCATCGGCTTATGGAATACTTTTCTTCAGTTGATCCATAGTTTCCGAATTGCCGATGCGCTGGATATTATCCTTGTCACCTTTATCATTTATAACGCCATTAAACTGGTGCGTGAGACAAGGGCGGGACAGCTGGTGCGCGGAATTTTGGTGCTGCTGGCCATGTGGATCCTCTCCTATTGGCTGAAGCTGTCCCTGATGCTGAGCATTCTCAATTACCTGTTTCAATTTGCTTTTATTGCCCTGCTGATCGTTTTTCAGCCGGAAATCAGACGGGCGCTGGAACAGATCGGCCGCAGCGGAATCGGAACGGGAAGAAACTGGAACCTAGGGTTCAGTTTTATTTCAGATGAAGAGACGGCAAAGCTGCAAAAAGACCGCAAAGCGGTCAATGCCGTTGTCGATGCAGCCGCGCAGATGTCGCGGCAGAAAACCGGAGCGCTGATTGTATTTGAGCGTAAGACCAAGCTCGGCGATATCATTGACACGGGCACGATTGTCGAGGCGGTGCCCTCCGTTCAGATGATCTGCAATATTTTTTTCAACAAAGCCCCGCTGCACGACGGAGCGATGGTGATCCGCGACGGCATGATCTACGCTGCCGGATGTATTCTTCCTCTGACCAAAAATAACAACGATGTCAGCATTGAGCTGGGGACGCGGCACCGCGCGGCGATTGGCATGAGTGAAAATTCCGATGCGGTGATTGTGGTGGTCTCGGAAGAAACCGGCCAGATTTCCGTTGTCATCAACGGTTCCATTACAAGAAATTATTCTAGGGAAACACTGAACAGTGCGCTGGAAAGTTTGATACTTTCCAAAAGCACGGAACCTGAAGAAAAGAAGCAAAGCTGGATTTCTTCTTTCCGGAGGGCAAAAAAACAATGAAAAAAACAAAATTTTCGTTTAACCGTCTTTTTTACAATAATAAATTTGTCTTTTTCTTCTCGCTGGTTCTTACGATCTTTTTATGGCTTTTTGTCACTTCGGCAGACACGGAAGATCATCCTCGGGCCATTACGCAGGTCCCGGTGGAGATCACGCTTTCCGACACCGCCCAGGCGAGCGGTCTTAAGGTGTTCAGCCCCGTCGACGAAACGGCGACGGTTTACATCAAGGGGAATAGCCTGGTGGTCAATCAGATTAACGCGGACGATTTGAAAGTGATTGCACCGTCAGCCGGTTCCATCTCCTCTCCCAATACTTACACGCTTCCGCTGACCGCTCAGAAAACGGAAAAAAGAAATCTGACGGATTTCGATGTGTCTTCCATTTCTCCAGAGCAGGCCATTGTTGTGGTTGACCGTTACAAAGAAAAAACCTTTGACATTCAAAGCACGATTACCTATCCGAAAAACTATAAATCAGACTCTTCTTTCTTTGTTGGGGCGCCGACCCTCAGCAGTGACACAGTTACGGTATCCGGACCGGAAAAACAGGTTCAGCAGGTTAACCGGGTCGCCTTTGGCTATAATGTGACCGACACGCTCAAAGAAACCAAGAATTTCACAGCGGATCTTGTCCTGTATGATGTTAACGGGAACAAAATTACGGACAGTAGCCTGACACTCAGTGTAAAGCAGGTTGAGGTGACCATTCCGGTCCTGCCGAGAAGTGTTCTTCCGCTGTCAGCAACCTTTACCAACAAACCGGCCGGCTTGTCCCTGAGCGGCGGAAAGGTTTCCATTAATCCGAAGACCATCGAAGTGGCGGGTCCGGCGGATGTGATGGCGAATCTGTCTCAAGTCAGCCTGGCCCCGATCGACTTTGCTAAGATCAGTCCCAGCACCAATTCGTTTGACGCCGATGTCAGCTTGCCCTCAACGTGCAGAAACCTGAGTAATATCCCGACCGCGGAGGTCACTTTGAATCTGAGCGGCCTTTCCAGCCGGAGAATTGCCGTTACAAATTTTAATGTGAAGAATCTGGGTACAGGGAAGAAGGCTCAGATCTATACCAAAGAGCTGGATGTCACCGTGGTTGGTCCGAAAGAAGAAATCGCAAAGCTGACGGGGAATAACCTGGTGGCGGAGATCGACCTCTCCGGAAACGAAAATTTCACAGGGCACACGGAAATGCCCGCGACGTTTAGCATCAGCAGCGCACCCAGTTCCTGGGTTTACGGCAGCTATATGATAAACATCAGCGTCAGCGGATAAGACCCTGGCAAAAAAGAGGCTCTGCGGAGAAAAAAGGGCTGTTGCAAATTTTTTGCAACAGCCCTTTTGAATAATTCACAAACGACGGGGAAAGATCCAGTCGTTCCCATTTTAGAAATTAGTTGTGCTGGTATCGCTTTTCATACGGTGCCAGCATGTTTTCATTTGGGTCCAATCGTTCAACATTACCAAACAAAGTGTGATAATGTTGAAATATTTCTCGAATCATCTTGACAATAGAATCGAAGTCCATTATGATTTTTACAGTCGGTTTAGACAAATTGTATGCCTTCATCCATTAGAAATGGATGAAAACTGCCAACCCACACGTAGCCATTCGACGATTCATGTAAAGGAGTAAAATTATGAAGATTTTAAATGTGCCGTTTGAAGCGGCAGAGGACAGGAATGTCTCAATTCCACTTTCAGTGCCAGAAACCTGTATTCTCAAGGAGTACGCCAGGCCGGAGCAACCAGCTGTTGCTGATGTGGGAAAAGCTGTTTTACAGGCAGTCGAAAATCCAATTCACAGTGCAAAGTTTTCTGAACTGATCCGGGGAAAGAAAACGGTATTATTTATGATAGAGAATCAGTTTCGGCAGGCCCCGGCCTATCAATTATTACCCCCTCTGGTTGAAATGGTGCGCAAAGCGGGTGCAGAACCGAAAATTATCATAGGCAGCGGTAAAGTAGGGTCACTGGACGATGATGAAATCAAAGAGAAGATCGGTTCCGAACTCTTTCAGAGCGGGATTGCAGTGACATGCAATGATGTGGCTCAAGCAGACAACTATGCGTTTGAAGGCGTAACAGAACGTGGTATTCCAATTTGGGTACACCGCTGGGTCGCTGAAGCAGACGTCAAGGTTACGATTGGAACCACTCAAGCTACGCTGTGGGGATACGGCGGGTCTGGAATGGTGATTCCTGGAACAGCCAATAATGAAACGATTGAAATGAATCATATTATGTCTTTGGCTCCTACCTGTGTGCCGGGAAATAATGAGACCCCGATGCAGCTGGATAAATACGAAGCTTTGCATATGTGCGGGATCAATATGGGCATTAATGTCATCGTCAACAATCGCTTTGAGGTAACGGCTGTCAATGCCGGGGAACCGGAAGAGTCGCATCGCCTGTCTGTGAAAGAGTATGAAAAGATCTATCAATATCAAATTGCCCCGGAGGATAAAGCCGACATTGTAATCTGCGGATCAACTTCTCCGACAGACCATCTGTTTTTCCACACAAGCTGGGCGGTTGTCAACGTAGATCCAGTTACCAAAGACGATGGAACGATCATTTTTGCCAGTCCCTGCCCAGGGTATCATGCCTGGGAAGGTTTTGCCCTGATGGATTTAATGAAAGCCTACATGCCCCCTACCGAAAAAAATATGGAGGCGGCGCTGAAAGATTTTTATTCGCATAAAAAGGAACTTTGGGCGGGCTGTATCTGGTATAAAGTCTATGAGCTTATGGTGAGGAAACAAACGAAATATATTACTCTGGAACAGAATCTGAACTTGGCCCATGACGTTGGTTTGGATGCAAGTGCTCCCAACGAAACGCAGCATGTTTTTGACGAGTTATTAAAGAAGTATGGACCTTCTGCCAAAGTGGCCTTTGTACCTTATGGGCGCTACACAGTTTTCTCTGAGAAAAAATAGAAGTCCAGTTTCATATGGCCCGCGGGGGATTTTCCTTCGGTTTCTAATTGACTTTTTGCCATGCGGAATGCGGACTTGTGGCACCTGTTCGGCACGGTGACAATCGCTTTTTCTAAATCACAAAAGCACTCATCCAACGCGTGAAGCGAAAGATGAGTGCTTTTCCTTATATTAAGGCGAAACGAAGATCACTCCAGCGAAAGCACCGGAGGGCAGGATTATGACTGCTTTTTTACCGGCTCAACATTCCCGGCTGCCAGCCGCGCGGTCAAAGCCTTAATTTTAAGCCCTTGCTGTAAAAAGATTTTCTCATATTCCGTCTGTACATTGTCCGCAGGCAAATCGGCATAAAGATCTTCTGTTTTAGTCAGAATTTCGAATCCGCAAGTTTTCAGGTATCCCAGGGTATCCGTGTAAAGTCCGCTGTCGTCCGTTTTGAAGTGCAGCGTTCCTCCCGGGGAGAGAATCTGCCGGTAATGCTCCAGCTGCCGGGGATGGGTCAGGCGGCGCTTCTGGTGCTTTTTCCGCGGCCATGGATTGCAGAAATTGATATAAATCCTGTCCACCGCATCCTGCGGCCCCATCGCATATTGAATCTGTTCGATGTTAAGCGCAGTCAGGATCACGTTATCCACTGGGCGTCCGGCTTCTCGAAATGCCTGCTCGATATTTCGCCGGGCGGGCCCGAGGACGGCGTCTTTCAGGTCAATCCCGAGAAAATTGATCTGCGGGTGAGAGGGTGCGGCTCCCGCAAGGAACAGACCTTTGCCGCATCCCAGTTCCAGGCAGATCGGCTGATCCCGCACAAAAAGGTTGTGCCACCGGCCGAGGTACTGCTCCGGTTTTCGGTAAAAATACGGACAGGCGTTCAGCTCCGGGGCTGCCCAATGCTTTGCGCGCATTCTCATGACGTTCAGGCACCCTCCCAGTTTTTGCAGACATCCACCCAGCACTCGCTATGAGACAAGCGGGACAGTTCCTCACAGGAAAGAGCGACGCAGGAGTTTGCGCTGCCGCCCGCGGGGAAAATAGTCTCAAACCGCTTTAAAGAACAGTCACAGTAGACCTTTGCCCCGGGAGGATTGTCAAACGGGCACACGCCCCCGATCCGGTAACCGGTCAGCGGCTCAACTTCCTCTGCGCTCAGCATTTTCGCCTTGAAGCCAAATTCGGCTTTAAACTTTGTGTTGTCTATTTTTGCATCTCCGGAAGTGACGATCAGGATACATCCTTCTTTGTCCCGAAAGGAGATGGTTTTGGCAATCCGGGCCGGCTCCGTTTCCAATGCATTTGCTGCGAGTTCCACCGTTGCACTGGAAACCGGAAATTCCCGCAGCCGGTCCTGCATGGAAAACTGCGCTAAATACTGTTTGACTTTCTCTACTGACATGCTTTTATCCTCCTGTATAAAAATACCCATTTTATAATTTTATTATATCATATAAGAGGATGAATCATGGATATTTTTCAGATTTTTAAGCTTTTTTAATCCTTTAAACTCTCCACGTAAAATCAAAAATTTCTAGATTTAAAATAGTATGGAAAAAAGAATAAATCCGTTATACTTTGCTTATTCTACTGGACTTTCAGTGAAAAAGTGGTATAATTCAACATAGATTTGCTGTTTAGGAGGAGGCCGATGCACAATAAAAAAAAGATCATTCCAGTACTGATTCTTTTGCTCTGCGCAGCTGCTGTTCTGACCGGTTACCGCTGGCATCAGGTAAAGCAGGAGTCCACTCCGTATGAAAGCACGGACTTTGCGATGGGGACTTATATCCAGCAGACCGTGTATGGGAAAAAAGGGGAGGCTGCGGCAAAATCTGCACTGAGTAAAATCACAGGGCTGGAAGACCGGATCTCGTGGAGGATGGACAGCTCCGATGTGGCTCGCCTCAATGAGGCTGCTGGAACTGACTGGATTTCCATTTCTCCTGAAACCGCCTCCATTCTTGCGATGAGCCTGGATGTCGCTCAGAAATCGGACGGGGCATATGATCCAACAATCTTACCGGTTTCGTCGCTCTGGGATTTTGGCGGGCAGAATCAGCACCTTCCTCCCAAAGCGGAGATCGAGAAATTTGATGCCTATGTAAACTACCAGAATTTGCGTGTTGATGTTAAAAATTTCACAGCCTCTCTGAAAATGCATTACATGGGAATCGATCTTGGCGGAATTGGGAAAGGCGCTGCCTGTGACGACGCGATTACGGCTTACCGCAACGCCGGTGCGGGCTATGGAATTATCGCCGTGGGCGGAAGTGTCGGGGTTTATGGCTCCAAGCCCGACGGGTCCCTTTGGCACATTTCCATTCGAGATCCTGCAACGAAAGACAGCAGCGCGGGTTCGATGGGGCAGATCAACCTGACATCCGGGTTCGTGTCCACATCGGGCACCTATGAGCAGAAATTTACGAAAGACGGCGTTACCTATCACCATTTGCTGAATCCCAAAACGGGTTACCCGGAAAACAATAGCCTTGTTTCCGTCACAGTGAAGGCGGACAACGGAGCTCTCACGGACGCCCTATCAACAGCCTGCTTCGTCCTTGGCACAGAAAAAGGCGAAAAGCTGCTTTCCGCATACCACGCGGAAGGGGTCTTTATTAATACCAAAAATCAAGTGACCGTAACCAAAGGGCTCAAAAGCAGCTTTCAGATTACCAACAGCAAGTATTCGTTTGCCGGATAATTTTTGCTTTCAGCTTGATTCTCATCGGTGCTGTAGGGAGATTTTCCCGGACAAGTGCCGTGATTGAATAAAATGTTATTCCATATTAGTTTAGTATGTATTGGAGGATTTAACCATGGAATTGACTTTTCCAACAAAGCCATTCAAAACGCATGGCGGAGCGGCAGTTCCACACAGGAAAAATACCGCACAGCTGGAATCTGTCATGCTGCCGCCGCCCGAGCAGGTTGTCCTGCCCATGCAGCAGCATGTAGGCCCCCCCTGCACTCCGACGGTAAAAGTCGGGGATTCCGTTTTGATTGGGCAAAAAATTGCCGACAGCACCGCTTTTGTCAGCGCGCCGATTCATGCGACAATTTCCGGTACGGTCAGCGCCATCAAAAAAGTGTCGCTTTCCGGCGGTCAGTTTGTGGATGCGGTTGTCATTGATTCCGATGGCAAGATGGAAGTTTCACCGGAGGTCAAGCCGCCGGTGATCAACAGCCTTCCGGATTTTCTGAACGCAGTTCATGCTTCTGGCCTGGTCGGTTTGGGCGGCGCGGGATTCCCGACGCATGTCAAGCTGAAGGTGCCGGATGATAAAAAGGTGGATACCCTGATTATCAATGTAGCGGAGTGTGAACCGTATTTAACCTCGGACAACCGGTGCGCCCTCGAGGAAACCGACCATATTATGAACGGGATCCGCACCGTGAAGCATTGGCTGGGGATTCACCGTGTGGTGATTGCGGTGGAAGGAAATAAACCGGATGTCATTGCAAAATTCAGATCGGTCCTCAAAGAGAGCAAAGAGGAGGGCGACAAGGAGATCGGCGTGCTGGAGTTGCACGCCAGCTACCCGCAAGGCGCTGAAAAAGTGCTGATTCAGTCCTGCACAAACCGTTGCGTTCCCATGGGCAAGCTGCCGGCGGATGCCGGCTGCATTGTGATGAACGTCACCTCCTGTGCGCATCTGGGCGAATACATAGAAACGGGCATGCCTCTGGTCAGTAAGCGACTGACGGTTGATGGTTCCGCCATTCAAGATCCTAAAAATGTCATTGTGCCGATCGGAACGAATATCCGCACCATTATCGATTTCTGCGGGGGTTACAAGACAGCCCCGAAAAAGATCCTGATGGGCGGTCCGATGATGGGCGTTTCAATTGCGAGCGACAACCTTCCGGTCATTAAGCAGAATAACGGGCTTGTCTGCCTGGATGAAAAGGAAGCGCATAAGCTGGAGCCTTCTGCCTGTATTCGGTGCGGGCGTTGCGTCGCCGGCTGCCCGATGCATTTAATGCCAACGCTCCTTGAGAAAAATGCGATGGCCAAGCGTGTGGACGAACTCAAAAAGCTGGATGTCATGGACTGCATGGAATGTGGCTGCTGTGCGTTTAACTGCCCGGCGGGCCGTCCGCTGGTCCAGGCGATCCGCTTTGGCAAATCACTGGTTAGAGCGGAGGGGAAGAAATAATGGAAGAAAAATTAGTTGTATCGTCCTCGCCTCATATTCGGAGCGGGGCAACCACCCGGAAGATCATGCTGGATGTGATTCTGGCACTTGTGCCGGCCGCGATTGCGTCGGTTATCATCTTTGGCCCGCGTGCGCTGATGCTGATCTTGGTCACGGTTGCCGCCTGTGTTCTGAGTGAATATGTATGCCGCAGGGTTATGAAGCGGGAAAACACCATCGGGGATCTGAGTGCGGTTGTCACAGGAATCCTTCTTGCGTTCAACCTGCCGGTCACCGTCAATCCGCTGATCGCGGCATTTGGCGGTATGGTTGCCATTGTGGTGATCAAGCAGATGTTCGGCGGCATCGGTCAGAACTTTGTCAACCCGGCTCTGACAGCCCGTATTATTCTGCTGAACTCTTTCCCTACGCCGATGACGACCTGGGCCAAACCGTTCTTTTACATGCATCCTTCCGATGCAGTGACCACTGCTTCACCCCTAAATCTTTTGAAGCAGGGCGCGTCGATTGACCAGCTGCCAAGCTACCTCAATATGTTTATCGGTGACCGGGCCGGCTGCCTCGGTGAGACCTGTGCTCTTGCTTTGATCCTGGGCGGCATTTACCTCGTGGTCCGCAAAGTGATTTCTCCGGTCATTCCGCTGTGCTACATTGGCACCGCGGCGGTCCTGTCGCTCTGCATGGGCAGAAATGTTCTGATGGATGTGCTTTCCGGCGGCCTGCTGCTCGGCGCGATCTTTATGGCGACCGATTACACGACCTCTCCGATAACGATCAAAGGCCAGGTCATTTTTGCCATTGGGTGCGGCGTTGTCACGATGCTGATCCGCAACTTTGGTAGTCTGCCGGAGGGCGTTTCGTACTCGATCGTTCTGATGAATATTCTTGTGCCGCTGATTGATTCTGCAACTCGCCCGGTGGCCTTTGGAAAGGAGCCTGTGAAAGATGAAGCTCAACGCTAAAGATGTTTTGAAGCCGACTCTTATCCTCGTTGTCATTTGTTTGGTCGTTACGGCATGTCTGGCCGAGACCAATGTGATGACAAGAGGCGCGATCGCGGCGCAGAATGCGAAAGATGCGGAAGAGTCCCGCAAAGTGGCGCTTCCGGTTGCCTCTTCCTTTGAGCAGTCCAGCAAAGGCAAAGACTGCTATGTCGGTAAAAAGGGAAGCGATGTCGCCGGTTATGTTTTTACCACGGAAGCGAGCAGCTATGGCGGCAAAATTAAAGTGATGACCGGCATCGACAAGGGCGGCAAAGTCACGGGAGTGATTCTGCTGGAAACAAGTGATACCCCGGGCCTTGGCCTGAATGCCCAAAAAGCCTCGTTCCGGGATCAGTACAAACAAAAAGTTCCTGCGAAAGGTTTTGAGGTCGTTAAGGGCGGCGGCGCCAAGGAGGGCCAGATCAACGCAATGACTGGCGCGACCATTTCAAGTAAAGCCGTAACCAAGGCCGTCAATGAGGCTATTCAGGAATATGAAGAAGTAAAGGGTGGTGATTGAAATGGCTAAAAAAAATAGTTTGGCGCAAGAATTTACAAAGGGCATTATTAAGGAAAACCCGGTTCTGCGGCTTGTCTTAGGCTGCTGCTCGACTCTGGCCATCACAACCGCTGCCACCAATGCAATCGGGATGGGGATTGCCACAACTTTTGTGCTGGTTTGTTCCAATGCCGTTATTTCTCTTCTTCGCAAAGTGATTCCGGATAAGGTCAGAATTCCCTGCTACATTGTGGTCATCGCAGGGTTCGTCACCATTGTTCAGATGCTGGTGGAAGCTTTTTCACCGGCGTTGAAAGCAGCGCTCGGCATTTATCTGCCTCTGATCGTTGTGAACTGCATCATCTTCGGCCGTGCGGAAATGTTCGCCAGCAAGAACAAAGTCCTTCCCTCTATTCTGGATGGACTCGGCATGGGCATCGGATTTACCGCAACCCTGCTTGCAATGGGAATTATCCGCGAACTGTTCGGTAGCGGCACGGTGTTTGGACTGCCGATCCTTTCCGGTTTTATGCCTCCGGTCATTATTTTCCTGCTGCCTCCGGGAGGATTCTTTGTCTTTGGCATCCTGGTCGCCATTGCCAATCGGCTTTCCGGTGAAGGGAAGGCGCCTGAGGAAATCGGCTGCTCCGGGTTCACCGGCTGTGCCGAATGTGCGCTTTCCAAAAACTGCTCCCTTATCACAGAGAAAGACAAGGAGGCTGAAACGAAATGATAAAATCCCTTTTTGCGATTTTTCTGACCGCTATTTTAACAGAAAACTATATCCTGGATAAATTCCTCGGCATCTGCCCGTTCCTCGGTGTTTCCAAGAAGCGCAGCAGTGCAACCGGCATGAGTGTTGCCGTTACGGTGGTCATGGTTCTTGCCACAGCCGTTACCTGGCCGATTTACTACGGAATTCTGGTTCCGAAAGATCTTGCTTACCTGGAAACAATCGTATTTATTCTGGTCATTGCGGTTTTGGTTCAGTTTATTGAAACCGTCTTGAAAAAATATGTTCCATCTTTGTACAATGCGCTGGGTGTTTATCTGCCTTTGATCACCACAAACTGCGCTGTGCTAGGCGTAACGATGCTGGTCCTTGATAAACACACTGCAGATCCGACCGGTTACGGATATCTGCAGGCGCTGGTTAATTCATTTGGCGCCGGTATCGGTTTTATGGTTGCTCTGATTATGTTCTCGGGCGTAAGAGAAAGAATGGAACTGAACGATGTGCCGAAATTTATGAAAGGTCTGCCGATCACTCTGGTTGCCGCATCTCTGGTTTCCCTGTCGTTCCTCGGATTCTCGGGCCTTGTCAACGGCATGCTGGGTTAAGGAGATGAAGTGAAATGAATGATATCTTAATTCCAATTTTGATTGTTGTCGTCATCGGGCTTCTGTCGGGCTTAATCTTGGCAATTGCATCGATTGTGATGGCTGTCCCGAAAGATCAGAAAACCGAAGATATCCGTGCCATGCTGCCGGGCGCAAACTGCGGCGCCTGTGGGTTTTCCGGATGTGACGGGTACGCAAAGGCTCTGGCAACAGGAGAGGCAAAGCCGGGGCTGTGCACGGTCGGCGGAAAAGATGTTGCCGACCAGATTTCATCCTATCTGGGCGTTGCGGCCGCTTCCATGGAGCCGCATATGTCGGTCGTCCGCTGCCTTGGCAGCAATGATAATACGGGAAACCGTGTAAACTATGAGGGAATTACCAGCTGTGCAGCAGCCGCCGCGGTTGCAGGCGGGCCGACGAACTGCACCTATGGCTGCATTGGTTTGGGCGATTGCATGAAAGCCTGTAACTATAACGCGCTGAGTGTGCGCAACGGTGTGGCTATGGTGGAGCCAAAGAACTGCGTTGCCTGCGGCATGTGCCTGAAAGCATGCCCGCGGCACCTTCTGACACTGGTTCCGGTTAAAAAGCAGGCTGTGGTTCTGTGCAGTAACTGCGACAAGGGGAACATCACCAATAAAGTCTGTAAAGTCGGCTGCATTGGCTGTATGAAGTGCGTGAAGACCTGTCAGCACGATGCAGTCCATGTCAAGAATTTCTTGGCTGCCGTGGATCCTGAAAAATGCGTGGGATGCGGAGAATGTGTTGATGCGTGCCCAAGACATATCATTGGTCTTTTCAACGTTTAACAGGCCAAACAAAAGCGGCCGGATATCCACAAGGATATCCGGCCGCTTTTTGTGTACCACTAATTTAAAAGATCAAGAAATACTTTTTCTTCCGCCGCTGTCACGCTTCCTACTGAAACCAAGACGTAACGTCCCTTCCGTGTAATCAGAACATTTTTCAGGGCATTGTACTGGGCCGGGTTCAAACTTTTGAATCCGGCCGCCTTAGCATTGATGTGGGCATTGATGGCTTGCTGCAGCCGACTGTACTGAGAAGGATATGTCAAAAGGAAGCAGGCCAATTCGGAGGCGCTTTCACTGGATTTGCTCATGTATAGGGAACTGGCTTCCACTACACCGTCAGGAATATCGTAGTGCTTTGAAATTTGTCCGGGCTCGACTTTTACCAAATCTTTTGGCTCGAGTTCCGTCATAATGCGTTGTGTAATCTGATCCGGAGTGTACCGCGCGTAATTCTCGCGAACATCATGAATCACCAGAAAAGCACCAAGCAAAACGGCAATGGTGCAGATCAAAGTAATCACCGTAAACATAATCCACTTTTTTCTGCTGCGTTCCGAATTCATCCGGGTGTCTCCTTTCGATTCGATGATATAAATCACTATTTTATTCTACGTTATTTTCCGAATTGAATAATTGCAGTTAGGAAAATAATGGATACCTCTAACGAAAGGTAATTATTCCGGAGGAACTTTTTTGGTTTCTTTTATTTTACATAAAATCGAATAAAAGTCCTTAAGAAAAATAAAACGGTGAATTATTCCACACTTTCCACATAGTTTTCCACATGGACATCCGCAAAATCGCGCTGAAATAGGCACTTTTCCACCGAGAAAAAGAATTTGTTGAAAGGGCAGAGTGGAAATCTGGGCGGAAAAGAAGTTGACATAATGCTAAATTACGAAAATCCGCACCGGACCCGCAGACTGAATTTAAGACTTAAAAAAATGCACCGAATGTTATTGCACCAGAAAGATTTTTAATGATGATGCTATTTCCCGGGAATTATTTTCCTTAAGTGGCATTTACTGCGGTGCAAATTTCGTTCTAGCAGGGGATCAGTACGGCAATTCTGTCTCTTTCATTCATTCAATACAGGAATGCTTACTGATTCATTAGGGTACCCGGCGTAAATGACTGGAAAGCACGAGCCTTTTCGAATGGCTGGAAAGAAAGAGGAAAGACTAAAGAAGTAAAAGGGAACCGCAAATTCCTTTTTAATCTTTTCTACAGTAAGAAGGATGGATGAATCATGGCGGACAAGAAAAGCCCTTATTGGAACCCAACCGCGGCGATGCCGACGGATTTTCCGGCACAATGTCAGGGAAAGCAACCCGGTATTCAGCTGCAGATGAACCCACAACCTGTAACCGGCGCTCCGGCGGAGCCCAGCGGCGGAAAGTTACAGAACCGCGTGGCTATTGTCACGGGCGGTGACAGTGGAATCGGACAGGCAGTGGCGGCGGCTTTTGCCAAAGAGGGCGCCAACCTTGTGATCGCATATTTGGAAGAGCAGGAGGATGCGAACAAGACGGTTCAAATGGTAAACGCCGCCGGCCGGCAGTGTGTTGCGGTCCGCTGCGACCTGCGCAGGGAGTCCGATGCAAAGAAGATTGTGGAAACAGCCATATCCGCCTTTGGGCAGGCTGATCTCCTGGTTAATAATATTGCCGTTCAGTTTCCGCAGAACACCATTGAGCAGATTTCAGGCGAACAGCTGAAAAACACCTTTGAAACAAATGTTTTTAGCTATTTTTATATGGCGAAGGCGGTACTGCCTCACTTCCATCAGGGGTGCGGCATCATCAACACCACCTCGGTTACAGCTTATGAGGGCAGTCCGACCTTGCTTGACTATTCTGCGACGAAAGGAGCCATTGTGTCGTTTACAAGGTCGTTGTCCCAGGCGCTCGCGCCGCAGGGCATCCGAGTGAATGCAGTGGCACCGGGGCCTGTCTGGACCCCGCTGATTCCCGCCAGCTTCGACGCGCAGAAAGTTTCGAATTTCGGCAAAAGCGTGCCCCTCGGCCGTGCCGCCCAGCCTTTTGAAATCGCTCCGGCTTATGTTTACCTGGCTTCCGATAATTCGGCCTGTATGACCGGTCAGGTGTTGCATGTAAATGGCGGCGTGATTACGGAAAGCTGAGCTTTGGCCGCCTTGCAGCACCAGAATTCCGCCGAGGCATACAAAAAGAAAAAGAAAAGCCGCCCACAATGGGCGGCTTTTCCGGTTAGGTCAATTATTTCATGCGCTTTTCAGATACAAGATGCGCCGACTTATTCGATAACGGTTACATTAGCCGCGCGAAGCTTGCCATTGCGCGAATCTGTCTCGGTATCATAAGTGACTTTCTGACCTTCGGAAAGGGTTTTGTATCCATCCGCCTGAATAGCAGAGAAATGGACGAACACGTCGTCGCCGCCATCATCGTTGGAAATAAATCCATAGCCTTTTTCCGCGTTGAACCATTTTACTGTGCCTTTATTCATTAACAAAGCACCTCCGATAGTAGTATGTCCTAATGTGAAACGAAAAACTCACATCTCTCGCAAATCATTAAACGTTCAATGACTTACATAAAGATGTGAGTTCCATTGGCACATTTAGAAGACAATTATTAATATATCACAAACCCTGTTTTTTGTCAAATCAAATCGTAAAAATCTGCTGTTTAAACCGCTGAAATTCGGGGAAACTAGCTGAAAGGGAGGGGTATTTCATGGAACAGAATCAAAATGCAGATGAAAAAGAAGAGCCGAAACTGAAGCTGAAAGATGATGTTTCCTTTATGGAAGAACAGCCTGTTGCATCCACCATGGAATGTACGGGGCTGATGCCGTCGCTTCCCAATACGGAAGATGAGGCGGAGTCTTATGCCGACCTTTATTCGGTTCCCGCTCCAAGACAGAAAAAAGATGTTGAAATCAAAAAGAAAGCGCTTCGGCATCATCCGACCAGCAACAAAAATGCCTGAACATCGTTCCGCTTTCGCATGATAAAAATCAGCGTCGGGTCTATTTTCTTAGGGCCCGGCGCTCCTTTTTTTTTACATGATGCCTTGCCGGGACTTTACCGCCTTCGATGAAAAAAGAACCGCCTCGCCATAACTTTATCAGTTATTTTGAGACGGTCCCTTCATCTACACGTCATTCCCAAAACGGGTGACGTTTCAACATGAGAAACATGCCTGAAAGATTATTTCATGCTTTCCTCATATTTCTTAATCATGTTCTTCACCATTTGGCCGCCGATCGAACCGGCTTCCTTAGAGGAAAGATCTCCATTGTAACCCTGTTTCAGGTTTACGCCGACTTCAGACGCAGCTTCCATCTTGAAACGATCCAGAGCTTCACGAGCTTCTGGCACAACATGTTTGCTTGCCATAAATCATACACTCCTTATTTCAAACTTTAAAATCATTTCCCTTGCGTTTGCTTTACTAGTTTGTGTTTGGACTCTTCGATTATGAATGTTAATTTTTACAATTAAATCTGAAATCCTTTTGAGGAATCTTCCCCTGAAATCAGCAGTGTGGCACAGACGGTTAAAAGCTGATGAGGGCTGCGCGGCTCTGAAAATTTCACGGTGAAATCGTGAGGTTCCAGAATCTTCCCATTCAATGTCTTCAGGGTTCTTTGCAGACTGAGCGCCGCAGTGCCTTCTTCCAGTCCTGCAATACTGAGCGTTTCACGGGAACTGGTTCCGCAGGTGACGGCCGCTGCGTCTGAACCTTTCAGAAAAGCGGCCGCGCGGGTGTTCTTTGCCTCTAAAACATATAAAAACCCTGGAGGAAACGGAACTGGTTCCTGCGGCAGAACACTGTTTTTAAACAAAATAATTCCGCTGCTCAGGCTGATTTCGGGAAGCGTTTCATATTCGTAAAGAAGATATGCCGGACTGGGAGCGGATTCGAAAACACGGGCCGGCCCGGAATATCTCACTCCGCCATACCTTGGCAGGGCAGAAAGCAGCGCCCGTGTTACGGAAGTGTCGTTCAGGTCCCCACACAGAAAAATGTTTCTCATGATTGTATGCCCCTGTTTTTAAGAATCTTGAAAACAGTATTTGCCGCAGGGATTTATTTATGTAAGGGAATCAATGCCGTAGCCTGCTATTTTGCGGTTGGTTTCTATTTTTTGGCTGCGGAATTTGGGATCTGCATCCCTGCTGCGTCGATGGTATAGTGATCTTTCAGGATCAGCTGAGAAACAGGAACAATGGAATATCCTTCCGCCTGAAGAGTTTTTAAAATGGCCGGAAGTGCGGTGGGCGTGTTTTTGGCGCCGTTATGGAACAGCACGATGGAGCCGGGTTTCACGTTCTTGAGGACACGGCAGGCAATCTGCTGCGGAGTCGGATTTTTCCAGTCTAAAGAATCATCGATAAATATAAAAATAATATCAACTGTTAACACGAGAACTTTAAGTCCTGTGGCCTTTTTGGAATGTAGAGGTCTTCATTGACTTTTTATTTATCAGGAGATAGAATAATAAAAACTGTAGAATATTGGGTGTGAAATTTATGAACCAGACTATGCGGGTTTTATCATCTTTTGAAGTTAGAAATCAAGGGGATTCTTTAAAATATGCTTATGCTTTTATGTTGTGTAAAAAGCTGTACATAAAAGAATGTTCCTTTTTAAATCCTAATCCAAAGCAAACTGATTTTAAGCACATCTATTCCAGAGATATTTTTTCCGCATCCTACTCAGAAAGCAATTTGCCGACCTGGGAGGACTTCAGAAGTAATCCATTACATCTTTCATCCCCGTCTTTCGATTGTGTCGGCTGTTTGGATAAATCCGATCAGGAACGAATGACATGTATCTCGTTTGAGTCCAAAGTGCTATTTTGCTGTTATGGAAACTATGAAGCAAAGGCTCGAAAGATGATTAGCGAAATTCTTGCAATTCAAAAGAACTTGAAATAGAATAAGGACGCTTCTATGGGCCGATAAAGGCTTGTGGAAGCATCCTTACATGAATTATATTGGCCTAAACCGCATCCGGTTCCGTAGTGCCGTTTCCCTTTATCGTTCCTCGTAGATTTCACGGCGATGTCCAACGGTAAGAATAAGTATTATTACTTTTTCATCCTGTATTTCAGCAATAAGGCGATAATCGCCAATACGATATCGCCATTGGCCACTACGATTGGCCGTAAGTCCCTTTCCAAACCGGCGCGGGTCCGAACACCCTTCTAGGTTTTTTCGCACCCAGGCCATAATTAAAAGTACTATATGCTTATCCAACTTCTTTAGTTCTTTTAGTGCGTAATTGGAAAAAACAACATGGTATTTCATTTCAATCCCAACTCCTGTTCCACTTCATCAAGAGTGTAAGTGACAGGATTGGCACGGAACGAAACCATAGCCTTTTCATAGGCTTTCAGGTCATATTCGTCCTCAATGCGTTCAAGAACAGACTGCCGCACAAGCTCTGACACGCTCATGCCTTTCAGTTCAGCATACTTCTGAATAAGCGCTGTATCTTCATCATTTAGCCGTACAGATATAGTCATGTCCTCATCTCCCTTCATGTAATACATTGTATTACATATTATATGCTTTGTCAATAGTGTTTCCGTACATTTACAATTTAGTCAGTTTGTCTTTGTCACTTTTTCTACCCTTCAGCATGACTAATTTGCTTGAAGAACAAGGCACGCATCGTTCAGATGCCGCGTAGCAAGCAGTAACAACAATGCCCCTCGTAAGCTTCAGAATAGCTTGCAAGGGGCATTGCTTATGTTAAGTTTTTAAATATGCCTGCACAGCTTTGACGGGCGTGAAGCCACTACGGCGGCACTGTTCCCATATTTGTGGTACATCTTCAGAGAAGACAAGCAACGGACTGAATAACGCCAATCATTCACTCAGAATCAGATCGTCTTCCGGAATGGTTGTCTCCTGGTAGCTCAAATCTTTTTCTTCTTTATCTTTCCTTTCTCTGTCAAGTTTTCTTTGCCGGAAGTTTGCGATGCGGTCTTTTTCAATCTGCCGCGCTTTGATAAGCTGGGGAGTCTCTTCCGTAATCAGCGTACTCAGAGGTTGATAGCCGAGCATAGTATTCAGCAGCATGATAATAATGTCGCTGTTCCGGTCGGCGTTGTTTGCGCCGAGCCGAATCCGTGTCAGCACGTCTGACAGTTCTCCGGCGACCTGCTTTGCGATTTCTTTGATCACGATTCCCGTCGTATCGATGTCATTCCTGTGCCTGTGTTCATCGACAATTTCCGTAAGCGCTTCCGTCATGGTCCGCAAATGGCGCTCGTCCTGATACTGTTTCAGAATGTTAATCGTCGATTCGTTCAGCAGAAACTCTTTTCTCTTTTTCATTGCCGGTCCTCCATAATGGTAACTGCCTGTTTCAAGATTTCGCTGTTGCGCTGGATGACATTCAGAGTCTGATCCAGTACATCCTGATAGCGCTGCTCAAAGCTTTTGAATTCTTCGAGCGCGGCGTAATTATTGATAAGATTGACAAGATAAACGTTGCGGGAAACGCCCTGTTTCTTTGCCCGTTCGTCGATCTTCTTGACTGCGGCAGGGTCAATTCCTCGAATCAGAATTTCCATTTTTGGTTCACTCCATTTCACTTTTTTTGTTAAGAGGGATGTCGGGATTTCACCCCAAAAGGGGAACGCTCCTGAGCGTGCCTCTTAGGGGTGAAGAGCATAAGGGGATTTTGCTATCACATAGGGTGATAGGTTAGGCAAAGCCTAACAAATCGGTGATATCGTTTTTTTGAGCGATTCCGTATGATTCCCCACATGGTTTCCGTATCAATTCCGTATGCTTTTTTGCTCGATTTTTAATCGACCGTTACCTTTTCCAAACTGCTTTTGAAACTTTTCGAGGACAAGACAAGAGGCTGAAACTGATAGATTCATCTTCGGTCGCCGCAACCGTCTCTCTCATTTTTAAATGCAGAAATTCTATTTTTTCGTTTAAAAAAGCGGAAGTACCGAGCGGCTTCTCTTACGCTTTTTATCCTTTTTCCCCAACCTCTTGCGTTGCAATTTTCAGCCAAAGGCGTTTGAAATCTGCCGATCATGTCAAAGCTTCTGGGGTATTAGGGGAACCCCCTAACGAATAGTTTTCATCAAATTGTATTTGTGAACGATTTGTGAAAATGGGCAAGTATCCGGACACTTGCAGTGCTTGCCAGTAGGGTTAGCTGCGTTTTTGCCTGTCGGCCTTTTTTAAATTCCAGAGACGGGCGCACCGGACGTGCCGCCCGGAATCAGTCGGCTCGTCGGCAAGCGAATCCTCAATTTTCGTTGGGGAAATGGACAGCTTCGTCTTCACTCATGGATTTCATAATATCGATAGTCCCATTTGTACGCTTCACCTCATCGATGGATTTTTTTCGGAGCTTGCTGTACTGATCGCCTGTAACCTGAAGAACGGACGCAACCATTTTTGTCAACATATCCAGTTCTACGGCATACCGGAAGTTGCCGCGCGAAAGCCGTGTTCCCAAACCGCCGACAAGTCCTTCCATCTTCTGGCCGAACACGGAGCAAAGATAATCCTGACTGAGTTGCGATGTGATGTAGCCGAAATAGAAATCAACGGCTTTTTCAATGACGTCATTGCGGGAAGTGCTGTTTGTCAGTTCTATCAGGGTGTCGGCTTTGATTATGACTTCTTTTTCTATGTAAAGAGAGAGCTTTAATTTTTCATTTTCGCTGACCGTCTTATCCTTGAGAAGTGTTTTGTTGGCAGACTTTTTCACAGAACATCATCCTTTTCATTAAATTAGCGTACCTGTACATATGCATGTACTGTATTTTACGATCACGACGGGGTTATTTAGAGATATTGGTTCATTTTGATTGAAGAAGTACATGCAACGGCCAAAATTTGCATGTACGATATTATTAGGGAAAAGCCCCGCACTGCGGGGCTTTGTGGACCGGAGTACACGCCTCGTGCGTGTACTCCTTTATCCTGCAAAAAGAAATCCGGGCAGTTTAACGACGATATGATTTCAATTCAGAATAATACAATCTTTGAAAATCTCCGTAAAACTGTCGGCCCTGCGTGTTGAAATCAGCTATGTAAAGCTCCCAAATCGCTTTTGAATTTTATCCACAGAAGACCAATTTGAAGCCGAGATCGGAGTGCTTTTGCCATTCTGTATTTCGGCTGAAGCTTTGCCTGGAGCGCATAAAGCAGAGAAAAAACAACTGCTTTTTACGGCCTTGTAATGCCTGTTTAAACTTTTATACTGTGAAAATCTCATCGGGGTTAAATAAAGTTTGACATTTTTTCTTTGCGTTCCTTATCTTTTGATTTACTGTACATTTCTTAAATCCCATCTCTCTTGCAATTTCACTACCCTCCTTTCCATGTAGCCAAGGGCGAAATATTTCTTTTTCCTTAGCGGTTAAAACACATTCTACTTTTTGGTAAACTGATTCAGCTAAAATTTTATATTCGAGCGGTTCCCATTCATCAGGAGCAGGAACCAGTGAGCCAAGTTCATCATCACCTATCCCAACTACTTGATCTAAACTTATACTGGGCTGTAAATTTTTTTTGCTCTTCCTATAATCCATTTTTACTTCCCATTCAATACAATTAAAAGCAAATGAGAAAAATGACATTCCTTTGCTCTTATCATAATCTTTAGCCGCCTCACATAGACCAATTGCGGCATCGCCATAGAAATCGTCATAACTATCCCAAGTAAGGTGATATTTGCGAACAAATCTTTTGAATGTAGCACCAATTATTTTCACATTATCAGCTACAAACTGCTGCTGTTCTTTGGTAAGTTTAATGTATTGCGGATTTTTAGGTAAAATTTTCATGCTGAAATTATCGTCGTTTCCCATTAACCAATCCTCCGGTACTTCCAAAGCTCTTGCTATTTTTCGAATTATAGATTCACGAGTAGATGCAGCAGGACTAAACGTGCCCTTTTCCCAACTGCATAACCTGTTAGGTCTCACTCCGATTAATTCCGCAAACTGTTTTTGGTTTAGCCTTTTTTGTTTTCTTGCGTAAACTATCCGTTGTCCGAAAGTCATACAATCACTTGCTTTATTTTTCATTGTTCTTCTCCTTCTTCCTTATTTCATTAACTGCGGTCCGACATGCCAATCATCGTAAACGTTGCCCTTTATCATTACATAGTCGGAGAGGTTAGCCGATAACATTCCCGCAGGCGTCCATGCGTCCTCTAAATACGTATAGACCGTATAAGTGCCGTCGGGATACCATAAAGGCGTGAAATGCACGCGGCGGCCATATGTAGAGTACTTATTAGTCTTAAATTCAAACGACGCGGAAAGCCCGTCTGTAATCCGGTCAAGCACACGCCAATAAGTTTTGTACTCAAATTCGGGGAAATATGTTACTGCCGTTTGTGCGCCGGTGATGTTCCGAGAGGAAGAGGAAGTCTTCATTTTACTTGCAATATCAATTTTGACACCATATCCTGATTTCATGGTCTTGCCCTGCGCGGTCGGGTCTTTGTCATCCGGCATCAGGTTCATGTCCGCGGAGAGGATCGCCCGGTAGGCGGTGCGGTCGTATTCCCAGGATCCTTCGTCAACCCATTTGCCTTTGTCCACCCATTCGCCGCCGGAAGACCAGCCTTTATGCTTTTCCCAGACCCAGTGTTCTTCCCATTCCCAGTCTGCTATCCAGCGGGCGCTCCAAACGCTCCAGGTGTTGGACGCGCCGGTGATCTGGGCAGGCGCGTCGGGAACCTTAAAGCTGTCGTTCCGGTCCGTTGCGGTCGGGTCCGGCGGCGTTTTCTCCGTCAGCGCGACAATGTGCGCATTGACAACGTTATCCTCCAGCGTTCCTTTACTGGCCGTCACGGTGATTTTGATGGTCTGCGGGGTGGAGGGGGTATGCCACTTTACCCATACAAGCTGATTCCTGCCCTCCGGCACTACGACTTCCGTGCGGGTATAAGTACTGCCGAGAATGTGGAAAGTGACTTTTGCCGGGCTGTCCGGGTCAATCTCCGAGTCCGTATCGAGGGTCACGGAAGTAATCACATCGGTATTGGTGCGGTAGGTTGCGTCATATCCGACGGGTTTCGGATTTGGATGCGGGCCATCCTTAAAATACACAATGCCAAGGCCGAGTTCATGAAGAATGACGGCATCCGTCTGAGGCCGACGGGTGGAACCTGAGTAGGCGGGATAGCCCATATCGGAATGTTGCAAAAACATCGAAAGGGGAAGCTGCTGGTGCGTCAGAGATACCATCTTACGGCGCAGCCCGCCGGCAAGGGCCTCATCATATTTTGCCGCTTCCGTTGCGGTCATCGCGTATTTATATCCTTGAAAATAAAAATAGGCGACGGGCTCCAGCAACAGCTTGTACTGTCCGTCTGTAAGCTTTTCGTAGGTTGTGCCGATCATCTGTGCAATTTTCTTAACTGTTTCAGATGCACAAAAATATTTTTTTATAGCTGCAAGATTGGCATTTCCACTGTCACTGATTATTTTAGGCATTGCTTTTGATGGATGAACACATTTATAATTACCGCAATATGCTTGTAACTGAGAACCACTTCTATAGAGAAGCTTGTCTTTTTTGAAGTAATATTGGACATTTTTTTCATTATATTTTGTTAGGTCTATCGGCGTTGAAACCGGCTTGTTATCGCTTGCCCGGACGACAGTCACACGGACTCCGTCGTCGCCGTGCCAGATGTTACCTTTCGTACCGTTTCCCATACCTCCGCCGCCATTGTCGATATTTCCCGAACCGTCGGCATGAGCTGCGACCGGCATGAAGAGCAAGGATGCACAAAGCAAAATCGCAATGAAGCGCTTCATTATTGAGACCTCCAAATAAAAAAGGCACAGTCCTTTAATGGTTGTGCCTCCCATATTTTAATATTAAATTGCATTTAATCCATGATGCCCACCTGGGAGCCAGTGCCCCAGTCTCCGTCAACGGTCGTTTCCTGATTGCCGCCTTGCTCTTTAATCGCATTGTTAAGAACAGAATTACCTTTTGTGCTGCCGCCCGTCGATTTTTTAGTTGAGGTACTGCTTTTGCTGGATGATTTCTTAGCTGAAACTCTCGGAGTGGTTTTATACGCAGGCTTTTTGTTCTTATCCGTCAGCGCTGAATTGGTCGGCTGGCTGCCGTTTTTGCTGTCTCCCTTAACCGTTGGCTTCGGTGGCTGCGATGCATATTTTGAGTTGCTTGTCAACGGTTCACTGCGGGAACTTTCCGTTTCAGGGTTAAAGGTCGTCTTACTCGAATTCAACGCGGCGCTGTCTCCAGATATCGAACCGGGCATAACGCCAGACGATAGGGCAATCGTCGCGCTTGAATTTTTCGAGCCGGTATTTTTATCCGCTGCTGCTCCGGAGTTTAAATTGACCACCACAACTGACGCGATACCGACGCAGACAATGCCGGTCAAAATAACAACCTTTTTAGCTTTAGGTGATAATTTCATCATATTTTCCTCCGTCATTCGTAACTTTTTTCTTTAATGCAATCATTACCTTAAGTCAACAACTTTTTGAAAAATTTGTCAAGTACGTTCCCACTAGATTTCATTCAGATTCCGTGCGACCTTAATTAAAAAGAATTTTCTCACATCCCTCTTTTCTTCAACCGACATAGGCAAGTCTATTTCCTCCGTTTTTTTATGTTCGAAGAAATGCAGCTTTATGAAATCTTTGTAAAGCGGCCCCAAAGGCTTCAGCGCCCGCTCGATCGCTTCGATTTTGCGTTCGCATTCCGATTGTTTCTCTACGATCTTTTCCGCCCTGTTCGCCGTTGTGTTGCTGATCTGATTTCCCCGCGGCTGGCCGTCTTTTCGCACCGTGCTTTGCAAAACGGAGTTCTCAATTCTTTTCAGCCTTTTGCGCAGAACGTAATACGATTCCGAGATATTCACAACCCTGTAATAGACATCGGCGGGTAAATCCAATTTTCTCATCCTCCAATTTTTATGATCCCTTAGCCTCCGCTGCGGCCTTATTGGTTAATTATTTAACATATTGCTCCCACAATTCGGTTTAAAGCGGCAATTTTCAATTTGCTTAAGTTTTCACTATCAAGTCGGATTCATGCGTCCAGAGAAGCGTACGCACTTGGAATGTACCGCTTAACTTTGTCCTTTGAGCTGCTTTCCTCAAAGCGTGAGCTTTACAAGTTCCTCCTCCCTGATGAAATTGATCAGCGCAGACTGCCAATACGCGCCGATATTTTTGACATCACGCATTTCCTTGCCGCGCATATGCTCGAGGAAGCCCCGGACAACCTCCGAATCCACTTTTGCTATGTACGGGATGAGAGCTTCCCGGCTTTGGAGATATCCTCCGACGCGGGTGGTCGGAGACTTTAGCATCCTTGCCATGCAGTCGAGAAGAGCGTTAACGCCGGAGAGGTCACTCGGATAATTGTCCTCAAAGTAATCATAGTCGATCTGCTTTTTCAGCCTGTTTCGGATTCCGTCCGTCTGTCGGTCGGTTCCCTCTTTCTCTTTAGACTGACTGACAGACTGATTAAGTCCTGTAATATTAAGACCTTCTGTAATATTCTCCTTGAACTTTTCTTCCATAGGGGTATGGAACTTTCCTTCCATAGGGCATGGAATTTTTCTTCCGGGGGTATGGAACTTTTCTTCCATAGGGGGGATATTGCACTTCTCTTCAAGAGGCTCTTTAACTATGCTCAAATGCCGCTCCAGAATTTCTTTTGTACCTTTCCGATAGACCATTTTGACAAAAAGATATTTCTTGCCGACAAGCATTGAAATCCATTTGGAAATGCTTTTTTGCGATACTCCGAATAAGCCTGAAAAATATTTGTTCGTTGACCAACAATATCCCCTGTCGTTGCATAACGCGGATATTTCTCCGTAGAGCAATTTTGCGTTTGCCGGAAGGCTCTTGTCATATCTCACATTTGCCGGTATGACAGCGTAATAACTGCGTTTTTCTTCCATTGGTATTTACTCCGTTCTCTGTCCTGTATAGCGGTTTCTGCCGTTCCGTTCCAGCGCGTCCCCTATATGGCGGCGGCCCTCTGCATCCGTCTGGTCGATAAAGTGTGTCCACGATTCAAGCGGGTTTTCGCTGTCGCAGCCTGAAAGACATCCATCAGCAACGGAAATTATGTATTTCTGCAATCTGGCCTTTTTCTTGGCCTTTTTCATGTGTTGTCACTCCGTTCCTAATTTCGAGGGAACGCTTTTACCCTTGAGCGTTTCAAATGAGGGAGTGGGAGCATCGGCAGTCTTTAAAAGTTCGTATTTATAACGAAATCCTTCGCTGCCGCCGTGGGAGGTACGGCGCTGTTTTAAATATCCTGCTCTTTTAAGCTCCTTCCACGTTGATTCAAATGCGACACTGCCCTCTTTACATTTAGCTTGTAAAGCGGGTTTAAAATGGTTAAAATCGAATTCGGGGTCTTCTATGCAGCTTCGAATCAACAGATATAACCCTTTCGCTTTTAAGGATAAATTCTTATCCTGTGCGGCTGAATTTGACACAGAACAAAAGCTATTCCTTCCATGATTTTTTATCATTAGAAATTTACTCCTTTCTAAGTATCTTCAGGCAAATTGTTTTCGGCTTGTCCCATTTTAGAAGTTTAAACGTCCTGGACTTTTTAACTAGGTATCTTTTTTTGCCATTTTATCTTTTTCCTTTGCAGCCTTGCGCTCGTAAAAACGTTCAAAAATTTCACGCAGGCGCATTGCTGTCTGTTGATCTTCCTCTAACGTATGATCCGGATGAACTGATGTACATTTCAATGGCATAATAATCATCTCCTGCCAAATAAATATGTGGAACCGGTTGTACAACTTACCTGTAATTTTCCGTTCTGTGTGCCTAGGGGAATCGGCGGGAGGCTAGACCGCCTGCCTTTCTGGCATTTTTTCAGTCGTGCTTTCAATCCCCTGCATATAGCCAAATACTTTCGCGCGTTCCAACTCACTCATGACTTGAAAAAGTTTTGCCATTTCTTCCATTTCCCGCTTTCTCTTGCTCGTTTGGACGGTAACAGTTTCAGTTGTCGCCATTGTTTTCCACGACCTTTCTTTACTATTGGAGTATTAAATAACTCCTTTGCATTACCATAATACTCCATAGAAACAAAAGTGTCAACGCTTTTCCGCTGAAATTATTGCAATGGAATATGTCATGTGCTATGATTAAATTTATAAGGCAGGTGGGACGAATGACAATAAATGAGCGTGTCAGAATTCTTCGCAAAAAATTAGGACTTAATCAAACGGAATTTGGTCACCGGATAGCCGTGGCACAAGGATATTTAACCAATATAGAAAACGGAAGACGCGATGTAACCGAAAAGGTTATTAAATTGATTTGTCTTCAGTTTCGTGTAAATGAAGAATGGCTGCGAACCGGTAAAGGCGAAATGTTTGTAAAAAATGACAATACATTGGTTGCACAGTTGGCAAAGCAATATAACCTTGACGATTTTGGTTGTCGATTCATTGAAACGTATTCCAGACTTCCAGAAGCACAAAGGGACGTAATTAAGAAATTTGCCTATTCGGTTATTGCCGGAAGAAATGCCGATATGGAAATCAGCGCAGAACTGTCGCCTGTTTCAAATGAAAGCCACGGGCTTACGGAATCCGAAATTGACGCGGAAGTTGACAGTTACCGTCAAGAACTGGAAATAGAAAAAAGTATCCAAACATCCTCAGCTTCACACGATGGGAAAAAGACCGGCTAATAGGAAAAAAGATATAAAAATAGCCCGTTCGGCACTTTAAAGCCGGACGGGCAAAATCCCGATTGAGGTGATAATTTGGAAGCTATCTACGCGCGCCAATCGGTAGATAAAAAGGACTCCATTAGTATTGAGGGGCAAATTGAGTTATGCCGTCATGAGTGTTCCGGGGGTGGCAAGCCAAAAATCTATACAGACAAAGGTTATTCGGGTAAAAATACGGATCGCCCATCATTTCAGGAAATGATGCGCGCAGTTGAACGAGGAGAAATCGAAAAGATCATCGTATATCGATTAGACCGCATTAGCCGGTCAATCACGGACTTTGGCCGAATCTGGGAAATTCTCAAAGCGCACAACGCCGAATTTATCTCTGTGAATGAAAAATTTGACACATCAACGCCTGTCGGCCGCGCGATGGTTTATATTATAATGGTGTTCGCACAGTTGGAACGCGAGACAATAGCGGAGCGCATAAAGGATAACTATTATCAAAGGGCAAAACGAGGGGCGTTTCTTGGTGGCCCTGCGCCTTTCGGCTTCAAGATTCAACGCACGAAGATAGGCGGAAAGGCTGCGTCTATGCTCGTCCCTGATGACAATATAGAAATTGTGCGTCAAATATTTAACAAATATGCTTACACTGGGGTATCGCTCGGTAAAATTGCTGCGTGGTTAACTGAAACAGGCATCTCAGGAATTGGCCGAAAAACCTGGGACAGTGTATCGATCAGCCGTATTCTCCATAACCCGACCTATGTAAAAGCTGATGCCGACATCTATTATTTCTATCGTGGTAAAGGTCTGATCCTCTATAATGAGATCGATGAATTTACCGGCGAGAAAGGGCTGTGGCTTTGGGGAAAACGGAATCGTTCAGCTGCTAAGTATACTAATCTTCACGATCAGTTACTGGCGATTGCCGGACATGACGGAGTAATTGATTCCCAGACATTTCTTGCTTGTCAGTATAAGCTGGATGAAAACAAACAGATTAAAAACACCGGCAGCGGAAAATATACTTGGTTGTCCGGCCTTGTAAAATGTGCAAACTGCGGTTATTCCCTTCGTGTCATCCATTCGGGCAATTATTTATATTTTTCCTGCTCCGGCCGCACGAATTTGCACCTTTGCAATGTAAAACACTCAGAGCATATAGAAGATGTCGAAGCACAGGCTGCGGAACAAATACAAGCCGAAATGGACCGTCTGTCCTCTGTGGATACACCAGAGCCAAAGGTAGGCAGTCATAATGCGGAAAAAATCGAAGTTGCTCAAATAGATGAACAGATTAGCCGTTTAATGGATAAGCTTGAAGAAGCGAACGACATCACAATGCGGTATATTAATGAGCGTATGCTTGAGCTTGACGCACGCAGGACAGAATTATTGAATAACATAAATGCCACGCCAAAGCGCCAAACGCTTAAACTGCCTAATTGCCGGTTTAGCGAGCTTGATTTTGACAGTAAAAAAGAAGCCGCCCGTCTTCTTGTAAAGCGGGTGGACGTTGCGCCTGAAAGCGTAAAGGTTATTTTTAAATAAAATGTTGTAGATGGAATAAGAATTGAGGAGATAGTTGAGAAATGATTAATAAAAGAAGTGACCAAATCTCGATTGATGACTTTAAAGAGTTAATTACTTATGAAATTTCGGAAAGCAGGACTTTAGAATATAAAAGTGAATTGCACATTGCATCCGGTGATGAGCGCAAAGAATTTTTAGCAGATGTATCATCTTTCGCAAATTCAATCGGCGGAGATTTAATTTTTGGAATAAGAGAAGATGAGAATCATCATCCTACGGAATTATGTGGCATCGAATGTGAAGATACGGATGAATTAATTAGACAAATTGATAGTCTGATTCGCGATAGCATCTCACCTAGAATATCAGGCATTGAAATAAAAACATTTTTAGTATTAAAAAATCATTTTATTTTATTAATAAGAATAGCAAAAAGCTATTTATCACCCCATAGAGTCACTTATAAAGGATACGATAAATTTTTTTCAAGGAATTCAGGAGGAAAATTTCCCATGGATGTCAATGACCTCAGAGTTGCTTTTAATATGACACAAAATATAACCGAAAAAGCCAGCTCCTTCATTTCAGACAGAATAAATTTTCTGCTAGACAATTCTTATAGTATTTTTGAAAATAATCAAGCATTATTTTTAATGCATTTAATACCCTTATCTTCTTTTGATTACAACAATATAAGAACTATTTCTGAAATAAAGAATACAGTAGCTAATAGCAGATGTACAACATTCGGAACCTATACGCAACCTATATGTAATATTGATGGAGTAATCCAAAGCATAAAGGGGAGCCATAAAAATAGCTCATACACGGAATATTATAAAAATGGAATAGTAGAAACAGTTACCTCAAGATTTTTCAATCCTTCATTTGAGGCCCCTTGCTTTCCACCTTTAGAATTAAAGATCATATACAAACAAGATATAGTTGCATATACAATACAATCATTAAAGGAATATATTGAGTATTTTAAGTTACTGGACTGTCCTACTCCATTGTTATTATCAGTTTCGCTAATTAATGTAATGGACTATACTATCTGCAATCAATTTTATGACGCCCCAAGTAAAATAGATAGGAATATATTACATATTTCTGAAGTTATAATTGATAGTTATGATGAAAAAGCTGAAAGTATTCTTAGACCAGTATTTGATAGCATTTGGAATTCTTGCGGGTATGATGCTTGTTCAGCCTATGACAAGCAAGGAAAATATATTTGGAAATAATTTATTTTTGTATCTCATGACTCAACGTCCCATTGGATGGCATGCATGCCCAGGTCTTGAGCGGTCTTCACCACGGCGTTGTTATAGTCCCCATAGGGCGGGCGGAACAATATGGGGCTGACGCCGGTCAGCGTCTTAATTTTATTGTTGCAGGCTGTGATCTGATTTTTCATATCGGCTTCGGATAATTTCGGCATATGGGGATGTGTGTTGGAATGGTTGCAGATTTCATGCCCTGCGACGGCCAGGGCCTTGACCGAATCCGGATATTTGTCAACCCAGGCACCGACAACGAAAAAGGTCGTTTTGACATGATATTCCTTTAAGATGTCGATGAGAGTCTGTGTTTCTTCGTTTCCCCAAGCCGCATCAAAAGAGAAGGCAACCTTTTTTTCTTCTGTTTTTACATTGTAAATCGGCAGCAGACGCTTAGAAACCGAGGCCTGAACAGCCTGAACTCCTCGGACGCATGCGGCGGCAGCTAAAACCAAGGCAAGAGAAGAGAACAGAATAGCCAGCATCCGCTTACGGGTTACAGTAATGACGCGCATAGTCTATTTCTCCTTTCTAACTCAATATATGCGGGTGAAAAAGGGATAAAACCGAAATCGTGAGCTTACGCAGATTTCGGGGTTACCCTCGGCGGGTACAATCTGAAAGAAGCCCTCGGTCCGAAAAAAAATTGGAGAATTATACATTATTTTGATTCAAGCAGGTGGGAGGAAGTGTTACAATAATAAAATTCGCCATGGAAATAAACAAAGTATAATAGCAAAGATTAGAGGAGATTTTATGAGGGGACTAGGTACGATCATCAACATGTTAGCCGTGCTTGCGGGAAGCGGTATTGGGATATTCCTAAAAAATGGCTTGAAACCAAAAACTCAGGAAATTATGATGCAGGCCTGTGGGATCTCAGCAATTTTTATCAGTATCACCGGTACTCTTCAAGGAATGTTTACGGTAACCAACGGAAAATTACAGACAAGCGGAGTCATGCTTCTCATCTTCTCTCTTGTCATTGGCAGTTTGATCGGGCAAATAATCGATATTGAAAAATCACTGGATACACTGGGAGAAAAATTCAAAACAATTTTTAAAGTGAAGGAAGACAATCGGTTTGCGGAAGGATTTGTCAATGCTTCCCTGATCACCTGTGTGGGGGCAATGACAATCGTAGGTGCAATACAGGACGGACTGAAAGGTGATTATTCCATGCTGGCGGCAAAATCAATTTTGGACTTTGTTGTCACGCTGACCTTGGCTTCCCATTATGGGGTGGGAGTCGCTTTTTCCACTTTTTCTGTTGTGATTATTGACGGTGGAATTACTGCACTGTCCGCTTTGATAGGTCCTTTTTTAGGGCAAAACCTAATCGGAGATCTTTCTTACATAGGTTCCGCTCTTATATTTTGTGTTGGAATTAACATGATATTTGGCAAAAAAATTAATGTTGGCAATATGCTGCCGGCACTTTTAATCCCAATTGTATTTGAATGCATCTCTCATATCTTTTAGAGAAGCAAAAAAATCGCAGCTAAATCCTAACGCAAAAGCCGGGAGCATCCAGCCCTTTTGAGGATGAATGTCCCGGCTTTTAATTTTCAGTACTCTAGTCCTGTTTCGCGATTCGTTCGGCCAGCTCATTCAGATAGACCCATCGATCCGTCTCTTGCTCCAGCTGTGCTTTTAGGGCATCTTTTTTCTCATTCAGTTCCGTCAGAAGAAGGTAATTGCTCGATTCCCGCTCGATTTCACCGTCAATCTGAGAGATCTGCTTTTCAAGATCTGCAATGACGCCGTCAATTTCCTCATATTCACGCTGCTCTTTGAAAGAAAATTTTAATTGATGGGGCTTGACGCGCTGGTTTGGTTTCGGTTTGCTGACGGACGATTTTGGTTCTTCCCTCCAGCTTTGTTCTCGTCGTTTCAAATAGTCGGAGTAACCGCCGAGGGAATCATGAATCTTTCCGTCCGGTTCAAACGAAAAAATATGCTCCGTAACCTTATCCAGAAAATAGCGGTCATGCGACACCGCCATGACTGCGCCTTGAAAATTCTGAAGGTAATCCTCCAGGATCGTAAGCGTCTGGATGTCCAGATCATTGGTGGGCTCGTCGAAAAGCAGGACATTGGGCGCCTGCATCAAAATCCTGAGCAAGTACAGCCTGCGCCGTTCCCCGCCGGAAAGTCTTTTGATAGCTGAATACTGCAAATCGGGCGGAAACAGAAATTTTTCGAGCATCTGGGACGCTGTCAGTTTCCCCTCTGGTGTTTCAATTTCTGACGAAATCTCTTTGACAGCATCAATCACACGGAGCTCCGGATTAATTTCTTCACATTCCTGTGAAAAGTAGCCGATCCGCACGGTTTCTCCGGTCTTCACTTCGCCGCTGTCCGGAGGGACGGCTCCGATGATCATTTTCAGCAGCGTGGATTTCCCACATCCATTCGGGCCTATGATGCCGATTCGGTCTCTGCGCAGCAGATGATAGGAAAATCCCCGGATTAATTGCCTGTCGCCATAACGCTTGGAAATGTTACAAATTTCAATTAACTTTTTCCCCAGCCGGGTACTCATAGAACTCATTTTCAGGTTTTCCTGTTCCGGGCCAGTCGGCTGTGAGCTCAATTTTTCAAAGCGTTCTACCCGAAATTTCTGTTTGGTGCTGCGTGCGCGGGCTCCCCGCTGAATCCACGCCAGTTCCTTTTTGAGCAGACTTTGGTGTTTCCGCTCGCTTGCGGCGGCCATGCTTTCCCGTTCCGCTTTCAGTTCAAGGTACTTCGTGTAGTTTGCCTGGTAGCAATAGAGATTTCCGCTTTCAAGCTCCATAATTTTGTTGGTGACGCGATCTAGAAAATAACGGTCGTGCGTCACCATCAGCAGGGCTCCCGTGTAACGGGAAAGATAATTTTCCAGCCAATCTACCATATCGTTGTCCAGGTGGTTCGTGGGTTCGTCCAGAATCAGCACTTCCACAGGCGTTACCAGCGCGCTCGCAAGAGAAACGCGTTTCTTCTGCCCGCCGGAAAGCCGGCTCAGAGGCGCGTCAAATTCACGGATCCCCAGTTTCGTTAGAATCGCCTTGCATTCATATTCTTTCGATTCCCGCTGCTGCTCCGAAATTCCCCGCATGACCTGTTTCAGCACGGTGATGCCGCTTTCGAATAACGGATTCTGCGGCAGATAGCCTATCCGCACCTTACCGGCCTTTGTTACAGTCCCGGCATCCGGGGTTTCCAATCCGGCAATGATCTTCAGCAAAGTGGATTTCCCCGCGCCGTTAATTCCGATTAAACCGATTTTGTCCCCGCTGTTGATCCCGAAGGCAACATCTTTCAGCAGTATTTTATCATTATAACTTTTCCTGATTTTTTCCGCAGTTAACAGCAGCACATTAGGTTCCTCTTTTATATCATGATAATCTGTCTTTTCCTTTTATTATACCTTTCATGGCGGAAGCGCGTCGAATCAAGAAGAGTCGGCACAGTGCGGCTTTTTCCGTATTTTATCCACGCTCCCGTGTGGGGAGCGACAGCAAGCTATAGCAGATATTTTTAATGTATCTATGATTTCAATCCACGCTCCCGTGTGGGGAGCGACATGTATGTTCCGGACGCTAAGGGCGCTGCCGGATCATTTCAATCCACGCTCCCGTGTGGGGAGCGACCTTATCGCGCGAATTTACAGACCTTCGCCGTATAATTTCAATCCACGCTCCCGTGTGGGGAGCGACATATAGTTTCTTGTGGTACACCGTTCTGTGAAAATTTCAATCCACGCTCCCGTGTGGGGAGCGACGAATGACTGGCCGTTCGACATGGTTGTCATTGATATTTCAATCCACGCTCCCGTGTGGGGAGCGACTGTACATAACCTTGTAGTGCAGGGCAGCATGGACATTTCAATCCACGCTCCCGTGTGGGGAGCGACCGGCGTACCGGTCGAGAAGAACGGCGTCAACAAAATTTCAATCCACGCTCCCGTGTGGGGAGCGACGTTTCAGCTTTGGGAACCGTGAAGGGTTCGATCACATTTCAATCCACGCTCCCGTGTGGGGAGCGACCTGAAATTTACGTTCATAATGAGCTCGATATACTTCATTTCAATCCACGCTCCCGTGTGGGGAGCGACCGTCGCGCGTTGGTGATCGCGCCGAAAAAAGTGGCAATTTCAATCCACGCTCCCGTGTGGGGAGCGACGCTTTAGTTCCTCGTCCATTGAAATACCTCCGATAATTTCAATCCACGCTCCCGTGTGGGGAGCGACGGCGCAGGTTGATGCGATTTATGATGCCGGAATATTTCAATCCACGCTCCCGTGTGGGGAGCGACACGGAAGCACCAGAGCTCTCCCTCTCCCGAAGTATGATTTCAATCCACGCTCCCGTGTGGGGAGCGACCACACAATCGGGCTTCATTCCGTTCCGGCCGGCGTCATTTCAATCCACGCTCCCGTGTGGGGAGCGACGCGAAAATTACACTGGCGCGACGGCATCGAAAAATTTCAATCCACGCTCCCGTGTGGGGAGCGACTCGAGCGCCCCAGCCGTCTGCGACATGGATGTCTCAATTTCAATCCACGCTCCCGTGTGGGGAGCGACCGTAGTTGGTGTTGAGGACGTAGTCCTCCGGCCGATTTCAATCCACGCTCCCGTGTGGGGAGCGACCCATCAGGCCGGAGAGAGCCGGGGCCGGGCTTTCCCATTTCAATCCACGCTCCCGTGTGGGGAGCGACCAGATAAACTCAATCGTATCCATCACCTCAAAATAATTTCAATCCACGCTCCCGTGTGGGGAGCGACATTTCTACCTTCAGGAAATCGACCATTGCATAAAAATTTCAATCCACGCTCCCGTGTGGGGAGCGACGGTGTCCGCCGTTGTCTTGCCCTTGACGATAGTGATTTCAATCCACGCTCCCGTGTGGGGAGCGACTTCCGGGATAATGTCAAGGTTCAGATTTTCAAGCTATTTCAATCCACGCTCCCGTGTGGGGAGCGACCACGTCCGGGGTCTTGGTGCTCTCGGCCGCATCGCAATTTCAATCCACGCTCCCGTGTGGGGAGCGACTTCGTGGACACCAAACGCAGTGCGAATTTTAATCAGAATTTCAATCCACGCTCCCGTGTGGGGAGCGACGATAGCAAACAGCTACGGCTTCAAATTTTGTTATTATTTCAATCCACGCTCCCGTGTGGGGAGCGACTGATCTCAAGTTGCTGCTTTAGTTCCTCGTCCATTATTTCAATCCACGCTCCCGTGTGGGGAGCGACAGCAAAAACATCTAAAAAAACCG
>ENA-UOOI01000461-UOOI01000461.1-fermentation-metagenome-genome-assembly--contig:-NODE-461-length-52010-cov-5.519584_pt1 | contig 52010 bp, 46 predicted proteins | sample MGYA00245779_ERZ724027 | MGnify/ENA primary metagenome ERZ724027 (study PRJEB28704, sample SAMN03018318) | fermentation metagenome | biome: anthropogenic terrestrial biome; feature: soil; material...
ATATGTCCCCCCGTAAGGTTGTCCCTCCGGTAAAGGCCGGCATACCAGGCAGCATCAATCTCAGAAGAAAAATTTACCACCGCCTGATTCCCCTCATCCTTAAGGCTTCCGCCCACAATCTGCTTCACCTTCCCATTATGAATATCAATACACGGTCTGAACCTCATACAAAACCTCACATTTCTGAAAAGGGGTCTGACCCTTTTGAACTCCATTTTCTGAATTATCGCGATAATTCAGAAAACGGTGGGCAAAAGGGTCAGACCCCTTTTTCCACTAATATCTATTGTCAAATATTCTGGTTGATTTTTTTTCGCTTCTCGGCAGGTCTCCGATAGAGACAGGCATTACATTTACCGTGATGCCGATTTTTGTTTTGAATTCTTTTTTCACGGCATTCCCGGCCTGCTTTTTATCGATGCCTCTGTTGATTTCCACAAACAGGGTGCATACATCTTTTCCACTCATATGATCCAGCATAAATTGATACTCGCTGGATGCCTCCGGCACATTTTTAAGCATGTCTTCTATCTGGCTCGGGAAAATGTTGACCCCTTTTACTTTTACCATATCGTCTGTTCTTCCAATCAGTGTGTCGATTCTGGGAAATCGGGAACCGCATTTGCATTCACCTGGCAGGAAGCGTGTCAGATCATGGGTGCGGTATCGTATAAGTGGAGCTCCCTGCTTGCGCAAGGTTGTAATGACCAGTTCTCCGATTTCTCCGTCGGGGACATTTTTTCCGGTCTTTGGATCCACAATTTCAAAGTACAGATAATCATCCCAGTAGTGCATTCCGCATTCGTAATCGCAGCTCATGGCGATTCCTGGACCATATACCTCTGTCAGCCCGTAAATATCATACAACTGTACTCCCAGCTCATCTGCAATACGTTTTCTCATTTTTTCGCCCCAGCGCTCGGAGCCAATGACACCCTTTTTCAGGTAAATTTTATTTCCTATCCCTCTCTTTGCAATCTCCTCTGCCAGAAGGAGGGCATAGGAAGATGTGGCACACAAAACTGTCGGTTTCATGTCCTGCATCATCCGAAGCTGCTTATCGGTATTGCCCGGGCCCATAGGTATAGTCATAGCGCCCAGATGCTCTGCTCCTGCCTGGAATCCGATTCCAGCGGTCCACAATCCATACCCCGGTGTGATCTGAATCCTATCCAGGGATGTAATTCCAGCGAGCTCATAACAGCGGGCAAACATTTTTGCCCAGTCATCCACATCCTTCTTTGTGTAAGGAATAATCACAGGGGTACCCGTTGTCCCCGAAGAAGAATGAATGCGCACAATCTCCTCATCCGGAACAGCCTGCAGCCCCAAGGGATAAGCTTCCCGCAGGTCACCCTTCCAGGTGAACGGGAGTGTTTCAAATTCTTCCTGGCTTTGTACAGAAGAAATGTTGATGTCTTTAAACTTTTCTTTGTAAAAGCAGTCCTTGGAGGTCAGCTGTTTCAAGTTATCCTTTATCAATTCTAACTGAAGTTCTGTCATTTTCATACGATTTTCTCCTCTATATCTGTTCAAAGGCTGCTTTTCCAAGCTCCAGTGCTTTATGATTCATTTCCTGATATTTTTCTTTTACATTCTCTTTGACAGCCCGGCCCATTTCTTCTATAGAAATGTCAAGTGCTCCGCTGGCTGCCGCTGCTCCCAAAAGTGCTGCATTCAGCACTTTTGCCGAACCTGCCTGGCGGCAGATATACTCACCGGACAGGACAGCCACTTTATCTGCCTTTTCCTTTAGATAGTCCAGCATCTCTTTTCCTTCATATGCGCTGCCGTTCAAAGTAGAAATAACCGGCTTTATTGCCTTGCTGCTCACAATTACTGTGCCGCCCGCTTTCAGGTAAGGAAGACTCCGCACCGCCTCCGCCGGCTCAAAAGCAAGAATCAGATCTGCACTTTTTAAAGGGATCTGAGGAGAATATATTTCTTCACCTATTCGCACATGACTCACCACAGAGCCTCCCCGCTGTGCCATCCCGATGGTTTCTGCAGTGCGCACGGATTTTCCCTGTCTCATCGCCGCAAATGCAATCAATTTTGAGGCGAGAACCACGCCCTGCCCGCCTACACCGCATAACAGACAATTTTTATTCATTGGTTTCCACCTCCCTGATTGCCTGAAAGGGACAGACTTGGCTGCACAGCCCGCAGCCATAACACAGTGATGAATCTATCTCCACCGCCCCATCGTTTATTGTGATTGCCGGACATCCCAATTGATTGATACACGTTCTACATTTTCTGCACTCTTCCTGGTCTACCTGAAAAAGTTTTCCCGGCCTGCAGACAGCAATGCATGGGGATTTAAATATGACTGCACGGACTCCCGGTGCATCTGCTGCCCGTTTCACTGTATCTACAGCGGCATCCAGCTCCAGCGGGTCCACAGTTTCCACAAAAGTCACCCCGATTCCTCTCAGAATGTTTTCTATGCTGATTTTTGCCACCACATCTCCCATCATGGTTATTCCTGTACCTGGATGAGGCTGGTGCCCCGTCATGGCTGTCGTAGAATTATCCAGCACGATCAGGACAATATCTGTCTGATTGTAAACTGCATTTACAACACCTGTGATTCCTGATGCAAAAAACGTAGAATCTCCGATAAACGCAAAATTTACCGCATCATTTTCAATAATATGTAATCCCTGGGCAATGGTTACATCGGCTCCCATGCACAGACAGGTGTCCACCATATCCAGCGGTTTTGCATTTCCCAGGGTATAGCATCCGATATCTCCGCTGAATACAGCCTTCTTTCCCTTCATAGCCTTTTTCACCGCATAAAAGGAGGCTCGGTGGGGACATCCCGCACATAAGACCGGCGGCCTGACGGGCAAGGCGGGTGCTTTCTCCGGTGCCGGCTCTGTCCTTTTCTCTCCTTTTGAGTTCTTCAGAAAGCTTTCCAAATCCTCTGCGATGCTCTCCACGCTGTTCTCACCGGCGTTTTTCGTATCGTGGGTCAATTTCCCCCGTATTGTCACGTTGAGATGATATTTTCCTACAATCTGAAGTAACTCTTTTTCAATCACAGGATCCAGTTCTTCCAGAACCAGAACCTCATCCAGCTGCTCTACAAATTCTTTTGCAAGCCGCTCCGGAAAAGGATGGGGCGTACTGACTTTCAAAAGTGGAACTTCTTTCGGAAGCACTTCATTTGTATAAGCATAACTCACCCCACCTGAAACAATACCCTTTTTCCCATTTCCCGCCCGTATACAATTCCCGGCATAAGAAGAAAATACATCTGAAAGCTTTTCATTTCTGTCTTCAATTTTTATATGATTCTCATAGGATGTCCTTGGAAAAATCACCCACCTCATTGTGTCCTTCACAAACCCTTCTGGTTCAGGCACTTCCATATCCGGCAGCAGATTGAGACTGACACAGGCATGGCAAATCCTGGTAGTCGGCCGGAATAGTACCGGCGTCTGATATCTCTCAGAGAATTCAAAAGCGTCCGCTATCATCAAATATGCCTCCTCCGGGGAGGAAGGATCAAATACAGGGAGCTTGGAAAATTGTGCAAAATTTCTTGTATCCTGCTCTGTCTGGGAAGAAATGGGGCCCGGATCATCCGCGGAGACAATAACCATTCCGCCTTTTACTCCCACATAGGCAAGGCTCATCAAGGGGTCGGATGCCACATTCAAACCGACTTGTTTCATCGTCACCAGGGTTCGGGCCCCTGCATATGCAGCACCTGCGCCGACCTCCATCGCCGCCTTCTCATTGACTGACCACTCCACATGGATATTTCCCCTATTCTGCTTTGCGACTGTCTCCAGTATTTCCGTGGAAGGTGTCCCCGGATACCCGGCCACCATCCGCACACCGGCGCGAATGGCTCCCAGAGCAATCGCTTCATTCCCCATTACAAGCTTCCTATTTACGCTCATACGAATCTCCCTTTCACTTTTTTTGACTCTGTGGTAATAGTTTAAGTTCAAGCTCAGCCCAAAAATCTGCGGTTCAAGCTCAGCTCAAAAACCTGCGGTTCAAGCTCAGCTCAAAAACCTGCGGTTTTCTCGCTGTTTGGCTCTCGCCAAATAGATATATTTAGAAATACACCTTAGAAAGCAAGCTTTCACGGTGTATTTCTAAATATATCTGCTTGCTTCTGAGCAGTTATCACTTTGCTATTTTAACACATTAAAGTTGAAAATGAAAGAAAAAAAGGGGTCTGACCCTTTTGAGCTCCATTTTCTGAATTATCGCGATAATTCAGAATTCGGCGGTCAAAAGGGTCAGACCCCTTTTCACTTATTTATCATTTGTGTTTCTTTCATCCAGATTATCTTTCGCTGCCCCATTGTCATCTGTCAGATTATCTGTAGCTTTGTCTACATTGTCTGTAGCCTTATCCACCGCGTCGTCTACTACTCCGTCATTTTCATCGTCGACGGTCGTATCATTTGTGTCATTCGTATCGTTTACTCCGTTATCGTCTGTGGTATCTGTTGTTCCATTGGTTGTGTCTTTGTTGTTACCGCAGGCTGTCATACTTCCAAGTACGCCTACGCACATCATCAATAATAAGAACTTTTTTATTTTTTTCATTCTATTTCTCCCTTTCCATAAATAATCTTGCGTTAGTAATATTTGCAATTTTTTGATTCTTTATGTATGGGAAAATTTTCTAAATTTTTCGCAACTATTCAGGAGGGCAGAAATATTTACGAACGGCTTGTGCAAGCTTGCTTGCTAAAAGCCGTTCGTAAATATTTCTATCCGGCGTTTAGCCGAAGCGAGATGAAGCGAAGCGGAATCGAGCTTGCCCTTCTGAGCAGTTACATTTTTTCTTTAATCTCTCCGCTTCGGTATGCTCCCAGCAAACGCTCCAGATCCGTCACCTGGCCTTTCAATTCCTTTCCAACGTCTGTATCCCCAACCAGCCGGCGCTTCACTACACGCTTTACAACCATATAGTCGGAATGTATGTCACTTTCCTTCTGAATCGCTGCCTCTGTAGATTCAAAGGGCTCATGGGCAACAAGAAGGAGTCCGTATGAATTGTAAATCAATGTATATCCCGCAATTCCTGTTTCTTTCTGATATGCCCTGGAAAAGCCGCCGTCTATGACCAGCACCTTACCATTACACTTAATCGGACTCTCGCCATCTTTACGCTTTACAGGCATATGACCATTTACAATATGCGCCTCCTCGGAGCTCAGGCCGAACTCCCGCAGAATACTGTCCATAACCTTTTCGTCCTCCAGAAGGTTATAATAAGGGTTCTTTCTCTCCAGATGTGTCATCTTCTCCGCAAGAAAATATCTCTCAAAAGTGGCCATTTTGTCCTTGCCAAACAAAGGAGAGCCGGGGTGCAGCCAGATATACCACATCATATCTCTGCCTTCCTCTCTCGCCTGTGGATCCAAGGCAAAAAAGCCTTTCCGTATATATCGTTCCAGAGCATCATACAGAGATTTTCCTTTAAACGTCTCTCCAAATAGAGAAACCTCCTTAAAGCTGCCATCTTCATTCAGAGGAACACATCCGTGATATAATAAATTGTCATTATAAACCTTATACAGCCCTCCTTTGGCGAGCAGGAACCGTATGTGCTTCTGAAGCTTCTCACATCCCATAAAAGCACGCTCCAGCCGCTCCATTACCTCTTCTTCCTCCGGACACAGCCGATAGGGGTCTTTTGGGTCTATTGTGGGGAAATTTGTATCCAGAAGTTGATATTCTTTTTTCCCTAGCATAATAGTTCCCTTCTCATAATCAATACGATGCAGAAGTGCCCTGTCCTCCAACCCAAATTCCTTCCGCCTCTTAATAATCTGTCCTTCCACCTTAAACTGAATCACAGAAATTGCCTTGTGCATCCTGAGATCCATCTCCATCTCAGCCTTGTTTGGCTTCTCCGGCCCTTTCAACGCAAAGCAAGTGCAGGGGTCATCCCCATAAGTCCGCAGTGAAAATGTCGCCAGAGGCAGAAGATTGATTCCATACCCATCCTCCAGGATATCCAAGTTTCCATATCTGGCACAGATGCGGATTACATTGGCTATACACCCTCTCTGCCCTGCGGCTGCTCCCATCCAGAGAACATCATGGTTTCCCCACTGAATATCAAGAGAATGATAGGTCATCAGTTTGTCCATAATGATGTGGGGACCCGGTCCTCTGTCATAAATATCACCCACAATATGTAAATGGTCAACCACCAGCCGCTGAATCAACTCAGATATTGCTTCAATAAACTCTTCCGCGCGGCCGATCCGGATAATCGTCATGATAATCTCATTGTAGTAAGATTCCTTGTCATTTACCTCGGACTTTTCTGTAATCAGCTCCTCAATTACATAGGCAAAATCTTTTGGAAGCGCCTTCCTCACTTTTGACCTGGTATATTTGCTTGCCGAGCGCTTGCTCACCTCAATCAGACGGTACAGATTAATCTTGTACCAGTCCTCCATGTTTGTTTCTGCCTTCTTCACCTGGGCCATCTTTTCCTTCGGATAATAAATCAGTGTGGCAAGAGACTGCTTATCCCGTTTACTTAATGTATTGCCGAAAACATCGTCAATCTTCCTCCTGACAGAGCCAGAACCATTTTTCAGTACATGGGAAAACGCTTCATATTCCCCGTGTATATCGGTCAGGAAATGCTCCGTTCCTTTGGGCAGATTCAAAATAGCCTGCAAATTAATGATCTCTGTAGATGCCGCTGCAATGGTTGGATAGCACTCTGAAAGCCGCTTCAGGTATCTTGTTTCCAAATTTTTCATGAGCTCCCCCTTGTTTCCTGCGTTTAAAGCTGAATCACATCACTCATATCATACATCCCAGCCGGTTTTCCGGCTAAAAACTTTGCTGCCTCCACAGCTCCCTTTCCAAAAACGCTTCTGGAATATGCAGTGTGCTTAAACTCTATGACTTCGTCCGGTCCCGCAAAGATTACCTCGTGATCCCCCACAATTGTGCCGCCGCGGACTGCTGAGATACCCATTTCTTTTTTGTCCCGTTTTCTTCGCACCTGGCTTCGGTCATATACATACGTATATTCATGATTCAGGGCATCATTCATAGAATCCGCCAGTGCCATGGCTGTTCCACTGGGCGCATCCAACTTCTGGTTATGATGGCGCTCTACCAACTCAATATCATAGCCCGCGGGTGCCAGTATCCTCGCTGCATCCTTCAGCATTTTTAAAAGCAGATTAATCCCCATAGACATATTGGCCGACTTCAACACCGCAGTCTCTCCTGATGTCTCCTGAACCTTTCCCAGCTGTTCCTTAGAAAGTCCCGTTGTACAGAGCACAACCGGAACCTGATTCGCAGTGCAGTAATCCAGAAGTCCCTCCACCGCAGCTGCATTGGAAAAATCAATCACTACGTCCGGCTTTACATCACACAACTGAATATTTTCAAAAACCGGATAGGTATTTTCTGTTGCCGTAAATGTATCCACTCCGGCGACAACCTCTGCCTGCTCGTCTTCCCTGATGAGCCCAGTTACCATCTGTCCCATCCTTCCATTGCATCCATGAATCAATACCTTCACCATGTCCGTTCCTCCTGACCTTTTTCTTAAAGTTCGTAACTGTCACTATTTGCAGAAAAAAGGATACCATATCTGAGTCTGTTACTCAACGCATGATATCCCTTTCACAATCATCTCTGTCTATTGTGTTACTGTTCACAGGCTAGCCTGCAAACAGTAACGCCGCCTGCCCATTATTAAAGCCGCCTTCGGCGAGGGGCAGGCTCACCGACTGTTTTACGTTGTCGAGCCTAGCCTATCAGCGTAGTGATAGGCTAGGAGTGAACAATAACTCTATTATACCAGTTTTATACCAAAATCAGTCATTGCTCTTGCAAGACCTGCCGCATTTTTCTCTGTCATCTCTGTAAGGGGCATTCTCAGTCCGCCCACTTCCATCCCCATCAAATTCATCGCCTTCTTAACCGGAATCGGATTCACCTCGCAGAACAGCTTCTCGACCAGCGGAAGCACTTTGAACTGCAGCGCCCGGCTGCCTTCCAAATCTCCGGCAAAGAACTTCTCACAGATATCATGAGTTTCCCTGGGGGCAATATTGGATAAAACAGAAATAACACCCTTCGCTCCAAGTGCAAGAAGAGGTAAAATCTGATCATCATTGCCAGAATACAAATCTACCCTGCCCTCTGTCATCTGCATGATCCTGGAAATCTGTGAAATATCGCCGGAAGCCTCCTTAATCCCCACAATATTATCCACCTCGTTCACCAGGCGGGCTACCGTGGCGGGCTCAATATTCATTCCTGTCCTGCTCTTCACACTGTATAAGATAACCGGTATCTTTGCTTCATCCGCCACAGCCTTGTAATGTGAAAAAAGTCCGTCCTGTGTCGCCTTATTATAGTAGGGTGTGACCAAAAGCACACCGTCCGCTCCCGCCTCTGCTGCTTCCTTAGACATCTCCATAGCAGTACGTGTACAATTAGAGCCGGTCCCTGCTATCACCGGAATCCGTTTTTTTGTATGCTCTATTGTAAACTTGATACAATCCATGTGCTCTTCTTCTGTTAATGTGGAAGATTCGCCTGTCGTGCCACAAATAATAATACTGTCGGTGCTATTCTCACAATGGAAATCAATCAATTCATCCAGCTTATCGTAATTTATGCTTCCATCTGCGTGAAACGGCGTAATAATCGCCACTCCGGCTCCCTTAAATAATGACATATATATCCTCCTAATCTAAACGCTCCTCTTTTCTCAAAGTTTAACACTAATTATATCCGATGTCAACGCAAAGAAAGGGCGCCATTTGTGGACATGGCGCCTGTTTATTTTCTATTTTTTACTCTTCCATGCACTCCAGTTTACTGACGGAAACTTCATATGCAGTGCGGGTTTCAGTCTCTATCTCAGATAATTTCTTTACATACTCCCTGCTCTGTATTCTTCCCAGTATTTGCACATGATCTCCCACCTCAAATCCTGATGCATACCTGGCATTCCTGCCCCAGCAAATGCACGGAATATAGTCTGATTTTCCATACGGCCTGTTTACTGCCAGAAGCAAATCTGCAATTTCTCTTCCCAGCGGCGTTTTTCTGTATACGGGTTTTTTGCAGATATACCCTTCCAGCAAAATGTTATTTGTCTTTGCTCCGTCCAACTCCTCATCAATAAATTCAACCTCACGGACGAAAACAGACAAAACCAACCTGTTCTTCTGCTCTTCATGCCGGTTGTAAGAACGGAACTGCCCCAAAGCCATAATAAACTCTCCCGTATAATCCTGCGTCACATCAATGAGTCTCTCTGAAATCATGAGGGGAATCCTGTCTTCTGAATTGCTGAGCCTCTTCACCAGCACATCCACCATGTAAAAGCCTTCTCCAAAGACCTCATGGCTGTATGTAAAACCGGAAGCCACTTCCCCCATAATTGTTACCTGATTGTTTTCAATAATCTTATCTGACATGATTTGTAGCTCTCCCTTCCTCTGATTGGTATTTTTGAGTCAATACTAAGTTTATGAATATAGTACATGCATTAGAACAGAAATGGGACAATAATCGCTCGACAAAGTTCTAATGAAAATGCACATTTTGTGGAAAATCCCCCCAATTTTGTCAGAAAAAGTAACTGTTCAGGAGGGCAAGCTCGATTTTGTTTTGGTTAGGCACCTCGCTTCGGCTAAACGCCGAATAGAAATATCTTCCCATATGAAATGTTTTGTGATAGAATAAAAAAGTTGCAAGCACATAATAATACACATGATGTAGGGGTCAAAAGGTATTTTGCCCCCTGATACCTACGGATTGCTCCGCACTTTGTGCTCCCGCAATCCTAAAAACATTCGAAATCTGCCCTGCTCGGGCTACTTTCTCATGTTTTGCGGGTCCCAAAGTCATGCTTTTTCATGCAAGCATGAAACGCATAACCTTTTGACCCTGGTATCATACACATAACATAAGCAGAAAGAGTGTTGAATATTTATGAAAACAAAGCGTGAAGATGTTAGAAATATTGCGATTATTGCCCATGTCGACCACGGCAAAACCACTCTGGTAGATGAGCTTTTAAAGCAGAGCGGTGTATTCCGCCAAAACCAGGAAGTTGCCGAGCGTGTCATGGACTCTAACGATATTGAAAGGGAGAGAGGCATTACAATTCTTTCCAAGAATACTGCTGTATTTTACAAAGGAACAAAAATTAACATTATTGATACTCCCGGACATGCAGACTTCGGCGGTGAAGTAGAACGTGTACTAAAGATGGTAAACGGTGTAATCCTCGTGGTGGATGCCTTTGAGGGTCCCATGCCCCAGACCAAATTCGTACTTCGCAAAGCACTGGAGCTGGACTTGCCGGTCATTGTGTGCATCAATAAGATTGACAGACCAGAAGCAAGACCGGACGCAGTAATCGATGAGGTGCTGGAGCTTTTCATGGATCTGGATGCATCCGACGAACAGCTGGACTGTCCCTTTGTATATGCCTCTGCCAAAGCAGGTATTGCAGTTCTGGATCTGACAGACGAAGAAAAGAACATGCAGCCCTTGTTTGAGACCATTCTGGATTATATCCCGGCCCCTGAAGGTGACCCTGAAGCGCCAACCCAGGTTCTCATCAGCACCATAGATTACAATGAATATGTAGGGCGTATCGGTGTGGGAAAAGTAGATAACGGAACGATCTCTGTCAACCAAGATATGGTTCTGCTCAATCACCATGACCCTGATAAACAGGAAAAGGTAAAAATCAGTAAATTATATGAATTTGACGGGTTGAACAAAGTAGATGTCAAAGAAGCATCTGTCGGTTCAATAGTGGCAATCTCTGGTATTTCGGATATTTCTATCGGGGATACCCTCTGCTCACCGGAGAACCCAGAGGCCATTCCTTTCCAGAAAATTTCCGAGCCTACGATCGCCATGCAGTTTATCGTCAATGACAGTCCTTTCGCAGGCCAGGAAGGAAAGTATGTCACCTCCCGCCATATCCGTGACCGTCTGTTCAGAGAGCTGAACACCGATGTGAGCCTTCGTGTGGAAGAAACAGAGGATACAGACAGCTTCAAGGTGTCCGGCCGCGGTGAGCTTCACCTTTCTGTTTTAATTGAAAATATGAGACGTGAGGGTTACGAATTTGCCGTAAGTAAAGCTGAAGTACTTTATAAGATAGATGAGAAAGGCCGGAAGCTTGAGCCTATGGAAGTAGCTTATATTGACGTACCTGATGAATTTGCAGGAAGTGTCATTGAAAAACTGGGCCGGCGCAAGGGCGAGCTGCAGAACATGGGTACTTCCAATGGTGGTTACACACGTCTGGAGTTCTCCATCCCGGCCCGGGGATTGATCGGCTACAGAGGAGAATTCCTCACAGATACAAAAGGAAACGGAATCTTGAACACCAGCTTTGACGGGTATGCGCCTTATAAAGGGGATATCCAGTACCGCAAGCAGGGCTCCCTGATTTCTTTTGAAACTGGAGAATCGGTCACTTACGGATTATACGCAGCCCAGGAGCGCGGTACCTTATTCATCGGTGCGGGAGAAAAAGTATATTCCGGCATGGTAATCGGACAAAATGGGAAGACAGAAGACATTGAGCTAAACGTGTGCAAGACCAAGCACCTGACGAACACCCGGTCCTCCGGTGCCGACGATGCCTTAAAGCTGACGACTCCTCATGTTTTAAGCCTGGAGGAAGCTCTGGACTTCATTGATACGGACGAGCTTCTGGAAGTTACACCTAAATCCCTGCGTATCCGCAAAAAAATTCTGGATTCCAGAATGAGAAGGAGAAGTTCTCTGAAATAGGGAAAAATTGATTCATTCTATACAATAAAGCTTTTCCATGCTATAATATGGACATAATACAGACAGAGGTATTTATTCTTCCTGTATAATATGAACAAAGGAGTTGATCATCATGAAATTTATTATCAGCGGAAAAAACATTGATGTAACGCCAAGCCTTAAAGACACTATTGAAAACAAACTGGGAAAACTCGAAAGGTACTTTACTCCTGAAACAGAAATTATCGTAACCCTCAGTGTGGAAAAGGAAAGACAAAAGATTGAGGTGACTATCCCCGTAAAGGGGAATATTATCCGCTCAGAGCAGACAAGCAATGATATGTACGTATCCATTGACCTTGTAGAGGAAGTTATCGAACGTCAGCTTCGCAAGTATAAAAATAAACTGGTTGCCAGAAATCAGGGACATCCGACGGCAGCTGTGGGCGGGAGCAATTTTAAGAAGGAATTCTTTGAGTCGGAGGATGAGAATCCGCACGATGAAGAGATCCGCATCGTGCGGACCAAGCGCTTCGGAATCAAACCAATGTATCCTGAGGATGCATGCATCCAAATGGAGCTGCTGGGACATTCTTTCTTTGTATTCAGCAATGCAGAGACAGACGAAGTAAATGTGGTATACAAGAGAAAAGACGGCTCCTTCGGATTGATTGAACCTGAATTCGATTAATATGATGTAGGGGTCATGCTTTTTATGGAGTATGATATAAAGAGGCAGGTACCCTCAGGTTAGGTACCTGCCTTTTCATATCCTTACTTCTGATTTCATTTCTGGACAACCTGTCCGAAAATCTTTATCTTAGTTCCTGTCTGTGCATACCAGTACTCTCCGTCTTTTCTGATGTCACTCTTTCCATTGGTTTCTTCTATAATCTCTGCAGCAACCCCGTCTGCCTCCTTTAAAGGAACCATAACTTCCATCTCAACCTGTTCAGTGTACTCTATTCCAACAGAAGCCAGCCCTCTCTCTGCAAAAAAATGCTGCAGCTTTCCAAGTTCTGTATATTCTATTGCTATTTTCAGTTTTGCCCCATGAATTTTGGTAATAATTATACTATGTGCAAGGCCTTCACGGGCTGCAGCTGTATACGCTCTCACAAGGCCTCCGGTGCCAAGCAGTGTGCCCCCGAAATAACGGGTTACTACAATCAGCACATCGCGCAGAGCCTGCCCTCTGATTACCTCCAGAATCGGCTTTCCTGCAGTTCCTCCTGGCTCCCCGTCATCACTTAAACGCTCTAGTACTCCCTCTGCCCCAATGACACAAGCCCAGCAGTGATGCCTTGCATCCCGGTATTGCCCTTTTACATGCTCCAGGCAGTCCAGGACCTCCTCTTCAGAGGATACAGGAAATACATCGGCAATAAATCGAGACCTTTTTTCGACGACTTCCGCACTTCCACTTTGATATACTGTTTTATAATCCATTGCCCTACCTCGTTTCCTGCCTCCCTGATACCTACGGATTGCTGCGCACTCTCTGCTCCCGCAATCTTAATAATATACCAAACCCTTGAAAAACCGCAAGACTTTATTAAGATTCTTTAAGAAATGTGAACTTTTCTATTTTTTCTTTATTTAAGCAGGTAAATTTGTTATAATGGGTGGAATGAATAAAGGAGGATATTATTCATGAACTACGGAAAAGAAAATCTCACGAAAAAGAAGAAAGATATCTCTTCAAAGAAAAATATGAAAAAAAAGCGGGTGGGAGTCCGGCTGTTTAAAGCTATCATCATCTGCCTGCTGCTGATAATTGTAATCGGTGCTGCCGGTGCCGGCTTGTTTGTCAAGAAAATCATCGACAGTACTCCAAAAGTCACTCCAGCCGATGTAAGGCCCTCAGGAGCCACTTCCTTTGTTTATGCAGAGGATGGCACCATGCTGGACAAGTTTCTGCAGAAGGGCTCTAATCGTATCTATAAGAATTACGATGAGATTCCCATTAACCTTACCCATGCTTTCGTGTCCATCGAAGATGAACGTTTCTACCAGCACAACGGTATTGATATGCAGGGCATTTTGAGAGCCGGAGTCGTTGGACTGACTTCCGGAAACTTTTCAGAAGGTGCGAGTACACTGACCCAGCAGTTAATCAAGAACAATGTCTTCCCCAATTTCACGGAAGAAAAGACGTTCTATGACCGTCTGGAAAGAAAGCTGCAGGAGCAGTACCTGGCCGTGGATATTGAGAAGCAGATGAGCAAGGAAGAAATTGTGGAAGCCTATATGAACACCATCAACCTGGGGCAGAACTGCCTGGGAGTACAGACAGCCGCAAAGAGATATTTTGGCAAGGATGTATCAGAATTAACGCTTTCTGAGTGTGCCGTTTTAGCAGGAATCACCCAGAGTCCCTCCGATTACGATCCGGTTACACACCCGGATGATAATAAAAAACGCCAGGATAAAGTCCTGAAGAATATGCTGAAACAAAAATATATCAGTCAGGCGGAATATGACGAGGCGGAGGCTGACCCCGTATATGATCGGATTCAGGCAACAGCCCAGGACACTACAACCGATACACCTAATTCTTACTTTATAGATGAGCTGGCACAGCAGATTATCAGAGACCTCCGTGAGCGCAAGAATTATACGGAGACACAAGCCTACAATGCTCTCTACAGCGGCGGCCTTAATATCACCGCCACACAGGATCCAGCCATCCAGAAGATTTGTGATGAGGAAGCGGCAAATCCTGCCAATTACCCTGCCACTGTGCGGTATGGGTTAGAATATGCACTTACAATCACACGGGCCGACGGAACTTCAGAAAATTACAGCAAGGAAATGCTTGGAGAATACATCAAGAGTGCCTGGGGAAAAGAATTTCCCCTTGTCTTTGATTCACCTGATGAAGCAAATCAAGCCATTGCTGAATATAAAAGTACCTTGAATATCGTCGAGGGAGACACTGTCAATGAGAATATTGACATTACACCTCAGCCTCAGATTTCTGTAGTTGTAATGGATCAGTCCACAGGACAGGTTAAGGCTATCGTAGGCGGCAGAGGTGAAAAGAAAACTAGTCTTTCCTTAAACCGGGCAACAGACTCTACAAGACAGCCCGGCTCCTGTTTCAAGATCGTTTCAACTTATGCCCCCGCGCTGGATTCCGGCAAATATACCTTGGCCAGCACGATTCTGGATGAGCCATATGCCTATGCAAATGGCAAACCTGTCAATAACTGGGATGACAAATATATCGGCAACACAAGCGTTCGCTATGCAATATTGCATTCCATGAATATTTGTGCGGTAAAAACCCTGACAGACATTGGACTTCAGACCGGCTATGACTCTTTGTTGAATTTTGGATTTACTTCACTGGTAAATTTTGATGATCCTAATTATCCTGATTTTACCGATGTAGCTCAAGCTACAGCCTTGGGTGGTATCACGAGGGGTGTTTATAACCTGGAAATGACTGCTGCATACGCGGCAATTGCAAACAAAGGCACTTACACGGAGCCTATTCTCTACACAAAGGTTCTGGACCGCGACGGAAATATCCTTCTTGACAACACTTCACCTGCCACCCATCAGGTGATTAAGGATTCTACTGCTGCACTTCTCACCAGTGCAATGGAGGATGTTATCAATCAGGGAACCGGTACCCCGGCAAAGCTTAACAATATGCCGGCGGCAGGCAAGACCGGTACCACAGAGAAAAGTACAGATCTCTGGCTCTCGGCCTACACACCGTACTATACCTGCTCCGTGTGGACAGGATTCGACTCTAATATGCCGATGGAAGGCTGGGAATATGCAGACCAGAAATGGCATGAGGTTCTTTGGAAAAATATCATGGACAGAGTTCATGCTGATCTTCCATACAAGGACTTTACAATGCCTACTTCTGTGGAGCAGAAAACAATATGTACCATAACAGGGCTTCTTGCAACCTCAAGCTGTCCAACATTAACAGAATATTTTGCTCAAGGAACTGCTCCCACGCAGAGTTGTCCCGGACATGTGATAGAAAAGCCGGCAGAAAAAAATACGGATGATGACAATAAGGAAAAGCCCAAAGACGAACAGGATACTGATACCGAGAAGCCCGACGACAGCGGCGACGGCACCGATACGGAAAATCCAAAGCCGGATGAAGGCGGCGGCACTGACACTGAGAATCCGGACGAGGGCGGCGGTACTGATCCTGGAAATACGGGTGGCAATGAAGGCAGCGGAGGAACCGAACCGGCTCCATAAACCAACGGTAAGATATAAGTAAAGAGACAAAGAAGATGAGAAAACCTGGCATCTTCTTTGTCTCTTTATTTATCCTTCGCGAGGAATTTCTTGTAATCAGTCTCAGGAGCCTATTCTCCCAAAATCATTTTAGCCGAGCCGCAAATTCCTGCGTCATTCCCAAGAGTTGCCAGTGTGAATTTCACATCTTTTATAGCAAAGAAAGCCCACTCTCGATACGGCTTTTGTATGAAAGGAATCAGTACTTTCCCTGCCTTAGATACACCGCCTCCAATAACAAAAACCGACGGATCTGCCGCCGCTGCTATACCTGCAAGTGCATGCCCCAGATAGCGACCAAACTCCTCTGCTATCTCCACAGCAACAGCATCCCCAGCCTTTACGGCATCAAACACCGCCTTGGCAGTCACTGTCTCTTTTGTCAACATGGTATCTCTTTTGTCTTTTTTCAGCTTTCTTTTTGCCAGCCGCACAATTCCTGTTGCAGAAGCGTACTGCTCCAGGCACCCATAATTCCCGCAGCCACACTGTTCTGGTTCTTCATCATTCACATGCATGTGCCCGATTTCCCCGGCTGCGCCATGGGCGCCGTTTACAATTCGGCCGTCTGAAACGATGCCGCCGCCCACACCCGTACCCAGAGTCACCATAACCATATTTTTCTCCCCAAGACCTCCGCCTTTCCACATTTCTCCTAATGCAGCTACATTTGCATCATTTCCAAATCGTGCTTTTAATCCTGTGAGATGTTCCAGTTCCTTTTTTGCCTCCTTATATTCCCAGCCCAGATTAGCGCTCCCGTCGACCACTCCATCATCACTGACAGGTGCGGGCACTCCCACACCTATCCCCAGAACAACAGCCCTGGAAAGCTCTCTTTCTTTCATTTTATTAAGAATGGATGCCGCAACATCCGGGAGAATAGCCTCTCCCTTATTTTCCGTATGGGTTACAATCTCCCATTTGTCAATGATTTCTCCTGATTCTCCAAACAGCCCCATCTTTACTGTGGTTCCGCCGATATCTACACCAAAACAATATCTCATAGTGCTTCTCCTGCTCTCTTATCTTTTATGCAATTATTTGTTTTTACTCAGATTATCCTGTACACGCTTATATAATTCTTGGGCCGCATTGTATCCCATCTGCTTCTGTCTGTGGTTTACGGCTGCAGACTCAACAATAATTGCAAGATTACGCCCCGGCCGAAGCGGAATTCTGTGGCATACCACACGATTTCCTAAAAATTCTGTATACTGTTCTTCCAGACCAAGCCGGTCATATTGTTTATCCCTGTCCCATTCCTCAAGGGTAATTACAAGGTCAATGTTCTGTGTCTCCCTGACGCTCTGTACACCAAACATAGACTTCACATCCACAATACCAATTCCCCTAAGTTCTATAAAATGTCTGGTAATATCAGGAGCCGCCCCTACAAGGGTAACGTCACTTACTTTTCTTATCTCCACAACATCATCGGACACCAGACGATGTCCCCTCTTAATCAGTTCCAGGGCAGCCTCGCTCTTGCCTATTCCACTTTCTCCCATAATCAGGACACCAACACCATACACATCCACAAGCACACCATGGATGGATATGCAGGGAGCAAGCTCTACATTCAGCCAACGGATAATTTCGCCCATAAAGGAGGAGGTTGGTTTCGATGTACTAAAAATCGGGACTTCATATTCCCGGGCTTTTTCCAGAAGCATCTCCTCCGGCTCCAAATCTCTGCTGAATATAATGCAGGGAACCTTGTTGCGCAGAAGTTCATTATACATTTTATTCTTTTTCTCTTCAGGCAGAGTCTGCAAATATGTGTACTCCACATATCCGATAATCTGAACCCTGTCAGAATCAAAATGTTCAAAAAAACCTGCCAGCTGCAGTGCCGGCCTGTTAATGTCCGGAATATTAACCTCTCTGCCGGTCAGATCTACTTCCGGGGTCAGGTTTTTCAGATCCATGGTTTCAACAATTTTTTGTAATTTCACGCTTCGTCCCATTGTGTTCTCCTTTTCTACATTTTTTCAGGCGCAGCATCTTTTTTCTGCTCATGAAAAAAATTATGCACAGCCTTTGCTGACTTTTCATTCATAGAAGGCACCGCTGCCAACTCTTCCACCGTTGCAGACTTTATAGCATCCAAATTCATATAATGCCGCATCAGTGCTTTGCGGCGGGCAGGTCCGATTCCCTCAATATCATCCAGAATTGAATGTACCTGTCCCTTCCCCCTGAGCTGTCTGTGATACTCTATCGCAAAGCGGTGGGCCTCATCCTGGATTCTTGTGACCAGCCGGAAGGCTTCGGAGGACTTGTCAATGGGAATCTCTTCATTGTGGTAATACAGTCCCCTGGTTCTGTGATAATCGTCCTTTACCATCCCGCACACCGGAATATTAAGATGCAGCTCCTCCAGCACCTGCAGAGCCACATTCACCTGCCCCTTCCCCCCATCCATGAGGATCAGGTCAGGAAAAACAGTAAAGCTTCCCAGCTCTTTATTCTCCTCCCTCTCGCGCAGCCCGTGGGTAAACCTCCTCGTAAGCACTTCCCGCATACTCCCGTAATCATCAGCCCCCTGTATTCCTTTAATCCTGAACTTCCGGTAATCATTTCTTTTGGGTTTTCCTCTCTCATACACTACCATGGAGCCAACGGACTCAAACCCGTTGGTATTGGAAATGTCAAAAGCCTCCATCCGGCTAATATCTTCCACCCCTAAAAGCTTCCCGATTTCTTTTACTGCCCCGATAGTCCTGCCTTCCTCCCGCTTTAGTCTTTCCTTATCCTTGCTCAGTACAAGGCCTGCATTATCGGCCGCCAGCTCCACCAGCTTTTCTTTTGACCCCTTCTTCGGAACCCTGATGGATACCTTCCCGCCCCGCTTTGTACTCAGCCACTCTTCCAGAAGGTGCATATCTTCCAACTCTTGAGGAAGCATTAATTCTCCGGGAATAAACGGAGTACCTGCATAGTACTGTTTAATAAAGCTGTCCAGGATCTTATCGGCCGGTTCATCTTTTGAGATACGAAGGTAAAAATGATCTCTGCCGATAAGTCTCCCTCCCCGGATAAAAAAGACTTGTACCACGGCATCCTCCTCCTCAGAGGCCACTGCAAGGATATCTCTGTCGTCTCCGCTGCTGTCCGTAATCTTCTGTTTCTGTGCAACTTTCTTCACACTCTCCAAAAGCTCCCGGTATTCAATGGCCTTTTCAAACTCCAATGCCTCCGAGGCCTCAATCATTTTGGACTCCAGATCATTTAAAATGTCATCAAAACTTCCGTTCAAAAAACGAATGACTTCCTGAACGGCCTTTCCATATTCTTCCTGAGAAATATATCCCTGACATGGGGCATCGCACTGCTTGATGTAGTAGCTCAGGCAGGGGCGCTCTTTTCCAGTGTCTCTTGGCAGATTACGATTGCAGTTTCTTATATGGTACAGTTTATGCGCCAAATCGATGGTATCCCTGACCGCCTGTGTGCTCGTATAAGGCCCGAAATACTTTGCTTTATCCTTCTGCATCTTTCTGGACAGCATCACACGTGGAAAAGGCTCATTTACTGTTACCTTAATGAACGGATAGGCCTTATCATCCATCAGCATGGTGTTATACTTGGGCCTGTACTCCTTGATTAGATTGCATTCCAGAACAAGTGCCTCCAGCTCCGAATCCGTCACAATATACTCAAACCGCCGTATATGAGTGACCATCTGCTCTATCTTAACCCCCTTGTTCCTGCTGCTCTGGAAATACTGGCGCACTCTGTTCTTCAGGCTGATGGCCTTGCCGACATAAATGATATTGTCCTTCTCATCATGCATAATATAAACCCCCGGTCTTCCGGGGAGTTTTTTTAATTCTTCCTGAATGTCAAAATTATAAGTATCCATGTCTGTATTATAAATGTTCTTCTGAATAATTGCAACGCTAATAAAGGCAGTGTGCATCCCCCCGGAGGATTTCATGTATAATGGGAAACAAAGTTTCCCATTATACAAAAGCCGGTTGATTACTCAACCGGCTTCATGGAAACACGCACTTCTTTTTTAGGTTCTGCCCCTTCTTCCGGCTCTTCTATACCTTTTACTTCGCGGAAGATCTTCATAAATTCTTTGCCTGTGATTGTTTCCTTTTCTATCAGGAAGTCTGCTATCTTATCCAGAGCCTCTCTATTTTTACTCAGAAGGTTCTTTGCCTCCTCATATGCTTTTTTAAGCATCTGCATAACTTCGTTGTCAATCTCGGCCGCCGTTGCATCTCCACAGTTCATAACCGGGCGTCCGTCCAGATAGCGGTTTTGGATGGATTCAAGTCCAATTAGACCGAACTTATCAGACATACCGTACTGGGTAATCATAGCTCTTGCAATCTTGGTGGCCTGCTCAATGTCATTGGAAGCACCTGTCGTCACAGTATCAAATACGATTTCCTCGGCGGCGCGTCCTGCCAATGCTCCAACCAGCATCGCTTCCAGCTCCTTCTTGGTGTTGAGGAACTTCTCCTCCTCCGGTGTCTGCATTACATATCCGAGAGCGCCCATGGTCCTGGGCACGATGGTAATCTTCTGAACCGGCTCTGCATCTTTCTGAAGTGCACCCACCAGTGCATGTCCCACCTCATGGTAGGATACGATTCTCCGCTCCTCTGCACTCATGATGCGGTCCTTCTTCTCCTTGCCGACCAGAACAACCTCTACTGCTTCAAATAAATCTTTCTGGCCTACCACTTTTCTTCCGCGCTTTACTGCATTGATGGCGGCTTCATTAATCATGTTAGCAAGGTCGGAGCCTACCGCTCCGGACGTTGCCAGTGCAATCGCCTCTAAATCTACAGTTTCATCCATCTTTACATCTTTAGAATGTACTTTCAGAACATCTACACGCCCTTTTAAGTCCGGTTTATCAACAATAATCCGCCTGTCGAAACGGCCGGGACGCAAAAGTGCAGGATCCAATACTTCCGGACGGTTTGTCGCCGCAAGAAGCAGCAGTCCCTTATTTGTATCAAATCCGTCCATCTCAGCTAAAAGCTGATTCAGTGTCTGCTCGCGCTCATCATTGCCGCCGCCCAGTGCACTGTCACGTGACTTTCCAATTGCGTCAATCTCGTCAATAAACACAATGCACGGTGCCATCTGCTGTGCCTGCTTGAACAGGTCGCGGACACGGGAAGCGCCCACACCTACGTACATCTCAACAAAAGCGGAACCTGACAGAGAAAAAAACGGTACCTTGGCCTCCCCGGCCACCGCTTTTGCAAGCAAAGTCTTTCCCGTTCCCGGAGGTCCCACCAGCAGGGCCCCTTTCGGGAGCTTGGCGCCGATTCCTGTATACTTCCCGGGATTGTGGAGAAAATCCACCACTTCCTGCAGAGATTCTTTTGCCTCGTCCTGACCTGCCACATCCTGGAAAGTGACACCGGTCTCTTTTTCCACGTAAACTTTTGCGTTGCTTTTGCCGATTCCCATCATTCCGCCGCCTTTTGACATGCGCCTCATAAGGAAATTAAACAAAACAATCAGCATAATAATCGGGAGAATAACTGTAACAAATATCTCGAAGGCCATCGAAGATGCAGTATCAGGAATCTTCTGTTCATATTCCACCCCCGCTTTATACAGACGGTCGGACAATGTATCGTCATTCACAACACCGGTGTAATAATCCGGCTCCTTCTCTCCAGTTCTCTGCTCAAGCTGGGTGACAATATCGGCACCGGTGTCTTTCTTTTCCTCAGCTCTTGCTTTATCTGTCAGAGTAATATAAATCTTTGTCGAATCGATGGTGACCTTTTCCACCTCTTTTTCATCTACCATCTTTAGGAATTTACTATAACTGATTTCATCAGGGTTCTTATCCTGCATCATAGAATACAGGCCCATCACTATAAAAACGGTCAGCAATGTGGTTATAAAAATAATACCCCACCCCTGCCGGTTATTTCTGGGATTATTATTATTTCTATTTTGATTATCCATTCTTCGCCTCCTACAATCCACTACATTCATTATAAGTACAGCTATCCCATAAATCAATAAAAAGATTATGAAAATATTGTAAACACAAGGCATTTTATAGTATACTGGGTACGAATATGTCATGAAAAGGAATGAAAAAATGAAAATAGGATTTGATAACAAAAAGTACCTAACTATGCAATCAGAACATATCCGTCAGCGGATTAACCAGTTTGACAACAAGCTTTACCTTGAATTTGGGGGGAAATTATTCGATGACTATCATGCGTCCAGAGTGTTGCCTGGGTTTGACCCTGACAGCAAGCTCCGCCTTCTGGAGCAGCTTGGGAGTCAGGCGGAAATTGTCATTGTCATCAGCGCAAAGGATATCGAAAAAAATAAAGTCCGCGGAGATTTAGGGATCACCTATGATCTGGATGTCCTCCGCCTTATGGATTCTTTCCGGGACAATGGCCTGTATGTAGGCAGCGTCGTCATCACACAGTACTCCGGCCAGGAAAGTGCACTGCTCTTTAAAAACCGTCTGGAAAATCTTTCCATCCCTGTTTATATGCACTATAATATCAACGGCTATCCCTCCAACATCCCACTGATTATCAGCGATGAAGGGTACGGTAAAAATGATTACATTGAAACAACACGTCCCCTGGTAATCATAACCGCTCCCGGTCCGGGAAGCGGCAAAATGGCAACCTGTCTTTCTCAGCTTTATCATGAGCACAAACGCGGAATTCATGCGGGGTATGCCAAATTTGAAACATTTCCCATCTGGAATCTCCCACTGAAACATCCTATTAATCTCGCTTATGAAGCGGCCACTGCAGATTTAAATGATGTGAATATGATTGATCCTTTCCACTTGGAAGCATACGGAATTACAACGGTAAATTATAACCGGGATGTAGAAATCTTTCCAGTTCTGAATACTATTTTTGAAAAAATTTACGGCAAAAGCCCCTACAAATCTCCCACCGATATGGGTGTCAACATGGCTGGAAATTGCATCTGTGACGATAAGGTCTGCCGTGAAGCATCCCGTCAGGAAATCGTCCGGAGATATTTTGCGGCGCTGAACCGCCTGTTGGAAGGGACATGCTCCGAAGAAGAAATTCAGAAATTGGAGCTGCTGATGAATCAGGCCAATGTAACTGTACAGGACCGCCGTGTAGTCGGGAAGGCACTGGAACGCGCCAGGGAAACTCATGCGCCAGCCGCTGCCCTGGAACTGGATGACGGCCGCATCATAACTGGTAAGACTTCCAACCTGCTGGGAGCCTCCGCTGCACTGCTTCTCAATGTGTTAAAGGAGCTGGCCGGCATTGACCATGGACTACATGTAATTTCTCCGGAGTCCATTGAACCAATTCAAAAACTAAAAGTAGATTATCTAAAAAGTAAGAATCCCCGGCTGCATACAGATGAAGTTCTAATTGCACTGTCTACCAGCGCTGCAGGAAACCCCGATGCAAGGAAAGCACTGGAACAGCTTCCGAAATTAAAGGGGTGTCAAGCCCATACTTCTGTTATGCTTTCAGATGTGGATATCAAAATCTTCAAAAAACTAGACGTACAGATTACCAGCGAGGCAGTTTACGAAACGGATCATATTTACCATTAAAAAGTGTTGTATTTTTTCTCAAAACTGGTGTATACTTTTTAGGTATTTTTTTAATGTTCTTTACTAAAGGAGGAGCGTATGGCAGTAAAATATGTATTTGTTACCGGTGGGGTTGTTTCTGGTCTGGGAAAGGGCATCACTGCCGCATCACTGGGTCGTCTGCTGAAGGCACGTGGGTATACAGTGACCATGCAGAAATTTGATCCCTACATCAACATAGACCCGGGAACCATGAACCCGGTACAGCACGGTGAAGTATTCGTAACTGACGATGGGGCAGAGACAGATCTGGATTTGGGACATTATGAGCGTTTTATTGATGAGAGTCTCACAAAGAATTCAAATGTCACAACGGGAAAGATTTACTGGTCTGTCCTGCAGAAAGAGCGCCGGGGTGATTTCGGCGGAGGAACCGTACAGGTCATTCCCCACATCACAAATGAAATTAAAAGCAGATTTTACCGCAATCCGGCTGCTGCCAAAACAGAGATTGCTATCATAGAAGTGGGCGGAACCGTCGGAGATATTGAGAGTCAGCCTTTTCTCGAGGCCATACGCCAATTTCAGCATGAGAAAGGATTCGAGAATGTTATTTTGATACATGTAACTCTGATTCCTTATCTGAAAGCCTCCCAGGAAATGAAGACTAAGCCAACCCAGGCGAGTGTAAAAGAGCTGCAGGGAATGGGAATCCGGCCGGATATCATTGTCTGCCGTTCGGAATACCCGCTGGATAACACCATGAAAGATAAGATTTCCCTCTTCTGTAATATCCCGGCAAAGCATGTTTTACAGAACCTGGATGTGGAATATTTGTATGAAGCGCCTCTTGCCATGGAGCGCGAGAATTTGGCGCAGGTAGTATGTGAATGTCTTCATCTAGACTGTCCAGAGCCGGATCTGGAAGACTGGGCAGAGATGGTGGACAATCTGCGGCATCCTACACAGGAGATCACTGTCGCACTTGTAGGCAAATATATACAGCTTCATGACGCTTACATCAGCGTGGTGGAAGCACTGAAGCACGGAGGTATTTACAGTCATACCACAGTGAATATTAAGTGGATTGACTCCGAAACAGTCACTGCCGACAATGCAGCCGACTTGTTCCGGGATGTCAGTGGAATTCTTGTTCCGGGCGGTTTCGGCGACAGGGGCATTGACGGCAAAATAGAAGCCATACGGTATGCCCGCACCCATAATATTCCATTCCTTGGCCTGTGCCTTGGGATGCAGCTTGCTATCGTAGAATTTGCGCGGGATGTGCTTGGCTACAACGATGCACACAGCATGGAGCTAAATCCCGACACCACCCACCCTGTGATTCATATTATGCCGGATCAGATTGGTGTTGAAGATATCGGCGGAACCCTCCGTCTAGGTGCCTATCCCTGTGTTTTGAAAAAAGAGTCCAAAGCCTATGTATTATATGGCAAAGAGGAGATCAAGGAACGCCACCGTCATCGCTATGAGGTAAATAACGACTACCGTGAGGCCCTGGAGGAACACGGGATGATGCTCTCCGGACTTTCACCTGACGGCCGGATTGTGGAAATGATTGAGATACCGGAACATCCCTGGTTTATCGCCACGCAGGCTCACCCCGAACTGAAGTCTCGGCCAAACCGCCCTCATCCATTATTTAAAGGATTCGTGGAGGCGGCTTTGGCCAAAGGGGTCTGACCCCTTTGCGGCTCGTTTTCAGAATATTCTTAAAATTTACGAGGAACGATATGAATTCCGCTCTATGTATTCGACAAGGTGTATCGCTGCCCATGCAGCCCAAATACCTATCACCGCACCTGCAAGAACATCCGTCGGATAATGAACTCCCACATACAGGCGGGAAAACGCAATCAGAGCAGCCAGCACAACTGCCGATATTCCCCACTTTTGAGGCAGCTTCCTGAAATACACGGAAGCTGCGGCAAAAGAAGCACATGCATGGCCCGAGGGAAAAGAAAAATCACTCTGTCTTGCAATCAAAAGTTTTAGACCCTCCACCGTTTCATAAGGTCGGATTCTCGCCACCAGATTTTTCAATGCCAAATTTGTTATCAAGAACCCTATTGACAGCGCCAGCAGCGCCATAATCCCAATTTTTCTCGTTCTCCTGGGGATCAGCATCAGTGCAGAAACTGCCAGCCAGAACCATCCTTTATTTCCCAATGACGTAATAAATATCCAAAATGGTGTCATCCAATCCTGTCTGATATGTTCCTGTATAAAGAGCAAAATGTTTCCATCTAACTGTAATAAAAAATTCATATAATCTCCAACCTAAAAAGGGGTCAGACCCTTTTGAGTTCCGTTTTCAGAATATTCTTAACTTTCTCTATGACGCCCCGTGGAATCGGGATTCCCCGTTAAAGCTCCGCTCTTATTATCGGAATTTTTCTACAATTGGGTCTTTTATCTGGTATTTGCGGTACCACTCTTTGTTTGCATCGTTTCGCAGTACTTCAGATCTGTTCTGTGACAGAAATCTAACCAGAGGATATACGTCCACCCATATCTCATGGTTTCCTTCTCTTTGTGATTCATCAAATATAAGCTGCAGCCCGAAATGGAGATGATAAGTGTCAATATTGTTGACATTTTCCTTTGCACTGTATCCGGTCCTTCCCATGTAACCGATGACATCACCAGCCTGCACTACATCCCCTTCCTTCAGTGATTCTGCAAAAGGAACATTCTGTCTTAAATGGGCATAATAGTAGTATTTCTTCTCGTCAAAGCTGCTGATTCCTATCCGCCATCCGCCATACTGATTCCAGCCCAGAACCTTTACATAGCCGCTTTGGGCACATATCACGGGAGTACCGACCTGCCCCATCATATCATGTCCCAGATGATTTCTCCGATAACCATAGCTTCTCGAGACACCGAAATCATCATAGTCAGAATACGGAAATCCTTTTGCAATGGGGGCAAATGCCTTCAGTCCATAATATTTCTTCCATACTTTTTTGCCAGATTTTGCAGCGGCAGTTTCTTTCTCCATTTTTCCCTCTGCATCCTCTTCAATCTCATATTCCCCCACCATTCCATCCAGCACTGTACCATATGCCTCCAGGTAATATGGATAATACTGCATATCTGCGGCCAATTTTTCCATTGTCGTATCACCGGAGAGAAGCCTCTCGGCCGCTTCCGTCATATCCTTTTCTCTGTACCGGGTAAAATCCCCCCCGTATTTTGCACCTAGGTAGGCCAGAAGCTCCACCCAGTCCAGGTGTACATCTTCCATGTAAGTTTCCACATCATATGTATAGGCCCGATTCAAAGCCTCATAAGTAACATTAAATTCCACCCATTTTATAAAGTCCTTTTCCTTCTCCGAGGCTTTCGCAGACCCAGTATCTTCCTCTGCCAAAGCGGAGGCTTTCGTCTCCCTGTCTTCAAAACCAGACTGATTTTTGCTCTGCCAGACACCCAGCACAAGAAGCAGCAACAGTATTTCTGCCATAATCCCAGAAGGGGAAATGATATGTTTGCGCATGTACAGGCTCCTGTCAATCAACTCTTAATAGTCTATGCATAAGGAACCCAACAAATACTTCTGAATATACTGAATAGAAACAACTGCCATGATATCAGGAGAAGATTATGCATCTTATTTCATCACTTCTATTTGCTATTTCCGCAAATATAGATAGCTTTATCGTCGGACTTTCCTATGGAATCAAAAAATCAAATATCAGCCTCCTAAAAAGTACTATCATCAGCTTGGTCACTCTAATTGGAACCGTAACAGCAATCTTACTAGGAGCTGAAATCTCCCGGTTCCTCCCGGCCTCCTCTTCCCAGGCCATCGGGTGTGCACTGTTAATCGGCCTTGGACTGTACTATATCATAAAATCCCTTTATACTTACCTCAGCATGAAATTCAAGAAGGTCGAAGTAAAAGCCAGTGAATTCACATCCGATTCTAAAGACAACAGCCAGGCCGAAGATTCTCTTCTCACTATAAAAGAGGGGCTTTTTCTGGGACTCACCCTTTCAATAAACAATATAGGGATGGGCATCGGGGCCAGTATCACCGGATTAAAGCTTTTGCCCACAGCCCTCCTCTCTCTCATTATATCCGTCACATTTCTTTATGCCGGAAATGTTATAGGGAAAACAAAAGTCCCTCCTATTTCCGACAGGACGGCAGATGTACTTTCTGGTCTGATTCTGGTGGGACTGGGCATTTATGAGCTGTTTTAGCTCTCCAGGATTTCCTGCTCAGCAAACAGTGCTTCCACGGCATCTTCATACACTGTCAGTCTCTCCGCTTTTTTTATCCTTTTCGCATACTTCTCATAATTGGTAAATAAAGCGGCCATATAAGACCACAATTCTTTCATTTTAAATAAAATATTTTTCTCGCCGTACAACTCTTTCTGATATGCCTCATATATCTGATTATGAAATGCCTCAAATGTGGATTTGTCCGTTTCAGCTTCCCCGCGGATGGCCCCTGCCAGTCCCGGATTAAAGAGAGTTCCCCGTCCCAGCATGATGCAGTCCACTCCCGGAAATGCCACAGTGAATTTTTTATAATCCTCTACAGTAAAAATATCTCCGTTATAGCACACACTGCATTTACAGCTTTTCAGAGTACCCCCAAATACCACCCAGTTCGGTGTGTTCTTATAGAAATCCATCTGCACTCTGGGATGGATAATCAGCTCCTCAAGAGGATACTGATTATATATTCCCAGCAGCCTTTCAAATTCCTCCGGGCTTTCCTTTCCAATTCGGGTTTTAATCGATATCTTCATATCTGTGTGCTCAAATATCTCTTCCAGAAAAGCATCCAGTTTATCCGGGAATGCCAGAAATCCGGAGCCCCGCCCTTTCGCCACTACGGTCTTTGAAGGGCAGCCCAGATTCAGGTTCACTTCACCGTATCCATATTGTTGAAGCTTATGTGCTGTACGGATAAAATCCTGTGCCGAGTTCGTCAGAATCTGAGGTACTGCATACATTCCGTCATTGTGCTCAGGCAAAATATTGTTTTTCTCTTTTGAACTGAGGTGGCCAAACTGATTGGGGTTGATAAAAGGAATAAAATACTTGTCCATTTGGCCAAAGTATTTATGATATGCATTTCGGTATACATAACCGGTGATCCCCTCCAAAGGGGCTAAATATAATGTCATCGTGCTACTCTTCCTTTTCCCAATTTACATTTTCCGGTACAGTTTCCTGCCTTTTCGGCGATTTAAAAAATGCTTTTAGAACGCCGCTCCAAGGGCCAGCAGATCTCCTAATGGATTCAGATGCAAGTTTGATTCCCCGTCCGCTTGCTGCGGGGTCTTTGACTATCTGCGGGGGAGCTTTAAATATATTTTCAACCATCTTACAGGGCCCGGTTCTGTTACCTCAGCATAAAGCTCACCGTCCATTTTTTCTGCAAGATATCTTGCGATTGAAAGTCCAAGACCAGTGCTGCCCTGACTCCGAGAACTGTCGGCAGTATAAAATCTTTTAAACAGTGATGCCCCCTCCTCCGGACTCAGATATTCCGTATCATTTTCCAATAATACGATAGCCCTTTCTCCCTCTGCCTTCAATTGTATATGAAATGTGCTGTATGCATACCTGGCTGCATTCTGCAATAAATTAGACAAAATCCGTTCAAGTGCATCATCATCTCCCCTGACAAAAACAGGAATATCAGGAATGTCCAATTTCACATCCAACTTTCTGTTTTTCAATTCTGTATAATACTCCAGTGCCATCTCCCTTACTTTTCTGCCAAACTCTATTTGCTTCAGCTCCAGCTTGTAATCATCGGCAGCCAGACGGGATAAATCATAAAACTCTGTAATAAGCTTTTTCAAAGTCTGTGCCTTTTTCTCAATCACCTGTAACGATTCTCTGTCTTCACCGCTCAACGATTCCCTGTCAATCATATTAATAAATCCCAGCATAGCTGTCAAGGGCGTTCTCAGATCATGGCTGATATCCTCAATCTGCTTTTGAAGTTCTTTCTCCTTATTCTCGTAAAGTATGCGCGCTTTCTGGGTTGCACTCAAATTGCGGTTAACTTCTGCCAGGAAAATTTCCAGATCTTTATGGGGACTAGACAACTTCACAACTCGGTTCAATTCTAGATCTTCAGTGATTTCATGCAGTTCCTGTGCAGCATCCCTAAGTGCTTTTCTTTGCAGCAGGTAGCGTACGCAGAAATAAACCGCTATAATATTTACCGCCCCTAATAAAATATAAGCCATTCTGCGCACTCTCCTTCTGTGATCAGGCAATATCCCTTCGCTTAAGGCAAATAACTCCGGCTGTATAGAAAACTATCATTCCTATAACTCCGGCTATAATGGATTTTGTCAGCCCCTCTGCTGTATTCCATAAGCATTGATAATCTGACCAGGTAACCTGAACTTCATGATTCAAATAATTCCATGGCATCCAACTTGCCACTTTCCCAATCCAATTGATTTTTAGTCCCAGAAAAAAACAGGCTGTAGGGATACCCCATATAATTCCCAACCAACACAAAACCGCAGTTCCCTCCTTTTTAAAAATGCAAAAAAGAGCGGCTGCCAGAATTAACGCTGCAAATGCCGCAGGAAGCGTTGACACAATTCCTTTTAACAATTGCTCAAGCGGAAGGCTTTCCGGCTCATTTAAAAGCAGATACGTACTCCCCACATAAACTGCCAGTATGACAGTCATACTGGCTAAAGCCATAGTCCCACAGACAATACATTTTCCTGTAAAAAATGACTTTCTGGAAATGCCAAAGGCAAATACGTTTTTCATAGTCCCATTTTTGTATTCGTCTGAGAACAAAAATCCTACTATAATCAATGCAGCTATAAACAAAAAAGACATACTGCTTGTCAGCGTGTTCATAGAAAACCTGACTATAGCATAAGGAAAATTCGGTGTCAGCCTATCAAATGCAAACAAGGCCAAATTCATTGCGAGTAACAGTCCCGACAGCGTCAACGTAATTACATAAACTTCTTTCCCGTGAAATACACGATAAAATTCACTTTTAATATAGTTTAACATGACAATCTTCCTCTCTCCTTTAAATTCATATAATACTCTTCCAGTGTCATATGCCTTTGTTCCAACTCCAGAACACCAATTCCGTTTCTGAATGCAAGGGTACTGTAAGCTTCTGTCGGTAATTGTGGATTTTGTATATGGACTGCATTATCTGGCATGACCTGATAATGAATATCTCCCCACTCTTTTTCCAAAAGTGCTGCATACCTTTCCGGCTCAGTGACAGCAATCTTTAAGTAACCGGTACAGCACTCATGCAATTTTTCAGCAGTTATCTCCTTCAGCAGCCATCCACGGCTTAAGAAACCATAAACTGTAGCAAGCTGTTCCAATTCCGAAAGAATATGACTGGAAATGACGATTGTAATGTTTTTGTCTCTATTTAATTTCAAAAGCAAATTTCGAATTTCAACAATTCCGCTGGGATCCAGGCCATTAATTGGTTCATCCAAAATCAATAACTCAGGCTCTCCCAGCAATGCGATTCCCAGCCCAAGCCTCTGTTTCATCCCCATAGAAAGAGCATTACATTTTTTCTTTCTTCCTTCCCAAAGTCCAATTTCTTTAAGTGTTTCCTCTACCTTTTTACGCCCCGGTATTCCCCTCTGTATACGGTAATATTCAAGATTCTGCTCTACTGTAAGTTTTGGATAGAACCCAGGGGACTCTACAATGGCTCCTGTACGGCTTCTGTTTTTCTCAAGCTCGTTTTCTAAATAGGCTCCAAATAACTCCAGCTCACCGCCTGTTGAATAGGCCTGCCCTGTCAGCAATTTCATAAATGTTGTCTTCCCTGCTCCGTTATCTCCGATGAGTCCATAAATATCCCCTTGTCTTACGGTAATATTTACATTTCTAAGAGCGGTAACATTTCCAAATTTTTTAGTAATGTTTTTGGCCTCTATGACGTACTTTCTCATTTTCCCTCATTCCTTCCGTCTGTTGTCTTGCCCGTCGTTTCAGCTTTACATGTGCTATTATAGCTGACTGACTCTTAATAAGTCCTCAAGGAAACATAAAGAAAACATAAAGATTATGCCATTTTAAATCCAATCCCCCATACCGTACGAATATACTCCTCTTCAGGATCCGCCGCAGCCAGTTTCCTGCGCAGATTACTTATGTGGACATTTATTGTATTATCTTCTCCATAGTAACCATCCTTCCAAACCATCTCATACAGGTTTTCTCTGGAATATACTTTGTCCGGTTCTTTCATAAGTAGAAAAAGAATATCATATTCAAGTACTGTTAACGTTAATTCCTCACCTTCAATCTCCACCTTCCGGGATTTTGGGCAGAGACGAAGCTTTTTATATACATACTCTTTTATTTCCGGTACCTTTTTGTCCGTTTCCTTTTTGTAACGCCGCAAAGCTGCATAAACATGCGCCAACACTTCCTCCGGCTCGAAAGGCTTTGTCAAATAATCATCTGCACCGCTTTTTAACGTATGCACCTTTGTTTCCAGAGCTGCCTTGGCCGATAATACAAGAATGGGGATATTTAAACCCATTTCCTCTCTTACTGCGCTGATTAATTCTTCTCCGGTCATGCCAGGCAGCATCAGATCTAATATCATTAAATCAGGCGATTCCAGCTGCAGCAGAAGCTTTGCCTCTGTCCCTGAAAACGCCTGTATTGTATCATAGCCGGACTTTGCAAGCATCCGATGCAGCAAGTGATTGATATCCGTATCATCTTCAACTATTAGAATTTTACTTTTCTCCATCTTCCGCTTCTCCTTCTGCCATGTCTACTAGTTTACACTATAATACAGGAGAAAAAAAGTGTGATATTCCAATGGAATAACCGTCCTGATGTGTTTCAACAATTACCTGTTTCAGGAGAATAGTCTCCCTCTGAATTTGCCCCATATATGTTTCTGTACGTATTCATAGGCCCTGTCATATATCCAAAGAGCAATCTGCCCTGCTGCCACTGCACCAATCATCCATACAGCGGGCAGGCTTCTCCCGAATAGAAGCTCCTGAAAAAAGAAGAGCCCCGGGACATACAGCAGATTGAATATTACATATTTCACTGCCCAAAGCAAAGCTTTTCTGTTAATTTTTTTCGTGCTCCTGCCAAGCTGTCTCCATGTAAACTCTATCCCCAGAATATAAAACCCCATAGCTGAAAAAGAGACTACATACAGCTTGTTCGGTGCCAGCAAAAAACCCAGCAATACAGCCCCGAGGTAAAATGCCAGTCCTGTCATCATCCCGGTCTCGCGGATAACAATTCCCACAAAATAGGACGCTGCCGCCAACAGAAACAGCGTATTGCTCTCAATCACACTTCCCAACACCATACACAAAATAGTTAGTGCAAGCATCAGACCGCCAAAAGCTACTCTTTTCGCATTTACATGCATGAACAAAGGTCTCCTCCCATACATTCGCATAAACTGTCTGCACACCATAAGTCGCAGCACATATTCCCGGTACTGCAGGAAGAATTTCCTGCGCCGTACCCGCCGCCGTAAGGATTGCCTTGATATCTCCGGCTGTTCCACTCCAGCTGACTCAAAAGCTGGCGGTACTGGGGATTATTGGGCTCCATATTCACAGCCTGGCCTGCATGGTCTCTGGCAAGCACATTGTTGCCCATTCCCGCGTTCGCCGCCGCACTTAAATAATACCACTGAGCCGAACGGCCCGGCATCCTATTCAACAGGTTCACTGCATCCTGAAAACGTCTGGCATTGATAAAATTATAGGCTGCCTGCATTTCTGCATCCATATCTCCTGTGTAGGAACCACTGTTCTGCTGATATCCTCGGTCGCCGAAGCCGCCGTAGCTCCCGCCGCCTTGCTCCCGCTCTTTCATAATGGTATCATAAGCTTCCTGAACTTCTTTAAACTTCTCCTCCGCCAGATCAGCCAGAGGATTGTTCACATTGGCATCCGGGTGATATTTTCTCGTCAAATCTCTATATGCTCTCTTTATCTCATCATCTGATGCATTTGCAGGTACGCCCAACACATCATAGGGGTTTTTCGTCATGCTTTCCTTCCTCGCTTTTCTTCTTTTGTTCCTGTATCTTCCGATACCGGGACCACACACCATCATATAATATATTTCTAAGAATGTCCACATCCAGAAGACAGGGCAAGGTCTCAAACGAAGCGGTACATTCTGCAATCATCATACAGAGCATTTCTCTGCACTTTGTTTCATAGCCTTCATTTTGGCTCAGCTCTTTTAAGGGATTATAGCTCCCCGTCTTCAGGTCTTTTTCCAGATCATCGTAGGCATCCATAATATAAATAAACTTTCCCAGAAAGAATGCCATTTTCCGCAGACGCTCTTCCCACATATCCTCCCGGTACACAAGCAGCTCGGACATTAGCCTTCCAAAGCAGCCCGCAGTTCTGTCAATATCTGTACATCCATTCTTTTCACAGGCAGAAAGTTCACTTAATTCTTTCTCAACAGCACGGCTCTGTCTCGGGTAGAGAAAAGCAATTTTTTCAGCCTTGCCTTTCAGGACATGGACCCCGGCAAAACCGCCTGCCTTTCTCTCATCCTCCCAATCATCCTTCATGTGATAATAAGCCAGGAGAACATTCATATCCGCCGCATATTCCGTAATCTCATTCTGCAGCACATTCTGCTTCCTCACCGGATGAACTTTGCACCGGTAGGCGGACAGTTTCGCCTCACTCTCATACAGTGAAGTCAGCAAAATAACGGCAAAAGTCATGTCATAAGTTAGAGTCATCTGTCCAAGGCTTCCATGCCGCTCTTTCAAGGTTCTGCAGAGCCCGCAGTAATAGGCCTTATACTTTTTCCAGTCCTTCACCTTAAGTTCGGGCTCATCAATCTTTACATAGCCAAACATAAATCACCTTCGTATCTCCGATACATTCTCCTTTTTCTCGTACCGTGCTATTATAACACCAATTTTAAATGTTGAAAAGAAATTTGATAACAGTTTAACCATAAGGATTTTCGTCAGCTGATTTTCTTTTTCACAAGACGGATTACAAAGAACAGAACCGTCACAACCAATGCAGCCTTGATAAATGCCGAATATCTTCCTATATATATCAAAACCGTTTCCCAAGAAGCTCCCAGAACCGCTCCCAGGGACACGAGCAGGATATTCCAGACCGTACTTCCAATTATCGTATATGTGAGAAACAGGGGGATGCTGATTTGTGCCATGCCTGCCGGTACAGACACTAGGCTGCGGATAATCGGGACACACCGCCCCAGCAGAATGGCTTTCTTCCCATGCTTATCGAACCACTGCACTGTTTTTTCCATGTCCTCTCTCTCAAACCCAAGCCACTTAAATGCGCGGCCTTTCATCAGTGTGTCCAACCTCTGCGGACTGAGGGCGGTTCCTGCCCAGTAGAGCACCAGTGCCCCAATCGTTGAACCCAGAGTTGAAAATATCACTACCCCGGGAACTGTCAACCGTGTATATGTAGTCATAAAGCCCCCGAAGGTAAGAATTACTTCCGAAGGAATCGGAGGGAAAATGTTCTCTACGGCAACCAGAAAGCAGACTCCCAGATATCCAAACTGATCCATAATCTGAATGATAAGTTCCTGCATATATTCATCCTTTTCACTATATTCTGTTAAATAAATATATGAGAATCCTGAAAAATCATTCCTCCCCGCACTGGTTGTACCCTAAAGAGCCGTTCCCTTCTTTGGAATATAAAGGCTCTTCATGTCAGCATGCTCCAGTTCCAGCAGCTTTACCTTGTTGTGGATTCCTCCTGCATACCCCGTAAGACTGCCATCCGCACCTACCACACGGTGACAGGGAATCATGACAGAAATCGGGTTGTGCCCCACGGCTCCCCCCACAGCCTGTGCAGACATTTTCGCCTTTCCTGATTCTTTCGCCAGAGCCTTTGCAATATCTCCATAGGTCACCACCTGCCCGTAAGGTATGTCACAGAGCATCTTCCACACCTTTTGACGAAAAGGGCTTCCCTTCGGTGCCAGAGGCAGAGAGAAGTCTGGCTCTTTTCCGGAAAAATACATGTCCAGCCACCGCTTTGCCTGCTTAAATACCGGAAGCATTTCTTCTTTATTGTTTCTCTCTGGGCTGTTTACTGCCATTATATCTCCGTAATATTTCTGCCCTTCAAGCCATAGTCCGGTGATGTTTTCCCCATCCGAAGTAAGTGTCATTTTTCCTATATCCGACAAATAATAATACACAAATTCTTTCGTGTTCTGCTCCATTTTTTCTTTCCTCCTGCGTATCAGTCTACTTTTGCTCTGTTATTCTAAATCAAGCATAGAGGAACAAAAATCTCATGTCAAGTCCCGGATGAGCCAGTCGCTTTTCTCAACAAGAGCTTCAATGGTATCGAATCCCGATTCTTCCAGTAGTTTCATTACGTATGGGTTTTCAAGAGGTGTGGCAAAGGGAGCATCTTTCCCATATTCATTGACATACCGCCGCCCTGTATCCCTGTCCAGGATCACTTTCGGCCCCCCCACACAGCCCCCGGGACATCCCATCCCTTCAAAGAAATTTGCTTCTGTCTCTTTATTTTGTATACGTTTTATCATTTCACGGCATGCAGGGATTCCATCTGCTTGTTCCGGCCGAACCTTTATCTTCCTGCCCGGCCGTAATTGCTCTGCCGTCTCCCGCACTGCCTCACTTACACCACCTGTACGTGCATAAATCCGGCCGGCCCGTGAGGAATGTTCCTTTTCATTGTCCGCCATTTCCTCCGGGCGGATATCAGCCGCCTCAAAAATATCCTGTATTTCCCGGAAAGTAAGCACATAATCCACCGCCCCCGCGATGTCCGGCTCCCTTGCCTCGCTTTTTTTTGCCAGGCAGGGGCCCACAAATACCGTCACTGCATCCGGATGCAGTAATTTTATCATCCGGCCGCAGGCAATCATAGGCGATACTGCTCCCGGCACATGAGGCATCAATTCGTGGTATATCCTGCGTATCATGGATATCCATACCGGACAGCAGCAGCTTGTGAGTTGATAATCCCCATTTTTCAGGACATGCCTGTCAAATTCCAACGCTTCTTTTAAGGTGAGAACATCCGCCATCAGCGCCACCTCCACCATTCCCGTGAAACCCAGAGCCTGAAACGCCGTGCGCAGTTTTCCCGGGGTGGCTTCTTTGGTAAACTGTCCCAGAAATGCCGGTGCTGCCAGTACATAGGAAGGGCCTTCCGCTTCCCTGACAGCCTTCATTGCAGCCAGCACATCTTTCCCTGCGGTAATTTTTTTCGATTTGCAGGCTTCTATACATGCCGCACACCCGGTACACAGGTTGGGATTAATCTGCAGCTTCCCATCCTTGTCCTCTTCAATTGCATCAAAAATACAACTATTTTTACAGGCACGCTCGTATTCACACTTTTCACAGGGCTCATTGAAAATAACAGGTGCATAATTATGCGGATTTAGGAGACAATCCAGATGAAAAGGCTCATATTCGGGCGGCAATGGGGTTTTCAAAGATATTTTCCGATTAAGAACGTCTCTGTAAAGTTCTTCCAAGGTTTTCATTCATTTCTGCCCTCCTAAATAGTTAACTGATAGTATGGGTAAAATTTTTATTATTATTCTCTCAAAAGTCTATTGACAAACATGTAGGAAGTTCATATACTTAGTTGCTAAGATTTGATATATCTTGCGTTGGCAGACTGCCTTCGCAAAATAAAAACTGAATATAGGTTTTGGAGGTTTTAAAGTGAATATTAAAGATGTGTTACTAGGCAGACCATTGAAGAACAATGAACTTGCACATGAAAAGTTGTCAAAGTTGTGGGGGCTTCCTATACTGGCCAGTGATGCCGTATCCTCGGTTGCCTACGCGATTGAGGAAATCCTTCTTGTTCTGATACCGCTTGCCGGGGCAGCAGCATTTCATTTTGTACCATATGTCGTTATACCCATATTGCTTCTTTTGCTTATTTTAGTATTTTCCTATTCACAGATTATACAACACTACCCGCAGGGCGGCGGTGCCTATGCGGTGGCAAGGGAAAATATTGGTGACAAAGCCGCACTGCTGACAGCAGCAGCACTGATTATCGATTACATCATGACCGTGGCGGTCAGTATATCTTCCTCAACCGCTGCCCTGGTATCTGCTTTTCCAGTCTTTCAGGACTATAAGGTAGTGATTTCCCTGGTATCTGTTTCTATTATTACACTAATCAATCTCAGGGGGGCAAGGGAAGCTTCGAAAATATTCGGGCTGCCTACTTACATTTTTATTTTCTCCATGGTGATACTCATTATCGTTGGATTCTTCAGACTGGCAACCGGCAGTCTTCACCCTATTGAGTACTCGGCAGGAGTGTTTCCCAGGGAAACACTCCAGGGCATCGGGATTCTGATACTGTTAAAAGCATTTTCCTCCGGTTGTTCTGCAATGTCTGGTATAGAAGCTGTAAGCAACTCAGTTCCAAGTTTTAAGGATCCGGCGGTGCACAATGCGAAGATGATTTTATGTATGCTAGGTGGAATCATTGTATTTATCTTCGGCGGCATTTCACTGCTGACGATAAACTTAAAAGTTGGCATTGTTCCCGGACACACTGTGTTGTCTCAGTTGTCTTCGGCAGTTTTCGGACATACCTTTATGTTTTATGTGATTCAGATATTTACTTCTTTAATACTGATTCTGGCAGCAAACACCGCATATAACGGGCTGCCTCAATTGTTATATATACTGGCTCATGACGGATATGTGCCGCGGCAGTTCGCCTCAAGGGGGACAAAACTAAGCTTTTCCAATGGCATCATGTTTATTTACGTGATTTCGTCTCTGCTGATAATTGGATTCCAAAGTGAAACACATAAAATGGTTCCTCTGTATTCTGTCGGCGTATTTATCTCTTTTACTGTCGCCCAATTCAGCATGTTTTTGAAATGGAGAAAGTTGAAAGAAAAAGGCTGGCAATATAAATGCTGGATTAACGGGATAGGTGCAATTGTAACACTGGTAGTGTCTGTGATCGTCTTCTCCACAAAATTTGCAGATGGCGCCTGGATGCTCGGTATTGCCATACCGTTTCTTATGTACCTTATGCACTCTATCCACAAACACTATGCATTTATAGGACATCAACTGGCACTGACACCGGATAAATTTGATCCTTACAATAAGGTATCTTCTACACAGTGTATTATAATGGTACATGATGTCAACAAACCGTTTTTGAAAGCCATAAACTATGCCAACTCTATCTCCAATAATGTCTCTGCCCTGCATATCTGCCGGCATCCCGAACATGCGGAAAAGCTGCGGAAGCAGTGGGAAGAGTTTCAGGTACCATGCACGCTAAGAATTATAGAAACCCCCTACCGTGATATTATTAAGCCCATGGATGAATACCTCTGGAAAAGAGAGAAGGCATTAAAACCGGGAGAGAATATTTCTGTTATCGTCATTAAATTTATGATTGACCACTGGTACGATAACATACTGCACAATCAGACTACCTACTTTATCAGTCACCACTTAAGTAAGCATAAAAATATATCTACAGTTGTGCTGCCTTTCCACTATGACTTACATCATGTGGAAAAAGAAGAACAAGCTGCACTGAAAAATTAATACGTAACTGCAGGAAAGCCGGTATCTTTTGGATGCCGGCTTTATTACTCACAATCTTCATTTTAATATTCACTTTGTCACGGAAACATATCTGTTATCTTTTATATAAAATCTCCAGAGATAGTCCCGTGCTTCTTCCGTTCTGTCAATTCCCACTCTTTTAGCTGAAACTATGTGGAAGTCAGTTCCATCCCCTTCTTCAATATACAGACTGTTTCCGCACAAATCCTCTCCGTTCAGACTTTTATCAATCTGAAGCGCGGTGCATAATTTCCCAGGTCCGCTGGTCAGGCCGGTAATCTGTTTCCTGTTCAGTTCATCGTATTGCTTTTTATACCTGTTCTGAGCCATGAAGTCCAATCCTTCCAGGGGTTCAAGTGCTCTTATAAGAACTGCCTGAGGGACTCCTTCTTCTCTGGTTACCACATTAAAACAAAAATACATCCCGTAAATAAAATATACGTAGGACACTCCTGGTTTTCCATACATAACCTCAACCCTGGGGGTTCGTCTCCCGCCATAAGAATGTGCCGCTTTGTCCTCCACTCCCATATAGGCCTCGGTCTCCACGATTTTTGCACGGACTTTCTCTCCATTTACCTCATGGACCAACACTTTTCCCAAAAGTTCTTTTGCAATAATCAATGAATCTCTGTTATAAAATTCTCTGGATAACTTCTCCATCCTAAGTGTCCTCTCTAATATTTTTTAATCATTTCATGATGTAGAGCTCAAAAGGTATTTTGCCTCTAAATACTAACTGCTATCCGTGCGCCTTCTTCTACAGCAGCTGCAATCCTTCTCGCTTTAACTGCATCACCTATAACATGCAATTCGGATACTTTGTCTTTCAAACTCTCTTCCAGCGGATTATAAGCCTTAGAACCAATAGCCAGAATCACATTGTCAAAACCGGAAAGCTGGATTTCCCCATCTTTTCCTGAGCAAACGGCACCGTCCACAGTGAATCGCTCTACCTTTGTATTTGTTTTAATATCAACTCCATTTTCTTTAAGGGACTTAAATACAAAGAATGCAATACTTGGATGCATATCTGCACCGGCCTTGTCCAGCATTTCCACAACTGTGGCTCCCCGGTTCTCTGAGCGCAAATATTCCGCGGTTTCCAGACCGACCATCCCGCCGCCGACTACAAGGTTATTATACCCCATTTCTTCACTTCCGCTGAGAATATCATTTGCCTGGGCTATCCGAATTCCTTCATTCGGAATATTCGGGAAGATCGGTGCCGCCCCGGTAGCCAATATTACAGTATCCGGCTTGTATTTAAGAACGCTTTCTGCTGTTGCTTCGGTATTATACTTTATCTCGGCACCGTATTTTTTGCACATTGTCAGATAATACTTTACTGCCCTCGCAAGTTCAGTCTTGTTCGGCGGCATACAGCCGGGAAGAACCTGACCTCCTGCTTTTTCGGATTTTTCAAGAACAGTTACATGGTGTCCTCTGGCCGCTGCAACCCAGGCAGTTTCCAGCCCACCTACACCTGCACCTACAATTACAACATTTTTAGGTGCGTCTGTCTTCTCAATCTTCAGGCTGCCCTCATGCCCTGAAAATGGATTGAATGCACATGAAACGCCATAATCTCCCGGCAAGACTCCCGGAGTACCATTACATCTGGTCATACATCCAACACAAGGCGAAATTTCATCTGTGCGGTTCTCCTGAACCTTGAGCGGGAACTCAGCATCTGCAATTGCACCTCTGCCCAGTGAAACAAAGTCGGCAATTCCATCTTCTATGAGCGAATCTGCAAGCACCGGGTCATTGATACGTCCTACTGTTATTACCGGAATCTTCACAGATTTCTTAACTGCCTCTGCATATTTAGTAATAAAACCAACAGGGACATTGCTAGGCGGAACAAGATAAGGCATTACGGCATAAACACCAAGAGAAATATGCAGAGCATCTGCACCGGCCCTCTCCAGAAGTTTGGCCACAGCCTTTGTCTCTGCAATCTGCCTTCCTCCATCTACCAGCTCTTCACCACTGATACGCACACATACCGGAAAGCCTTTGCCGCATTTTTCCTTGATATTTTTTATAATCTCTACTGCAAAGCGTGCTCGTCCGGTTATGTCGCCACCAAATTCGTCTGTCCGCTTATTGGAATAGGAAGAAAGAAACTGAGCAATCATGTATCCATGAGCCCCATGCAGTTCCACGCCGTCAAATCCGGCCTTTTGTGCTCGGACTGCCCCATCACCGAATTTTTCAATCAAATCATAAACTTCCTCTGTACTCAGTTCCCGGGGACGGCTCCCCAGCAGTGGACATGGGATGACTGAGGGCGCTGCCGGCTGCTGCCCGGTTGTCTGTTCCATTGTTTCACGCCCTGCATGGTGCAGCTGCATAAAAATTTTTCCGCCTTCGGCATGGACACGCCCGGTGAGCCTCCTGCAGCCGGGGATAAAGTCATCGGAATAAATAGCAAGCTGCCCCGGATTAGCTTGTCCGGCAGGATCCACAAAGGTATATTCGGTGATTACAAGACCAAACCCCCCTCTTGCCCGCGCAGCAAAATATTCGATAAGTTCATCTGTGACATGGCCGTCCATCGTCACATGTGCACTTCCCATTGCAGGCATGATCATTCTGTTTCTTAGTGCGGCATTCCCAATACTTCCTGTTTGTAATAAATTTTCAAACATTGTAATACTCCTTTCGCTATTGCAAATATTCTTTCGGAGCCAGACATGGCTCGTCAATTCGAAGTTTAAATTTCTCAATAGTCTCCATTTCAAGACTATACAGGGCAATGAGAAACTCTTGTCCCTCTTTTGAGCGCTGACTGTATATACTTTCTCCATCTCTCCGAGATTTTGCATTGTTCAATGATTCTCTGATAAATGCAGCCCGGCCTTCGAGCATCTTCCTTCGTGTATCTGGAGTCATTAGATGAAAAAAAGAAAGCTTCACAAAGAATTCTTCACGGTTTGATGTCAGAGATCCCGTCACTGAATTGAGTGCCTGTATAAAGCCCCTCTTCCCAAGTTCTGTTATTTCATAGACAAATCTATCGGGCCTTCCCTCCTGGGTTTGCTTTTTTTTCGTTATATATCCCAGTTTCTGAAATTTTTTTAAAATTGGATAAATCGTATTGTTACTGATGCGGGTGCAGGAATCAAAGCTATCCTTTAAAATTTTTCCAATTTCATATCCGTACATTTGTCTTTCCATAAGACAGCTTAGAATGCAGATATCATAATACATTTTTATACCTCTCCAACTAATGATACCAGGGTCAAAAGGTATTTTGCCCCTGGATACGTACGGATTGTTACGCACTACGTGCTCTCACAATCCTAAAATCATGCTTTTTCATGCAAGCATGAAACGCATAACCTTTTGACCCTCGTATCAACTAATTATTATATGTTAACTTAGAATATGTTAACTTAACATATCATAACTAATTATTTCGCCTTTGTCAATACTTTAACACAGTAATTGTAAAAAAAAGTAACAGTTCAGCTACAGCGAGGTGAACTGTTACCAAAAAAGAAGGTATCCTGCAAATTTAGGATACCATTCCCCCCAGCATGCCTCCCCCTGCACACAACAGGAAGGTTGTCAGTACACCCATCCCACCTCCCTGTATGGTATGATAGATACCCAGGGTAATCAGCAGCAACAGGGCAAAATACAGGACTCCTGTGGTTAGGCCCCATATAAACTTTCGTACCTTCGCCAGTTTCCCGGCAAAAAAACCGCCTGCAAAAGTGGATATAACGTAAATTGCCGTAATTCCCCCCGTCACTTTTCCTTCATCCAGATTTACTTTATAAAGCAGCAAGGTCAGCAAGAGCAATAGAATCCCAGTCACTATATAAGCGCACAAGAGTGACTTTAGAATCCAGACAGCCTTGTTCTCCCCCCTGTGTTCATTCCTTGTCTTTTTCTCCATCCTCATCCTCCTCATCCAGAAAATACATCGGTGTGCCATACACCACGACTTATAAATTTTCAAACATGTCTTAATCCAACATATGTATTTTGTCATAAAAATATGACACACCGATGTCTACGAAAAATTCCAGATTTTTTCGCCGAATACCGTGTGTCATTTTTCTTAACCTGTCTTTTGTTTACCCTGCTTTTGTCTACTGTTCCATCTGCCGCCCGAGAAATCCGGCTGCACTCATGGCAACCTTCTGCTCCAGCTCTCCAAACTTCTTTTTCTCGTCTTTATTTAAAAATACAACTGCTCCAATGGCATCACCTTCACAAAGGATCGGGCATATTGCCTCTTCCTTAAATTCCTTCTCATCTGAAGTAATGTTGGTGTATTTAGCGCTGTCAATTCCGGCCACCACCTGTTCTCTTGCCTGAATCACTTTTTCCAGCTCCTTGCTGATAAATTTATCCTGCAGATCTTTTTTTCCGCTGCCCGATGCGGCCACCACCTGATCGTTGTCTGTAATACATACCGTGCACCCCATTGTCTGAGCCAGGCTCTCTGAATATTGACGCGCCAGTGCTCCCAGCTCTCCTATGGGAGAATACTTTTTAAGTATGACCTCCCCTTCTCTGTCTGTAAATATCTCCAACGGGTCGCCCTCTCGAATCCGCAGGGTCCTCCGTATTTCTTTCGGAATAACCACCCTTCCCAGGTCGTCAATCCTCCTTACGATTCCTGTAGCTTTCATAAAAGAAATTCCTCCATTTGACATCATAGTAATCATTAAAGCTGATACTAGTATTTGTCAAATAGAGGAAATTATTCGTGCAGCTTACATTTGTCTTTTTTCAGGCAATACATTTGTTTATTGAAAATCTCGCTTTATTCTGTTAAACTTTAAAGGATGCAAAAGATACATTAAAACAATTCAAAACAGAAAGACCGGACTTAAAATTGAAAATCCGATCCATATATATGAAAAAGGAGGCAGTAAAAATGAGTAAAATTGAAGAAGTAAGAAGTGCAATGGTATCCGCAATGAAAGCCGGGGATAAAGAAAGAAAAGCAGCCCTTTCATTCCTGTTGTCTTCTCTGAAGAACAAAGCGATTGACAAACGTGCCGATTTGACAGAAGAGGAAGAAAACCAGATTGTGCTCAAGGAAATTAAGCAAACAAAAGAAACCCTGGAAATGACCCCGCCAGACCGTACTGACATTATTGATGAGTGTGAAAAACGCCTGTCTGTGCTGGAGGAATATGCGCCCAAAATGATGGGGGAAGAAGAAATTAAAGAGATAATTAAAGGAGTACTATCCGAACTTGGGATAGAAACTCTGACTCCAAAAGAAAAAGGGAAACTTATGAAAGAACTTATGCCAAGAGTAAAAGGAAAAGCAGACGGCAAGTTAGTCAGCCAGATTGTAGGGACTTTCATGAACTAAATGATGCGATGGGTGCCCATTACGATGATTGACATCTTTGCTGAGAGGATAACGTGTTTAATATGTTTTTTTTAATTTTTAACCAACTGATGAAAATGCTGCTGATTATGTTATTGGCATTTGTCTGTTATAAACTAAAGATTGTAAGTCAGGAGGGAAATAAGTCCATTTCTAATCTGCTCCTGATGATTGTAAATCCCTGTATAATTATCAGAGCCTACCAGGTGGACTATGATGCCCACCTGGTAAAGGGGCTTTTGATCTCCTTTGGTCTGGCATTTGCTGCCCATATTATTGCTATTGTCATCGTAAGACTTCTTGTGCCTGCCAAAAATAACCCCGATTATTTCCTTGACCGCTTTGGTGCTATCTATTCTAATTGTGGTTTTATCGGAATTCCACTGGTGTACAGCGTACTGGGAAATGAAGGTGTGTTCTATCTCACCGCCTATATGGCTACCTTTAACCTGTTCTTCTGGACCCACGGACTCAGCCTGATGGAAAACGGGTTTTCCCTGAAACAGCTCAAGGAAGGACTTCTTTCTCCCATGATAGTCAGCACCTTAGCCGCTATCTGTTTGTTTTTCGCCCGGCTGCATATTCCTTCCACTATTCTGGATTCTATAAGCTACGTCGCAGATACGAATACACCTCTCGCCATGATGGTTGCCGGTTTCTCTGTTGCCCAGGCTGATCTCAGAAAAGTCTTCACCAATCTTCGCCTTTATTGGGTAAGTTTTCTGAAGCTTTTAATCGTTCCTATGGCTGTAACATTGTTTTTGTCCCTGGCACGTATTGATTATACACTTGCTTACACTACATTAATTGCAGCCGCATGTCCTTCATCTGCCGCCATGACGATGATGGCAATTCGTTATAATAAAAACTATAAATATACTTCAGAAATTTTTTCATTCACCACAATGCTATCTATTGTCACAATCCCCATAGTAACATTTTTTGCCGGATTTCTTATAAAATAAGGGATCTGACCTCTTTTTCTTAACTTGTAGCACAGCAAGCTGCGGGGTATTGACCCTCGCGGCAGTCGCCAAATGGAAATGCTTGCATTTCCGCTTGGCTCGTTGCTCGCGGGAATAAACAGATAAAAGAAACCACAGGTTTCAGGATAGAAATCTGCGGTTTGCCTTTGTTTAAAGTTTTGCATAACGTCTCTAACGCTTAATATTAAATGTCTCTATACCCGGATATACTGCCGCATCCCCCAACTCTTCCTCAATTCTCAGTAATTGGTTGTATTTTGCCACACGCTCACTTCTGCTCGGTGCACCGGTTTTAATCTGCCCTGTGTTCAATGCCACTGCAAGATCTGCTATTGTGGTGTCCTCTGTCTCCCCTGAACGGTGGGAAGCAATTGTAGTATAACCTGCTTTATGTGCCATTTTAATAGCTTCCAGAGTCTCGGAAACAGTGCCAATCTGATTCAACTTAATCAGGATAGAGTTGCCGCAGCCCAGGCTAATTCCTTTGGACAATCTCTCTGTATTGGTCACAAATAAATCATCGCCTACCAGTTGGATTTTGTCACCCAGTTCCGCTGTCATCATCTTCCAGCCTTCCCAGTCCTCCTCATCCAACCCGTCCTCGATAGAATAGATTGGATATTTGCCACAGAGCGTTTTCCAATGTGCCGCCAACTCTTCTGAAGTAAATTTCTTTCCTGATTTAGGCAATAAATATTCACCCTTTGTACCGCTCTTCCACTCACTGGAAGCAGCATCCATCGCAAGCACGAAGTCTTTTCCCGGTTTATATCCGGCTTTTTGTACAGCCTCAAGAATACACTCGATTGCTTCTTCGTCACTTCCAAGGTCAGGTGCAAATCCACCCTCATCACCGACGGAAGTGGTCAGCTTTCTCGACTTTAACAACACCGCCAGGGCGTGGAATACTTCTGTACACCATCGCAGGCCTTCGCGAAAGCTTGCTGCCCCTACAGGCATAATCATGAATTCCTGAACATCTACTGTATTCGCAGCGTGGGCACCACCGTTTAAAATATTCATCATAGGTACCGGAAGCCTGTTCCCGTTTACACCGCCCAGAAAACGATACAGCGGCATATCAAGAGCATTGGCGGCTGCCCTCGCACTGGCTATAGATACTGCAAGAATCGCATTTGCACCCAGCTTGGACTTATCCTTTGTCTTATCTGCAGCAAGCATGGCCTTGTCCACTGCATAAGTATCTGCCGCATTCGCTCCTTTGAGTATGTCGGAAATAATTGTATTAATATTTGCAACAGCTTTAGAAACTCCTTTTCCCTCAAATCTGGCGTTGTCTCCGTCTCTTAATTCCAGTGCTTCAAATTCTCCTGTGGATGCACCGCTTGGAGCTGTTCCTCTTCCAACCGTACCGTCTGTAAGATAAACTTCCGCTTCCACGGTCGGGTTGCCTCTGGAGTCAATAATCTCTCTGCCTATTACCTTTTCAATCTCTAAGTGCTTCATATTATCATCCTTTCCTATGGAATCTATGCCTCAAGTTAAAATAAGACAAATCGGTATCCATGTAATTGAGTTTATCTGCTTATAACTGCATTATAGCATGAAAATATCAGATGTAAACTATTTTAATGATAATCTTGTAATGGGTAAATCAAAGTGCTAAAATATAGTGACATCTAATAGATTATTACCACAATAAGGGGGGCTTTTACCATGGTATCCTTTAATTCTTTAAGTGCGCCGCAGAAGCAGCGTCTATACAGCACCGGCAACATGACACTTGGTGCCGTCATGTTCGCTTTTGGACTGAATGTTTTCATTACCCCACTTTCATTATATAACGGAGGCTTTATGGGTATAGCCCAGTTGATCCGTACTCTCATCATAAGACTGGTTCCCTTTTCTTTCGGGCAGACAGATATTGCGGGTATCGTATACCTGTTACTCAACGTGCCTCTGGTTTACATGGCATGGAGCAAAATGGGAAAGGTTTTCTTTACCCGTTCCATTATAACTATTATTATCCAGACTGTAGCACTTACCTTGCTCCCGATTCCCTCAACGCCCATCATCGATGACTATCTGACTGCCTGTGTTATCGGCGGAATTATCGCGGGAACCGGATCAGGCATGGTTTTAAGAGGCGGCAGCTCCGGCGGCGGCCAGGATATCCTTGGTATCTATTTTTCCAAAAAATTTCCAGGCTTCAGTGTGGGCAAAATAGGAATCATCATTAACATTTTTGTATATGGTATCTGCCTCATGGTGTTTAATGTTGAGATTGCAATTTACTCTCTTATTTATGGCGTAATTTACTCTATCGCATGTGACCGTGTGCATATCCAGAATATCAATATGAGTGTTATGATCTTCACGAAAAAGCTAGGCATCTCCAGGGCCATTATTGAGCAGACCGGCAGAGGGGTTACCAACTGGGACGGTGCAGGGGCTTACACCAACGAAACCTCTTATATTTTGCTCGTAGTAATTTCAAAATACGAAGTCAGCCAATTGAAAAGGATTGTCCGGAGCATAGACCCTAACGCATTTATGATTTTTACAGAAGGCTGCTCTGTAGCCGGCAACTTTGAAAGGAGACTGTATCCTTGAGAGGATACAGTCTCTTATGCCTCCCTTCTTATCTCCGGTAAGAACCTGTCACTAATCTTTGATAAGCTTATACAAATTCTCAAACGGAATTTTTGTATTCACAATCTTAAGTACTCCGGCTGTCTCATCAATTCTGGACACCATCCCGGTCTTTCTTAAGTACTCATGATCAGAAAAATATATTGCCGTTATTATATCATTTTTATATACCTGTCTGAGTTTTCGCTCCAATTCCTCCTGATACTCTTCAGAAAGTTCCTTTTTAGGTACTACAACTTTTTCTTTTTTTCTCAAGGCCTCCGGATATCCTTTTAGTGCTGCAAAGGGCATAAACTGCTTTGCTCTCTCCTCTCTATTCATTTTAGATACCACTTTTATGTCCCCCAATCTGGCAATTTCTTTCTATCGTTGTTGCCCCGGCTTGTAAGTCCATCCCCTTCAAAATAGCATTCTTGCCATATTTATTCTTAATATCCAGCACCGCCTTTTGCATACGGTGTTCCTTTTCCAATTCCTCCGGGTCCGTAAACAGATCGTATTGCTGATACATTTCATCTATCACATTATTAAATGTAAGACTGACCCTGCGGATAAACATATGTCTGCCCACAATCTGATCATATAGCTTCATGGTGTATGCAGTAATCTGCCTTGCAGAACTCGTAGTGACAGTCATCCGGGTAGTTCCATGTGCAGCTTTTCTTTCAATCCTGCTGCCATATCTCACATGGAGCGTAATGGAATCTGTCACCAGTCCTTTATCCACCAGATCCAGAGAAAGCAAATCCGCCATTTCCTTTACAATCAGTCTGCCCTCATCAAAATTATAATCATGGCTTAACACCTGCCCGCTGGATATGGAATTGGATTTGGGTCTATAGGCTTTAATATCTGCTATTGTGGCCGTCTCCCTCCCCCATGCATGATCAATCAGCAGTTCTGCGTCTATTCCGAACAAATGGTATAGCATTGCCTCATCGCCATTCGCAATCTCGCCCATAGTTGTAATTCCTATCCTTTCCAGCCTGCTGCAAATTCCGGGGCCAATACGCCAAAAGTCTATGAGGGGCTTATGCCTCCACAAAGTTCTTTGATATGATTCCTCGTCCAGAATGCCAATGTGATCCTCCACATGCTTGGCTGTAATATCCAATGCAATCTTTGCCAGATATAGATTTGTTCCGATTCCACAGGTTGCTGTTATACCTATTATATTCAGAATGTCCTGCATAATTTTTATACACAGCTCTTTTGCTGTTACCCGGTACATCTTAAGGTAATCCGTTACATCCATAAAAACCTCGTCGATAGAATAAACATGTATATCTTCTTTTGCTATATATTTTAGGTAAATAGAATAGATTTCAGCGGAGCAGTCTATATAGAGCTGCATTCTCGGCGGAGCCATAATATAATCAATATTGTCAGGAATCTCAAAAACTCTGCATCTGCCCGGTACGCCGAGAGCTTTCATAGCCGGTGAAACAGCCAGGCAAATCGTCTTTTCGGAGCGCTCCGGATCAGCCACAACAAGGTTTGCCGTCATAGGATCCAGACCCCGCTTTACGCATTCCACCGAAGCGTAAAAAGACTTTAAATCAATACATGCATAAATACGATTACCGGGCATCTGCACCGCCTCACTTTCCGTTAAAATTATGTAACTATTGTCTTTGCTTTTCCATTTATCCTAGTATGAATGCCCATAATTGTTCAAACGTTTGTTCTTGTTTATTGTAACAGAACATATGTTCTTTTTCAACAAATAAGTTGTATATGGTAAAAGAAACCAGATGATTTTTCGGGTTTGAAAATCACCTGGCTTTGTAAAGTGTTATTGTATTTTATTAAATCGTCATAACTTAAACTCCTGACATTACTGCAGAAACTTCATGTTGCTGACATCAAAAATCCCTGCTTCCGTCAATCGAAGCTCTGGAATTACAGTAAGTGCCATAAAGGACAGGGTGATAAAAGGATCTACCCCTTCCTGCACCCCCATATTTCTTGCTGCCTGCACCATCCTACTTGTTTTCTTCTGTACGTTGGCAGCTTTGTCCAGACTCATAAGCCCCCCTATAGTAAGAGGCAGCTCATCGACAATATGATTGCCGGAAGCAATTACGTATCCGCCTTGAATTTCCTTTAGTTCATTAATTGCACGTAAAATATCATTATCATTATCACCCACCGCAATGATATTATGTGAATCATGAGAAACGGTCGTTGCCACTGCCCCATTTTTAATTCCATATCCTTTTATCGGGCAAACACCTACTTTCCCATTCTTTCCATGCCGTTCGGCCACAACCAGTTTTGCATATTCAGAATTAGGTACAAACTCCCCGTTTTTTCCCGGGATCCTTTCTTCTTTATGCAGTGTCAATAATTGATTCGGCACCAATTCTATCACATGATTGACTTCCTTTTGGGCCAAAGCCAGGTCTTTCTGGTTAAGGTTTCCTACTTTTACTGTTTTTAATAGTGATTCATCTTTTAACTCATAGTGAAAAGACTCAAGCCATTCTTCATCAACAATTTTCCCGCCCTTAATCACAAAGCTTGGTTCAGCTTTGCTCAAATCGCCGACAACAACTATGTCTGCCAGCCGCCCCGGGCCTATAGCCCCGGCATTATTTATTTGATAAGCCCTTGCCGCATTAAAGGATGCCATTTTGTACGCTTTCACAGCAGGAACCCCAATCGCAATCGCCTTGCGGATACACGCATTAATATGTCCCTCTTTTTCAATATCTTCCAAATGCTTGTCATCCGTGCAAAACATGCATTGCTCCAGCGATACTCCGGCCTCCAGAAATCCTTTCAGGAGGCTCTCCAGATTTCTTGCACCGCTTCCTTCCCGCACAAGAATACAAAAACCAGCGCGCAGCTTTTCCAGTCCCTCTTCTGCTGTTGCACATTCATGGTCATCCATGACACCTGCAGCACGGTAGGCCTGCACATCTTTCCCTGTTATGCCCGGCGCATGCCCATCTATGATCATATCAGAAAATGCGTCCAGCTTATCCAGCGTTTCCCTCTGCTCATTAAGTACGTCAACAAAACGCATCATCTCCCCGAGCCCAAGCACCCTTGGGTTTGCTTTATAGGGCAGCATGTCTTCCGCCAGAAATTTCCCTGCACCATTGGTGTCAATTTCAGTGGCCGGAACCGAGGAAGGTATCATAACATATGTATTTACCGGTACATCTTCCGATGCATCTAAAATAAAATCCAGCCCCTTCTTCCCGTTTACATTCACAATCTCATGAGGGTCTGCAATAATTCCTGTAGTTCCGGTACGTACGATATGTTTTGAAAACTCCAACGGTGTCACCATAGACGATTCAATATGAACGTGTGCATCAATGAAGCCCGGGACTATATATTTTCCTGTGCAGTCAATCTCTTGCTCTCCTTTGTAATTCCCGACCCCCACAATAGTATTCCCTGTGATGGCCACATCCGCAGCATATATTTCCTCAGTAAATACATTTAGCACCTTACCATTTTTTAGTACCAGGTCCGCAGGTATGTCCCCTTTAGCCGCCCGAATTATACTTTTGCTCATACACAGCCTCCTTATTTTATTCCCGCGAGCAACGAGCCAAGCGGAAATGCTTGCATTTCCATTTGACTAGTTACATTATATGATGTAGGGGGCAAAAGGTATTTTGCCCCCTGATACCTACGGATTGCTCCGCACTTTGTGCTCCCGCAATCCTAAAAACATTCGAAATCCGCCCTACTCGGGCTTCTTTCTCATGTTTTGCGGATCCCAAAGTCATGCTTTTTCATGCAAGCATGAAACGCATGACCTTTTGACCCTGG
>ENA-UOOI01000462-UOOI01000462.1-fermentation-metagenome-genome-assembly--contig:-NODE-462-length-51885-cov-19.435443_pt1 | contig 51885 bp, 37 predicted proteins | sample MGYA00245779_ERZ724027 | MGnify/ENA primary metagenome ERZ724027 (study PRJEB28704, sample SAMN03018318) | fermentation metagenome | biome: anthropogenic terrestrial biome; feature: soil; material...
ATCCATTAGTAATATTATACTATTTTTATATGACTTTTAAAGAAAATTAGTATAAATTAATAATATGAGAAAACTAAAGGTGTGATGATAATTGAGCAAAAAGCAATATAATAAAATAATTAACAATACTAAATCTACATTAGATAAAGCTATATTAGAAAAAATATTAGAGTTTAAATATAAAGAACTTGATGGTTATTATGTAATATAGGTTTATATTAAGAGCAACATAAAAGCAAAAGAAATGGGAGAGATTCTTACTAATATTGAAGAATATGCTAAAGAATGCGGATTTAATATTTTAGTAGATTTCTTAAGAGGTTAGAAATGCAAGATTTAATTGAGAGATTTACATTAGAATGTAGAACTAATAAATCAGGAAAGTTAAAGAAGTAGGACTGCCAATAGAGTGGTGGGATACAGATGGAGATTTAAAAAATATAAATAGGAGTTTTAGATGCTGGCAGGATATAGAAGATGATGAGTACTTTGGGCTATTAGAATATCTCTTTAGATATTTATCGGCAAAGTAGTGCCTTAATATGGTATAATAAAAACTGTGAATACTGGATTGAGACTGTGAAAAAATATATTGTTTTTAAAAGGAAAGGAAAGAAAATGATAGATGTAACCAAGGAATTACAACGGTATAGTTTAGAAGATATTGAAATTGATTTTGAAAGTGATATTTCAGAACTTTTGAATGCTTTTAATAAAATATTTGAAAAAATCGGTAAGCAGCAATATAAATCTGCAACAAACATGGAAGAAATTTTAGAAATAATTGATGAAATCAAAGAAGATAATGAATCACTGAAATCTTTTAAAAATGATGTAAAATCAATGGATAAGGAAAATCAAATCCTTATAAAAACACTGATAGAAGTTGCTGACTTATTTGAAGATATATACATATATAGTAGAAAATCATCAAATGAAGCTTTAAAAGAACAGATGGGTCTTCAATGGAATAAGTTGGAGCAGATTCTGCTAACTTGTGGATTAACACGTTTTGGTAAAGAGGAAGATATGTTTAATAGCCATTTGCATATACCAAAGGAAACTAGGGAAAATGGACATATAAATCAAATTCAAATATTAGAAATTATGAAAAGTGGTTATATATATAGAGGAGAGGTAATTAGAAAAGCTGAAGTTGTTGTGAATGGTATTGAGAGATAACTTAATAATTGAATTTGTATATTATGAGAATGTTTATATAATTTTAAAGTAAAGAAGGTGAAAAATAAGGTGAGTAAAATCATAGGAATTGACCTTGGAACATCTACTTCTGAGGTAGCAGTAATAGAAAATAATAAACCAGTTGTTATTAAAAATAAAGAGAAAAAATTGATAACACCTTCAGTTGTGGAAATTTCAGATAGCGGAGAAATTATTGTAGGTGAGTATGCAAGAGAACAGCTTTTAATAAAACCTGATAACACCGTAATGGAAGTAAAGCGTCTTATGGGAACCGACAAGAAAATAAGTTTAGCTCATAATGAATATACACCTCAACAAATATCTTCATACATATTAAAATATTTAAAGTCTTGTGCTGAAGATTATTTAGAGGAGAAAATAGAAAGAGCTGTGATTACGGTTCCGGCATATTTTACAGATGAACAGAGAAGGGCAACAGTTCAGGCAGGAGAAATGGCGGGGTTTAAAGTAGAAAGAATTATAAATGAGCCTACAGCAGCGGCTCTGGCATATGGAATTGAACATATGGAAGATGAGAAACATATACTGGTTTACGATCTTGGTGGAGGAACTTTGGATGTTACTCTTCTTGAAATGTTTGAAGGCGTTTTAGAGGTTAAGGCTAGCAGCGGCAACAACAAGCTAGGTGGAAAAGATTTTGATGAAAAACTGATGAATATGATAATTAATGATTTTCAAGAAAAAGAAGGCATAGATCTTAGAACGGATTTAAGGGCTGTTGCTAGAATAAAAGAAGCTGCAGAGAATTGTAAAATTGCTTTAAGTATAGAAGAGGAATATAATATAAATTTGCCCTTTATAGCTGAGAAAAATAATCAACCGATTGGCTTAGTAAGAAAAGTTACAAGAAGTGAATTTGAGGAGCTTATATGGGAATTGGTAAAATCTACAGAAGAATCAATAAATGTAGTATTAAAAGATTCAAAAATTTTAAAAATAGATATAGATATAGTTCTTTTGGTAGGAGGATCAACTAGAATACCCATTATAAAAGAATTTTTAAAGGAAATTCTTGATAAAGAACCAAAGACATTGGTTGATCCTGATATGGCGGTAGTTATGGGAGCAGCTGTTCAGGCAGGAATAATAAATAATGAGCTGTCACAAGATAATGATATATTGATCACAGATGTATGTCCGTATACACTTGGTATTGCAACAATGGAATTTATGGGTGGATTTCCGGTTCCAGATGTTTATGATGTCATAATTCCGAGAAATATAACTATTCCTGTAGTTAAAGAAAAAATATATGGTACTGTTGTAGAAAATCAAGAAAAGGTTGAAATTAAAGTTTATCAAGGCGACTACAAAAAGGCATCCAGAAATAACTTTCTTGGTAATTTTATTCTTGGGGGTATTCCGGAAAATGAGGCCTTTAAGGAAAAAATAAAGATAAAGTTTATGTATGATATAAATGGAATACTTCAAGTAGAGGCCCGAATAGTAAGCACAGGTAAGCAAGCTAGCATATCAATTGAAACCACAGGGGTAAAGATGGAAGAGGAAATGGATTTGGACTTGTGGAAAAAATCTGCCAATGCCAGAAAATTTAGAGCAATTATAAAGCGTGCGGAAAACATGCTTGAGGAATACTTTGGCAGTAAGGAGTACGATGAGCTTGATGAAACATTAAAGAAGTTAAAGAAGGCCATAATAAAGGAAGAAGATAAAAAGATACAAGAACTTAAGGAGGAACTTTCAGATATTCTTTTTGACATGGAGGAATAAAAAATGACATTGGAAGATATGTGGAAAGTCTACTATAACAAAGGACTGATTTTATTTAGAGAAAATAATCTCACGGATGCGTTGGAAGTTCTCAGGAAAGCTGTAGAGTTTAATATATATAATTGGAAATGTTATAATCTTATGGGATTATGTCTTTATAAAATTGGAAGGTTTAAAGAATGCAAAAATGTATGGAAGAAAAGTATTGAAATCTATGATCAGATGGATAATCCTGCAGTAAGTTATTTGAATTCCATGGAAGAAGTGGCTTTTAAAAATATGTGTGAGAGATATAATAAAGCCTATAATCTTTCTTTAAACCAGAATTACAAAGAAGCTCTAAATATGCTGTCATATGTTGATATAGAAAAATACCCCGTGGTTATTATTAAAAATTTTTGGGGACTGTGCAGCTATGCTGCAGGAAATAAAAATAAGGCAATTGAAGTATGGAAGGAAGTATTAAGAATTGATACTTCCAACAAACAAGCCTTGTTGTACTTGGCGGAAGTTTGTGAGGCAAAAAAAGAATCTAAAGGATTATTAACACGGCTAAAAGAATTTTTTAATAACTAATTGAGGAGATAAAGTAAATGAGCACCTATTATGATATTTTAGAAATAGACCAGGATGCCAGTTCTGCACAGATAAAAAAATCTTATTTTAAGATGGTTAGGAAGTATCCACCAGAAAGATTTTCAGAGAAGTTCATGGAAGTTCGAAAGGCCTATGAAATATTAAGTAATGAGAAAACTAGAGAAGAATATGATAGTTTTATTAACATACCTGGTACTGCCAAAGAAAGATTTGATAATGCAAATGAATTATTCAAAGAAGGTGAAAATCAAAGGGCCATAAAGATTCTAGAAGAATTACATAGAGAGTTCCCGAATATATTGGTAATACAAAGTCTTCTTGGAGAGGCATGTATTCAAAATAACAATAGTGGTAAGGCTATAAATATTTTTGAGAAACTTGCAAAATCAGCCCCTGATAACGCAAGCTTTGCCGGATATCTGGCAAAGGCATATCTGATGAGAGGATGGCATAAAAAGGCAGTTAAAAGTTTTGAAAAGGCCATAGAACTGGATGAAGATAATTTTTCCTTGTGGATGGGTCTCAGCGAGGCATACATGGAAGGAAACAACGCTGAAAAAGCTAAGGAAGTTCTCTATGGGCTTATTGAAAGAAATGGAAATGAAGATTTTATTATAAGTGCCTATCTTGCTGTTTTCATTATAGATTTAAAAGAAGGTAATTTTGAAAGTATGAAGAAAAATCTTGAAAAATTATCAACTGAAGCAATTAAACAAGAAGATGAGAAGGAACATATAGCATGGATATTGCTTATGATTTCCAAACGAATGGTAGAAGCGGAATTGTTTGATCCTGCTGGAGAAATATTAGAAAAAGCAGAAAAAATTTCACCGGATAATGAGGAAATAAGAGAACTTAAACTAAGAGTAGATAGATTTCATAAATTTGAAGAAGACCTTTTGAGTTTGGAAGAAGATGAATTTTACGATGAAAGTTTTGTGAATTTTATAGTCAGTAAGATATTACCTGAAGAATCAATGGGTTCAGAGCTTTATATCCGGGGGGCAGAATGTGAATTTTTAGTGAATATAAATAAATATAGAAAGTATATTATAGCATTTTCAAAAAAATATTTTAATCTATATGAGGAGTTAAAAGATTTTTTTGAAAAAGCACTTAATAATAAGGAAAGAAATAAATTGATTAAAGAGCATGAAAAGTATTTTAAAAGTCATAGAGGTATGCTTGAAATGGCCATTGAAGGCATAGGATTTGAAAATTTATTTGATGATTTTGGAAATGATGAAGGTTATAATCCCTGGCAAATGGGACAAGATACTTATGTGAGAGAAGAACCCAAAATAGGAAGAAATGATCCATGTCCTTGTGGAAGTGGTAAAAAGTATAAAAAGTGCTGTGGCAGGTAGAAATGCTTTAAGTACGAACTGCAATCAAACCAGCATACTGCTAAATTAATAGTCTGGTATGCTGGTTTATTATAAACTACTTGCCGCTGGTACCGTAATTTGACAATACCCTGGCACTAGGATCGTTAACGTTGCAGCCTTCCCACTCTTTATTAGGCATCCAGAAGTCTGTTATCATTTCTGCTTGTCCTGAATAGTGTTTTTCAAAAATTTCCCTGTATAATAATGATTCTTTTGTAAATGGTTTAGCGTGATATTCATAGTTTTCACATATTTTTTCAAATTCCTCATCACTATAGAATGTTTCTGAATATTCTTTTAAATAGTCCACCATGGAATGACCTACAGCATCACTAAATGCGGCTTTTTCACGGTACAGTATATCCTGTGGCAGATAGTCTCCTTCAAAGGAGCGTCTTAAAAGATATTTGCCCATGTTGTATTTGTTTAATTTCTTTTCAGGGTCTATGGACATAACATATTTTACAAAATCCAAATCCCCAAAAGGTACCCTTGCTTCCAGGGAATTTGAACTGATGCAGCGGTCTGCACGAAGCACATCATACATATGAAGTTCTCTGATTCTCTTTTGTGATTCCTTTTGGAATTCTTCTGCATTTGGAGCAAAATCAGTATACTTATATCCAAATAATTCGTCAGAAATTTCACCGGTTAAAAGAACTCTTATATCGGAAATTTCATGTATTTTCTTACAGATCAAATACATTCCCATACTTGCCCTTATTGTAGTAATATCATAGGTGCCGAGAATTTTAATAACTTCATCCAGTGACTGGAGCACTTCTTCTTTTGTCATATAGACAACGGTGTGATCGCTGTGGATGTAATCTGCAACTTCCTTTGCATATTTCAAATCAATGGCATCTTCAGTCATACCTACAGAAAAGGTTCTAATTGGTTTCTCAGGGTTCATTTTTTGGGCAATTGCACATACTAGTGAACTATCTAAGCCCCCACTTAACAGAAAGCCTACAGGAGCATCCGCATCCATACGCTTTTCCACAGCAGCCACTAATTTATCATGAATTTTATTGAAGATGGTATCCAGGTCATCTTTGCAATAAGCACCTTCTTTTGCTGCTATATCATAATAGCATGTAAATTTACCGTCAGTGTAATAATGTCCTGGTGGAAAAGGCATAATTTTATCTGTAAGGCCAATTAAATTTTTTGCTTCACTTGCAAATATAATTTTACCTGATTCAGAATAACCATAAAAAAGAGGGCGAATTCCAATTGGATCACGGGCTGCAATATAGCTGTCCTTTTTTCCGTCATAAATAACAGTTGCAAATTCTGCATCCAATTTTGAAAACATATCTAGTCCGTATTCATAATACATGGGAAGTAATATTTCGCAATCGCTGTCAGAAATAAATTTATGTCCCTTTTTTATAAGGTCTTTTTTAATTTCACGGAAGCCATAAATTTCACCGTTACAAATAGCTGCATCCATTTTCCTGGTGAAGGGCTGCATTCCACTGAAACTTAAATCCATAATAGAAAGTCTTTGAAAGCCCAATATACCAGAGGGTAAAGTGAGAATTTCCATCATATCAGGTCCTCTGGATTCCGTTCTTTGAAGAGCCTCTGCAAATTTTCCATGTTTCATATCTGTTCCTGTATAACACATGATTGTGCACATATAATATTCCTCCTAATACAATAAGTTTAATAAATATCTTTTAAATTTTATATTTTAATTTTTCTATAAAAGTTTTGTAGTCTGCCCGTTTGTTATAATTTGTTTTAGATATAAAAATAGCGTCAATCCGTCTTAAATAATAGGACGAATTAACGCTTATCCGTGGTGCCACCTAATTTACCATAATAATACATATTGGTCTCTTTCCAGCTAATACTGGTATCCAAATAACGCATGGAATACGACGCTCCTACTTTATTTGAACCTGCTTTAAGAGGTTTAAATTAAATACACAAATATTTCGGTTTGCAACTTCGGAGTGTTATTCAAAAAAACCCTGCCCCCTGGGTTTACACTGTCCCCAGTTCACTGTCGGTGGAACATTTTTCCTACTTGTCTCCATCATCGCTTTTCTTTGATGAATTTAATTCTAAACTGTATATATGTTTTTGTCAATACTTTTTTATGAGTAAAATTATTAATGTTAATAAAATAACCAAGATATAAAATAAAATTTATTTTATATTGCCATTTTTTTTGATAAAGTCATAAAAGCAGTACATTTAAAAACATGTGGAAATTTAAGTTACAGCTTTTTATCATCTATTGAATTGAACCAATTATTTATAACTTCAATAATTGAACCTATGCATCCGTTCTGGAAAGGAGATTTAAGATTAGCCATTTCAACAAGTTCCAAAAAGGACTTTGTACCTCCAACTTTACATATTCTTATATAGTCTTCCCAGGCAGATTTTCTATTGTCCATTGATTTTTTCCAGAATTGAAGAGCACATATCTGGGCAAGAGTGTAGTCTATATAGTAAAAGGGTACGTTGAATATATGGGATTGCTGAAACCACCATGCTCCATTTTCTAAGAAATCACAGCCGGTATAATCTTTATGGGGCAAATATTTTTTTTCTATGCTTCTCCAGGCTTTTTTTCTATCATCAGGGGTTGCCTCTGGATTTTCATAAACGTAATGCTGAAATTCATCTACTGTAACTCCATAAGGTATGAATTTTACAGCATTCTCAAGATGGGCAAATCTGTATTTATTAGTGTCTTCCTGAAAAAATAGTTTCATCCAGGGCCAGGTGAAAAACTCCATACTCATTGAATGTATTTCACAGCTTTCATAGGTGGGAAATATGCACTCTGGAATTTCAATCCACCTGGACAGATAAGTTTGAAAGGCATGACCTGCTTCGTGGGTTAAAACATCCACATCTCCTGAAGTTCCATTGAAATTTGAAAATATAAAAGGTGCCCTGTATTTTGGTATATAGGTGCAGTAGCCGCCTCCTGCCTTATTTTCTTTAGTCACTAAATCTAAAAGTTCTCTATCTAACATAAAATTAAAAAATTCTCCAGTTTCTGAAGATAATTCAGAGTACATTTTACTGGCATTTGAAACTATCCATTCTGGACTGCCTTTTGGTATGGCATTTCCAGTCGTAAATTCAAATTTTTCATCATAGTAGGCAAGGGTATCAAGGCCCAGCCTTTTAAGTTGTCTTTTGTAAAGCTCTGAGGCAACAGGTACAAGGTATTTCTCCACCTGTTTTCTAAATACAGCTACCATTTCAGGAGTATAGTCGCTTCTTTTCATGCGGATATAACCAAGTTCTACAAAATTTTTAAAGCCTAGTTTTTTAGCTATCTTAGTTCTTACCTTTACAAGATTATCATATATTCTGTCAATTTCATTTTCTTTTTCTTTGAAAAATTTATATTTGGCATCTGAAGCATTTTTCCTTATTTCCCTGTCTTTGCTTTGCATGAAAGGTGTGAGACCGGATAAATTTCTTGTTTCACCCATAAATGGGATCTTCGCAGAAGCCAATAATTTAGTATATTCTGATGACAATTTATTTTCAAGTTGAAGGTCTTCTATTACTTCTTTTGAAAAGGACTTTAAAGAAAATTCAGCTAGGGTAAAAAATTGTCTGCCAAGTTTTTTTTCCAGTTCTTTTCGAAAACTTGATTGAACCAGTTCTTTATAAAAGGTAAAATCCAGTTCATCGTATAGGGGAGAATATTTATCCCAATAACTTCTTTCTGTATCGTAATATTCATCTTTTGTATTTATACTGTGTCTTATTTGAGCCAAGGTGCCCATGGTCTGCAGGTGGTTTCTTATATTATTTACATGGTTTATACATTCAAACTGTTCTTCACAGCTGTGAGCTGATTTTAACTTATTCACAAGAGAGTTTATGGACTTTTTTATTTCATCATAATCCGGTCTTTCATATTTGAATTCACTAAATTTCATATGATTTTCCTCCAATGCATTTAAATTTACTAATATTATATTATAAATGGGTTAATTTTCAAAATGAATTATTTAGTTAACAAGAATTATCTACTTGACAGTGGTTTTGATAAAGTTTATTGTATAAATACAGCATAAGCTGTATTACATATTATAGAAAGAAGGGTAAATAAATGAAAAATCCTATAGTTACAATTGAAATGGAAAATGGAAAATTTATAAAAATAGAGCTTTATCCAGATATTGCACCTAATACTGTCAATAATTTCATATCACTGGTACAAAAAGGATTTTATGATGGTACAATTTTTCACCGGGTTATACCAGGATTTATGATTCAGGGAGGAGATCCTGAAGGTACAGGAATGGGAGGTCCTGGTTATTCAATTAAAGGTGAATTTTCATCGAATAACTTTAAAAATGATTTAAAGCATGAAAAAGGAGTGATTTCTATGGCCAGGACAATGGCTCCTGATTCAGCAGGGTCACAATTTTTTATAATGTCAAACAATGCACCTCACTTAGATGGACAATATGCTGCCTTTGGAAAGGTAATAGAGGGTATTGAGGAAGTAGACCAAATAGTGTCACAGAAAAGGGATTATAATGACAAACCTTATGAGGATCAAATAATGAAGAATGTAACTGTGGAAACCTTTGATAAAAGATATGATGAACCTGAAATAGTAGAGGATTAAACGTGTAAAATAATATTTTGGTGAAAAGTTTTAAAAAAATAGTAGTTCTCAACTATCTGTTGAGGCTATTATTTTTATCCATTAATAATATTCAAAGGGGAAAATAGTGTAAAATGAAAAGTATACCCAATGTTATGTCCATATTAAGAATGTTATTATCTATAGCTTTATTATTTCTAAAACCATTTACTCTTTTGTTTTGGATTTTATATTCCCTGTGTGGATTTAGTGATATTGTTGATGGATATATTGCAAGAAAGACTAATTCTACAAGTAGACTGGGGAGCTTACTGGATAGTATTGGAGATATCATGTTTATGGGTTCTGCAATTATTGTTTTTTTTCCTGTAATATATATTCCAATAAAAATATGGATATGGATAATGAGCATTTTTTTCATTAGAATTATTTCGATGCTTGTAGTCTTTCAGAAATATCATACCTTTGCTATGCTTCACACCTATGCCAATAAACTAACGGGATTGATGCTGTTTTGCTTTCCGTATTTGTATAATTTTACAAATACAAATATTATAGGATATTTAATTTGTGGTATTGCAAGTATAGCTGCCGTAGAAGAACTTATAATACATATAGTGTCAAGAGAATTGTCAAGAGATATTGTGGGCATATTTTCTAAATTTTTAAAAGTAAATCATTAGAACCTTGTTCCCATGGATGAGTATTATATAGTAGTAAAATGGTGAGATATTATTTAATTTGGGGATGAGAGTATGTACTATGAATTTAAAGAAGACATAAAAACTCTAGCACATAAGGAAATTAGCAAAGCACATAAAAAAGAAGGAATAATATTAGATTTAAGTGACTTACATTATACGGTGGAGGTTGATGAAAAAAATGAAGCATATCTTTTAATTAGTGACTTGAAAAAGGTGTATTTTTATAATTCTGAAAACAACTTAACTTTAAGTGATATTGATTATATAGTGATTAGTGGAGATTTTGTGGAGGATGGCAATTCAGAGGCATCCTTTCAGAAGGCTTTTCATTTTATAGATATACTGAGTAAACAGCTCAATATACCATATAAAAATATAATTATAGTACCTGGAAATCATGACCTGAGTTGGAATATCACTATGAACAGCTATCACTTATCCATGGGTATCCCAGAGTCTAAAGATAAAGTAGTTACAAATATCGGGAAGGATTTATTCTATTTAAAAAGAAATAGCAGGGAATGGCATAAAAAATTTGCAAACTACAATAAATATCTATACCAGAGGTTATATAAAGTACCTTTTCCAGAGGAGCCTAAAGAGCAGTTTAAAGTTATATTAGGAGATTTTATGGATAATAGGAAACTAGCATTTTTTATGCTCAATACATCAGCTGAGATTGATCACTTTTATCGTAAAATAACTTATTTTGATACAGAAGGTTTGATAAAAGCTTCAAGACAAATACCTGAAAATGACATAATTAAAATAGCAGTGGGACATCATCCTGTAAATATCATAAGTGGATATGAAAATAATATTCCTTTTGCAAATGTACTGCAGAACGAGAATTTCAAAATTTACTTACATGGTCATGTCCATAGAAGTATAAGCCTTGACTATTTAAATCCTCAAAATATAAATCCCAACATGATTATGATTGGATCGGGAGCTTTAAGTGTGGGAAAAAATGGCCTATGGCCAGGTGTTCCAGGAAGATATAATGTAATAAAAATATCCAAAACGGATATGCCAAATAAAATACTTGTATCTGTAAATACTCGCCAGCGTGAATATATAGGAAATTACTGGCAGCCGGCATATATATACTACGAAGATGATGGTAAAAGGCTCACTAATATATGGAGTAATATTATATAAAATTATACAGAATTGAAATATAAATAAAAGGCTAGATAAAATAATCTAATCTTTTATTATGGCAATAATGGCCCATATTTGGAAAGCCTTAAAAGTAGATGCAATTATTATTTGACCACTTTGCGTCAGTTCCTGTATTCCAATAACAGAATTAATTGTAGTATTATCTGACTTGGTTACTATAGTAATTTCGGAGCTGTAATATGAATCTCAAAAATCCAATGTCTTTTTTCTTTCCTCAGTTATACTCATACCAGACACTGAACTGTCTATTTGGCTTGATTGAACAGCTGGTATTATTTCATTTAAATCATATTTTTATAAAAATTCATAGCTAATAAAATCAAATTTCGATTTGATATCTGATTGACATTAATGAATTAATTACATATAATAAATATATGAACAATCACTCATATGTTTATGTGTTCATAAAATATGCAGGGATTATTGATAGGTAACTTAAATTATAGCTGTATCAAGACTATTTTTTACTGTAAATCAGCTTATATATAAGAAAAATTTTAACTGTTGGGGGGAGGAGAATGGATAAAGTAATTAAAAATCCAAGCAGGAGCAATATAAAATTAGTAACTAAAAATATCATTAAGAGTAGTGAAAGTGTTACACCAAAGGAAATTAACTCAAATATAAAAAAAGAATTCATATTAGAAGGGCTGGATTGTGCTAACTGTGCTGCAAAGATAGAAAGAGAGTCTAATCATATAGAGGGTGTAAAATCTGCTGTAATGGATTTTGTTAATTCAAAACTTATATTAGACATAGAAAATCCATCTAGAAAAAATGATATTATTTTAAAAGTTGAACAAATTGTTAAAAGAATAGAACCAGAGATAAATGTTGTTGAATTTGAAAATAAAGTTCATGAACACAAAGAAGGGCATGGAGAAAACAGCAAAAAACAAATAGCCATATTGATTATTGGTGCAGTAATTTTTGGGATAGCAACTGCTTTTGAATTTTCAAATATCCTGGAAGTTGTAATGTATTTAATAGCCTATGTGCTTGCGGGAAGGGGAGTAGTCCTAAGAGCATTGAAAAATATAAGCAGGGGCCAAATATTTGATGAAAACTTTTTAATGAGTACGGCAACTATTGGAGCTTTTGCTATAGGGCAGTATCCAGAAGGTGTGGCAGTTATGCTTTTTTACCAGCTGGGAGAGCTGCTTCAGGGAATAGCTGTTAATCGCTCTAGAAAGTCCATTACGGATCTTATGGATATAAGACCTGATTTCGCCAACTTGAAAATAGGAGATAATATTAAAAAAGTATCCCCGGAGGAGGTTCAAGTAGGCAGTGTTATAGTGGTAAGACCAGGAGAAAAAGTACCCCTGGATGGCATGGTAGTTGAAGGAAATTCAATGGTGGATACCTCAGCTCTTACCGGGGAATCAGTGCCAAGAAAAGTAATAACAGGTGATAGCATACTTGGAGGTGTTATCAATAAAAATGGATTACTTTCCATTAAAGTAGAAAAGGAATTTGGAGATTCAACTATTGCAAAAATACTTGATTTGGTTCAAAATGCCAGCAGTAAAAAGGCACCAACTGAAAACTTTATTACAAAGTTCGCCAGATATTATACTCCTTTTGTTGTTTTTTCAGCTGTAGCCTTGGCATTGCTGCCTCCGTTGTTTATTTATGGCGCTACTTTCTCCCAGTGGATATATAGAGCTTTGGCATTTTTGGTAGTATCTTGTCCTTGTGCTTTGGTAGTATCTATACCCCTTGGATTCTTTGGAGGAATAGGGGGGGCTTCAAAAAATGGAATATTAGTTAAAGGCGGAAATTACCTTGAAGCTTTAAATAGTGTGGAAGGTGTAGTATTTGATAAAACAGGAACTCTTACAAAAGGCGTATTTAGGGTAACGGAAGTAAAATCACAAAACGATATTTCAAAAGAGGAGCTTATAACTTATGCAGCTCATGCAGAAAGTTATTCTAATCATCCAATAGCAAATTCCATATTAAATGTTTATGGAAAGGAAATATCAAAGGGTTCAATAAAAGGCTATGAAGAAATATCAGGTCATGGTGTAAAAGTTATGGTTGGGGGTAAAGAAGTGTTAGCCGGTAACTATAAACTTATGAATAAAGAAGGTATAGACTATGAACAGGTTGAAACGACAGGTACAGCAGTTCATGTTGCTGTGGATAAAGTATATGCAGGATGTATAATAATATCTGATGAAGTTAAAGATGATTCAAAAAAAGCAGTTAGGGCTTTAAAGGATATAGGTATAAAAAAAATAGTCATGCTTACCGGCGACAATAAAACAGTTGGAACTAAAGTGGCCAGACAACTGGGAATAGATGAAGTCTATACTGAACTTCTGCCAGATGAAAAGGTTGAAAAGATAGAATTGTTTGACAGGGAAAAGTCACCAAAGGGTAAATTGATATTTGTAGGGGACGGTATAAATGATGCCCCTGTTCTAGCAAGAGCTGATATAGGTATAGCAATGGGAGGAGTGGGTTCTGATGCCGCAATTGAAGCAGCAGACGTAGTTATAATGACCGATGAACCCTCAAAGATTGCTTCAGCCATAAAAATAGCTAGGAAAACGAGAAATATTGTGATGCAAAATATAGTTTTTGCATTAGGTGTTAAGTTGATTCTGCTTGTACTTATAGCGCTTGGGTTAGGTACTATGTGGGAAGCTGTATTTGGGGATGTGGGGGTAACACTTATCGCGGTGTTAAATTCCATGAGAGCCATGAAAACAGTTAATATCTGATATATGGGAAGGTACCCGGGTTTGTGTAAAACAAATCAAAGTGCCTTCTTTTCCTATTTATTATTAATTATGGATTTAATCATAGCCCGATTATTTATTTCAAAGGCATAATCTGGCTGAGATGATCTATATTCTTCAATTCTAAAAGTTTTTTCAAATTTTTTAAAAATATTATCTTCGTTAAATCTTGCTGCATATAATTCCAGTACAAAATTTCTGGTTTTATTTGTGGCTTCAATACATTCTTCCCAATATGTAGGTGTTTTACTTTTACTAACTAATCCAAAATGATAATGAGCATTTATTATATTCTTCAAACCCATGGTAATTTTGTCACTTCCTTTATGATTTTTATTATTACAATTATTATATGCTATAAGACTTTAGGGAAAAAAGAAGGTATATACAAATTTATTGATAATATTTAAATCATTTAGGCAGTTATAAACGTTCTATAATATAGAAGAGTCTTCGAAGCATATTTAGGAGGATTAATTTTGAGTGATGAATGTAATATATTACAAAAAACAAAAAATGACCATGCAATTTCTTTAGAAGATCTGATTACTCTTTATTATCCAGATATATTCCGATATTGTCTTTGGCATACCACTGATCCTCAGACAGCAGAAGATGCTACCCAGGAAACATTTTTAAAGACTATTCGTTATTTTGGAAAATATATTCATTGTGGCAAATTCAAATCTTATATATATAAAGTGGCTTCAAATGTATGTATTGATATCTGGCGAAAGAAAGGAATGGAGTCTCTGCCTGAAAATATTACATATGTGGAAAAAGGATTTTTACAAACTGAATTTGATTTAGACCTTAAGCATATGGTAGAAAATCTGCCTGAAAAATATAGGGAGATTGTACTATTAAGATTTGCACAGGATTTATCCATGAGGGAAATTGCAGAAATAGAAAATATCCCTCTTCGCACTGTACAATCCCGTTTGAGAGGGGCACTTAAACAGATTAAAAAAAATATTAGAAAGGGAGAAAAAAATTTGTGAATAAAAAATTATCTTCGGATTTAAAGAGAACTCTCAATACACATCCAATATATTCGCAGAGACATGTGAATGAAACTGTGGACTTAGTGTGCAAAGAGTATGGAGTTTATAGGGCAGCACAGAGAATAGGTTATAGTGAATTCTTATGCCGTCAAATTTCATTTATAGGTAAAAAGGTGTGGATGTATCAAGGAGCAATATTAACTTTTATGTGTTTTTTGTTGAATACTGTTTTTCAAGGAGATCTCCAATATATTGTAAATCGCCATACTCCAGAGGTACTTTGCTTTTATGCAGTTTTTATTGCTGTAACAGGATTATCCGCTCTTCAAAGATCAAGAAAATACAGAATGTATGAAGTGGAATTAGCATGTTGTTCCATATTCAAATTGTTATCAAGCAGATTAATCATTATTGCCGTTGGTGACAGTGTTTTTCTGGCTGCAGTTGCCCTTATAGTGTTAAATAGAGTAAGTATGTCTATGGCTTTTATAGCAGTCTATTTATTGATGCCATTTTTAATATGCTGCTGTGGATGTATTTTTGTATTGGGTTTTAAACCTGGGCAATACAGCGTGTTTATTTGTAAAGTTTTTTGTGTAATTATATTGCCTGTACAGTTTTTGTTCCACAGGCTGATACCGCAGGCTTACTATAATACGTCTTTAACGGCATGGGTTATTTGCAGTATTTTCTTTACAGTGATTCTGGTTTTTCAAATGTATAAATTAATAACAAAATCCACAAGAATGTGTGACCATTATTTTGTAGATTGGAGTGATAACTATGGAACTTGAAATTTGTAATTTGACTAAAAAATATAAAGACAAAACTGCCGTTAATAATGTGAGTTTGAAAATATCTCCTGGTGTATGGGGGCTTCTTGGTGCAAATGGTGCAGGAAAGACTACTTTGATAAGAATGATTACTGGCATTATGGCCCCAACTTCAGGAGATATATTATATGATGGAATGAAAATCAGTGTACTGAAAGGAGCCTATGGTGATATTTTAGGTTATCTGCCCCAGGACTTTGGGTTCTATCCTGAATTTACAGTAATGGATTATTTGGAATATATGAGTGCCCTGAAAGGACTTACCAAAAGGGATACAAAAACAAAGATAGATGAATTGCTTCAGATACTCACTCTCACTGAAGTGAGAAAAAAGAAAATTTCTAAACTTTCAGGGGGAATGAAAAGGCGGGTAGGTATTGCACAAGCTCTCTTAAATGATCCTGAAGTTTTGATCTTAGATGAGCCAACCAATGGATTGGATCCAGGAGAACGGGTGAAATTCCGTAAACTTATTTCTGAATTTGCCAAAAATAGAATTGTGTTAATTTCCACACATATTGTTTCTGATGTGGAATACATAGCTACCTGCAACGCTATTATGAAAGAGGGAGAAATTATTTGCACAGGAGCTACTGAAGAACTTGTAAAGACTATTGAAGGCAAAGTATGGGAGAGTATAATATTACCCAGGCAACTTCTTTCATATGAAAAAAGTACCCGTATTGTAAATATATTAAATGAGGAAAATGGAAATCTTTCTATAAGATATTTGTCAAATACACCGGATATACCTAATTCAAAAGCTGCTGTTCCACGGCTGGAAGATTTATATTTGTGGATGTTTCCAGAATATGAAACAAGTAAGGGGGATATTTGATATGCGTATTTTCTACTTAGAACTAAAGAGGGTACTGAAGACTCCTTCAACATGGATTTTAATCCTTACAGCTATTTTGTTGTCTGGAATTATGGCATACTTTCCTGTATCCTATGTCCATTATGCTTATATGGATAAAAATGAAAAAAATATAAACATCTCTGGAATAAAGGCTATAGAAGCAAAAAAAGAATTAATGCTGCAGGGAGAGATTACACAGGATAAAATACATAAAGCAGTTGAAAATTATCAGGAAGTTGCTAAAAAATATGGGAGTATATATAGTGATGATATTCCCCAGAATATATATAATGAAAAAATACTTCCTGTTCAATATATAATATATCAGTTGGAAAGTGTGTATGCAGATCCGGCCACAAAGGCACCTGGAGACTTAAGTAAAATTTCTCCTGAAGAAGCTGGGGTAAATTTCCATAAAAAATATACGGAACAGATAAAAATGAGAGTTTGGGATCCCACGTCACAAAAGAAAGCACTTTCCATGTATGAAAAAGTGAATAAACCTTTTAAATTTATGTATGGTTATGGCAGCAGTGATGCTGGAAGCTATCTTATAATATTGATCTTTCTTTTGGTAATTATATGTACATTTATTACTGCCCCAATATTTTCAGCAGATTATCAGACTGGGGCAGACAACATATTGAGGTGTGCTAAATATGGCAGGTTAAAACTTTCTGTATGTAAAGTGATTTCTGCTGTTTTAATTTCCAGCATAATTTTTACAATCTGTATTTCCATATTCAGTATCATTGAAAACAATGTATTTGGATGGAACAGCCTAAAAGCATCACTTCAAAGTGTAGAAGGTATTTGTCTGCCTGCTTTAAATGTGGGTCAAACTCAGATATTAACGGCAGCAGCAGGTATGCTTACACTTATTGCAGTTGTAAGTTTTACATTGTTTTTATCTTCAAAATGTAAGAATACAGCTAATTCAGTTACATTAGGGATTATATTTTGCATACTGCCCCTTATACTCTCTTCTATTTCTGGAAGTAACATTATGAATTGGATTAGAATGATTCTCCCAGCGGGAGGAGTGGGTATTGGAAATAGCTTTGGGAGTGAACTTGTGGGGCTTACTTTTCTTAAGTTAGGAGCTTTTAGCTTCTGGTCACCTTATGTAATAATTGGAGCATCAATAGTTTCTATTCCATTATTCATAACTCTCTCAATTTTATCCTACTGCAGCCATGAATCAGCTTAGAATTATTTTGTGCAGGATTCTCAAGAAGAAATAAATGAGAAAACTAGTGTAATTTAGACCTGGGAATATGAGAAGGGGAAAAATGGATTTGTTATTGAAAAAGATTATAATAAAATAAAAACAAGCTTTGTATAGAGTAGAAAAAGAATACTTTAAATGTTAAAATAATTTTTATTATTAAATAAGGCTTTCTATGGTAGGTTAAGGTATCATAGAAAGCTATTTTATCCGAAGGCTACCCATTGCTAACACCCCAATCTTCTTCAAAGTGGGGAATAAGCACTGCTGCGCCCCTGGATAAGTTCTTCTAAGGTTCAGATTACGATTCGTATTCCTTATAAGTAAACTCCATCTGAGCCTAAGAATCACTTGATTAGGAGAGAAGAAACCTTGGAGAAACAATTAACTAGAATTAATCCTAAATTACTTTTATTGGTGGGAGTACTTGGAGTATCTTTTTCATCCATATTTATAAAATATTCAAATGCTCCTAGTTTGGTTATAGCCACTTACCGTTTGGGTTGGACAGTTCTTATTCTTATTCCAGTAATAGGAATAAAGTTTAAGGGTGAAATTTTAACTCTAAAAAGAGAGGATATATTGTGGAATATACTAAGTGGATTCTTCCTTGCAATTCATTTTTCCCTGTGGTTTGAATCTTTGAAATTTACATCAGTAGCCAGTTCCACAGTGCTTGTAAGTACAGAAGTTATTTTTTCCGCCCTTGGATTTGTACTTGTATTTAAAGGTAGAATAAATAAAAAAGGAGTACTTGCAATTGTAATTACTTTTTTAGGAAGTGTAGTAATTGCAGCAAATGACTATGGCGGCGGAAAAAATGTATTGTATGGAGATGCCCTGGCACTGTTTGCAGCTGTTATGGTTGCAGTGTATACGTTAATCGGGAGAAAACAAAGAACTCACTTAAGTACAACAGTGTATACATTTGTAACCTATAGTGCATGTTTTATTACACTTATGATATTTGACTTTATAAGCCATACGCCAATTTATGGATATGGAATCCGAGAAATCATTTTGGGACTTTTGCTGGGCATTTCCTGTACATTACTGGGGCACAGTGTATTTAGCTGGTGTCTTAAATATCTAAGTCCTTCTTTTGTGTCTTCGGCTAAATTATTAGAACCGGTGTTTGCTTCTATACTTGCGGTATTTATCTATGGGGAAATTCCAGGAACTTCACAAATTATAGGAAGTATAATTGTTATTGGAGGGGTATATATGTATTCTAGGTATGAATAGTATGGGAAGAGAAATTATATATTAATCTTCTTGACAACGGTTATAGAAAAGATTTATCATATACTATAAGCAAGTACTAGCATGGAGGGAAAATATTGGACGAAACTAAACAAAAAATTATGAATGCAGCAATGTCTCTTATTAAAGATAAGGGCTATGTTGCGACTACTACTAAGGATATTGCAAATCTGGCACAAGTAAATGAATGTACTATTTTTAGAAAATTTAAAACAAAAAAAGATATTGTACTTTGTGCCATGAAAGAAAAAGAAAATTATCCAAATGTAACTCCTGATATATTTTCCAATGTAACATGGGAATTAAAAACGGATTTACAAATGTTTATGGAAAGATATTTAGAAAGGGTGACATCAGATTTTGTAAGGCTTTCTATAGGACTAAGGGCACCTCAAATTTATGAGGAAACTGCATCTATGATTATAAAAATACCAGAAGTCTTTATTAACTCATTGACAGAATATTTAAAAAAAATGTGTGAAAAGGGAAAGATTAAAAAAACGGATTTTAAATGTCTGGCTCTGACTATTTTTTCAGCAACATTTGGTTTTACATTTTTAAAAGCATCTTTTCAAGATAAACTTTCAAAAATAAAACAACAAGAATACATAAAAAAAAGTGTGGAATTATTTGTGAATGGTATTCAAATAAGAAATTAATTTTATGGTACTAACTATTCAGTATAGTACCATAAAAAATATCTTTTCATGCAAGCAAGTACATGCAATAAAAAGGAGGTCAATATATATGAAAATAACAGGTGCTGAATTATTTGTAAAAGCATTACGTAAAGAAAAGGTGAATATTTTATTTGGTTATCCTGGTGGTCAGGTAATAGATTTATTTGATGTCTTATACGCTGAAAAAGATATTGAAGTGATTTTACCTCGTCATGAACAAGGACTGGTTCATGCTGCAGATGGCTATGCACGTTCTACTGGTAAAATTGGCGTATGTTTGGTAACTAGTGGCCCTGGTGCCACAAATATTGTAACAGGAATTGCAACAGCTAATTATGATAGTGTTCCATTGGTGTGTTTTACCGGACAAGTACCAATAAGTTTGATTGGAAAAGATGCTTTTCAAGAAGTAGATATAGTTGACATTACAAAGAGCATAACTAAATATTCAATAACTGTCCGTAATAGAGATGATTTGGGTAGAGTTATTAAAAAAGCTTTTTATATAGCTCGTACAGGTAAACCAGGTGTGGTTGTAGTTGATTTACCTAAAGATATCCAATGTGCTTATGGCAGTGATGAGTATCCAGATAAAATTGAAATTGTAAGTCATAATTATGATGATAACATTCAAGTAGAAAACATAAAAAAAGCCATGGAAACTTTGAAATGTGCCCAAAAACCCGTATTTTTAATTGGCGGGGGAGTAAACATTGCCAATGCCAAAGAAGAAATGAAAAAGCTTGCAGAATCTACTGGAGTTCCAGTTATAACAACTATTATGGGTAAGGGTGCTATTCCAACTTATCATCCTCTTTATATAGGCAATATAGGTATTCATGGTAGCTATGCATCCAATACAGCAATCAGTCAGTGTGATGTACTGTTTTCTATAGGGACAAGATTCAACGACCGTATTACCGGTAAAGTTAGTGAATTTGCTAAAAATGCTATTATTATTCATGTGGATATCAATCCAATTTCAATTTCAAGGAATGTTAAAGCAGATATTCCAATAGTTGCTGATGCAAAAGAAGCTATTACTATGATGCTTGATGAAGCAGTTACTTTAGATATTTTAAAGTGGAGAGAAGAGATAAACCAATGGAAAAGAAATTATCCTATTCATATGAAATGCCAGGGAATGACACCGGAAGTTATTATTGATAAGATAAATAAAATATTTAGTAATGCCATTGTTGTCACTGATGTTGGACAAAATCAACTTTGGACTACACAATTTTTAGAATTGGATGAAAATAAAAAGATGTTAACTTCTGGGGGACTAGGTACAATGGGATATGGATTTCCAGCTGCACTAGGAGCCAAAATAGGAAATCCTGATAAAGATGTAATTGTTATTTCTGGTGATGGCGGTATGCAGATGAATATTCAGGAAATGGCTACAGCAATTGTTTATGAAATTCCATTGATTATTTGCATTTTAAACAACGGGTATTTAGGCAATGTGCGACAATGGCAAGAAATGTTTTTTAATAAGAGATACTCAAGTACCTGTTTACAATATCGAAAACATTGTAGTAGGGAGTGTAATAATCCCAATAAAGGTTGTCCAAAGTACACACCGGATTTTGTCAAGCTGGCAGAAAGTTATGGGGCAATTGGAATTCGTGTTACAAGGACAGAAGAAATTGAAGATGCTTTTAATACTGCTAAGAAGAGTACAACTATTCCTACTGTTATTGAATTTGTCATTGGGCGAGAAGAAAATGTGCTGCCAATTGTCCCTCCTGGAAACTCTCTCAGTGAAATGATAATAGAATGAGTATTAAATAACACAATCTTGTTGAAATATAAAATATGGTAAAATTGAAGTAATAAAGTAAATGTTATTATAGTGATATGAAATACTAGTGATATAGGGTATTAATAATTATGTATGCTCCAAGGGGATAAAATTTTTGTAACATACTTAAATTAAGGGCTTTGGGAGAAACCAAAACCCTATTTATTTAAGAGGGTAGCTTTATGCAATTGTCTTAAATGCATATCCTTCAGATTTTAAATATTCTATAATTTGAGGTAGTGCCCTGGCAGTTTCTTCTTTACCGTAGGTATCATGCATTAATATAATTACCTTTTCTTGTGTTCCCACACTTTCTTTTACATGCTGCAGTAGTTCTTCTGAATTTTTCCATCTGCCTTCTGCATCAAAATCATAGGCATTCCAGTCTATACTGTACATATTTTTTTCTTTCAATCTTTCATTTAATTCATTTAAATTAGGATCATTATAATATACCCTTGACATATATCCTCCTGGAAGTCTCAATATTCTTGTATTGAAGTCTTGTCCAACAATATTTCTTATGTCGGTATCAGTTTGTTCAACTTCTCCCATAAGATAACTTACATCTAGTGTATTTCCAGGATATAATTTCCTCATATTATGAGAATAGGTATGATTTCCGATAGCATGTCCTTCTTCAAAGATTTGTTTTACCAGTTCTTTGCTTTTTTCACTTGCTTCTATGTTTTGTCCTACTAAAAAGAAGGTAGCTTTTACGTCATAATTTTTTAATGTATTTAGTATTTGTGGCGTTACAGAAGTAGATGGACCATCGTCAAAAGTAAGAAATGCTATTTTTTCACCATCACTTTGAAATTTATTGTCCAGTATATCTTTTACTTTTTGTGCATCATAAGTATACTCTTTGCCGATAGAGGACACATTTTTTCTATCATCATTTTTTTTGTTATCAGAGGAAGTATCCTTATTGTTATTTGTATCATTATTTTTAATTACATTTGTATCTTCTACATTGTCATTTTTATTATTTTCTTTAAGGGGCTCAGCTTTATAAGTTTTATCCCTGGTTAATTCTGTTGCAGATATTACTTTATTATTTTTTATTTTAGAGGCATAAAAATAATTGTAAGTTTTGAAAGATATAGTAAAAGTTAAAATTATACAGATAAAAAACAAACATCTATTCCTTAAAATTTTGATACGTTTATTTCTTTTATTTATTCTAGTCATTTTAGTATCTCCTATCCCTATAAAAACAAAATTTGTATAAAACCCTTTTTATAATTTATATTACAACATATTTCTTAATTTTACCTAACTAAATTATAACAAAAATATAAACTATTTTATCCATTTCAAAATAAAAAAGGATTTTTTATGGATATTATGGGTTATTTAGTGGAAGTTTAATTTTTTAGATGAGATATTTTTTATTTTAGTGAATAATTTTCATAACATTCTAATATTAGGTTGACATATGAGAAAAATAAATATAACATTTATTTTAACATTATATTGTAGGATGGTGATGTAAAATAGCTAGAATTGTAGATCCTAAAAAGATGGATAATATTAAGAGAGCAATAATGGAATGTATAATAGATTATGGTTACTCAGGAGTGTCAATTGCTTTAATTTGTGAAAAAGCAGGAGTTTCACCTGGATATTTATATAGATATTATAATAGCAAAGAGGAGTTAGTACAAGAATTAGTGGATTCAAAAATGAGTATAATAATTGACAATTTTATATCAGATATTAATTCTTCTAATACTATGTATGAAGCTGGATATAAAACAATAAGAAAATTATTTATGAGTGCAAACGAGGAACCAATGCTAGCTAAATTTACTGCTTCAGTAATAATGGATTTAAGGATACCAGCAAAGGAAAAATTCAATAGATTTAGTGGCGTTTTAAATCTGGCTCAAAAGTGTATTGAGTTGGGTAAAAAAACAGGTGAAATTAAGTCTGGAATAACTACTATGGAAGTATTAGTTGTATCTTTTACCATTCCATTTAGATACTTAGCATTTTCATTAGAACTGGAAAATGATAAAAAATTTACAGAAGAGGAGGCTGAAAGAATAGCAAAAATATGTATTAATGCATTGAAATAAATTTTTTTCTTCATTAATAAATAAACATTTATTTATTAATGAAGAAATTGTAGACTAAATAAAAATTAAAAATATAATATGTATCAAATTTATTATACGGGGGGTATATAGATTGTCAGAAAAAATTATTTGCACAATAAAAAAAATAGTCAATGCAGCTAAGAAAAAAAAGATTTTATTTACATCCTTAGCTGTTACAATTATGGCTTTGTGTATAATATATTTTGTGTTTTCATCTCAGGATAAAACAAATGAAAGCAGTGTTAGAAAATATCCGGTAAAAATAATGGAAGTTAAAAGTGGAAGTTTTCCTATGACACTGCAATATGAAGGATTAACAGGAGGTAGTGAAGTTAGAAAATTGTCTTTTAAGAGTTCAGCTAAGATATCAAAGATATATGTATCAAAAGGTGAACACGTTAAAAAAGGTAAAAAATTAGCAGAACTCGATAAAACAGATTTAAACTTTGCAGTGCAGGCTGCCAAATCTCAAATGGATACAGCTTCAGCACAATATAATAAGGTATTGAATGGAGCACAACAGGAAGATATAAATAAGGCTGAAATAGCTGTACAAAATGCACAGGATAACTATAACTATTATGAAGATTTGTATAATAAATATCTTAAATTAAATGAATCTGGAAGTATTTCAAATCAACAGCTAAATGATGTGAAGCTTCAATTAGATAGTACCCAGAGTGCATTAAATAGTGCAAAACAAACTCTACAGCAGCTCCAAAATGGATCAAGAGAAGAAGACAAGCAAACAGCTTTAGAACAATTAAATACTGCAAAAGCGGATTATGATTCGAAAGAAAGCCTGCTGAACGATGCCTCTATGATTGCAGATATGGATGGGTATGTTGTTGACATATTGGGTAAAGAAGGTGAGATGCAGCAGGCTGGTAATCCTGTTATATTGTTTAGAAGTGAAAATCAAGTCATTACAGTAGGACTTTCAGATGATGATGTAAAAAAAGTTAATGTAGGCACAAAGGCACAAGTGGATATTGGAGATGATAGGGCTCAGGGACAGATTATAAATATAGTCCAATTGGCAGATAGTACTTCTGGAACCTATAGTACTGAAATTAAACTCTCTACTCCTATAGATAATAGTAAATATTATGTGGGCGAAACTGCCGTGGTTTACATAGACATGGGTGAGTCAAATGCTATATCTATTCCCATTAGTTCAATTTTAAATGATGGAGAAGATTATGTGTATGTAATTGAAAATGGACATGCTGTTAAGAAAAATATAACTTTAGGTGATACTACTGATGAAGATAGAGTATCAGTAGAGGGCTTAAAAGATGGAGATAAACTTGTAATTGAAGGAATGAAAAATCTAAAATCGGGATATAAGGTTATAGTTAAATAAAGGAGAAGGTAATATGGGATTAATTAAAGTAGCTATAAAAAATAAGAAAATTGTATTATTTCTAGTTGCTATAATTATAGTTAGTGGATTTTATTGTTACAGGGGTATTTCAAAACAGGAAACTCCAGATATTGAATCTCCGGCAGCTATGATTACCACAGTTTATGCAGGTGCTTCACCTAGTGATATAGAAAAATTGGTCACTAAAAAGGTTGAACAAAAAGTTGAAGAAGTTGATGGATGTGATTATGTAGAATCTTACTCTGAAAGTAATGCATCAATAGTTATACTTTATTTGAATAATGACGCCGATGAAGAAAAAGCATGGAGGGATTTGAGGGATAAGATAAAAGATTTAAAATCTGACCTTCCAGCAGGGTGTAGCGATAGTGAAATTAACACTAATCTTACAGAAACAGCTGGAAGTATAATAAGTATATCAGGCAACAACTATTCTTATCAACAGTTAGGAGATTATGCTGATGATATAAAAAAGCAAATTCGTGATATTGATGGAATTTCTAGAATAGATGTTAAAGGTAAACAGGACAGGCAGGTAAATATACAGGTAGATTGGAAAAAGATAAATAAGTATGAAATATCCATAAAGGATATATGTACTGTATTAAGTGCACAAAATGTAGATATACCATCAGGGTCTTTAAATTTAGCTACAGGTAAAATAAAGGTGAATACTCCTGGAATGTTTAGTTCGCTGCATGATATAGAAAATACTGTAGTAGGGGTTTCAAGCAGTACCGGCGAAATGGTAAGAATTAAGGATATAGCAAAAGTATACATGGATTATGATGATGATTCTACCTATAAATTCATTGATAATGGTCAAAATGCGGTGTTGCTTACAACATATTTTCAGAAAAATAAAAATATAATTCCAATAGGAAATAATATAAAGGAAAAATTAGATACAATAAAAAAGGGAATGCCAGGTGACTTAAAGATAGACGAGGTTACTTTTCAGCCTAAAGATGTAAATGATTCTGTATCATTTTTTATGAAAAATCTTAGGGATGGAATAATACTTGTAATTGTAACTGTACTTATAGGTATGGGTTTTAGAAATTCTATGGTAGTGTCTACAGTTATACCTATATCAATATGTATGAATTTTATTATTATGTATGCCCTTGGCATCAAAGTTGAGCAGATGTCTACTACAGCACTTATTATAGCTCTTGGGATACTGGTTGATGATGCTATTGTAATAGGTGATGTAATACAAGTTGGAATAGATAATGGAATGAAAAGGGATGAAGCGGCCTTTGCAGGCATAAAAAAACTTTTTATACCAGTATTTACTTCCACTTTAATTATTGTAGGAGCTTTTTTACCTTTGCTTTCTATATCGGGAGTAGTTGGTAAATTTATAAAAAGTCTGCCTCAAGTTGTTATAATATGTGTGATATGCTCTTATTTGTGTGCATTGTTTGTAACGCCAGCTATGTCTTCTTTATTTTTTAGAAAAAGCAAGGAGAGTAGAGGAAAAAATCCAATTCGTATGATGTTTGAAGGTCTTTTAAAATATGGACTTAAGCATAAGAAAACTATTATTGGGTCAGCATTGGGAGTTTTTGCAGTGGCGTTGCTTTTGATTAAAACACTTGGGATGCAGCTTTTTCCATATGTAGATAAAGATATTATATATATAGATGTTTCCAATGAAAAAGTTGCAGATATAAAAAGTACAAGTAAATTAGTAAATCAAATAGAAAACATGTTAAAACGGCAAAAAGAAGTTACAAGATATACTTCAGCAGTAGGCGGAGGTATGCCTAAATTTTATGTAACCTTGCCTACAGTTGCACCAGCCGACGATACAGCCCAAATTATGGTAAAAGTAAATTTGAATAAGACCAAAAAGTTTAAAACAAGGCAAGAACTGGTGGAATACATACAGAATCAATTGGATAATAATATTTCTGGAGGTACGGCCACGGTAAAACAACTTGAAGAAGCCATGCCTATAGGGGCTCCAATACGTTTGAGACTTACAGGGGAAGATTTAGATCAGATGCAAAATGCTTCGGAAAAAATAGAACGTCAGTTAAAAAATATGTCTGGTACTATGAATGTAAGAGATGATGTAGCTAAAAAGACTTATGAATATGAAGTAGACATAGATGAAGATAGAGCAGCACAACTTGGATTATTAAAATCAGATATTCTGCAGCAGATTAATATTGCACTGAAAGGCTATAAGGCTTCCACTTATAGAAAAAGTGGTAATGAATATGATATTATGGTTAAAACGAATATTTTATCTGTGGGAGACTTGAAAAATTTATATATTAAATCAAGTGTTACAAATAAAAAGGTACCGTTATATGAAGCAGCATCTATCAAGCTTAATTCAGAAATAGATAAAATAACTCATTATAAAGAAGATAGGACTATAACCATTTATAGTGATGTTAAAAGCGGATATAATTCTGTTAACATAGAAAATGCACTGAAGCAAAAAATAGACAAAATGAATTTAGATCCGGTTAAGGTTATATATGATGGTGAAAAAGCACAGATAAGTAACTATTTTACAAGTCTTGGTATAGCAGGTGTACTTATTTTATTAATAATATATGTGCTGTTGTTTATCCAATTTAAATCATTTGTACAACCACTTATAATAATGTGTTCTTTGCCGCTGTCACTTATAGGAGTTTCAATAGGACTTCATGCTTTTGGAATGAACCTGTCACTTACGGCTTTTATGGGTATAATAAGTCTGATTGGAGTGGTTATAAGAAATGCAATACTTCTTATTGAATATATAAATAATGGCAGAGAAGAAGGACTTTCTATAGATGATGCCTGCATATATGCTGTAAGTCAGAGATTTAGACCTATAATATTGAGTTCTACGGCCACTATTACAGCACTTATACCATTGGCCTTTTCAGGAAGTGCATTATTTGGGCCTATGTCAGTTTCTATGATGTGTGGACTTTTGACAGCTACTTTTTTAACATTTATTGTTGTTCCGGTAGTATATTCTCTAATTAATACTAAATTAGAATATAGATTAGCAAATAAGGGGAGTAAATAGTGTCAATTTATGTGAAGTGATTCAAAAGATCAGCTGGGGTTTGCTTATTAAAAAGAGGAAGAAGGCTTTAAAGAAGCTGCTTAAGCTGCCCATACATTAAAATAACGTACCTTGATTTGTTTTACACAAACTTGGGTACGTTACTGCTTAATATGGTAAATTAAAGTTAATATTCTGCAGTATTTAATTTAATTATTTACGGAACTGGTGCCAGAATTTAATTGCTTGCTGAAATATGCAGAATAGATATCTTTTGCTACATAGGCAGAACCAGATCCCATACCTCCGTCAAATACCACTACATATACAGCTATTTGGGGTTTATCCAGTGGTGCATAACCTACATACTCTGCATAGTCCGTTCTTCCAATTTGAGTTTGATGTTCCTGGCTTACCAGGGTTGCAGTACCTGTCTTTCCTGCAGTTTTTATAGGGAAATCTGCAAAGGCTTTAGATGCAGTACCTTTTTCATTAACTGCTTCCATGCCGGCTTTAACTGCCTCTATATTTTCAGCCTTAACTTCTGTATTCTCAAGAACTTCAGGTTTAATCTGTTCAATGACATTGCCATCAGAATCTAAAAATTTATCCACCAGGTGAAGTTTATATCTGGTTCCTCCATTTGCTAAGGTTGCAATATAGTTTGCTATCTGAAGGGGGGTGAACTGGTTTAAACCTTGTCCTATAGCTGCATTTTCTATGTTGGCGGGTACGTCCAGCTGGGCATTGGCATCTGAAACGGTTATGTAGTATATGGATTGAATCAAATTGTCCATATCCTTGTTACTTATATCTTTTTTATTATTTGGATCTTCTGAGGTGAGTTTTAAAAATAATTCTTTGTACTTTTCTTTATCAAAGGCACTTTTTCCACCCTTTATAGAATCTTTTATTAAATTTTTTACTTCATTTTTCAGTGATTTAATTCCCTCAGAATCACTTTCATTATCATACAAGTCTATTTTGACTATGCTGCTTCCCCTGTCATCTATTCCATTTTTAAGCACTGACATGGTGTTTGCAAGGTAATTTCTTGCAAAGGTATTTTCATTGAATACAGTATTATATACCTGACCATAATTTTCTGAAATCTCTATACCAGTAGCAGGTTTTTCTTCGCTGCCTGAAGGTATGCCAAGGCCGAATTTCCAGGCGTATTTAGCTAGGGTATCGTCTCCAAAAGCTTCTCTAATAAGTCTTGCTACCTCCATAAAATAAGGATTACTGGATTTTTGTATGGCAGTTGTAAGGTTTACCCAATAATTGGCTCCATCCACTTTAAATTCTGCAGTTCTTCCTCCCTGATTATAAGTACCATTATCGTAATAGCTAAAATCAGGGGTTATAACACCGCTTTCCAGTCCTGCAATGGCAGTGATGGGTTTAAATGTGGAGCCTGGAGGTATTAGAGATTGAGTGGCATAATTATAAAAGGGTTTTGGATATATGTCATATAGATCCTGCCTTATGGCAGTATTGTTTTTTATGCTTTTATCAACGGGAAAAAGTATATCTAATACCTCATCCTCGGCTTTCCCGGGGTAATTGGCTGTAATGTTTCTTGCCCTTATATATTCTCTTCCAAATTCCTCTAGATTGGGATTAAAATATTGATTGTATGCCTCTGCAGTAAGTTTTCCAGGGACTGCAAAATCATTTGGATCGTATCCCGGTCTGCTGACAAGGGCTATTATGCCACCTGTATTTACATCAATTACCACGGCGGCTCCTCTGGTTGCATTTGTGGTATCAGCTCTTTCATAAGAATAGGCATTTTGCCTTAATTCTTCCATTCTCTTATCCAATGAAGTTTCTGCAGCTGCCTGTACATCCTTGTCTATGGTAAGCTGCAGGGTTTGTCCTGGATAGGAATCGCGGCTGCCAAGTTCCTCAAGTACCCTTCCATTTTTATTGAGTTTTACTATTCTTCCGCCCTTGGAGCCTTTTAGTCTGTCTTCAAAAGCTGCCTCAAGTCCCCCTTGACCCACATAATCACTGTTTATATCGTAGCCCTTGTCCTTATATTTTTCATAATTGGATGCTATTTTTGATATATACCCCAAAAAAGCAGAACCCAGATCTTTATTTGGGTATGACCTTATAGGCTGGGTATTTACGTCTACCCCTGGAAGTCCATTTAATATCTGCAAAAACTTAAAGGCAGTATCTTTGCTTATATTATTTGCAATAGTTGCAGGCTTATAACCTGAAAAGCGCTGCATCTTTAATGTATCCCTTATAATCATGAATCTTCTCTGTTCCTCCAGTGAATATCCATTTGGAATTTCATATTCTTTCAGGAGTACTTTAAAGGTATCCTCTGCAGATATCTTTAAAAGTTCTTTATTAACTGAGGTTTCTAAATCATCATCTGAAATATCTTTATTTTTACTTTTGATTTTTTTCTCTATGGACTCATTTAATCCCCTGTCTTTTTTAAATCTTATTTCCAGGGCATTTCTCACATTTTCATCCTCACTTCTAAATTCAAATTTAAAGGGATTTATTTTAATTTCGAAATCGTCTTGTTGGCTTTCACCACTTTCATCCAATATTTTAAATACCTTGTCCATAGTGGAAAAAAATGTTTTGTCACTTTCATCTGTCTGATTATATACAAGCATATACCCTAGTGCACTTGTAGCCAGTTTATTTCCTTTGCAGTCTAATATGTCACCTCTTGGGGCAGCTTCCGGGATTTCTCTTATAGCCTTGCTGTTTGATTGCTCTACGTATTGTTTACTCTTTACTACCTGAAGGAAAAAAAGTCTTCCAGCCATGGCTGAAAAGATTAATAGCATAATTATCATAATAACAGTATACCTTGTGGTGTTAAAATGTTTTTTATTTTTCACAAATATCATCTCCACTTATTAAATAATTATAATTAGTTTAATAGCAGCATATAAATGGGAATAATCAACATACTGGAAATTGTAGTTAGTACTACATTTACAGATGCATATTCATAATCTGCATTACAGTTTCTTGAGACTACAGCAGTATTGGTCATTGCTGGCATGGCAGCTTGTATAACAAATACCTTCTTCATAAGCGAAGGAGTACCTGAAAGAATACACAGCATATAAGCCATCATGGGTGAAATGAGAAATCTCCCTAAAAATAATACTAATATATCAGCACTAAATTTAAATTGTTTTAAATTTACAGAATAAATGGTTATTCCTATAAACAGCATGGCTAAGGGCGTAGTTAAATTACCAAAATATCTGAAAGTATCTATAATAAATTTTGGAAGATGGACATCCAGTAAAACCAGTGCAACTGACAGTATGAAGCTTAAAAGTGGGGCAGACATAATTCTCTTTAGTGTATCAGGAGAAAATATCTTTGTATTGCCATATTCTCCATCTCTGCTTATTTCATAGGCACCTATGGTCCAAAAAAAAGCGGTATTTGCTATGTAATATAGTAAAACATCAGGTACACTTTGTGTTCCAAATAAAGATAGATTCACAGGGAGGCCAATAAATATGGCATTGGATACAAAGAACATGGATCTAAAGGCACCTATTCTTCCTTTTTTTACTTTGATAATTTTAGAAACTATAACCGCAATTAAATAACAGATTGCCATGGATGTAAAGGGAACAAATAACCCTCTGCCCAGAGTAAGCAGTTTATGTCTGTCAAAACTCTCATTAAATTGAGATATCATAAGGCAGGGAATAGCCAGATTACATACTATTTTGGAAAAAAGCCTGGAGGTATTTTCATTAAACCATCCTTTATGACATAAAAAAAATCCTGTAGAAATCATAAGTATAATACTGAATACACTTTCTAGAGCGTTTAAAACTACCATTTTATATCCTCCTATATCATTATACTGGTTTTTATTACAAAATTAAACACATAAATAGAATATTTTCACATCTAAAATCTTTATGAAATCTTTATATGTACCACTATAATCTTAACAACAATTTTATATTCAACCTGATAATATAATAAATCATAATGGTAAAAGTGTAAATTCACTTAAATAGAGGTGTTAAAATGAGCTTTAAATTAGGTAATTTATTGGATAATTTAACGGGTAAAAGGTTAAAAACTGAAGAGATAGCACAAGAAAAATTTAATGTATTTTGGGGACTGCCTATAATGTCTAGCGATGCAATTTCTTCAGTAGCATATGCCGGGGAAGAAATATTATGGAAACTTATTCCTGTTATTGGTATATTGTCATATAATTATATGCTTTATGTGTCTTTATGTATCGTATTTTTAATGTTTATGCTTACGTTTTCATATAGACAAACTATTGATGCCTATCCAGGAGGGGGAGGCTCTTATATTGTAGCAAAAGATAATTTTGGAAGAAATACGGGACTTGTAGCGGGAGCTTCTTTGATTATAGATTATATACTAACTGTAGCGGTAAGCGCTTCTGCAAGTACTGCGGCTATAACTTCTGCTATACCTGCCTTACTCTATCATAAAGTAGCCATAACGTTGATGCTTATAATATTTCTAGTTATTGGAAATTTAAGAGGTATAAGAGAATCTTCAAAATTATTTGGTGTTCCCACATATTTATTTATATTTTCAATATTGTTTATGATTTTATGGGGAATAATTAAAGTACACTTTGGAGGGTATGTTCCAAAACCTGTTTACAACGTACCGGATGTTTCAGGGGAGGTAACCTGGTTTTTGCTTTTAAATGCTTTTGCAGCAGGATGTACTGCATTAACAGGCATAGAAGCAGTAAGTAATGGTGTTCCAAGCTTTAAAGAACCTTCTCAAAAACATGCTAAAACTGTGTTGTTACTTCTATCATTGACAGTACTTATAGTTTTTGGGGGAATTTCATACCTAGCAACACTCTATCATGCTGTTCCAAATTCAAAAGTAACTGTAGTTGCCCAGATTTCACACCAAATATTTGGGGGCAATATCATGTTTTATGTAATTCAGTGTACTACTGCAATTATACTTATCATGGCCAGCAATACTGCCTTTACTGGATTGCCCCTTCTACTGGCATTTATAGCTAAGGATGGGTATGCACCAAGACAATTTACAAAGAGGGGTAAAAGACTTAGTTATTCTAATGGTATAATAGTACTTGGGGTATTGTCATCTATACTAGTTATAATATTTAAAGGAGATACTCATTTTCTATTGCCTCTTTATGCGGTAGGAGTGTTTATATCATTTACATTGTCTCAATTTGGCATGTTTACAAGATGGATTAGAAATAAGGGGAGAGGATGGAAGCATAGAGCTGTTATAAATGGAGTAGGAGGATTATTGACTTTTATTACAACCATTATTATAGGAGTGACTAGATTTAAACATGGTGCATGGATAGTTTTTATACTTATACCTGCATTAGTTTATATAATGCTGAAAATAAATGAGCATTATATAAAGGTTGCAAAACAGCTAAAGTTGTCTAGAGATGAAATTCCTAAAAAAGTTAATTTTTCAGAGCAAAAAAGATATGTAATAGTCCCTATAGATACTTTAAATAAATCATTTTTAAAGGCTTTAAACTATGCAAGAACTATATCTAAAAACATAATAATATTCCATGTTTCCATAGAGGATGAAAATACCAATAAACTTTTGAAAAAATGGAAAGAATATGACATTGATATACCTATAGTTGTAAAAAAATCTTCCTATAGAAGTGTTATAGGGCCACTCATTAAATTTATAGAGTCAGAGGAATATTATGCAGGACCTGAAGATACGGTAACTGTGGTGATACCGCAATTTGTAATTACTAAATGGTGGGGCAACATACTCCACAATCAAACTGCACTTTTGATTAAGACTATACTTTTAAGGAGAAGAAATATAGCTATAGTTACCATACCTTATATAATAGATGAATGTTAATCAGGTATAATTGAAAGGGATATAGATTCAGAATATTGCGGAGGGAGTGAAAATAATGTTAAAGGAGGAGAACACTTTAATGAAATCTTCCGAACAGATAATGGCCTGCATAAGTCCCTCTCCATCTTCGGAAAAAGTGATACAAACTGCTGTAAAAATGGCAAAAAATTATAATTCAAAATTTATAGTATTGTATGTAGAGTCTATAAAATCTCAAACATTGAACCGGGAGGAGAAGAAAAGATTGAATTCTTACTTCAATTTGGTAGAACAGCTTGGAGGAGAAATGGTTACAGTGTATGGAGATAGTGTAGATAAACAAATAATACAATATGCTGAATTGAGAAATGTTACTAAAATAATAATAGGAAAAAATCATAAAAAGCTTACCAGTATATCTCATTTCTATAAAAGAGACTTGGTAGATAAAATTATGGATTCCAACCACTATATTGATGTCTACATTATACCAAGTCCTTTTTACAAGGAAGAGAAGAGTAATTTTATTTTAGAATTCGGTAATGAAGTGTTATCATTTAAAGAAATCGTTGAGACCATAATTATTATGGCAATTGTAACTGTAATTGCAAAATTCCTTAATTATATGGGATTTACTGATGTGAATGAGATTATGATTTTTATTTTAGGGGTTATAGTGGTATATATAAAGACCAAGGGATACTTAATAGGAATAATATCTTCCATAGTAGGGGTATTGATATTTAATTATTTATTTGTACAGCCAAAGGGTTCACTGCAGTTTTACGATAAAAATTATATAACTACCTTTGGAATCATGCTTATAGTTTCATTTGTAATTGGGACCCTCACAAATAGAATACAAAAAGAGGCTTGTAATTCCTATACCAGGGAAAAGAGAATGGAAATACTCTATAAGGCCAGCAGCAGATTATTAAGTGCAAGTGGTACTTCGGATGTGATTTTAACAGGAATAAAGTATATTTCCAGGTTAATTGGCAGAAATGTAGTGGGATATTTAGAAGAAGAGGGTAAACTGTCATCGCCTTTAATATATAGTGAAGATAAATCAGATAGTAAAAGTGTATTTTTAAATAATGAGAAAATAGTTTATTGGACTTTTTTAAATGGAGAAGATTCTGGAAAAGGTACAAATGTTTTTGGTCAATGTGATGTATATTACACACCTGTAAAAGTGCATAACAAGGTGCTAGGGGTAATTGGAATCTCTTGTATACAGGGAATTATCCATAGGGAACAGAAATTTATTGTTCAAACTATTGTGGGACAAATGGCGGTGGCTTTAGATAGAGAAATTCTTTCAAGTCAGCAGGAGGCTTCTAAAGTTCAAATTGAAAGGGAGAGACTTAGAAGCAATCTTTTAAGAGCAGTTTCCCATGACTTGAGAAGTCCTCTTGCAGGTATAAAGGGTTCTGTAAGTACAATACTGGAAAATGGACAGTTCATAGATGAAAATACAAAAAAAGATTTACTTATTGGAATTTATGATGATACAGAATGGCTTATAAGATTAGTTGAAAACTTGCTCAGCATGACAAGATTTGATGAGGGAAATGTAGATATTACTAAAAACATGGAATTAGTGGAGGAAGTAGTATCCGAAGCAGTTCAGAGAAGTTCAAAATGCCTAAAATATCATAGGGTAAAAGTAAATATTCCTGAAAAAATTATAATGGTTTCCATGGATGGCAGTTTAATTGAACAGGTACTCATAAATCTTTTTGACAATGCTGTAAAATTTTCTTCAGAAGGTTCTCTTGTAGAAATAAAGGTTTATGAAGAAAGTGAAAATGTAATTTTTGAAGTAATTGATGAAGGAAGGGGAATACCAGAGGAAATATTACCGTATATATTTGACAGATTCTTTACAAATGGTAGTAAGGTATCTGATTCAAGAAGGGGAGTAGGTCTTGGGCTTGCTATTTGTAAGTCAATAGTGGAGTTACATGGAGGAAAAATTACAGCCTGCAGCAGAAAAGAAGGAGGAGCTGTTTTTAAATTTAACATTCCAAAGGAAAAAAGAAAGGAAATTAATTATGCAAGATAAGCCTTATATTCTTATAGTTGAAGATGATAAACCTATAAGAAATTTTATAGCTGCAGCCCTAGCATCACAAGGATATAAATATATTGAAACGGACAAGGGAAAGGAAGCCGTTGCACTGTCTATTGCAAATAATCCAGATATTATAATACTTGACTTGGGCCTGCCGGATATGGACGGAATTGAAGTTATATCAAAAATAAGAGAATTATCAAATATTCCAATTATAATCGTGTCTGCCAGGGAAAAGGAAAGACAAAAGGTTGAAGCCCTTGACAAAGGAGCCGATGATTATCTAACCAAACCTTTTGGGATAGGGGAACTTTTAGCCAGAATTCGTGTGTCTTTAAGACATGATATATCAAATAAAAAGGAAAACACAGTGCTGCATACCTTCAAGGTAAAACAGCTTTTTGTGGATTTTGATAAAAGACGTGTAACTGTAAATGGTGATGAAATACATTTAACTCCCATAGAATATAAGATAATGGAACTCCTTTGCAAATATTCAGGAAAAGTATTGACACATAATTTTATTACCAGGGAAATCTGGGGAAAATCCCTTGGAAATGAAACACAGTCCCTTAGAGTTTTCATGGCTAATTTAAGAAGAAAAATAGAAAGAGACCCTTCCCAGCCTGAGTATATATATACAGAGGTTGGGGTAGGATACAGGTTGGTTGAAGAATCAAGTGATTCTTAGGCTTAATCGAATAAGATTTTACCTTCTACCTACTTAAAACTATTGTTTGGAATCTGTTTGTTTAGATATAAATAAAAAATTAAAAAGGCACTAATATCACATATTAAAATGAGTAAGGACATGGGTACATAAGTATGGTTTCCACTTATACCTACCAGGGGGGAAAGTACTCCTCCAATTAGGTTCATGCCAAGCCCTAGTATGGCAGAGGCAGTTCCAGCCCACTTTTTTTGATTTTGCATTGCCAGAGAAAAAGCAGGAGTATTTACCATACCTACCATTGATACTATAAAAAAAAGTGGAATGGTTACAGCTAATAGGTGTTTTGGTAGAAACAAGCTTATAAACAAGGCTATACTGCCAAAAGCTGCAGTGGATATGCCTATTTTAAGCAGCAGTTTTTCTCCTAATCTGTAGGATAATCTACCAGCGGCTTGGGACATAAGTACAATTCCAATACCGTTAATTGCAAATACCAGGCTAAATTCTTGGGCAGACAGGCCGAACATATTTTGTAGTACAAAAGAAGAACCGGAAATGTAGCAAAACATGGCACCTGTAACTAATCCCTGTACTAAGGCGTAGCTCATAAATATTTTATCGCTGATCAGAGATTTCAGTGCAGTAAATATAACTTTAGCATCATTTTTTTGTGAATTGTCAACTGTAAGTGTTTCTTTAAAATATAAAAGGGTGACAAAAAATAAAATTGAACCAATAATGCCAAGAATTATAAAAATACCTTTCCAGTTAGTGAATTTTAATACTATACCTCCAAAGATAGGAGACAGAATAGGGAATATACCATTTACAGCCATAAGCAGTGAAAAGAATTTTGTGAGTTCATTGCCCTGGTATAAATCTCTCGCAATTGCCCGGGAAATTACAAGACCTGCTGCACCAGACAGCCCTTGAATAAATCTTAAACCAATTAGAAGCCATATTGAGGTTACAAAAGAACATAAAAATGAAATAATTGTAAAAACAATTAATCCGGCTATAAGAGGTTTTTTTCTTCCATGTTTATCACTGTAGGGGCCTATTAGAAGCTGCCCAAGGGCAAGGCCTATTAAACAGGTAGTAATACTCATCTGTGTGAGGGATGCGCTAGTCTGCATTTGTTTTTCAATTAAGGGAAGTGAAGGTAAATACATGTCCATTGAAAGAGGGCCAAAAGCGCTTAAAATTCCAAGCAGTATAATAAGTGCTGCAGGTGATTTTTTTTCTTTATTTTTTATTTCATATGCCAATTATTTCTCCTCCTGAGTGAAAATATCATCAATTACAAGTTATAATTATCAAAAATCATTCTATCCCCAGCTTTAAGAAGATTTGGATGTTAGTAATGGTAACCTCGGGATAGATAAATAATGTGAATTATAACACCAGTCAGTTTAATATGCAAGGATAATACTAATAATATCATAGAAAAAGCTAATAATATTTGAGAAAAGTAAAAATTCAAAAAGAGGAATAGTTATGGGAGAAAAAATATCTATTATTGTTTTTATAGTTTTATTTTTTGTGTTTTTTCCTATGAGTTCATGGGTGAAAACCAATTTTCCAGTTAACATTAGTTCTAAGGAAAAAACAACCAAGAAAGAGATAAGCTATAGAGAATATGGCTACAATATAGAAGGCAGCCTGTATAAATATAAAAATGCATTAAAAAATGTAAATAAAGAAAAGGTAAATATATACTGTATAGGTGAATCCAATACAAGAGGAGAATATTCCAGTGACGAGGTAAATAAATCCTGGGTGGGTGTAATGAAATCATTATTACAAAATCAATATGGAAATGCAGGAGAAGGATTTATCAGTGTTTATGAAGGTGCCTTGCCACAGGGTACCAGACCTAGGTGGACATTGGGCAGTGGATGGAGTGTTTCTGGTGCATCTAAAGAATTTACATCTAATGTAGGAGGTTTCGGAGGGTGTTTTGCAATTTCTTCCGGAAATAAATCTCCTTTGACCTTGAAATTTGTGGGCACAGATTTAGAATTATTATACTCCAGGGCAAAAGATGGAGGAAGAGCAGACATAGTAATAGATGGAAAAAAGGTAGGAAGTATAAATTGTTTAGGAAAATCAGTAAGTTTTTCAAATAAAGCTTATTATTCTGGTTTAAGTGATGAAAAGCATGAATTAAAGGTAATTCCAAATACAACCTCAAATGTTTTTGTAGAGGGTGCATTTGCTTTATCCAGTAAAACAGGAATTGAAGTGGATAAAATAGCAATTTCCAGTAAAATGGCAAGCTATTTTACTGGAAATTTTACAGAAGAGGTTTGGAATGGTTCCCGGAAACCGGCTCTGGTACTTTTATCTTTTGGACTTAATGAAGCGGGAAATGGGGTTTCTTTTAAAGAGTATAAGGAAAGTATGATAAAGTTAGTAAGCTATTGGCAAAGAAGAGACAGTGATGTATGCCTGGTGTCAAATCAGAAACCTGCAGATTCATGGAGTAATAATTGGTCAGATTACATAAAAGTATTGTATGAAATAGCAGATGAGTATAATGTGGGTGTCATAGATATTTACAAGGCTTATTTTGAAGACTATGCTGCTGCCCAAAAATTAGGACTATTTGGAGTGGATAAGAATGATTATTCTGGAAATAGTGGAAGAAACACCGCCCATCCCGGTGACAAAGGGTATGAATACATTGGAGAGGTTATTTATGAAAATTTGAAGTTGTAATATTTATGAAGTGATTTAGAGATTCAGATGGAGTTTGTCATAGAGCAATGGTTATCTCCACCCAAATTGTCATTTTTTAAAGGGTATTTTTAAGAACTTTGCAGGTGGATTCAATATCTTCAGGAGTTGTTCTGCAGCAGCCTCCTATAAGTCTGGCTCCTCTGTGAAACCATTCTTTTGCATTGCAGCTGAAGGCTCTGCTAGAGGAGTCTCCATGCCAGGTCTTTGTGGTACCGTCATATTTTTCCCCAGAGTTTGGATATACTATTATGGGCTTTGAAGAATTTTTTGAAATCTGTTCAATCAATGAATCTATGTACTTAGGTGGAGTGCAATTTACTCCAATGGCAGCCACCTGGCGGTTTGAATCCAGATATTTAGCACATTTGGATATGGAGGTTCCCTCGCTTATATTTGATTCATCTTTGGCACTAAAACTTATCCAGCAGTAAACTGAAGGAAATTCTTTCAGTAGTTTTAAAATTGCCTGGGCCTCTGCAAGGCTTGGAATTGTTTCGCAGGCCAGAATATCAATTCCCTCTTCTATTAAAATTTTCATTCTGGGTCTATGAAATTCCATTAACTCATCTTGGGAAATATTATAATGACCTATATATTCAGAGCCATCTGCAAGATAAGCTCCATAGGGACCTATTGAACCTGCAATTAGCGGTTTGGGTCTGTTTATTCTATTTAAGGGATTTTCCCAGAATCTATCTCGTGCTTTTTTTGCTACTTGTACAGAAAGTCTTATAAGATCTATGGCTTTATTTTCTTTAAAGCCTTTTTCCATAAAACCGCAAAGAGTAGCCTGGTAGCTTGATGTGATGGCACAATCTGCTCCTGATATAAAATAGTCATAATGTACATCTTCTATTATTTTGGGATCTTCATCAAGTATTTTGGCTGACCATAGGGAATCATTTATATTGCAGCCTCTTTTTTCAAGTTCTGTGGCAAGAGCACCGTCCAAAATAATAATATTGAAATCTTTTAAAATATGTTCTACTGGATTCATGTTTTATCTCCTTTTTTTACTAAAATTATATATTATATTGCTTATATTTCATAGTGTGTTAATATATTAAATATGAAAAATATACATATAAGAGATAAGGAGGGCAGATATGGATTTAAAAAATGAAAAAATTCACAATGGTCTTAAAAGACAGTTAAAAGCAAGACATATGAATATGATTGCTATAGGTGGTTCTATTGGTACAGGACTTTTTTTTGCCAGTGGAAGTGCGGTAAGTACTGCAGGACCGGGAGGAGCACTTTTGGCATATCTGATAGTAGGTATACTGGTGTACATATTAATGACTTCTCTTGGAGAAATGTCAACATTACTGCCTGTTTCAGGTTCTTTTGAAACCTATGCTACCAGATTTGTAGATCCTGCACTTGGATTTACTCTAGGATGGAACTATTGGTTTTGCTGGTCAATATGTGTAGCTTCTGAATTAGTTGCAGGCTCTCTTATAGTGAAGTTCTGGCTTCCACATACTAATACTACTTTATGGAGCATATTGTTTCTTGTAATAATCTTTGTTTTAAATATTTTCTCCGCAAGAATTTATGGAGAAAGTGAATATTGGTTTGCAGGCATAAAGGTAGTTACTATTATAGTATTTATTATAACAGGACTTCTTATGATAATTGGAATTTTAGGAAATGATAATGTGGGATTTAGCAATTGGGTGATTTCAGATGGAAGTGGGGGAAAGGCACCTTTTGTAGGGGGAATAACTGCAATTATAAATGTATTTTTAGTAGCTGGATTTTCTTTTTCTGGAACCGAAATAGTGGGGCTTGCATCGGGAGAAGCTGAAAATCCAGAAGAAGATGTACCAAAAGCCATCAAGTCTGTATTTTGGCGAATATTATTATTTTATATTTTTTCAATTATAATAATAGGATTTCTTATTCCCTTCAATGACAAGAATTTATTGAAAAGTGGATTGGATAATATAGCCTACAGTCCTTTTACAATGGTATTTGAAAAATGCGGCATAGCCTTTGCAGCTAGTGTTATGAATGCTGTTATCTTAACTTCAGTGTTATCTTGTGGAAACTCTGGACTTTATGTATCATCACGTATGCTCTATGCTCTTGCAAAAGGAGGAAAGGCTCCTGGGTTTTTAGCAAAAGTAGACAAACATGGTGTTCCTAAAAATGCATTGTATATTACCACAATAGTGGCCTGTACTGCTTTTTTTTCCTCATTAATTGGAGATGGGAAAATATATTATTTGCTTTATAATGCTTCTGGTATAACGGCGTTGTTTGCTTGGCTTGGTATAGCTATTTGTCATTATAGATTCAGAAAAGCATATATATTTCAGGGAAAGGATTTAAAAGATTTGAAATTCAGGGCAAAATTTTATCCCTATGGACCTGTAGCAGCTATAATATTGTGTATAATAGTTATATTTGGTGCCAATATATGGATATTTCAAGCAGATACCTTTAGCTGGTTTGATTTTATTACCAACTATATTTGTATTCCTATATTTATACTGTTGTATTTCACATATAAACATATTAAAAAGACCAAAATAGTTCCACTTGAAGAATGTGATTTTACATTGAAAGATTATGAATGATTTATATGTTGATTAAAAAACATCAGAACCCAACTAACTTGGGATGCTGATGTTTTTTAATAAATAGAATTTTTAAATTTCAAGATCTTCTTTTTCAATATGAATTATCTCAGCGTCAGTATTACTTTCTATGAAGGTTGTAATATTTTCCATAGTAGAATCTGTTTGAGCTGTAGTTGCACATATTCCTGCAATACCTATAATTATGGTTTTGTGGTTGTCTTGCTTGGCTATTTCTGATACGGATATATTAAATTTATTTTTTAGTTTTTGAGTTATACTTTTTACAATCATTCTCTTTTCTTTTAGTGAATGTACCCAGGAGGCTCTTAAGGTAATTTTCATAAATAAAATTTTCATAAGCTATATTCTCCATATTAAGTGATTCTTATAAAAAGTTATATCATAGGTATGTAGATTATTCAACTGCTTAGTGTGAATTTTTACATTAAATAAAAGTTAGCCATATTCATGAAATTTCATTTTAAAAACAAATTTCGACTTAATTTGTAATGTTCTTATAGTATACTGGATTCATAGAAATTGATATGATAATGGAACTTATTTTGAGAAAGGAGTGTTATAAATATTAATATTGATGAATTAATGGGCACTTTGAAAGAAATTAAAACTATTCCCCTGGATTTTTTGAAAAAATGCATACAAAATAGCATTAAGTTTTCAGACTCTTCTATAAAAAACGTGTTTTTTTCAAAAGATCCTATGCAGCAGTTTTCAGTTTATAATTCTGATGAAAATATGGAACACCTTAAGGAACTATCAAATAAATATATAAGTTTTGTAATATCTGAATGTACAAATAAAGATTTTAATAAAACCATTAAAAATAATGTGGATTATGAAATTATATGCCAGTGGTTTGAGAAAAATGGAAGTACATTGGGGAAAAATTTATTTGTAGATTACATGCTTTATGAAAAACAGCTTAGAAAATTTCAAGCCAATGCCAAAGAAACTATTGAAAGTATGGTAGCTAATGGCATGAATGAGTCCTTTGTAAATGGATTTTTAGTTGAGTGTGATACTGCCGGTACCAATATTCCGCCTAAAGCTTTTCTAATATTTCTAAATGTTTTAGATCCTTCAGGTAATTCTGTAGACAAGATTTTGCCGGTATGGAAGCAGAATGTGAGATGGAAAGTAATAGCGGATTTTCAGCAGGTTCATTGGCTGGAATCTGTAAGTTCGTATTTTAAACAAGATTCTAATAATTTTTCAGAGATCAAAAGTTCCGTGGATAACTGTATTAATTCAAAAACTGGCCCTTATTCCTATACTTCACGTGAAGTCATTGATTGCGGTCCTACAGGAGCCCCAATAGTAGGAAATGTTACAAGATATCGCTATGAATATGGTGAGGATGTACTTAATTGGCTGAATAGTAATGATGGCCCCAGTAAATATAATCTTCGGTCAAATAGTAATCCAGATAATTTTCAGCAGGCTTCATCTCCTTCTTCTGGATGTGTTTTAATTAATACCTCTATACTTTTGGCTGATGGAAGTTCTAAAACTGTTCAGTCTATTCAAGAAGGGGAGGAAGTTTTAAATGGAAATAATACAATTTCTATTTGTTCTGGTGAGCTGATTTACAATCCCTATGTGACAATGTTATATAGTGTAAATGATGACAAACCTTTTATGTCACTGGAACATGCAGTAATGACAGACAGAGGATGGTGCAGTTTAGATCCCCAGCTAACCAGGCAAATTAATTCTTATATTGATGTAAAAACCTTAGAGATAGGTGATAATATTTGGATTTTTAACTCTGATGAAAATATAGAGGGTATATTTGAAAGGATAAAAATTGAAAAGATAAATATAACAGAAGCGGAAAATGAATATTTTATTGGATATGATCTGCATTTCAGGGAAGGATATAATTCCTATATAGCAAATAATTACTTATGTCTGCTTAATTATCCAGAAATTACTATTAAGAATATTTTATCAAATATCCATAAGAAGATGAGTCATTCTGAGAGAATTCAGTTTGTTGACTTGGTAAATGATTATGAGGAATTACTTTCTAAAGCTTTTGGGAAAGAAGCAGTGAATATGCTTCAATTATCAATGGAGAATGTAGAAATATGAACAAACTAGAAGTTTAATTATGAGAGGAGAGTTTTGATATGTTAATACCTGAGTTATTTGTCAGGCCTATGGATTCAAATTCCAACTATAATGATTTAGAAAAAATATCTTTTGTAGATCACCAGATGCTTATAAATCATGAGCCTGTTGAAAGTCATTTTGATGGTGATAATTTTTACTGGACAAGAAAAAATTCCAAAGGTCAGGATGAACATGGTGCCATAAGGCTGTTTTCCCATGGACTTATGGGTGATGGCGTTATTGAAAGTGGTGGTTTTAAATATGCCTTTAAAGCTAGTGCGGCTATGGGCTATTCTATAGTTATAGATGATGATATCTCCTGGAACGAGTTTCATATGGGTTTTCAAGAGGATGAAAAAGGTTATATGCATGCCTATGGCTCTTTCCATATACCAGGTAAACTAGAAGATACTAAAAAATTCAATGATATTACAGCAGTGGTTTTTTCAATAGTACAAAATGATCGTAAGGAAGATGTACTTCATGTACATTTTGATGTGGCACCCCTTTATTGCAGTTTAGGTGGTTCAAAGTGGGTAGGCGGAGATTTCAATTTTAATTTGGATTATAGTAATTTCAAAGGTGATATCTATGAATATGATGAAATGGCTCCAGATTATCATGGCACAAAACATCCTGTCAGGGGTTTTTGCAAGATTTCTAATTTAATTGAACAATTGAAAAAAAATATATTGAGTTCCACGAGAAGTAAAGAAGATAATAAGTTTGTTACATCTAAAGGTTCCAATATACAAAATACCTTGTTTAAGGCTGTGAGCCTGGGAGGTGACATTAAAAATACCATAGAGGATCTATACACTTTACCAGCACCGGATTTGTCTAATGTGCATGAATTGAGTTTTAATAAACTTAAATCCCTTATGATATATACAATTGATGACAACTGGAGAAAATGGTTTGGGGAGAAGAAACCCACAGTTGGCCCAAATGGAACTCTTACACAGGATGATGTGAAGCTTTTAGATAATAAAGATATAAAATCTTTTTTAACAGATAAGTTTGCAGTAGGATATTTGACACAGGCTTTTTCAAAGAGTTTAGATCCTAAAATTCAAGAAGAATTTAAAAAGCTGAATAAATATGAAGATAAACTATCTTATTTCTGGAAGGGTACTGGTGAAAAATGTTTTGGCAAATATCCAGGGTATAATTTAGCCACTGCATCTTTACTTGATAATGCTTATTCTGTTAGTACACCGGGTCTTCAGAGATATCTTTCAGATAATCCTGTAGAGTGGGCAAAGGAGCTCTATGAGTACTGTACTACACCTGTTACTTTAAATGGCCTTGCCCTTCAAAATACTTTAGATGGAAGAAAAAGACTCACCCATTTGACTACCATGTTACACGCATTAGATCCTGTGGCTAGAATTGTAACAAGTGATAATAAAAACATATCTTATGCTACTTCACTATATCAGAGGGTAATTGATGTAAGATTGAACTTTGTCATTTCCAGATTTTCCTCTGATAATAAAGAAGATTTTGTTTCATTTTTGACAGAGTATTTTAAACAGTATTTTGATTCACTGCTTTCGGGAGGGACATGGCAAGATGCTGTATGCAGTGAAGCAAAAAAAGATCTTGATGCTTTAATGGAAGAATTTAAGGTTAAGGATACATCTGCTCTTATGCTGGAAATAGGAAATATTATTGCAGATTCTGTAGATCTACTTATAAAGTTTAAAGATTTGCCTATGCCTGCAAGAATAAATAAATGGTCAGCTAATAATCCCAAAATAAGTAAATTTTTGGGTTCAACTATGACTATGGCGGTGTATTCCTTTGGAATCTTTAGTTCTATAAAAAGTTTTATGGATTGGAAGGAGTTGGAGCCACAGGAAAAGGTTCAGGCTGTTGTTGATATGGTAGACGTATCTGCATCTATTTTTAATGATATTATTAAATTTAACGCTGCAAAAAAGCTAGCTACTGCAGAGGCATCAATAACAGAGATAATGGAAGCCGGTGGTGAGATACAGAGTGCAGTTGATTTGGAGAGAGCTACTGAAATCGCCAATAAAATTGGTGTAAAGGTGGAGGTGGAACTGGCAGATTTAAGTTCTCCTGCTCTGGCGAGAGGAGGGGCTGCTGCGGGAGAAGCCTTAACAGAAGCTGGTGAATTGGCAGAGACAGCCTCAAAGTGGACTTCTTTTGCCAAGGTTAGTGCTGCCTTTGCTCAAGGAATGACTATCATTGCTCTTGGTGCAGCTTGTGTTTGTACTGCTTTTCAGATTGAAAGTGATTTTTCAAGCGGTCAGCCAGTTGCTATCAAAGTACTGGATATTTTGGAGATAGTATCAAATGGGGTAGCTTTTCTTGTGGAATTAGGCTCTGGTGCTGCAGCACTTTTAGGTGCAGAAGTATGTTCTACCATTCCTGTTATTGGAATTGTAGCGGTTGTTGTAGGAATTGTTATAGCAGTTGTATCTATGTTTATCCATAGAAATCCACCTCCAACAGAGGAAGAAAAATTTATAACGGATCATGCTGCTGTATTTATAAATACGCTGGATATGCCTTCAAATCAGTGGATTAGTGATCAGGAGAAAATTGCAAAACATTTAGATCCGAATAATTCTGCAAGGACATTAACTTATGCTATATAATATCTAGTTGAAATCTGGGCTTTTAATATATTCCAACTGCTTTTTTAAAAATTAGTGTTTTCAGAGCTATAATTTCTAATAGGTGTATAAAAAAGCAACACTGTTGTCTTTTACAACAGTGTTGCTTCAGATAAATGTTGTTTTTCACAACATATTTTTATAATTACATTTTAGGTTCTATGAAATACTAGTTATATCAAACTTCCTACAATAAAGGGTATATTGGCATAGTATTTGCTGATATAAATATATAAAATATTGTTTTTATTGGGCATAGATATAGAGTTCATTGCATTTTTTATTTTTTAACCAATTTTAGATTCAGAGGAATCCTCTGTGTATTTAAAGTGCAAAAGTTCATGTGCAAGTCCATGCCCTGGCTTACCAAAGTAGGCATCATACATTTTTATTATTGCGGTGTTTTCATGTGATTTTCTCTTTGGCAGATGGCTATCCTGATTATATAATACAGAAGCTCTTAAGGCCTTGTAATCTACAAGTTCTCTGTTCAATGAATTTAGATGAGGCTGTCCACCGCCGTTTATGCAGCCTCCAGGGCAGGCCATAACTTCTATAAAGTGGTATTGTTTTTCTCCCATTTTTCCAGAATCTATAAAATCAAATAAGTTTGCGGCACCATTGATTACAGCGATATTATAGGTGTTTCCTGAAATCTCAACAGAAGATTCCTTTATTCCTTTTAGGCCTCTAACTTCCATATATTCTATATCTTTAAGATCCGCATTTTCTGCAAAATCCTTTGCAGTTCTAAGAGCAGCTTCCATTACTCCACCGGTGTTACCAAATATTGCGCCTGCTCCGCTGTATTCACCCATGGCAGCATCACATTTACTATCTTCAAGAGAGGCAAATTTGATTTTGGCAGATTTAATCATTTTAGCCAGTTCTCTTGTGGTTAGTACAGCATCTATACATCGCATACCATCAACTTCCATATCAAGGAGATCTGCCTCATATTTCTTATCATTACAAGGCATTATTGTAACAGTATATACATCTTTTGCATCTATACCGGATATAGATGGATAATAAGTTTTAGTTGCAGTACCAAATATTTGCTGAGGTGACTTTGCAGATGAAAGATTTTCAAGCAATTCAGGGTAGTAATTCTGAGCCTGCCTTACCCAGGCAGGGCAGCAGGATGTAAACATTGGAAAAGGACCTCCTTTGTTTATCCTCTCTAAAAGTTCTGTAGCTTCTTCCATTATAGTCATATCAGCTCCAAAATTTATATCAAATATTTTGTCAAAATTAAGCATTCTTAAAGCAGTGTAAATTTTACCTGTTACATCTTTGCCAAATCCCATGTTAAATAATTCACCAATAGAAGTTCTAACAGCTGGCGCCATAGCAACTATTACATGTTTTTTAGGATCATTTAATGCTTCTTGTACTCTGGATATGTGAGATTTTTCAGTTAGAGCACCTACAGGACATGCAATGACGCATTGTCCGCACAATAAACAGTTTGAGTCATCAAAACAAGGATTGTTTTCAATTCCAACAGTTCTTTTGCCGTCTTTTTTTATAAATTGCATTACAGAGGTACCGGAGTGCACTTTACATGCTGCTACACATCTACCGCATAATACACATTTGGTTCTATCCAATACAAGTGCGTTGCTTCTTGAGTCTATATACTTTTCTCTATCTTCTGGTAAGAATGGTTTTGAAGCTTTTGCTTTGGTTTTGATTACAAGCTTCAAAAATTCACAGTCTTCTCTTCTTGGACATGGTCCGCATTTAAACTCGTGGGTATGCAAAAGTGAGGATATTCTATTTTTAATTCTCTCTTTTGCCACTTCTGATTTAGTGTCGATTACCATACCTTCTTTGATTTTTGTGTTACAGGCTACTGTGATTTTATTATTTGCTTCCACAAGGCAAACACCACATTTACCCACACTCATGCAGTCTTTTAAATAACATAGGGTAGGTATATCCACATTGTTGTCTCTTGCTACCTGTAATATAGTTGAATCTTTTTTTGCTTTTATTTCTTTACCATCTAAAATAACTGTAATCATTTAAATACTCCTTTTAAATATTTTCCTTAAATACTGTATGTTGAAAAATAATCGTTATAAACAAGTTAGTAGTTATATTAACAATCGAAACCGTTTTCTGACAATTCGCATGATAAAAATTTAACATTTCAGATTATAAAACACTCTCAACTGCATTTGGCCATTTTAAATATAAATACAGTACTTAATAGGTATTTTATGATTTTATTTATTCATTTTTAGTCAAATCATCTCTAAAATTATTCAATAAAAATTCTGATTTAAGACTAAAATGAAATTTATTTATTATATTAACTAAATTATATCATCTTATGTGGGTTATGTAAATTTAAAATTTGCTTATTATTCTTATAATGTTACAGCGGGAAATATAAGGAATTTAGAAATATATAGCAGTGTACAATTTAGATAAACTATAGTGAAATAAAGGGGAAATTATTGAAGTATTTATATTTGTAGTGTTTGTTTTTTATTGATTTGGTATGGTTAAACATTATTTTTTTCAAAACTATAAAAAAAATTCATATGTTTTCTATATATTATTGTAATTTTTTATAATAAAGATTTATCTCTTGAGAGAATATTGAATTTTTATAAATATACATAAGTAATGTATATTTGCTTTTTATATTCTTTATTGTTAAATTTGCAAGAAAGCGTTCATTAGGCTAAAATAAATTTTATTTTAACTTATAAATTATCTGATGCTGCTAAGATGTATACCTAAAAATTTTCTGATATAATAAAATGGATTAAATATGATGGGAGTGAAAGTTTGTATATGAATAAAAATTGGGAAAAAAATATAATAATTTTTTTGGCTAGTCAGACCATATCCCTTTTTGGAACATCACTAGTCCAATATGCTATTATATGGTTTATTACATTAAAGACACAATCTGGGATTATGATGACTGTATCCATTGTAAGTGGCTTTCTCCCTACCTTTTTTCTTTCTCCTTTTGCAGGAGTATGGGCCGACAGGTATAATAGAAAGAAATTAATTATTTTATCAGATTCTTTTATTGCAATGTCAACTTTTATTCTGGCAATACTGTTTCTTCTTGGGTATGATAAGATATGGCTGCTCTTTGTTATATCTGCTATAAGAGCTCTTGGAACTGCTGTTCAAACTCCTGCAATAGGTGCATTTATTCCACAGCTTGTACCTGAAGATAAGCTCACTAAAGTTAATGCTACAAATGGAAGTATACAGTCAATTGTTATGTTGATATCACCTATGGTTAGTGGAGCACTTCTTACTATAACTAAAATAGAGATAATATTTTTTATAGATGTTATCACTGCAGCTGCAGCAATTTCTATGATAATTTTATTTTTACATATTCCTGCTCATAGTAAGGCATTGAAGAAGCAGGACAATAGTTATGTTGAAGATATGAAAAAAGGGATTACATATATTAAAAATCATGAGTATATAAAGAAGTTCTTTTTATTTTGTATTGGATTCTTCTTTTTATCTGCTCCTGCTGCATTTTTAACTCCCCTGCAGGTATCTAGAAGTTTTGGAAATGATGTATGGAGATTGACTTCAATTGAAATTGCTTTTTCTAGTGGAATGATATTGGGAGGACTGGTTATGGCCTATTGGGGAGGATTTAAAAATAGAATTTATACCATGACATTATCAAGTTTTTTTATAGGTTCATGTACTTTTTTACTTGGAGTTACACCTAATTTTATACTGTATTTAATTTTTATGGCTCTTGTTGGAATAGCTATCCCCCTTTTTAATACACCTTCTATGGTATTATTGCAAGAAAAAGTAGAAGGAGACTTTTTGGGAAGAGTATTTGGAGTATTGACTATGATATCCAGTTCTATGATGCCTCTTGGAATGCTTATATTTGGACCGGTATCAGATATTATTAAAATAGAATGGCTGCTTATAGCTACAGGTATACTTATGTTTATTCAAAGTTTTTTCCTAATAAGCAGTAAAATATTGATAGAAAATGGAGAATCAAGTTTCAAAACCCAACAATAGTCCACAATATTTCTTTAATTATATTTAAAGTCATACAAATACTTCATAAGCTTTAAATATAATTAAAATTGTAGTAAGGATATTCCAACTTTATTGGAATATTGAATACTTCTTCAAACAAGAGGGATTTTTTTTGAAATTTATTTATAATTTTAGATATGTTTTCTCCATTAATTGAAAGTGTGAAGATTTCATCTTTAAGTTGAATTTTTTCTAAGGATATTTTTAATTTGTGGGTGTGATCTAATACATCCGCAATTCTCAATAGAGCTATTAATTGAAGTATACTTAATTGAATTTCATGGGAATAAAATTTTATACGAGAGTCAATTGATTTACCATGACAACTTGCAATAAGGGAAATGAGAAGTTTTATGTCATCTGGCATTTTATATAATATAGGTTCCTTTAAAATAAGATTTCCAGTATATTTGTGATGTGATTTTTTACTAATAAAATATCCTATATCATGAAAAAGAGCACTATAGTATAATATATCCCTATGTTCTTTTGTAAAGGTATAATACTTATTTATATAATCGAATAATTCTAAGGCATAGTATGCTACTTTTTGTTGGTGCAAGGCAATATTTTTTACATTATATTTATTTAAAATTGAGATTTGTTCTGATTTACTTAAATAGCTTTCAATAACTTTCATATTTTTCTCCTAGTATAACCATAAGATTTTGTTAAGTTAATATTGTCATACAATCGCTCCATTTAGGAGTTATAATAT